>Ga0335072_10000309_pt1 | contig 103449 bp, 87 predicted proteins | sample Lox_Sample_21_FD_206725 | JGI IMG/M metagenome (GOLD analysis project Ga0335072, IMG submission 206725) | Soil microbial communities from Loxahatchee National Wildlife Refuge, Florida, United States - Lox_Sample_2.1 | ecosystem: Environmental > Terrestrial > Soil > Wetlands | place: USA...
CGAACCAAAGAATGCCACGAAACAGGAGGATAACGTGCCATCAGATTACATAGCTTGATCCCAAGCTCTCACCTCTCCACGAAATCGGGGCAAGTCCAGGCTTCTTCTCGCTCCGGCGCGATCAGCGCAGTTTTCCGCATCGGAGATGCATCGCGTGACGGAATTGAGATCGCATGCCGCGCATTGGGGCGCGTTCACGTCCGTGGTCGAGGGGGATCGCCTCGTTTCGGTACGGCCATTCGGCCGGGACCCCGCGCCACCCGCATTGCTGCGCAGCATTCCCTCCGCGGTGCATGCGCCCTCGCGGATCGACCGGCCTTATGTCCGGGAAGGCTGGCTCACCGGCGATCGCGCGGGCGGCACGCAGCGCGGCGGCGAGCGGTTCGTTCCCTTGCGCTGGGACCGTGCGATCACGCTCGTTGCCGGCGAGATCGCCCGGGTGCGGGATCGGCATGGCGCGGCGAGCATCTTCGGGGGCAGCTATGGCTGGTCCTCTGCGGGCCGTTTTCATCATGCGCGCCAGCAACTGCATCGCCTGCTCTCGATCGCCGGCGGCTACACGGGCCAGCTCACCAACTATTCCTACGCTGCCGGCATGACGCTGATGCCGCACATCGTGGGCGACACGGCCCCCATCACGGGGTCGATGGTCGCATGGCGCGACATCGCGCGCCATGCCAGGCTGATGGTCTGCTTCGGCGGTGTGCGCTACAGCAACAATCAGGTGCATTCGGGTGGTGGAGGCGAGCATCCGATGCAGCGCTCCGCCGAGCGCGCGGCGGCGGCCGGCGTGCGGCTCGTCAGCATCTCGCCGTTGCGGGGCGATGCTCCGGGCGAATGGTTGCCCATCCGCCCCTGCACCGATACGGCGCTGATGCTCGCGATGGCGCATGTGCTGCTCGTGGAGAATCGCGCGGATCGAGACTTTCTGGAGCGTTGCACGGTGGGGTTCGGCCGTCTTGCCTCCTATCTCCGCGGCGAGGAGGATGGCATTGCGAAGACGCCCGATTGGGCGGCACCGATCACCGGAATCGCCCCCGATGCCATCGTGGCGCTCGCGCGCGATTGCGCGCTTCTGCCGACCATGCTTACCGCGACCTGGGCGCTGCAGCGTGCGGAATATGGCGAGCAGCCATTCTGGATGCTGGTGGCGCTGGCCGCGATGCTGGGCGGCATCGGCAAGCCGGGCCAGGGCTTCTCTTTCGGCCATGGCAGCATCGCCGGCATGGGCACGCCGCGCGCGGAGGTGCCCGCGGTCAGGCTGCCGCCGCTCTCCAATCCAGCGGAGAGCTTCATCCCCGTCGCCCGCCTGACCGAGATGCTCGAGCATCCTGGCAGCGAGTACGACTATAACGGGCGACGGCTTCGCTATCCGGACACGAGGCTGATCTATTGGGCGGGAGGCAACCCGTTCCATCATCATCAGGACCTCAACCGCCTTCTCTCTGCCTGGGCGAGGCCGGAGACGATCATCATCCACGAGCCCTGGTGGACTCCCCTTGCGCGGCATGCCGACATCGTGCTGCCGGCGACCACCACGCTCGAGCGCGACGATATCGGCTCGAGCGCGCACGATCGCTATATCCTCGCTATGCATCGGGCGATTCCGCCGCAAGGAGAAGCGCGCGACGATTTCGCCATTTTTTCCGATATTGCCGATGCGCTCGGCGTGCGTCCGCGCTTCACCGAGCAGCGCGATGCCGCAACGTGGCTGCGCGTGATGTACGAGCATACGCGCATGGTTTGCAGCCGCATGGGCATCGAGATCGTGGATTTCGACCGGTTCTGGGATGCGGGCTTTGTCGAGATCCCGGCGCCGGCGATGCCGCGCGTGCCGTACTCCGCCTTCGCTCGGGACCCTGTGGGAAAGCGGCTCAACACGCCATCGGGGCGGATCGAAATCTTTTCCGAGACGATCGCCGGCTTCGGCTACGATGATTGCCCCGGACATCCGGTCTGGAAGGAGCCACGCGAGTATCTCGGGGCGCCGCGCGCGGCGCGATTCCCGCTTCATCTCGTCTCGGTCCAGCCAGCGACCCGGCTGCACGGGCAGATGGATCAGGGTGCGCTCAGCCTGGAGAGCAAGATCGCGGGGAGGGAGCCGCTCTCGATGCATCCGGCGGATGCTGCGGCGCGCGGCCTCGCTTCCGGCGATATCGTGCGCGTGTTCAACGACCGAGGGGCCTGCCTCGCCGGTCTTGCGCTGACCGACACCATTCTGCGCGGAGTGGTCGTGCTGCCGACCGGGGCCTGGTTCGATCCGCTGGAGCCTGGCAAGCCGGGCAGTCTCTGCGTTCACGGCAACCCGAACGTCCTGACACAGGATGTTGGCACATCGCGGCTCGGCCAGGGGCCGTCGGCGCATAGCTGCCTCGTCGAGGTGGAGTGCTGGCGGGACGCCCTGCCGCCGATCAAGGTTCATTCGCCGCCGGAGATCGCCGCGGCTTAGGGATCTCGCAAAAGGGAGGGAAAGGTGGTCGATATCTCGAAACTGGATGCCATCGGCGGCGAGTATCAGTGCCTGCACGAACTTGTCGCAGCGGCGCGTGCACGGCTTCCCGATCATTCCTGGGACTATCTGACCGGCGGCACCGAGACGGAGACCACGCTCAGACGGAACCGCGCCGCGCTCGATTCGATTGCGTTCCGGCCGCGCGTCCTGCGCGATGTCTCGCGCGTCGATGCGGCCGGGCCAATTCTTGGTACGCTCGCGCGCCTGCCGGTTTTCTTCTCGCCCGTGGGCTCGCTCGAATCCTTCGATGCGGACGGGGCCGCCACCGCGGCGCGCGCGGCGGCGATGTTCGGCGTGCCGATCATGGTAAGCTCCGTCACGCAACCGGGCTTGGAGGCGACGGCCGAAGCTGCGCCGGCGCGCCGGTTCTTCCAGCTCTACAAGCGTGGCGACGAAGCCTATGCGGACGATTTCATCCGCCGTGCCGTTGCGGCCGGCTACGAAGCCTTCTGCTATACGGTGGATTCTGCGGTTTATTCCCGCCGTGAGCGCGACATCACGAGGCGCTTCGCCAAGCCCTGGCGGCGCGGCGGGGCCGGGATGCATTTCCAGGCCGCCTTGAGCTGGGACGAGATCAAACGCTTCAAGGACAATCATGCGATGCCCCTGATCATCAAGGGAATCGCGACCGCGGAAGATGCGGTGATCGCCTGCGATCATGGGGTCGAGGTGATCTATGTCTCCAATCATGGCGGGCGTCAGCTCGACCATGGACGCGGTACGCTCGATATGCTGCCCGAGATCGTGAGCGCGGTGGCCGGCCGCGCCCGGATCTTCATCGATGGCGGATTTTCGCGCGGCAGCGATATCGTCAAGGCCCTGGCCCTCGGGGCGGAGGCGGTCGGTATCGGGCGGCTCTATTGCTACGGCCTTGCCGCCGGGGGAGAGGCCGGCGTGCTCAGGGTGCTCGAATTGCTCGAGATCGAGATGATCGAATGCCTAGCCTTGCTTGGGTTGACGAGTTCCGCCACGCTCGACCGCAGTTATGTGCAGGGGGCAGCGGCGGTGACCGATCCGCATGTCATGAGTGCCTTTCCCTTGCTGCGCCTGCCGCGTTGAGGCTTCACCCATGACGGAGGAGAAGATGCGCGCCGGATCCTACGAGCTCGACATCGTCGTCCAGGGCTATCCCGGAAAATCGGTCTGCCATGGCGGGCTCGGCTGGAGCACGATCGCACTTCTGCGTGGCGAGGGCCGCATTGCGCTCATCGATGTCGGCTCTTTCGCCCAGCGGGGCCTCCTTCGCCGGCGGCTCGAGGCGCGCGGGCTGTCGCCCGCCGACGTGACGGATGTCATCCTCACGCACTCCCACTGGGACCATTCGGTGAACTGGGTGATGTTTCCCAATGCGACCACCTGGATCGGCGCTGACGAGCTTGCCTGGTCCGTCGCGCAGCCCTGGGGACACGATACGGTGCCCGAGCTTTACGTGCGCACGCTCGATCAGGACCCGCGCACGCGCCGGATCACTCCGGGCGAAATGATTCTTCCGGGCATGACGGCGGGCGCTGCTCCCGGCCATACGCCCGGCCATCTCTTCTTCATTCTTTCCATGCCCGATCGCGATATTCTCTTCACCGGCGATTCGGTCAAGAACCGCGCCGAGCTTCTCTCTCTGGCTGCGGACATGACCTACGATCAGGCGCAAAGCCGCCGCTCGATGCAGACGATCTGGGAGCATTGGCGCCGTCGCGCCGGCACGCTTCTCGTTCCCGGCCACGATGTACCAATGCAGCTCAAGAACGATATTCCGGCCTATATCGGCCCACGCGAAGCTGCGATCTCCGCATGGTTCGAGAATGACCTCGATCGCACCACGCTTTTTTCCCTTATCCTTCCGGCGGCCTCGCCCACGCGCGCGGCCGCGGAGTAGCTTCGAGGCAGGCTTGCGTTGGCCTATTCTGCTGCGTCGTCCGCTGCTGCGGACCGGACCTGCGGCGCGCTGCTGAAACGCTCGGCGAGTTTGCCGAGCAGATCCTTCATCGCCGCTTCCGCGGCTCGAGAGAGCGCATCGGCCCCTCTTCCGCAGCCGATCCAGCCGCCAGTTGAACCTTTCCCCGTGCCGGTGGCGCTGGCTTGCAGCAATGTGCCTTTGGGCCAGGTTACGAGGAGGCTTGCATCCAGCGAGATTTCGGCCTCCGGGGCCGCCAGTAAGAAACCCCGGGAAAAGCTGAGCTGGTGGCGGATCTCTTCACCGGTGATCGCGATCTCACCCGTATAACCGAGAGAGGCGAGATCCCGTGCCGGCAATGGGTGGCCAACAGGTTCGATCTCCGCGGCGGCATCTCGGAAGACTCCGATGGCTGAGTCTCCGAAGGAGGGCGTCAGGTCGATAGGGTACGTATCCACCCGGCAGACGATACCGTCGGGACGGAGGGTTGCCCGGTACGCATGGGGATCGACGATGAGCGCCCATTTGCCCGCAACTTTTGTCGCTTCATGGAAAGGGGTGCCAAGCTCGGGGAGCCTGGCCGTCTGCACCGGATAGCTGCAACCGCCCAAGGCGAGCGCTGATGCAATGGCGACAAAGGCAAGAATCTTCATAAGGCGACCATATCCTCTTGTTCAGCGTGGTCAGGTGCCCCCAATTGGCCAGACGGCGGGTTGTTCCGCAATTTCACCAAAGATGATCTCACGAAGGGCTTCCGGAGCCGACCTCGCTCCGCTCGCCATCGTGCCGCCATGTCCTGTATCTTCTATCTTCGACGGCGATTGCAGCCAAGCTGTTGATATGGCGGCCCTTCACAGACGGTCGATCGAACTCAGGGCATCGTTCCGAGACCCTCTTTCCGCTGGAGATCGGAGCAGATGACCCGCCCTGGGCCGCCCGCGCAATCAGGCTCACCTGTTCGTGCGGTCTCTGATACCGAAGGCGACTGTCCGCGGACATGGAAGTCAGGAGAAGAAGGCCTCAGAGCCGTTTGGGTGGGCCAGTGCCGGAGGGCTTCCTGCACACGATATTTCTCTTGGCCATCTATACGCGACGAGATCGTCGCCGCTGTTCATCGCATCGACGGCCCTGACACTCGGTAGCTTCTTTATTGTTTCAGGCTTTTCGAGCTCCAGTCCCCCATCCCGGCTGATCTTGCGACGCGGGCTGGAAATCGCTAAATAAGGACGGCTAGAGGCTTACGGGCGATGGAGTCCGCCCGGGTCAATCGCCGATATGGCTGATGACTCCTGCCATGAGACTATCGTGGGCAGGAGTACGACCGATGAGCCGTCTTTTCCTTGATGCCGGCAACGGCGCGGGTTGTGTCTGATGGACCTGCGGCGATATGACCGGATGAAGTCCGCGCTCGCGGAGATTCTGCGTAGCGCGGTGACGAACCGGGAAGATGGGCTCCCGCGGGAAGAGGTGCGTGCGCTCTTCTCCCGCCTTGCCGAGGACCGTTTCAACCTCGTGGTGGTTGGACGATTCAGTCGCGGAAAATCCACGCTCATGAATGCGATGCTCGGCACCGACCGGCTGCCCACAGGGGTCATCCCTGTAACCTCCGTCATCACAACCGTGAGCTACGGGACCGAAGAGCGAGCCGTATTGCACTATCGGCACACGAGCCTCTTCCTCGACATCCCGATCCCGGAGCTTGCTGAACACATCACCGAGCGAGGGAATCCAGGCAATAGACGGGGCATCCGCGTGGCCGAGGTACAGCTTCCGGCTGAGCTGTTGCGGCGGGGATTTCATTTCATCGACACACCGGGCCTCGGTTCGTCGATCATCGAGAATACGCGGGCGACCGAGGCTTTCCTGCCCGAGGCTGATGCCTTCGTGCTGGTGACAAGCTATGAAGATGCGCTTACCGAGGAGGAGAGAAACCTGCTCGAGGCTATCCATCGCTCGGGCCGGCGTATGTTTGTAGTCATCAATAAACAGGACTGTGTTAATGACACCGAGCGCGCCGAGGTGCTCTCCCATCTAGCGGAACGGCTCGCCGCGATCTTCGGCAAGCCACTTGCGGAAATTTACTCGCTCTCGGCACCAGAGGCGCTCGAGGCGCGCCTCAAGGGAGATGAAACTGGATTGGCGGCGAGCGGGCTGCGCGCCTTCGAGGTGGCGCTTTTGAGTTTCCTGTTCAATGAGAAGGGCCGAGCATTTCTGCTCGGCTTGTGCGGCCGGATCGGAAGTGCGGTCAAAAGCGTCCCCGGCACCGCAGCGGAACAGGCATGGCTTTCGGTGCTGCGTGAAGAAATCTCAACCGAACAATCAGGACCGATGGCGATAGAGGTGGCGGCGAAAGTCCCCTCGGTTTTGCCCGAGTGCGAGATTTGTGGAGGTGTCGCCGACGCAGTTTTCAGCTTCCTTGCCGCGTACCAATACCAGCTCCATGGCGATCCGAAAGTGTGGGCGAAGCTTGAAGAGCGGCGGGGTTTGTGCGGCCCGCATACGTGGCAGCTCGAGGCAATGGCGGCTCCGCGCGAAATCTGCACCGGATTTGCGGGTATGGTTGAACGGCAAGCAGATTATTTAAGGACGGTGGCGCGAAGCGGGTCCACTGGCGCGCTCGCTTGCGAGTCCGTCGCGGAGGCACTGCCAAGTGCAGATGGCTGCATTGCTTGCGCGGTGGCGCGGGGTGCCGCCAGCGAAGCGGCTATGTCCGCGGCGGCACAGCTTCGATGCGATGGGGACGAGGGGCTGAGGAACCCGTCAGCGATATGCCTGCCTCGCCTTCCGCTGCTTCTCGGTGTGCTTGACGAACCCGCAATGATTGGCAGGGTGCTGGTCCGTCAGGCTGACCTCCTCGATCGCCTGGCCGAAGACATGAGGTACTTCGCGCTGAAGCGCGACGGAATGCCACGCCACCTGACCAGCAAGGAAGAAGCAACGGCAAGTGAGCGCGGGCTTCGTGCGCTGACGGGCAACCCACGCGCCGAGACGGGGCCACCGGCACGGCAAGCAGACACGAATGTCGTGCCACTGACACGACGAGCAGGATAGAGCGATGAATTTTCGCAGTGTCCTTTATCCAGGGGAGGAAAGTGGGGCAGACGTTACAGACGAGCCTCCGTTTTTTTCCGACCTCAATCTCGATCAGATCATCGACGCGATCACGGCAAACAAGGCTGAGTACAACCTGAAACCACTCTTTTATACGCCGCCCGGCACGCTGGAGGCAATTCGCTACCGCCACGAGGTGATGCGCGACCTCGAGGATGAAGAGACCTTCTCCGCTGTGACACGATTTTCCCAGCGGATGCGACGAATGCGTGAGGAGCTTGAGCGCTCGAGAAAGCTCTACTACAAGCAGCAGAAGGAATGGTGGTTTCTCGATGCCGTTACGATCTATTGCGAAGCCGTCGAAGCGATACGTGACGAGCTCGAAGCTGGCGGATCGAAGTCGCGCGGATTGCAAAGGTTCCGTGCGTGGCTCATTGAGTACTTGGCTGGCTTTGAATTTTCAAGACTTGCGCAGCAGGCAAGACGGATTTATGATGATCTCGAAAAGATCGAGTATTGCCTGCTTATCAGAGACAGCTCTGTAACGGTCCGCGAGTACGAAGGCGAGATCGACTATAGCCAGGCAGTGGAAGAGAGTTTCCGCAAATTCGCCCGGGGGGAAGGCAAGGACTATCGGGTGAACTTCCCCGAGCCCGTCGAGATGAACCATGTCGAGGCGGCGGTACTCAACTTCGTTGTCCGGCTGTATCCGGATCTGTTCGCAGAGCTCGAGCGGTTCTGCGCTGAGCAGGCTGAATTCCTTGACCCGATCATTCGCGATTTCGACCGCGAGGTGCAATTCTATGTCTCGTATCTCGATTATATCCGTCCTCTCGCTCAGGCAGGACTTGCGTTGTGCTACCCGCATCTCTCGACGGCCAACAAGGAGATTTCAATCCGTGACGGGTTCGATCTTGCTCTCGCGCGGAAGCTCTCGGAGGTAGGGCAGAAGGCGGTGTGCAACGACTTCCAACTGTCGGGGAGGGAGCGCATTATAATCGTCTCAGGACCGAACCAGGGCGGTAAGACAACCTTCGCCCGTATGTTTGGGCAGCTACATTATCTTGCAAACCTCGGCCTCCTGGTGCCCGGCCGGCAGGCGCGACTTATCCTCTTCGATCATTTATTTACTCATTTCGAGCGAGAGGAGAGGGTCGAGAACTTGCGAAGCAAGTTCGAGGACGACCTTCTCCGAGTCCATGACATCCTGGATCGGGTGACGCCACGAAGCGTCGTTGTGATGAACGAGAGCTTCAGCACGACGACGCTTAAGGATGCGATCTTCATTGGAAAGCAGGTGATGGGGCGGATTATCGCGCGTGACCTGATCTGTGTCTTCGTCACCTTTGTCGAGGAGCTGGCGCGGCTCTCCGATACCACCGTCAGCATGGTGAGCACGATCATACCCGGCGATCCCGCCTCCCGGACCTACCGAATTGTACGTCGACCGGCCGACGGGCGGGCCTACGCAATCGCGATCGCCGAAAAGTACCGATTGACCTATGAGATGCTGAAGGAGCGTATTCGGGCATGAAAGCTTTCCTGATGTACCCCGATCGCGACTTCGACATGGAGCAGCCGCTACCATCCGCCGCAGAGGCGCTGACACAGGATCTCGGTCTTCCGATCGTTCTTGCCGCAATGGCTGGGGGTGACGCATTCCTCAAGGAGGTTGCAACCAAAGCGATTCTCGGCAGTACCGATGATGTTGACACAATTCGCTATCGTCAGGCGATCTTGCGTGACGGCTTGGCGAATCCGAAAGTCGTGCGTGCACTTTACAACCTCGCAGGAGATGCGATTCAGCGGGAGAAGAAGGGATTTTGGGGCGGACTTTCCAGGCATCCGGGCTACATGCTGCACCGTTCGGTTGAAGTTCTGGAGATGTTCACGGAAATGCTGAGGAAGCTGCGAGGAGTCGCCGAGCGCTCGACTGGAGATTTCGAATCGGTGGGCTTCAAGCGATTCTTCACGATGCTGATCACAGAGCTTTCGGATGAATATTTCGGGGAAATCGGCGATCACCTGCGTCGTCTGCGCTTTCGCGGGGGAGTTCTGGAAAGTGCTACGCTTGGTAGGGGGCTCAGGGGGCTTGAATATTGCCTGCGGAAGCCAAAAGACGACCAGCCAGGATGGTTCGACTGGATTCTCGGGCGTGGACCGGCGTCCTTCACCTACCGCGTGCACGAACGCAACGAAGCAGGGGCTCGGGCGCTCTCGGAATTGCGCGACCGGGGCATCAATCTCGTTGCAAACGCGCTCGCGCGCTCGACTGACCACATCCTTAGCTTCTTCACCCTGATGCGGACAGAGCTTGCCTTTTATGTCGGTTGTCTCAACCTCGCCGATGCGCTTGCGGCCAAAGGGCAGCCATTTTGCTTCCCCGCCCCCTTTCCAGTTGGGGGCAGGGAACTTAGCGTCGAAGGGCTCTATGACACAGCGCTTGCACTAAGCGCCGACAGGAAAGTCATTGGCAACACGGCAAATGCAGATGGCAAGGACATCGTTGTCATCACGGGTGCCAACCAGGGTGGCAAGTCAACGTTCCTTCGCAGTCTGGGGCTGGCGCAGCTGATGATGCAGTGCGGTATGTTCGTCTCCGCCAGCCGGTATGCTGCCGCAGCAAGCAGCGGCCTCTTCAGCCATTTCAAGCGCGAGGAGGATGCTACGATGACGAGCGGCAAGTTTGATGAGGAACTTGACCGGATGAGCCGGATCGCCGACCGCATTCGCCCCGAGGGAACAATCCTCTTCAACGAATCCTTCGCAGCGACCAACGAGCGAGAGGGCTCGGAAATCGCACGGCAGATCGTGCACGCGCTTGTCGAGAGCCGCATCCGCGTGGCTTTTGTAACCCATATGTATGACTTTGCGCACGGGTTCGAGGAAGAGAATCGGGGCAATGTGCTCTTCCTTAGGGCAGAACGATCGGAATCGGGTGAACGGACCTTCCGGATGATCGAAGTTCTGCCGCTGGACACGAGCTATGGAGAAGATCTCTTCCGTAAGACCTTTGGTAGCGAAGAATTGCTTACGGATGACACAAAGCAGGTATCGATATGAAAAAAGGGCCCGGGTGCCGGAATTAAGCAAGACCTCCTGTAAGTACCACGAGATGTTGAGCAGATTCTTACCGTGAAAGGCAAAGGCTGTATATCCATTCCGCCTGTTTCCAAGGATACCTACGTGGAACGCAACATGGTATTTCGATCTCGTGGAATCTCGTTCGAAGAGTCAGCGCTGGATCTTATGGCCGATGCGCTTAATTTTTTTCCAGCTGGAGACGACGCGGAGAATCCCCGTCCGTGGCGCGACGATGGTGCCGGATGGGGTGCGTCTGATCTTCGCCAATCTTGCCCGTTGTGACCCATGATTACGAAGATGTGAGGCGGCGGATGTACGCAGCGGTGGCATCCGATGTTGTCACCGGGCTGGAACCTCGCGTTGCTGAATCCATTACCTGGAGCGTATTCGTACGCTTGATGCTTGTTCCGCATATTCAACCATAGCAATTGCAAGATCCGACAAATTGAATGGCAAGTGGGCGCGGCCAGGAGTGTCCAGCCTCGAGTAAATCCGCAAGGCTTCGAACGGCGAAATCACTCTTGGGGGTCCGAATTCGAGGGCCCGTCCACCGCCGAACCGAAACCGAAGATCAAGATACACACCGCTCATCTCGAATGAGGCACGGTGCGACGCCTTCACGACAACAGGCGCTCCCAGGTCAGTGGTGTACTCGATATAGGCCCGCCGATACAGTTTATATAAGTCTTGCCGATACTCGATGAGTCCCAACAACACTGGATCAGGTAGAGCCCCATATACGCGAAGGGTCAGCGCCAGGCAAAGCTCCATGAGATGATTGAATGAGTATCGAACGGGCTTGCCCACGCCGGTGCCCATTTCACTGCGGGAGAACGGAACTCCAAGAACGCGAAGCGACTTTATATAATGATTGAATGTGATCGGGGTTGCGCCGGTGCTGAAACCCATGGCCGTCAGCACCCACACCGCCCTTCCGTGGGCCAGTTGTACATCCGGAACCAACTCGCTGGTCACTCGTGCCGTGGTTGGAAGGTGCGTGATTTTCATTGTCCGCTCTTGCGTGGCGGGTATTCTATTTCCTCGACGCACTGCAATGGGTGCCCAATTGCCCCATCCGCTTTACTCCTTGAAGCGCATTGTTGGAACGCCATAGGTGTCGATTCTGCGATCAAACCTATATCCGCGCGGACTCTTTTCCGAATCTTTCCGGCGAGAGCGTGCGGGTCGCATGAGTAGCGATCTATTCCTCGACACCCTCTGACAGACCACTTGGCCACCCAGACAACTCATATTGGTTGGAATCTGAGGATAGGACCGTGGCCAATCTTACTCATGCTATTTGCGGGTGGCGTGCCAGGCAAGCATATGCCCCTTGGGCACCATTGCCTCGAGCGCGCTGAGGACAGCGTCGGTGATCTTGGGCTGGTCAAAGAATTCGATCACGAGAGGCAGATCGACATTGAGGCGCAGAATATCGGAGGCACGGACCTCACCGCCCGCACCAAGGCCGGCAATACCGCGAAAGACAACGACCCCCTGCACACGATGTTGATCGGCGAGCAGGGTAAGGATTTCTCGCATTAAATTCCTTCGTTTTCCCTGGTCTGCCTCGTGGAGGTAGATACGTACTATTGTCACTTCGTCGTCCATGGTTTCCCCCGGATTTCAGAGATTGCGGGCGATATAGGCGCCGCCGAAGGCGCCCAGAAACCCGAACCCGACCGATAGGAAGACATACAGGAGCGCCTTGAATCCGGCTCCCTGCTCGGCAAGAAGAAGGGTCTCCATCTCGAACGTGGAAAAGGTGGTGAAGCCTCCAAGCACGCCGGTGAGGATGCCGGCACGGACTGCGGGCGAGACGGTGAGCCGCTCCAAGGTCTCGATGAAGAGAAAGCCCATAACGAACGCGCCCAGAACATTGATGCTGAGCGTCGCATAAGGAAAATCGCGGCCGTAGATTGCCTGAACAAGGTTTGTCATGGCGTAACGTGCCCAGCAGCCAAGAACGCCGCCGATGGCAATCGCGATATAGGTCCACATTCAGAAGCATAACCTTGAACTCGGGATTCTCATCGCCTACGCCGGCCCTTGATCGATTTTCGCTCCGTCACGAAGGTCGTCGCCTGTCACAGAACGTGCGGCGGGAATCTGCGCCTGCCTTTTGCCAGGACTTCCCGCATGAGCCATGGACTGCGACATATCGGGTGAACCAAGATCCGCATGATCATCGAGAGATCTCCACGCGCGGTTCTGACTAGAGCAAGGTCAGAACGAGGATGATGACGAGTAGAAAACCAATCAGGGCAAGGTAGAAGTTGAGGTTTCCTGATTGCAACGCGCGCAGCTTTTGCGCAAGGAAAACGACAGTCCGCTCGATCGGCGCAAAGAGAAAAGGACCGAACACGGGCGCAACGTCGTGGGTGAATTCGAGCCGGGTAATGAAGTATCGACGGACACGGGTCACCCGCTCGGTCTCTTCGATCGGGCGGTAGACGAAGCTCAAAAATGTCCTGAGTGCGTTGGAGAAAGTCAGTGACGTTGTTGCGGTCGCGGCCGGGTCCTGGGCGAGCCCTCCGTACCATACCGGCACACGGCGCACGGCGAAGCCGCGCGTGAGAAGCAGAAACGCGACCGGGATGAGCGAAAGGAGCGGACCCGCGATGATCAGCATCGATGGCGAGATGAATGCAAATTTGGCGGTGAGTGGCACCAGCAGCCAGCCATCATGCATAGCCGCCGCCGCGGGGCTTGCGAATTCCGCCAAGGTTGCCCAGTTGAGGGCTGGAAGCCAGGCGGGCATGCCAACAGCAAGCGCAAGTACGCACAGTCCCAGTGAGAAGGTGGATCCCGCCACGAGACGCGGAACAGCGGCACGTGCGTGATTGCCCCGGCCGAGGATGCCGATGCCGAAGAGCTTGACGAAGGTGGCGAAGGCCACCGCCGCGGTGAGCGCGAGGCCGGCGCCTGCGAGGGCGAGGGCGAGGCGCGGTGCCAGACCGGTCAGATGAAAACCCTGGAAAACGGTCTGAAAGACGAACCATTCCGAAACGAATCCAGCCTGTGGTGGCATCGCAGCGAGACTCATCGCGCAGAAGAGAGCGCCGACGCCGAAGGTCCACGACGCGCTTCGGGCGAGGCCCGCATGGCGGATGGCATAGGTGCCGCTCGCGCGTGCAGCACCGTCCGCAGCCAGGAAGAGGCCACCCTTGGCAAGAGAATGGCCGGCGAGATGAATGAGCGCCACTGTCCAGGCAAGGCCGGCGAGATCGCCCTCACTTTCGGTTCGAAAAAGGAGCGCGGCGCCGAGCATGACGACTGCGATCGCGGCATTCTCCGCCGAGGAGAAAGCCAGCAGCGCACGCCAGTCCTCGGCCTGAAAGGCATAGAGCACCGAGAGCACGGCCGAGAGTGTTCCCACCGTGACGACAAGCAGCCCAACGTCGACCGATGCCGGGCCTGTCGCACCCGGAAGCCAGCCGAGCAGGGCATGGCTTAGGCCGAAGAATGCGGCGTTGAGGACCACGCCGGAAAGCACAGCGCCGGAGGCGCCGCTGCCGCTCGTATAGGCACCTGGGAACCATTCGTAGAATGGGAGCACGCCCAGCTTCGCCCCGAATCCGATGAGGAGCAGGGCGCTCACCACGAAGCGGAGCCACCCCGGCAAGAGCGGCGCTGCCTGGGCGAAGTCAAGGAAGTCGAGGGAATGGGAGCGGGTGGCCAACACGAGGACGCCGAGCAGAAGCGCAATCGCGCCAACCTCAAGCAAGCCGAGCATGAAGAGTACAGGCGAACCGGGCGAGGAGGAAAGGCGCTCGGACAACAACATAACGGCGCCACCGAGGCTCATCAGCTCCCAGGACAAAAGGAAAAACGCACCCTGCTGGAGGCCAAAGACGCCGAGCGCACCGAGAAGGCTTGCGGCGACGCCGAACACCCAGCCTCCGGCGCCCTGTGGCGCGGGCGTGCCATGCAAGGTCACAAGGAGAGCAGGCGCCAGCCCGAAGCCGAAGAGCCAGAGTGCTTCAGGTGCCATCACGAAGCGGACGGGGGAACCCACGAAGGAGAGCGGCAGAAAAACACTGTTCGTGCCGAGGGGAATCGCCGAAAGGGAAGCGGCGATCCCCGCCGCCGCCCCGAAACCAAGCGCCGCCCGGCCGAGTGTCGCCAAACCCGCAAGGCCGAGCACCGAAGCTGTCAGCCAGAGCAGTACCGCGGCGAGGAGCAGGTCATTCGCCAATTCGGCCCCCACGGACTCGTTGCGGCGCGCGGTCAAGGAAAACGAGCAATGCCTCGATGATCGCCGCCGGGTTTGGCGGGCATCCCGGCAGATAGAGATCGACCGGCAGCACCCCTCCGAGGCCGTGGCCACAGGCATAGCCTCCTTCGGCAATGCCGCCTGAAACGGCGCAGGTCCCGACAGCCATCACCCAGCGTGGCTCGGGCATCGCAGCGTAGGTGGCACGAAGCGGCTCGAGCATGGCATGGGTGACAGGTCCGGTGACGAGCAGAAGATCGGCGAACCGTGGAGAGGGGGTGAAGAAGATGCCGAGCCGGTGAAGATTGTAGAATGGGTTGTTGAGAGCGCGGAGTTCGGACTCGCAGCCGTTGCAAGAACCGGCATCAACATGGCGGATATGCAGGCTGCGGCGAAAAGCCGCGGTTCCCGGTTGCGCGGCGGGTCGAAATTCCGCACCAAGCAAGAGGTCCTCGCGCCGACGAGCGCCGAAGGCCCAATCCGAGGACGGCTGCATCGCTCCGTTTGGACAGGTCTCTGTGCAGAGCTGGCAAACAATGCAGCGCCCATAGTCGATCTTGATGCCGCCATCCGCGCTTTCGGCAATGGCGGCGGTGGGACAGACATCGACGCAGGCGTGGCAGTCGGGCACGCATCGCTCTGCATCGAACCGCGGCATGCCGAGAAGACCTTCCTGGCCATCCTTGCCGCCGTGCGCGGGCCAAGCCGTGGTGGCCTTGCCTTGGGCGAGCCCGAAGAGGGTCCAGAATGCCATCGCGAGCTCCTAACGATCACAGCCCGCGATCGTAAGACCGAAACTGGCCTCGTTGATGGCGTAGTCCATCATGTTGGTGTCGTGCACAGTGAAGGGAAAACAGCGCCAGTTCGAAAAAGAGGGAGATTTGATCTTGACACGTGCGAGCTTGCCATCGTTGCCAACATGGACGGCGTAAAAGAGCGTGCCGCGAGGAGATTCGGCCCAGCCGAGCCCTTCGCTTCCTGGCGCCGGTACTGCCGGCGCGGCCACCGGCCCTTCGGGGAGGAGAAGGAGCACGCGCTGCATGAGCGCGAGACTCGCGCCGATCTCGGCGACTCGCACCTTAGCACGGGCGTCCGCATCGCCCGCCTGCTCGACCGGAACTTCGAGGTCGAGTACGTCATAGGCGGCGTAGGGATGGTCGCGGCGGAGATCGCGATCGACACCGGATGCGCGGTCGACCGGCCCCGTGGCTCCTTGATCGAAGGCAACTTCGCGCTCGAGGATGCCCGTGCCGATCAGCCGATCCAGGTAACTTTCCGAATGTTCGAGCAGTTTCGTGTATTCGGCGATATCCTCGCGCAGCGCTTCGAGCGCCGTAGCAAGCCACGGCTTCGGGTCGAGATCGCGGCGCAGACCCCCAGGTGTCAGAAGGCTGCGGAGGAAACGACTGCCAGTAAGGCGTGAATTGATCTGCTTCGCCCGTTCCTCGAGGAGCTTGCCTTGCGCCTCGCCCACCTTGAGTGTCGTGGTGCCGGCGAGATGACCGAGATAATGGAGATGGTTGTAGAGCCGCTCGAGTTCGGTGAGCAGCACGCGCAAAGCTGTCGCGCGGGGCGGCACGGCACATTCGGCGGCCGCCTCCACGGCCTGGCAATAGGCAAGCGCATGCGCAAAGCTCCCCACGCCCGAGACGCGCTCGGCGAGCACGACGCCCGCGGCGGGCGCCCGCCCCTCGAACCGCTTCTCCATTCCGCGATGTTTGAAGAAAAGGCTCGGCTGATAGTAGATGATCCGTTCGCCGAGATAGAAGAACAGAAACTCCGCCGATTCGAAGACATCGGCGCGAACGGGGCCGAAGGGAAGCTCCTGCACTTCGGGCGCCTCGATGGCCGGGATGCGGTGGCGAAGGCTTCCCTCGGGGACCAGCGCTTCGCCGCACGCGGCCGGCGAGAAGGGAGGCGGAGCGGGCGGTACGCCCTCATGCAGTACGAGACGGTGCGGCTCGGGGTGGCCACGGAATGGAAGACCAAAAAGATCCATGATTTCCCGCTCGTACCAACCGAGCAAGGGCGCAAGATCGGCAAGGCTTGGCATCTCGGCCTCCGGGGTACACCGCCACATACGGAAACTCTCCCGTGCGGCAGCTGAAGCGAGATAGCGAAGCTCAAGGCGGTCCGGGTTTGGGTACCAGGCATAGACCATCTGCGCCCGCCCACCCTCGGCCAGCAATCGTTCAAGCTCGGGACGAAGCCCGTCAGGAGCGATGTCGGTGAGCGCGGTCCCTCTCATTGCGTGTTCCCGAGCACGTGGGCAATGGTATCGAAGTAATTCCAAAGCGCATTCGGCCACCAAAAGCCGAGCAGAAGGAGGGGAACGAGAGCGCACCACATCGGCACGACACACCAGGCACCAAGCGCTTTTGGCTCCACCGGGTGAGGAACAACGGATTCGTAGTACATCAACCGGAAATGATTGAGGAAGCCGATAAAGATCACGATCAGCAGCACGGCCATCACGATCACCGGGACAATATCGCCGACGGCGAGGCCTCCGCGCAGCGTGGAGAACTCGGCCTGGAACAGTCCGAACGGCGGCGCCCCGGTAATTGCGACGGCGCCGGCAAGCCAGAGCGCCCCCATCACAGGAAAGCGCAGGCCAACCTCGCGGATCCGACTGATCTCCTTCGTGCCGTAGCTCCGCATGACGTTGCCGGCGCCAAAGAACATCAGGGACTTGTTCAGCGAATGGTTCAGCATGTGGTAGAGCGCGCCGGCAATGCCGAACGGGCCACCGAAGCCGAACCCAAGCGCAATCACGCCCATATGCTCAACACTCGAATAGGCCATCAGTCGTTTGACGCCTTCCTGGCGGACGATGAAGAGGGCGGCCACGAAGAGCGAAAATACCCCAAGCGCGATGAGCACATTGTGCGAGACTTGGCCAACCCCGGCGCGATCTGCGAGAGATAGATAGCGGACGATCCCGATCATCGCGGTGTTGAGGAGCGCCCCCGAGAGCATCGCCGAGACGGGCGCAGGGCCTTCGCTATGCGCATCGGGAAGCCAGGTGTGCATCGGCGCCAGCCCGACCTTGGTGCCGAACCCGATCAAGACGAGGAGAAAGGAAAGCAGGGCGAGCATAGGATCGATATGCGGGGCCGCGCGCGCAAGCGAAGCCCACGTCATGTCATAGCGCGGGCCGAGCACGAAGCTGCCATTCCAATAGGAGAGAACAGTGCCGAGCAGGGCCAGGCTGATGCCGCCGGAGACAACGATGATGTATTTCCAACCCGCCTCGATGGCTTCTGACGCCCGCTCGAAAGCGACAAGAAAGGTGCTGACGAGCGTGGTGAGCTCGATCGCGATCCAGTAGAGGCCGGGATTGTTCATCATCGGCCCAACCAGCGTGGTCAGCCCGAATCCCGCAAAGAGAGCGTAAAACCGCGGCAATCGCTCTTCCTCGCCAAGCATGCGCATATAGCCGACAGCGTAAATGGACGAGAGCAGATAAACGATGCTGGTGCAGAGCTGCACCCAGGCGCCGAGCCTGTCCACGGTGATGGCCCCGCCCCAGAAGACATGCGGACCGCGCACCGCCGTGAGCAACGGGAGCAGCAGCGCAGAAAGAAACGAAATCGCAGCCGCTGCCAGATTGACAAATTCCGCGAACCTCGGTTGGCGGATGACCCCGATCAGTAAGATCGCGGCGGCCGGAGCAAGTACCGTCATGAGTGCGAGGGAAAGCATCCGTCAGCCCACCAACCTGCGGAGCTCGCGGCTGCTTGTCGTGCCGGCATTCGCCATCAGGTAGCGTACCAGCACGCCAAAACATACCACGACAATCAAAAGGTCGAAGAGAATGACGACCTCGAGCAGGAGCGGCATCCCGGGCACGAGGATCTGTGACCCGAGAAAGATACCGTTCTCGAGGATGAGAAGGCCGAGGATCTGACTAACCGCCTCCTGGCGTGCCGCGAGAATGAGGAAACCGATCAGCTTCATCGAAAGCATGACGGTGAGCGCGAGCACGGCAATCGTGTCGGCGAGGTTGAGTTCCACCGAGATGTTGTGGGCGACCGCGAGCGCAAAGACGACGCTAAGTGCGCCGATCACGAGCGAGGAGCTTGGCCGCAGGATCTCGATTGGCTCGCGCGGGACGGCAAGACGGCGGACGATGCGAAGCAGGAGATAAGGCAGAAGCAGGCCGCGAAAGAGAAAGGTAAGAATCGCAATCAGGTAAAGCTCAGGGAAATTCGCGTAGTAGCCGACACTCGCGGAGAGGATCGCGATCAGCCAGGATTGAGCGCCGAACGCGTAGAGATAGTGCCGAAGCGCATGAGATCCAAGCATGACGAAGGAAAGAAGCAGGCTCGCGATCGCGACCAGGCTGAAGATGGCGGCGGCGAGCGGGCCAAGCTGGGTGAGAACCACGGCGTCAGCTCAACTGCGAGCCAATGATGGAGAGCACGGCGAGCAAGAAGGACGCGGCGAGCGGCTCCTGGTAGCGGTAGAAGCGAAGGCGTGACTGAGTGGTGTCCACGAAGACGACCGCACAAGCGACGAACGTGAACTTGAGCATGAGCGCGATCGTGGCCGCCACAGCTCCGAGGGCTGTCCCTTGCACCGAAAGGCCCCACGGCAGGAAGAGCACGTTGCAGAAGATCGTATAGAGGATGAACTGCTTCATCATGCCCGCCCAACGCAGAAGGGCGAGTAGCGGTCCGGAATACTCGAGGATCCGCCCTTCTTCGATCATATAGACCTCGATATGGGTCGCAGAATGGATGGGCAGGCGATCCGTTTCGGTCAGCAAGAGGATGAAGAAAGCAGCGACCAGGAAGAGATGTTGGGGGCCCCAATATGCGGCAGGGCTGGCGACGAGGAGGTGATTGACGACGAAAGGCAGCATTGCTTTCGCGAGCAATGTGATGCCGATAAAGACAAGGATGAGGGTGGGTTCTGCCAAAATGGCGACCATCACCGCCCGGCTCGCGCCAATGCCGCCATAAGCACCGCCACTGTCGAGACCTGCAAGCACGATCATGAAAGAGCCGAGAGTGAGGATGAGCCCGCCACCGAGGATGTCGCCCATGTCGGAGAGCGGCAGCGGATAGTTGGTGAGAACCGGGATCAGGATCGGCACGATCAGCATGCAGGTGAAGGCCGTAATCGGCGTCACCCAGAACAGCCACGAGGCAGCTTCCGGTGCCAGGCTCTGCTTGTGAAAGAGTTTCCGGAGATCGCGGTAGGGCTGAAAGATGCCCGGTCCTTGGCCGCGCTGAATTCGCTCCTCGAATTGGAGGATGATGCCCTGAAGAAGCGGTGCCAGCACCAGAACGGCCAGCACCTGCGCAATTTGAAGAAGAATGTCGCGGGCCGTCATGGCCACGCCTAGAGAGTGGAAAGGTGCGGCGAATGCCGCAAAAATCTTACCCTCTCTTTTCCAGTTATCTCCAAAGACTCCTCCTCCATCGACTTCAAACGGAGGAGTCATCAGCCCCGAGGGCGGTTACAAGGTGAACTCCATCACCTGAAGCGAATAAAAAGCGTAAGCGACCCGGGCTGTCAATAGGCGCATGAGAGCGCCAATGGGACGACGACGGCTTTTGACGCATACCCCTGATGAACACGGGGAACCGACCCGGTACGGGTACTATGGCTTTGTACCGGAGACGAAATCATCCATCTGGCGGTCGGAATGAGAGCCCGCGATAAGCTGACATATTGTCGCGTAAATGTTGAATGGAGGGGGTTCAGCTGCGAAGGGGTATGGTTGGCGCGTTATTCCGTTTGGGGGCGCACGTCTCTCCTCGCCAGATGTTGAAGGTTCGGAAGCGGACCGCATGGTGGGCGGCGGCCAACCGGTGTCTGTGTCGGCGTAGGTGGAAATGGTCGTGAACGAACGCGTGAGCGGAAAGGGATCGCTATGCCGGCTTTGTCACGGTGACTGGGCTGGCGGCGGAGGTGGATGTAGGCGCCTTCCAAGCGGAATAATGTGCGCACTCTATCTCCCCCCAGTCGGACTCCCTCTATTCGATATTAAAACGTGACAATACGCTTGCGCCGTCGGTCCGTATCTATTTCATTCCGAAAAATTTTGGCTGGGGCGGGAGGATTCGAACCTCCGTATGGCGGAATCAAAATCCGCTGCCTTACCGCTTGGCTACGCCCCAACGGGATGCCGCGAATTCTACGCGAAGCGGTCGAGCATGGCGAGCCGCCCTTCGCCCACCCTGAGCATCTCCGCCCGCCTGCCGAGAGGCCGAAAAGGTTCGGCGTCGGTGCCGGTAAGCAGAATTTGGGCCTCGTGGCTGGCGAGGATTGCGAGCAGCGCGCCGCGCCGGGCTGCGTCGAGATGCACTGCCGGCTCGTCGAGCAGAAGGAGCGGGGTGACGTCCCGGCGCTCCGCGACCAAAGCGGCATGCGCGAGCACAACCGCAAGCAGGAGCGCTTTCTGCTGCCCTGTGCTTGCCCGCACAGCGGCGGCGCCGCTCGCGGCATCGCGGATCGCAAGTTCGCTGCGATGCACGCCGAGGCCCGCTCCCCCCGCCTCGCGGTCCACCGATCGGCGTTCGGCGAGCGCGCGCGTCAGCCATTCCTCAACAGCCAGCGCGGGCCCGCGCGTGAGTCGTTCGGCGATCGGGCAGGTCAAGGCAAGCTCGGCAACGGGGAGACCCGGGGCGGCCGCCGGCAATATCCGACTGAGCCGGGCGAGCACAAGGTTGCGTGAGGCCGCCACGGCGACCGCATGGCGGGCCATCGATTCCTCGATCGCGGCGAGCCATGCCGGGTCGGCATCCAGTCGGGAAAGCAGCCGGTTGCGTCCGCTCATCGCCGTCTCGTAAGCGGCAAGCTCCCGCGCATGTCCTGGCTCAAGCGCGTAAACCAGGCGGTCGAGGAAGCGCCTGCGGCCGGCGGGGCCTTCGTGAAAAAGGCGTGCCATTTCCGGGGTCAGCCATACCATGGCGATACGCTCGGCGATGGCCGTCTGGCTCGCCGGCTGGCCGTCGAGCCGCAGCACCCGCCGTTCCCTGCTGTCGCCCGGCAAATCCTTGGGCGATCCTTCCGGGAGCACCCCGGTCGCGACCTCGATCCTGCCGTACCGAGGGTGGCTGAAACGGCCGGCGACGGCCCAGCTTCCGTCCGTGCCTGCGTGCTCTGGCGGGATCCGGCGCGCCAGTTCGCCCAAGCGCGCGCCCCGGAGGCCCCGGCCGGGTGCGAGCAAGGAGACCGCCTCGAGCAGGTTGGTCTTGCCCGCGCCATTCGGTCCCGTAATGACGGAGATGGCCGCGCCCGGCTGCCAGAGGAGCGAGTCATAATTGCGAAAAGTCCGGAGCGAAATCCGCTGCAAATACAGCGAAGCTGACACGGGGCTACTCTTTTCCGCGCAATCGCGGCCCTCGGTCTCTATTACGGAAGAACTTCGCAATCGGGATCGCGCGCCGATCAGACCCTGATCGGCATCAACACATAGAGCGTGCTGGCATCCGCCGCGTCCTGCACCACCGTGGGCGCGGTGCCGTCAGCGAAGCGGAACTCGACATCCCCGTCGATCTGGTCGGTGATATCGTTGAGATAGCGCGCCTGAAAGCCGATCTCGAGCGGGCCCGCCTCGTATTTCATCCGCTCTGCATCGAGCTCCTCGCTTGCCGAGCCCTGTTCGGGACTGATGGCCGAAAGCACCAGGAGATCGCGCGACAGGCTGAGCTTGACGGGGCGAGACCGCTCCGAGGAGATCGCCGCCACTCGTGCCACCGCATCCGAGAAATCGCGCTTGGCGACCCGCAGCACCTTGTCGTTGTCGCGCGGGATCACCCGTTCATATTCGGGGAAGGTGCCGTCGATGAGCTTGCTGGTAAGTGTTACGGGACCGACACGGAACTGGATTCGCGTGTCGGAGAGGGCGATTTCCACGGCTTCGTTGGTTTCCTCGATGAGCTTGCGTAGCTCAAGCACCGTCTTGCGCGGCACGATCACGCCGGGCATGCCGCTTGCCCCCTCCGGCAGCGGCTCCTCGACCCGCGCTAGGCGATGGCCGTCGGTGGCAACCGCGCGGAGGACGGGAACGCCATCGCTTTCGGTGGCATGAAGATAGATGCCGTTTAGATAGTAGCGCGTCTCCTCCATGCTGATCGCGAAGCGGGTTCGATCGATCAGGGTGCGGAGCGCACTTGCGGGCAGGGCGAAGTGGTGGGGGAGGGTTCCCGCGGTCATGGCCGGGAAATCTTCCGTCGGCAGGACCATCAGGCTGGTGACGTAGCGGCCGGCACGGAGCTTGAGCGGCGCGTCGCCCCCTGGATGGTCGAGCTCGATTTCCGCCCCTTCCGGCAGGCGGCGCACGATCTCGTAAAGGGTGACGGCGGGCGCGGTGGTGGCGCCGTCCCGGCTGGTGGACGCGGCGACATCCTCGACCACCGCGATTTCCATGTCTGTCGCCGTCAGGGTCAGCCGACCGTCGCGCACCGCCAGCATCAGGTTGGCGAGGATGGGAATGGTGTTGCGTTTCTCGACCACGCTCTGAACATGAGCGAGTGCCTTGAGCATCGTCGCGCGATCGACGGTGAACCTCATGTTGCTGTCGTCCCCAGAAGGCGCCCGCCGCGCTTTGCCTTGGATATGGTGAATAGCCGCCCGAGCGGACTCGCCGGACGCCTGTCATCCGAGTCTCTTCCCACTGTAGCAATACGGCCGGGCGGCGCAAGAAAGCCAGGGCAAGGGACCGTCTCCGTCCGTCCTTGCCTTATTCTGGCCCGCAGACAGGTCGCCGGCCCGCCGGCGCCTCCGCCACCCTGGCCTGGGAGGAAAGTCAGCCTTCCAGCATGCGCCGCAGGAGCTCCACCTGCTCGGCGAAGGCGGCATCCCGGCCGATCAGCTCGCCAACCCGCGCCACCGCGTGCATCACAGTCGTGTGGTCGCGATTGCCGAAACGCCGGCCGATCTCCGGCAGGCTGCGGCTGGTGAGCTGCTTGGCGAGATACATCGCAACCTGGCGCGGCCGGGCCACCGCGCGCGCGCGGCGCGAGGAGGTCATGTCGGTCAGCCGGATATTCCAATGCTCCGCCACCTTGCGCTGAATCTCCTCGATCGTGAGGCGCCGGTCGTGCGCACGCAGAATATCGTGCAGCACTTCCTGCGTTGTCTCGATCGTGATCTCACGGCCAAAGAGATTGGCGTGCGCGATCAGTCGATTGAGCGCGCCTTCGAGCTCGCGCACATTGGAGGCGATCCGGTGCGCAAGGAACTCGAGAACTTTTGGCGCGACATTCACCGCCGCCGCGGCTGCCTTTGCCTCCAGGATGGAGATGCGAAGCTCGAAAGTGGTGGCGTGCAAGTCGGCCACCATTCCACATCCGAGACGGGTTCGCAGCCGATCCTCGAGTCCGGAAAGGTCGGAAGGCGATTTGTCCGCCGATACAACGATCTGTTTGCCCGCATCCACGAGTGCATTGAAGGTGTGGAAGAACTCTTCCTGCGTATTGTCCTTGCCGATCAGGAATTGCAGGTCATCGACCATCAGGACATCAACGCTGCGCAGCTGCTCTTTGAACTCAATGGTCGACTGGCTGCGGATCGCCGCGATGAAGCGGTACATAAACCGCTCGGCCGACATGTATATCACAGACGCCAGCGCGGAGGGATGCTTGGCGCGCCGTCCAAGCAGCTCCCATCCGATCGCATGCATCAGGTGAGTCTTGCCAAGGCCGACGCCGCCATAGAGGAAGAGGGGGTTGAACCCTTGCGAGGCAGGCCGCTCGGCGACGCGGCGCGCGCAGGCATAGGCGAACTCGTTCGGCTTGCCGACGACGAAACTCTGAAAAGAGAATCGCGGTTCGAGCGTCACGGAAAGCGAGTCTCGCGCCTCCATCCTTTCCTCCGCCCGCGTCCCACCTGGCTGAACCGACACTCCAACGCTTTTGGAAGGCGCCGGCGATGGGGTGAGACTCTCCGCCAGCCCGCCCGTCGAAAGGCCACGGCCGACACGAATATCCACTCTGCGGATCACGGGATTCTCGCCGTGCCAGAGCGCGTTCAGTCTGTCTCCGTAATGGCTGCGCACCCAGTCGCGCAGAAACCTCGTCGGCAGATGGACGGTGACTTCATCGCCATCAATGGTGCCGAGCGTCATCTGTCTGAGCCAGGTGCGATATTCCGCCTCCCCGACCTCGACCTGAAGCCGCTCGCGAATGCGATTCCACTGGTACGCCAGTTTCTGGGCAGGCTCCATCCCTAGGGAAATCCCGTCACGGTGAGCCTGCGTTTCCGTTGCGCTGCCGTTCGCCGTCACCGACACCCACCTGTGAGCGGCAGGCCGATTTCTGCCGCTCCCCCCTGTTTGCTCGCCGTTGAAGCCGACGGCGTCGTGGTAGAAGGGCCCGCTTCACGTTGCGGACAGGTGACAAGGCATACAGACACCAGGAAGAAGAGGCAATTCAAATTTGCCGGCGCTGAACAAGAACACAAATAATCAGTGGATTATATCGCCCACGTCAGAAGATCAACGCCAACATTGATCATGTAACACGCCGGCCGTCGGGCATGTATCATCAAAAAAGATCAATGCAGAAAAGAATACGTTTTGGCCACTATTGCCGGCAGAAAATCTCACCGCACATTTACGCTTTGCACAATTTGTACCGAAAGAAAAAGGATTCATTAACGGGCGTTGATGCCCTTAATCCGCGCGACAAGACGCGAGAGATCCCGCGCCATTTTGTTTCGATGGAACACGCCTTTGGTGGCGGCGCGCTGCAATTCCGGTTGCGCCTCTCGGAGCGCTACCTGGGCAGCCTCCTTCTCGCCGCGGACAATGGCCTCCTGAACCTTCTTGACGAAGGTGCGCACACGTGCGCGGCGTGCCCGATTGCGCACCGTGCGGCGCTCGGTCTGACGAATGCGCTTCTTGGCAGAAGCCGTGTTGGCCATGGCGATTGGCTCCGTCCCGCTCCACCAGGAGCGGATCAAGGGATCTATGCTGGATGCGAAAGGCCGCGAAGATTGCAGGTTCGCGGAGGAACCTTTCTAGAGAGCAGGCCGGAGCAAGTCAAGCAAGCCACCGAGCGCGCATGCGCCGCGCGCCTAGTGACGACGCAACCCTTTGATCGACCGCGAGATCTTTTGGAGCGTGATCGACGAAAGTGGGATCGCCGGCAGCGTAAATTACGCGGGAAAACAAATTGCTGGAGTGGGATTTAGGTGAGCGTGAGCACACCCCATCCCGCTCTAACCCCGATGGAAGCGCGGCGGGCGTTTTTCGAGAAACGCCTCCATCCCCTCACGCTGGTCCGGGGTGCCGAAGAGCGAGAGAAAGAGCTGCCGTTCGTAAAGGACACCGGCTCGCAAAGTTGTTTCGAAGGCCGAGTTAACCGCCTGTTTCGCCATCGCGACCGCGACTGGCGAGAGCGAAGCGATACGCTCGGCGAGCTTGATCGCCTCGGCAAGAAGTTCCGCTGCGGGAATGACACGCGCGACGAGATTTGCCCGTTCCGCCTCTTCCGCCGTCAGCATCCGTCCGCTCAGCACCATGTCCATGGCCTTGGCCTTGCCTACGGCGCGCGTCAGCCGTTGGGTCCCGCCGGCGCCGGGAATGATGCCGAGATTGATCTCCGGCTGGCCGAAGCGTGCCGTGTCCGCCGCGAGTACGATGTCGCACATCAGCGCGAGCTCGCAGCCGCCGCCGAGTGCAAAACCCGCGACCGCCGCGATGATCGGCTTCTTCACGCCGAGCACCGCATCCCAGTGGGCGCCGATGAAATCGTGCTGGAACGTATCGGGAAAGCGGCGATCCTTCATTTCCCGGATATCGGCACCGGCGGCAAAGGCGCGCTCCGATCCGGTGACGATGATGGCGCCGATCGCGGGATCGGCATCGAATTTGACGAGAGCGGTCCCGAGCTCCACCATCAGCGCGTCCGAAAGCGCATTGAGCGCCTCGGGCCGGTCAAGCCGGATCAGCCCGGCCCTGCCATGCCTTTCGGTCTTGATCAGCTGTTCACCCGCGCCGCTCATCGCTCACCACTCGTCTCGCTGCCCTGGCTTCTAGCTAGCGCTGCCGGCGCGGGCAATAGAAGCTGGCGCGTCCGCCTTGCACGATCCGCACGACGCCGCGACAGAGCGGCGGGCCTGTGCAAACGGGGCAACGCTCACGGTTGTAGACACGCCAGGCATGCTGGAAATAGCCGAGCTCGCCGTCCGGCTGCATATAATCGGAAAAGCTCGAGCCGCCGGCGGCGATCGCCTCGCTGAGCGTTTCGCGGATTGCCCCGTGCAGCCGGATGATCCGTTGCTCCCCGAGATTGGCGGCGATGCGCCGCGGGCTGATTTCGGCACGATAGAGCGCCTCGCTGGCATAGATATTGCCAAGGCCGGCAATCACGCCTTGATCCATCAGCGCCGCCTTGATCGTCGTGCGCCGCCCGGCCAGTGCCCGTTCCAGCGCTGCCGGGGTGAATTCCGGGCCGAGTGGCTCGGGACCGAGGCGGGCAAGCCGCGGATCCTTGTCCTCCGCCGCCGCCGGCAGAATATCGACGGTGCCGAAGCGGCGCGGATCGATCAAGCCGAACCGGGTTCCATCGTCCATTTCCAGGACGAGGTGCTCATGGGCCATGGGCGCGGCATTTCCACTTGTGAGCCGGACCCGTCCGGACATGCCGAGATGAAGGAGCAGGCTTTCCTTTCCCGAGAGGCGCGCCAGGATATATTTCCCCCGGCGGCGGAACCCCTCCACCCAGCGCCCGCGGAGCCGTTCGGCGAGACGGTCAGGCAGTTTCGCGCGCAGATCCCCGCGCGCGACCCGCGCGTGCGCGATGCGCCGCCCGGCAAGCCGGGCCGCAAGCCCACGCATCACCGTTTCGACCTCGGGGAGTTCCGGCATAGTGGGAGGGAAGGCTAAGCTGCGGCCGCATGAGCGACAATCCCGCCACGACTGACTTCGGCTTCCGCACTGTCCCGCGTGACGCCAAGGGGGCGATGGTGCAGGCGGTCTTCGCCAGCGTCGCGCCGCGCTACGACCTGATGAACGATCTGATGTCGCTCGGTATCCATAGGCGCTGGAAGCGCCGGCTCGCGACCCTGCTCGACCCGCGATCTGCGTCCACCTTGCTCGATCTCGCCGGCGGCACGGGCGATATCAGCTTCGCCTGGCAGGACGAAGGCGGCGGCCCTGTCATTCTCTCCGACGTCAATCCCGCCATGCTGGCGGTCGCCCATCGCCGGGCGGTCGGCCGTGCGCAGCTCGCCGGACTCTCCCTCCTTGTCGCGGATGCCGAGCGCCTGCCTCTTCCCGACCGCAGCTTTCACTGCGCCTCCATCGCCTTCGGGCTGCGCAACTGCACCGACAAAATGGCTGTGCTCGCCGAGGCACGGCGCGTCCTGCGACCGGGCGGACGCTTCTTCTGTCTCGAATTCTCCCGTCTCGAGATCGCTGCCCTGGTGCCGCTCTATGAGGCCTGGTCCTTTGCCGCGCTGCCGGTGCTCGGCCAATTCGTCGCCGGCGATGCCGCGAGTTATCGTTACCTTGCCGAAAGCATCCGCACCTTTCCCGATGCCGAAACCCTCGCCGCGATGATGACCAAGGCGGGCTTTGCGCGCGTCGGGGTGGAGCGTCTCAGCGGCGGCATCGCTGCCATCCATTCCGGCTGGCGGCTTTAGGCCCGATGAGTCTCGCGGGCAAAAAGATCCTCCTGATCGTCTCCGGCGGCATTGCCGCGTACAAGGCGCTCGAGCTAGTGCGTCTGCTGCGTGCCGAAAATATGAGTGTCCACGCCGTGCTGACGCGGGCTGGAGAAAAATTCATCTCCTCCCTCTCGCTTCAGGCACTCACCGAGGCCCCCGTTTCCACCGATCTCTTCTCGCTCGATGAAGGGAGCCGGATGGGCCATATCGAGCTCTCGCGCTCCGCCGATCTGCTCGTCGTCGCCCCGGCAACGGCGAACCTGCTGGCAAAGATGGCGGCCGGATTGGCCGATGATCTCGCCTCGACCCTGCTGCTTGCGACCGACAAGCCCGTGCTCGTCGCTCCGGCGATGAATGTGCGGATGTGGCTCCATCCCGCCACGGCCGCCAATCTCGCCTCTCTCACCGCGCGCGGCGTGCATGCCGTCGGGCCCGATGACGGGCCGATGGCCTGCAACGAGTACGGCCCCGGCCGGCTTGCCGAGCCGCCCGCCATCGTCGCGGCGATCCGCTCCCTGCTCGGCACGGGTCCGCTTGCCGGGCGGCACGCTCTCGTCACCAGCGGCCCGACGCACGAGCCGATCGATCCCGTGCGTTATATTGCCAATCGCAGTTCCGGCCGGCAGGGCCATGCCATCGCGGCTGCACTCGCGGAGTTGGGCGCGCGTGTCACACTCGTGTCCGGACCCGTGGCGCTGCCCGATCCGCCGGGGGTGACCATGCGCCATGTCGGGACGGCCGCGGAGATGCTTGCCGCTTGCAGCGCGGCCTTGCCGGCCGATATCGCCGTCTGCGCCGCCGCGGTGGCTGATTGGCGGGTGGCCAAGGAAGCCGGCCACAAGATCAAGAAGGAAGCCGGCGCGGCCCCGCCGGCGCTGAGCCTCCTGCCCAATCCGGATATCCTGGCCACGCTCGCGGCCCCCGGCCCGGCCCGGCCGCGCCTCGTGATCGGTTTCGCCGCCGAGACAGACGATCTCAGGGCCAATGCCGAAGCGAAGCGTCGGCGCAAAAACTGCGACTGGATCCTCGCCAACAATGTCGCCGCGGGTTCCGGAATCATGGGGGGAGAGGAAAATGAGGTCCTGCTGGTGAGCGAGACGGGTGTCGAGACATGGCCACGCCTGCCGAAGCCGGAAGTCGCCCGGCGCCTGGCCCTGCGTATCGCCGCATTGTTTGCATCGTGAGCGTGATTGTCGCCGCGCGGCGGCTCGCCCATGGGGCGGACCTTCCGTTGCCAGCCTACGCGACCGCGGGTGCCGCAGGGATGGATCTGATGGCGGCCGTGGCCGAGCCCCTCGTCATTCCGCCGGCCGGTCGGGCCCTCGTGCCGACCGGGCTCGCGATTGCCCTGCCACCGGGCTTCGAGCTGCAGATCCGGCCGCGCTCGGGCCTCGCGCTGCGCCACGGCATCGTGCTGCCCAACAGCCCGGGCACGATCGATGAGGATTATCGCGGCGAGATCCAGGTGATCCTGCTCAATGCGGGAGACGCGCCGTTCACCGTCACACGTGGCATGCGGATCGCCCAGGCGGTGCTTGCCCCTGTGATGCGCGCCGCCTGGCAGGAGGTCGATGGACTTCCGTCGAGTCTCCGGGCCGAGGGGGGATTCGGCAGCACCGGGACGTGATCGCGTCCGGCATGGAAATGCCCATTGCGGAAATGTTCGTCATGGAAATGACATGAATCGTCTCGCGCGGGGGTGCTGACAGGGCGGCGGGAACGGGCTAGAGGCGGCGCACACGCCTACGCGTCATCACCCACATCCAGGTCCCTGAACACACCCGTCGGGGGGAACCCACCCCATGTCGAGCAGCGCCTATCCTGCCCTGGCCGCCGGGCGGCGGCTGCCGAATGTCTGGGATTTCGTTGCGATCGCCTGTGTGCTCGGCGCATTGATGGCGATCGCGCCGGCGGTGCGCGGCACCCTGGCGCCGCTCTCGGCCCCCGGCGCGACAACGGTGCATCTCGACCCGTCGCTCTTGCCTTTCTATGCCGTGCGGACGACGCTGCGCATGTTCGCAGCCCTGATCGCCTCGATCATCTTCACTTTCACCTATGGCACACTCGCGGCGAAGAGCCGGCGCGCCTCGATGATTCTGATTCCGCTGCTTGATATCCTCCAGTCCGTTCCAATTCTGGGCTTTCTTTCCTTTACCGTCGTCTTCTTCGTCAGCCTCTTTCCCGGCCGTGTGCTTGGCGTTGAGTTCGCCGCGATCTTTGCGATCTTCACGAGCCAGGCCTGGAACATGACCTTCAGTTTTTACCAGTCTCTGACGACCGTTCCCGCCGATCTCGATGAGGCCGCGCGAAGCTTTCGTCTCTCCGCGTGGCAGCGCTTCTGGCGTCTCGAAGTGCCCTTCGCGATGCCCGGCCTCGTCTGGAACACGATGCTTTCGATGTCCGGGAGCTGGTTCTTTGTCGTCGCCTCCGAGGCGATCACCGTCGGCAGGCATACCTGGGCGCTGCCGGGAATCGGCTCTTTCGTCGCGTTGGCTCTGCAAAAGCAGGATCTTGCGGCCATTGGCTGGGCGATCCTGGCGATGCTGGTCGTGATCCTCCTCTATGATCAGCTCCTGTTCCGTCCCCTGGTTGCCTGGTCCGCGAAATTCCGTTTCGAGACCACGGCCGGTGCGGCGCCGCCCGAACCCTGGGTCCTGGCGCTTCTGCGGCGGACCCTGTTCCTCCGCCTCGCCAGCCGGTTGATCGGCACGCTGCTCGATACGGTGGGTGGCCTCAGGCTCGCTCCGCGACGGCGAAATTTTCGGGCTCGCCGCGCTTCCTCGCGCCTCGGCGACATCGCCTGGATCGGCTTCATTTCGCTCCTGGTGGCTGCCGCGCTCTGGCGGATCGTCGTTTTCGTCTCCACGGGCCTCACTCTCGCCGCCTTCGGCAGCACTCTTATCGACGGCCTGATCAGCCTTGCGCGCGTGCTGTTCTCGGTCTTCATCTCGGCGGTCATCTGGGTGCCGATCGGCGTCTGGATGGGGCTTCGCCCGCGCCTCGCCCGCCTCGCCCAGCCGGCCGCCCAGTTCCTCGCGGCGTTTCCGGCCAACCTGCTTTTCCCTCTCGTCGTCATTGTCGTCGTTCATTTCAAAATTGATCCGAATATCGGGCTCACGCCGCTGATGATCATTGGCACGCAATGGTACGTGCTCTTCAACGTGATCGCTGGCGCCGCCGCGTTTCCCGGTGATCTCAAGGAAGCAGCGGCGAATTTTCAAATCGGCGGCCTGCTGTGGTGGCGCCGCGTGATGCTGCCCGGGATCATGCCCTATTTCATCACTGGCGCGATCACCGCCACGGGCAATGCCTGGAACACGACGATCGTGGCGGAGGTCGCCTCCTGGGGCAAAACGACGCTCGTCGCCCGCGGCCTTGGCGCTTATATCGCGGAGGCGACGAACGAAGGGAACACCGCGCATATCGTGCTCGGCGTCGCCGTGATGTCCGGATTCGTCATCATCGTGAACAGGCTTTTCTGGCGGCCGCTCTATGATTTCGCCCGCCGCCGCACCACCCTCGGCTAGAACATGGCGATCAAGGTGAACGGCGCGCTCGTTTCGGATGGCGTGCGCAGGCTTCGCTTGACAGATGCGGGGCTGCAAAAGAAACGGAGAGGATACGAGGAGGCCCGGATGGATACCGTCGTTGCCCACTCCCCGCTGCTCGAGGTCCATAACTGCCGCCAGTCCTATCAGACGGATGCCGCAGCCGAGCTGCTCGTGCTCGACAAGGTCGATCTCGCCATCGCCGCGGGCGAGATCGTGGGCCTGCTCGGCCGGTCCGGATCCGGGAAATCGACGTTGCTCCGCGTGGTCGCCGGCCTTCTCGCGCCCACCGCCGGGGAAGTGCGCTGGCGCGGCGCGGCGCTCCATGGGCCGGCGGAGGGCATTGCCATGGTCTTCCAGAGCTTCGCCCTCTTTCCCTGGCTGACGGTGCGGGAGAATGTCGAGCTCGGCCTCGAGGCGCAGGGACTGCCGCCGGAGGAGCGGCATGAGCGGGCCGAGGAAGCGATCGACCTGATCGGCCTCGGCGGCTATGACAGCGCCTATCCGAAGGAGCTTTCGGGCGGCATGCGTCAGCGCGTCGGCCTCGCCCGGGCGCTCGTCGTCCATCCCGACCTCCTCCTGATGGACGAGCCCTTCAGCGCGCTCGATGTGCTGACCGCCGAGACACTGCGCACGGATCTGATCGATCTCTGGTCGGAAGCGAGGTTGCCGATCAAGTCGATGCTGATCGTCACCCACAATATCGAGGAGGCCGTCCTGATGTGCGACCGCATCCTCGTCTTCGCTTCCAACCCGGGCCGGATCGCGAGCGAGCTTCGTGTCCCGTTCCCGCACCCGCGGAACCGGCTGGATCCGCCTTTCCGCCAGATGGTGGACGATATCTATGCCCTGATGACCCGCCGGGCTTCGCCTGCCGAGGCGCGCGTGCCCGCGCAGCCCGCCCCGGCTTTCGGTGTGGCGCTCCATCCTGTCTCGACCAACTTGCTTGCCGGCCTGATCGAGACCCTCGCCGCGCCTCCCTATGATGGGCGGGCGGATCTGCCGGCGCTGGCTGCCGCGCTCCAGCTCGAGGCGGACGAGCTCCTGCCGCTCGGTGAGGCCCTTGCCCTGCTGCGCTTCGCCGAATTGGAGGAGGGCGATATCCGCCTGACCGAGACCGGGCGCCGATTCGCTGCCCTGGATACCGATGCCCGCAAAGCGATGTTCGCCGCCAGCCTGCGGGCCTATGTGCCGCTCGCCGCGACCATCCGCCAGGTGCTGGAGGAGCGGTGGAACCACCGCGCCTCGGCCGAGCGCTTCCGCGACGAGCTCGAAGACCATATGTCGCCGGAATATGCCCGAGATACTTTGCGCACGGTGATCTCCTGGGGCCGCTACGCCGAACTATATTCCTATGACGAGGAGGCCGATCAGTTCAGCCTCGAAGAATCGGATTAGGATCCTTATCAGCATCACCATTCCGCCGCTTCCATCCCGCGCCCCGGCCCGCCCTCTTCCGGGTGGCTCGCGGCGCTGATCCTGCCGCTTATCCCAAGGCTTATCCCAACGCTTATCCCTCTGGGCCGGGCGCGCGACGGGGCCTATACTCCCTCACTCCCCCTGTAGCCTACGAAGGAGCACAGCGCCGGCATGTCCGGAAATGCCGCCAGACCTCTTGAGCCTCCTCTGACCGAGCCTTCTGCCTATGATGCAACCGCGATCTCGGTGCTGCGTGGGCTCGATGCGGTGCGCAAGCGGCCGGGAATGTATATCGGCGATACGGATGATGGTTCGGGCCTGCACCACATGGCCTTCGAGATCATCGACAATGCGCTCGACGAGGCGCAGGCCGGTTTCGCCAGGAACATTGCCGTCACCCTCAATGGGGATGGCAGCCTCACGGTCCGCGACGACGGCCGCGGCATCCCGACCGACATCCATGCCGAGGAGGGCATCTCGGCGGCCGAGGTGGTGCTGACGCGCCTGCATGCGGGGGGGAAGTTCAATCAGAACGCCTACAAGGTTTCGGGCGGGCTGCACGGTGTCGGTGCTGCCGTCGTCAATGCGCTTTCCGAGTGGATGGAGGTGCGGATCTGGCGCGAGGGCGGGGAACACCGCATCCGCTTCCGCAACGGCGATGCCGAGGCGCCGCTCGCACTCATCGGCCCTTCGGGCGAACCTTCCGGCACGGAGGTCACGTTCAAGCCGAGTCCGGCGATCTTCACCCGGACGGATTTCGATTTCGCCGTTCTCGAGCGGCGTTTGCGCGAGCTTGCCTTCCTCAATTCCGGCGTCGCCGTAACGCTTCGCGACGAGCGCCACGCGCCGAGCCAGGAGGCCGTCTTCCGCTACGAGGGTGGGCTTGTCGCCTTCGTTACCTGGCTCGACCGCGCGAAGAACCCTGCTTTCACGTCGCCGATCAATATTGCCGCCGAGGAACAGGGCATCCGGGTCGAGCTCGCGCTCTCCTGGAACGACAGCTACCACGAGACGATGCTCTGCTTCACCAACAACATACCCCAGCGCGACGGCGGCGCCCATCTCGCCGGCTTCCGCAGCGCGCTGACGCGCGTCGTCAGCCGCTATGCCGAAGGGATGGGCAAGAAGGAGGGACTTGCCCTGGTTGGGGAGGACATGCGTGAGGGGCTGACCGCCGTCCTCTCGGTCAAGGTTCCGGACCCCAAATTCTCTTCGCAGACGAAGGACAAGCTTGTCAGCTCCGAGGTCCAGCCGGTCGTTCAGGCGGCCGTGGCCGACGGCCTTGCCCACTGGTTCGAGACACACCCGAAAGAGGCGCGGGCGATCATCCAGAAGGTGATGGATGCCGCCGCCGCACGCGAGGCCGCGCGCAAGGCACGGGAGCTCACCCGCCGCAAGGGCGTGCTCGATATCTCGACGCTCCCCGGCAAGCTCGCGGATTGCCAGGAGCGCGATCCGGCGAAGAGCGAGATCTTCATCGTCGAGGGCGATTCGGCCGGCGGCTCGGCCAAGCAGGCGCGCAACCGGCGTGATCAGGCGATCCTGCCGCTCCGGGGAAAAATCCTCAATGTCGAGCGCGCTCGCTTCGACCGGATGCTCGGCTCGGCGGAGATCGGCACGCTCGTCACCGCGCTCGGCACCGGCATCGGCCGTGGGGAGCCCGAGCAGGGCGGCTTCGATATCGCCAAGCTGCGCTACCACCGCATCGTCATCATGACGGACGCGGACGTGGATGGCTCGCACATCCGCACGCTGCTGCTCACATTCTTCTTCCGCCAGATGCCCGAGCTGGTGGAGCGCGGGCATCTCTTCATCGCCCAGCCACCCCTTTATCGGGCCAAGCGCGGCTCGGACGAGCGCTATCTCAAGGACGATCATGGCCTCGAGGATTTCCTCCTGGCCAAGGCGCTTTCCGAGGCGCGTCTCGTCTATGCGGACGGGACGGACCTTTCGGGTTCCGAGCTGGTGGCCGAGGCAGGCTTCCTTCGCGAGGCAAGCCTGCGCCTTAAGCTTCTCTCGGCGGAGGCGCCGGTCTCCGTGCTCGAGCAGGCGGCCATCGCCGGCACGCTGACGCCGGATCCCGCCCGCGCCACGGCGGCGGCGGAAGAGCTTGCGAGGCGCCTCGATGCGCTTGCCTTGCCGGCCGAACGCGGCTGGCGGGTCAGCTTCGAGTCCGGGCGCCTGGTCATGACCCGCATGGTGCGCGGTGTGACCGAGCAATATGGGCTGGATGGGGCGAGCCTGCGCAGCGCCGAGGCGCGCTGGCTCGCCGAGCGTCTTGACCCGCTCGTGCGGAAATTCGCGTATCCCGCGACCCTTACGCTCGATGGCCATGCGGAGCCGGTGGGTGGTCCCGCGAGCGCGTTCGAGCGCATCCTCTCGCAGGGTCGCAAGGGTCTCGCCATTCAGCGCTTCAAGGGCCTGGGCGAAATGAACCCCGATCAGCTCTGGAAGACGACGCTCGATCCCTCGGTCCGCACGCTGCTGCAAGTGAAGGTCGGCGATGCCGAGGACGCGGCGCAGGTCTTCTCGACCCTGATGGGCGATGTCGTCGAGCCGCGGCGCGAATTCATCACGACCAATGCGCTGAAGGTCGCCAATCTCGACGTCTGAGCGCGGGGGTGCGACCGATTCGGTTGTCTCACGCAGCGTTTGCTGCGGCATCGACGTCGCTTGCGGCGCGAACAAGAAGCTGCCCATCTGCTTCACGGAGATTTCGGAAGGGCGCGTGATCCCGTGTGCCCCTCCACCGGTGGAAGCAGAGCGAATTCCACGCGGCCCCGGCAATAGCGAGATCAGGGACAGGAGGCCGTTTGCCGCCGCTGCACGCCAGGTCGCTGATGCCATCCTGGCGATCTGCAAGCGGAATGGCTGGCACCTTTCGTGCATTGCGATCGATGCGCCTGCCGCGCCTCCCAAGATCGGGCCGCGTGCCTGTGAGAAAGCGCTCCGCCGCGCAGGGCTTTCCGTGTTCCAGACACCTTCTCGCGAGGAATGGACGGAGATCGCCGCAGTTTGCCGACAGCACCTCGATACCGGCGGTGACCTCTCACGGCTGCCATACGCCAACAAGATCTGGATGCTCTACGGCTTCCATCTCTTCGCCGAGCTGCGTGCCCGGACGGGCGCCGAAATCATCGAGGTCTATCCTTACGCCATCGCCCATCGCCCATCGGCTGAAGGCGGCGGATCACCACAAATCGACGGCGACAGGCTATGAGAACCAATTGTCGGTCGTGGCGAAGCGCACCGGATGGTCGCCCGCAAAGCTTGAACAACGCCTCGCGGCTACGGTCCCAGGGAAGCAACACGACCGGCTCGACGCATTCATGGCCGCCTGGGTGGCCGGCCTGCCGCCAGAGCGCCGCCATCCGTACGGCACGCCCACCCAAGCGGACGATGTGATTTGGGTTCCGGCCTGACGATCATCCTGGGCTGATCGGCCATGACGGGATCGCTCCGGCTTTAGAGTACGGCGAGCTTCGCCAAGGCTTCCTTCGCCAGCCGCCTGGTCAGCTCGCCCGCGGGCAACGCCCTGCCGAGACGTGCGGCCTCACCCGCCCACAAAGGAATGAAGTCGGCCGATCCGCTCGGCTCCGACTTTGCACGCAATGGCCCCAGCCCACCCCCCGCGAGAGGGAAGGGGGGAGCGAGCTCGGATATCGCGCCAAGCTCGCGGACGATGCGATTGAGGATGACCCGAGCGGGGCGGCCGCTGAAAATGTTCGTGAGCACCGTCTGATCGGCCCCACCTGCCGCCAGGGCTTCTCTGTGCGCAGGAGCGACATGCGCTTCGGGGCAAAAAAGATAGCTCGTTCCTATCTGGACCGCGGAGGCACCAAGGGCAAAAGCGGCGACGATGCCGCGCGCATCGGCAATGCCCCCGGCGGCAATGACCGGCAGGCCGACAGTGTCAACCACTTGCGGAACGAGCGCCAGCGTTCCGGGCTGCGTCGAGATGTCGTCGGAAAGGAATGTTCCGCGATGACCGCCGGCTTCGGCACCCTGGGCGACGATGGCATCGCAGCCGTTCTCTTCAAGCCATCGCGCCTCTTTTACCGTGGTCGCCGACGACAGGATTTTCGCCCCGGTCTTCTTCACGCGAGCCAGAAGGTCTTTGTCCGGGAGACCGAAATGGAAACTGACGACCTCGGGCTTCAATTCCTCCACGAGCGCGCAATGCGCGCTGCCGAACGGCTCAATCGCAGGCGTTTTTGTTGCCATTTCCGGATCGAGTCCAAGCTCGACATAGTAAGGTTTCAGGCGCCGTCTCCATGCCGCTTCGCGCGCGGCATCGATGGAAGGCGGCCGATGGCAGAAGAAATTCATATTTACGGGCTTCGATGTGCGCCCCCGAACAGTGCTAAGTTCTGTTCTTATCTGATCCATGCTCAGGATCGCACAGGGCAGCGAGCCGAGCCCCCCCGCCTCCGCGACGGCGATCACCATCGCGGACGTGACAGCTCCTGCCATAGGAGCCTGAACAATCGGCAATTCAATCCCGAGGAGATCGAGAGAGCATCGGTCTGGCCATATTGTCATTCTCTTTCTCCGATATTTGAGGATGAGAGAGGCACGATCTTGAGTTTCAGAGAGAGAGACTCACCAGCGCCCGCTGTGCTGCCCGCCATCGACATGCAGGATTTCTCCCGTCACGAAATCCACGCTCTCAAGATACAATACCGCATCGACGATTTCTTCAATCGTCCCCATCCGTCCCACGGGATGAAGTGTCGCAAGAAAATCATGAGTTTCCGTGCGGTGCATGGGAGTCTTGATAATTTCGGGCGATACCGCATTCACTCGAACGCCCCTCTCGGCGTACTCGAGAGCCAGGGATCTCGTGACTGCATTGAGCCCCCCTTTGGTCAAAGCGGCCAATACAGCAGGCACCGCCGCCATCGGTTGATCGACCAAAGTGGTCGTGATGATGACGATATGCCCACGACCTTGCTGGAGCATCCGGGCAGCCGCGCGCTGCGAGATGTGGAAGAATCCCGTCAGGTTGACGGCCACACACGTGGAAAGATCGGCGTCCGTATATTCGATGAGTGGCTTGAAGAGGAATATGCAAGCGTTATTCACGAGGGTATCGATACGACCAAAGCGACTGATCGCAGCTTCGACGATTCGGTCAGCCGTTTCCGGGTCGGCGATGTCACCGGCGACGGTCAGCACATTCGAAGAAGCAATCGGCTTGATGGTCCGAGAATTGGCAACAACTTGGTAGCCAAGACCAGTGAATCCTTTGACCAAGTCTGTCCCGATCCCTTGTGAGGCACCGGTGACCACGGCAACGCGTTGCGCTGGTTCCAAGAGACTTCTCGCTCTGTGAAGGATGGCCGGTAAGGAGTGGTGTTGTGGGTGACGAAGGGTGAATTGCGGCAGGCTTCCATGCTGCTTGCGGTGGAGCACGTCGAAACACGATTTACGATTGAAAATCTGCCCGCTTCAGCCGGACGAGTGTCCCGATTCCGAAGTACGCCGCATTGGAATGCGGATGGAATCGGGACATTAGCCCTTTATTTTCAGTTTCTTGCTCACAAAAATGAAATCCACGGTCAGCATCAAGACCTGTCCCTTACCCTCGCGGGCTCCAACCGGCTCTGCCGCGCCGCGGCAAAATTCTCAAGGATGAATCTGGATTCGGCAGATGGCAGCGCCATGGCTGACGATCGGAAATCGAGTTACGATCGTAACGCCCGTTCTGTCGTCGTCGACTCCCGGAGCGTGATGACCGAGGGTGGACTCTCCATGGGTCTGAATCACGCGAGAAAACAAATGGCTAGAGCGGGATGGGGGAGCGCGAGCGATCTCGTCCCGCGTCAGGACGAGCGAGCGAAATCCGCGACCCGTTCACCGATCATGATCGCGGCGGCGTTGGTGTTGCCGGAAACGACCGTGGGCATGATCGAGGCGTCGGCAACTCGCAGCCGCTCGACCCCGCGCACGCGCAATCTTGCGTCCACCACCGCCATCGGGTCTGGCCCCATGCGGCAGGTGCTGGTCGGATGGAAGACAGTGCCGCCATATCGCCTCGCGAAATCGAGGAGCTCCGCATCCGTCTCGACGCCGGCACCGGGGAGATATTCCGCTTCGATCAGGGCGCGCATGGTTGAGCCTTCCGCGATGCGTCGGCCGAGACGGATTCCGGCGATCAGCGTGCGCCGGTCAAGCTCGGTTGCGAGATAATTGGGATGGATCGCGGGTGAGGCATGTGGATCGCGCGAGCGCAGCCTGATCTCTCCGCGGCTCTCGGGTCGAAGCTGGCAGACCGTGGTCGAGAATCCTGGAAATTTGTGCAATCCTTCGGCGGGCCGGTCGTTCGAGAAGATGATGAAATGGTACTGCACATCCGGCGTGGCGAGCTCCGGGCGCGTGCGGGCGAAGAGGCCGACCTGTCCGGCCGCGATCGTGAGCGGTCCGCGGCGGAAGAGAAGATAATCGAGGCCGGCGGCAATCTTTTTCGGCCAGCTTCGCATGATGTCGTTGACGGTGATCGGCAGGCGGCAGCGATGCACGATCCGGGATTGATAATGGTCCTGCAGGTCCTGCCCGACGCCAGGCAAATCGGCGACGATCTCGATGCCATGCTCGGCAAGATGCGCGGCAGGGCCGATGCCGGAGAGCATGAGAAGCTGCGGCGAATTGATGGCTCCGCTGCTGAGGATGACCTCGCGGCGCGCGCGGACGAAGAGTGTCTCCCCGCCCCGCGTGACTTCGGCTCCCACCGCGCGGTTGCCCTCGAAGCGGATGCGTTCGGCGAGCGAATTGGTCATCACGCGCAGATTGGCGCGCTTGCCTGCCGGGCGGAGATAGCCGACCGCGGTCGAGCAGCGCCTTCCGTTGCGGGTGGTGAGCTGGTAATAGCCCACGCCCTCCTGCGAGGCGCCGTTAAAATCGTCGTTGCGCGGAATGCCGATCGCAAGCGCGCTCGCGATGAAGGCTTCACAGATAGGATGGTGATCCTTGAGATCGGAGACGGCGAGGGGGCCACCCGCGCCGTGAAGTTCATCGCCGCCGCGTTCCTGGTCCTCCGCGCGCCGGAAATAGGGAAGCACGTCCTCGTAGGACCAGCCTTGGTTGCCGAGCTGGCGCCAATGGTCGAAGTCCTCGGCCTGACCGCGGATATAGATGAGGCCGTTGATGCTCGAGGAACCGCCAAGCACCTTGCCCCGCGGCCAGAAGAAGCGCCGCCCGCCGAGATCGGGCTCGGTCTCGTAGCACCAGTTCACACTGGGATCGATGATCGTCTTGCCGTAGCCGAGCGGGATATGGATCCAGACATTCTTATCGGCGCCTCCAGCTTCGAGCAGCACGACATCGGTCCGCGGATCCTCGGAGAGTCGTGCCGCGGCCACCGCGCCGGCCGATCCGGCGCCTATGATGACGAAATCGGTTTCGATCGTGCTGTCCGTCATTCCCGATTTCCTGCCCATTTTCCTGAACGAATCGCCGCGATCTTTCCATTCGCGCGACCCTCCCGACAATTCGGGGCGAGCTTAGAGCGTGATGACTGAAGGCGAAATCACCGGAGGTCTGAATCGCGCGAGAAAAACAAAGACCGAGAGCGGAATGGGGGAGCACTGCCGAACGCATCCCGCTCCAGATTTGTTTTCTCGATCAATTTCATGGCTTTGGGGTATCGCGAAGCGATCCACCAGAAGCCAAATTGATTCAAGGCGCTTCCGGCCGCGCGCGAATGGTCTCACCGGCGCGAGAAGAGGCGCTCGAAATCGGCCTTCGAAAGCTTGAGGAAGGTCGGCCGTCCGTGGCTGCAGGTGGCTGCCCGCGGCGTCGCCTCCATCTGCCGCAGCAGCGCATCCATCTCGGGCTGCGACAACCGTCTTCCGGCGCGGACGGACCCGTGACAGGCCATGCGCGCGATTACCGCATCGAGCCGCGCGGCAAGCGCGGTGCCCTCGCCCGTTTCGGCAAGCTCGTCTGCGAGATCGCGGAGGATCGGCGCAGGTTCGGTGGAACCAAGGCAGGCCGGCAACGCCCGGACGAGCATCGCGCCCGGGCCGAAGGGCTCGATTTCGAGGCCGAGCGAGGCAAGCTCCTCCTGATGCGCGGCAAGCCTCGCGACATCCCGAGGCGGCAGATCGACAACCGCCGGCAGAAGGAGCGACTGCGCACGCACGCCGCCCGCCAGGTGCTGCGCGCGCAGGTTCTCATGAGTGAGCCGCTCATGCGCGGCGTGCTGATCGACCAGCACCAGCTCGTCCTCGCTGGTGACCGCCAGAATGTAAGTATCGAACAGTTGCGCGATGGCGGCGCCGAGCGGATGCGCCGCGTCCGGCGGCTGGGCCTGAACGGCCCGCGCGGAAGGGGCGCCTTCGAAAGGCAGGGCGGGCTCGGCGAAGCCGGCCGGGACGCCTTCCCTTGAGGCCGGCATTGGAGGAGGGGGTCTGAGCCTGAGCGGGGGCGGCCGCGTGGGGACGATTCCCGCACCTCCATCGAGAGCGCGGGAAAGCGCGCCGATCACCAGAGAGCGGACGGCGGCCGGGTCGCGGAACCGCAGCTCGATCTTGGCCGGATGGACATTGACGTCCACCTCTTCGGCCGGCAGCGCGAGATAGAGTGCCGCGACGGGATGGCGGCCGGCCGTGATCGCGGCCCGATAAGCGACCCGGATGCCGGCCTTGAGCACAGGGTCGCTGACCGGGCGGCCATTCACCACCATGAACTGCCCGGAAGCGGTCGCGCGCGTCACCGCCGGCGCGGCGGCGAAGCCGGTCAGGCACATCGCCCCCCGCTCGGCTGCAATCGGAATCAGCGAGGAAGAGGCATCCGACCCCAGCAAGGAGGCGACCCGCGAAGGCGTCTCCTGCGGCGGCAGATCGAACAGCGTGCGCCCATCCATCTCGAGCCGGAAGGCCACGCCGGGAGCGGCGAGGGCGAGGCGGCGGACGACCGCTTCCGCATGCTCCGCTTCGGTGCGCGGATGTTTGAGGAATTTCCGCCGGGCAGGTGTTGCGAAAAAGAAATCGGCGACGAGCACATGGGTGCCCTTCGGTCCCGCCGCCGGCGCGACCTCCATGACCCGTCCGCCTTCGACACGGATCCGGCTTGCATGCGGCGCGTCGCGCGAACGGGAGGTGATGGCAAGCCGCGCGGCCGCGCCGATCGAGGGGAGCGCCTCGCCGCGGAACCCGAGCGTGGTGATGCGGACGAGATCGTCATTTAAGAGCTTCGAGGTGGCGTGGCGCTGGACGGCAAGCGCCAATTCGTCGGTGGCGATGCCGGTCCCGTCGTCGCTCACCTCGATCGCCGTGATCCCGCCATCGGTGAGCGAGACGCGGATCCGGGTGGCGCCGGCATCGAGCGCATTCTCGACCAGCTCCTTAACCGCCGCGGCCGGCCGCTCGATCACCTCGCCCGCCGCGATCCGGTTGGCGATCTGCTCGGGAAGGACGCGAATCGCCGGCGGCCGAATCTCCACCAATCCTGACATGGGAAGATGGTTTGTCGGCAGTGGCGGGAATCGTGTCAAGCAAGACCGCTTCGCGGCCGGCTCGGCATTCGCCTCAACCTCGTGCTAAAACCCCGCCATGTCGTCTCCTTGAACGCACCGCCGCGTCGGGCCACGTTCCACTCATGGTTCATCGTCAGCCGCCGCTGCTCGATCTCACGCCGGACGGCGAGTTCCGCCAGCCTGTGCGTCCGCCCTGGGTGGCTCGGGTTGCCGCCTGGGCGCTGGTGGTGGCGGTCATCGCCGGCGGGCTCGCCGCGGCGGCAGTGGCGTTTTGGCTGGCGCTGACCCTCATTCCGATCGCGATCGTCGCCGGGCTGATCGCCTACGTGGCCTTCCGCTTCAATCTCTGGCGAATCGGTCGCTAGTTTCTCCGCAGCGGAAAGAGGGGGCGTCGTGATGGCCGGGGGCGCATCGCGCCATGCGCCTCTGCCCCTTCTTCCGGCAACGCTCACGGCCCTGGTTCTTCTCACCGCACTCCGTTTGGCGGTTGCGGGCGCGTCCGCGCTCGCGCCCGACGAGGCCTATTACTGGGTCTGGTCGCGGGTGCTGCAGCCCGGCTATTTCGACGACTCGCCGATGGTGGCGTTCTGGATCCGCTTCGGCACCTGGCTCGCAGGATCCGATCCTTTCGGGATCCGGCTCCTCGGCCCGTTCGCGGCTGCCGCCGGCTCGCTTCTCCTTGCCCGGGCCGCCGCCGATCTTGTTCCCGAATGCCGTCAGGCCGGACTCATCGCGGCGCTCTTCATCAACGCCACCCTGCTGTTCGGGGCCGGCAGCATCATCATGACGCCCGATACGCCGCTCCTCTTTTTCTGGGCCCTCGGGCTCTTCGCCATAGGAAGACTGGTCGCGACCGGCGAAGGGCGTTGGTGGCTGCTCGCCGGGCTTGCCGCCGGCCTCGCGCTCGACAGCAAATATACCGGTCTCCTCTTTCTCGCTGCCGTCGGGCTCTGGTTGCTGGCGACGGATTTCGGGCGGCGCTGGCTCGCCCGGCCCGAGTGCTGGCTTGGCCTTGCGATCGCGGCTCTGATCTTCGCGCCGGTCATGGCCTGGAATGCGAGTCACGGCTGGGTAAGCTTTCTCAAGCAGGGCGGCCGGGTGGGAGACTGGCATCCCTGGGATGCGCTGCGCTTCGAGAGCGAGCTCGTGCTCGGCCAGGTAGGCCTCTTCACCCCTTTCATCTTCATCTTCGCCGTGGCCGGCACCTGGTGTCTGGCCCGCGCAGCCTGGCGGGAAAAGGCACCGGGCCCCATGCTGCTCAGCTTTCTGACATTGCTGCCGGCGGCCGTCTTCATCCAGCACGCGCTCGGCGATCGAGTGCAAGGGAACTGGCCCGCTGTGCTCTACCCGAGCGCGGTAATCGCGGCGGCCACACTCGGGATTGCGCCCTGGCGAAGCTGGCGCCTGCCTGCTTCCGCCCTCGGCTTCGCGCTCACGGCCATCGTCTATCTTCAGGCGGTCGCGGCGCCGATCCCTTTGCCGTCACGGATCGACCCCACCCTCCGCCAGCTCGGCGGCTGGCGCGCGTTCGCCGCCGAGATCGAGACGGCCGCGCGGCGTGAAGAGGCGAGCTTCATCGCCACCGCGAATTACGGCGATGCGTCGGAGCTCGCCTTTCTCCAGCCCATCAGGGTGGTCGGCCTTGGCGCGCGCTGGACATGGTTTCGCCTGCCAGCAGCAAGCCCAAGGATCGCCGGGCGGACCGGGCTGCTGCTCATCCGGGCCGGCGCCGGTGCGCCAGACCCAACCGCCTGGATCGTTCTGGCGCGGCTCGGCAGGATCGTCCGCTCCCGCCATGGCGTGCCGGCGGAAATCTTTGTCCTCTACCGCGTGCGTGCGCAAAAACTGCCCGCCGGAGCGGTGCTGCCTGCGCGGGAATGAACGGATCAGGCGCTCTGGCGCTTGAGCCAGGCTCCGCCCTTGCCAACCGCCTCTCGCGCCCGCGCCACCCGTCCGGTCGCGCGCAGGAAGCCGTGGATCATGCCTGGAAAGACTTCGCAAGCGACCGAGACACCGGCTGCCGCGAGCTTCTTCGCCAGTGCCTCACCCTCTGAGCGCAGCACGTCGAGCTCGGCCAGATGGATCAGCACCGGCGGCAGGCCGGTGAGATCGGCATGAAGCGGGGAAGCCAAGGGATTGAGCCGGTCGGCCGCGCGCGGGGCATAGACATCCCAGTAGAAGCGCATCTTCGCGGCTGTCAGGACATAACCTTCGGCGAACTCGCGATAGCTTGGCGTGTCCTGCGCCGCGTCGCAGACGGGATAGAGCGCGAGAATGCCCCGAAGCGGCGGCCCGCTCGTCTCGCGCAGCAGGAGGGCGGCGGCGAGCGCGAGATTGCCGCCGGCCGAATCCCCGCCAACGAGGAGCCGCGAGGGATCGATGCCCCATTCAGAGCCGTTTTCGGCGAGATGCCCTACCACCGCGGCACATTCCTCAAGCGCCTGGGGAAACTGGGCCTCGGGCGAGAGCGTGTAATCCACGCTCACCACCGCCACCTCCCCGGCAGCCGCATATTCGCGCGCCAGTCGGTCATGCGTATCGACGGAGGACCAGACCCATCCGCCGCCATGGAAATAGACTAGGCCAGGGAGCATCCGGTCCGTGCGCGGCCGATGGAGCCGACAGAGGATACGCCGCCCGCGCGCCGCGACCCAGCGATCCTCGCTCTCGGCCATGACCGGGCCTCCGGCCGCGCTGAGCAGGGCGAGCGCATCGTTGATCGCACGCTGCGGCTCGAACGGGAATTCAAGTCTGATGGGCGGATAGGCGGCAGCCGCCGCATCATGGGCAACCTGAGCGGCGCGCATCTCCGGATCCCAGCGCGACTCCTCGTCCATCCATTCTTCCTTCACGATTTCGTACTGCCTGGCATGCAATGCCATCGGGCCCGGCTTGGCAACGGCGGATCGTGCCCCAAAGGGGTGTCATGCAAATGGGTTGACGTCAAATGACGGAGCCAGGGCAACACAGCGTGACAAAAGTCACATTTCAGAAAATAGCGAGCGTTTAATCTCTTCCGGCAGTAACGTCGTCGTGAACGGCGAGCGGCAGCGGGAGGGACCCGCGACCGGCAGCACGCACACGAGCCGGTCGGTGGTGTGCCTTCCCCAAGGCCGCGCGAACCAGGGCAAGGGGCGTTGATCGACTCCGAAGGGATCAAGCTGGCAGGCTGCGATCTGGTGGCGATGCGGGGGCGGCCCGAGTTCTGTCCCGAGGTCTCCACTCTCATCGCGAAATCGGCGGGACCGAGCGAAGCGCTCGCCGCGCTCGAACGGCACGGATTCCTGATGGCGGCGGCATGCCTGCTCGCGCATGCACTGCCGAAGCGCGAAGCCACGTGGTGGGCCTGTATGTGTGTCGGGCATACGGCGTCGCGTGATCTGGCCGGCGCACCCCGGGCGGCGCTCGCTTCTGCCGAGCAATGGGTGCGTCAGCAGTCGGACGCGCCGCGCCGCGCCGCATTCGCGGCGGCGAAGGAGGCCGGTTTTGCCAGCCCCGAGGCATGGGTGGGCCTGGCGGCTTTCTGGAGCGGAGAATCCCCGTTCCCCGCCGCCCAGCCGCCGGCATGGCCTTCCGATCACTTGACCGGCACAGCGGTCATGGGCGCGCTTGCGCTTGCGGCAATCCGTTCGAGGCCGGAACGGCGCCAGGGGCGGCTTGCCCGCTTCCTCGAGAGCGGTCACAACATCGCTGCAGGCGGATCGGGAAGACTGTCCCCCGAGGAGGGGTGATGGGCGGGCCCACGGTACCGCCTGCTGAGCGGCTAGGCCATGATCCGTGCGCACCCTGTGATGATCCATCGTCGCGCGTTCTTCGTTCTGCCCCCTGCGGTCGCACTGCTCGCTCTTGCAAGCTGCACGTCGGCCCCGACCGGCCCGGTCGGGCTGACACTCATGGTGCACGCTGGAGACGACCAGAACCCCGATCCGAATGGCCATGCCACGCCGGTCGCGGTGCGGATCTACCAGCTCGCCGCCACCGACAATTTCGAGCGGGCGGATTTCTTCGCGCTCGTCACGCATGAGCAGGAAACGCTCGGCGGCGATCTGCTCGGCTCGGAAGAGTTCGTCATCAGCCCCGGCACGAGCCGGACCATCACGCGTACCCTGGCGAGCGGCACCCGTTATGTCGGCATCGCCGTGCTCTTTCGCGATGTCGAGCATGCGGACTGGCGGGCGACGGCGCCGGCCTCGGGCGCTGGCCCGACGGATCTCACCCTCAGCATCTCCGGCCTCAGGGCGGTGCTCTCGCCGGGGGGAAGCTGAGCCGCCCGGCCTCCGCGATCAGGACCGCGGATGAGCGTGTTTGCTTTCCGCTCCTGGGCCGGCACCCATCCCGGCGCACGGCGCGCGCATAACGAGGACAGCTATGTCGATCGCCCGGATCTCGGGCTTTGGGCGGTGGCGGACGGCGCGGGTGGAAGGGAGGCGGGCGAGGTCGCGGCCTGGATGATCGCCGACATGCTGGGATCGATTCCCATGAGCCTCTCCGCCGCGGCGCTCCATGATGAGGTGCGGAGCCGGATCGGGCAGGCACACCAAAAGCTCCGCGCGGAGGCGGCGCGGCGCGGCGAAAGCGCGGTGATCGCTGCGGCACTCGTCGTCATGCTGGCGCGGGATGACCGCTTCACCTGCCTCTGGGCCGGCGATGCCCGGGCCTATCTCCTGCGCAACGGGATGCTTTCGCAGCTCAGCCACGATCACAGCCTGGCGCAGGCATTGGCGGATGCGGGGGCGATCAGCGCGGCCGAGATGGCGGCCCATCCGCGCGCCGATATCCTCACCCGGGCCGTTGGCGGGGATCTCGAGAACTTCGCCCTCGATGAGAGGGAGGGAATGCTGACGGGCGGAGACCGCTTCCTGCTTTGCAGCGACGGGGTCTCGAAAAGCCTGACACCGGCCGAGCTCACTGTTTTGCTCGGCGCGCCGGAGGGTGTGGCGCCAAGCGAGCTCCTTCTGGCCGCTGCCCTGGGCCGCGAAGCGGCCGACAATATCACGGCGGTGGCGATCGAGGCGCGCGCGCCGAAATAAGGCCGGGAGGGCCTTCCCGTTCTCACGGGGCCACGCCTATGCTTGGCGTGCATGCAGGGAGAGCAAAAATGCTGACACGCCGCACACTCCTGGCTTCCGGGGCGGCTGTTGCCACGGCGCCGCTCGCCGCAGGCAAAGCCGCAGCGGCAACGCCGCCGGGCATCGTCGTCATGGCCAAGCAGATCGACGATGTCATCTCCTTCGATCCGGCCCAATCCTACGAATTCTCCAATACCGAGGCCGATGCGAACATCTATCGCAAGCTCGTCTCGCCCAATCTCAAGAAGCTGAGCGAGATCGAGCCGGACCTCGCCAGCGCCTGGGAGGTCTCTTCGGACGGCAAGACCTTCACGTTCCATCTCGTCCAGGACGCGGTCTTTCCTTCGGGGAAGCCGGCCACGGCCTCGGATGCCGAATTCTCCCTCCAGCGGGTCGTCACCCTCAACCTCACGCCCGGCTTCGAACTCACCCAGTTCGGCTTCACCAAGGACAACGTCGCAAGCCTGATTCGCGCCACCGATCCGCATACGCTGGTGATCGAGCTGCCGAAGCCGGCGGCGACGAGCTTCGTGTTCACCTGCCTTTCAGCCAATGTCGGCGGCATCGTCGAGAAGGAGACCGCGCTTGCCCATCAGCAGAACAACGATCTCGGCAATCACTGGCTGACCAGCCATTCCGCCGGCAATGGTCCCTACCAGCTCACCTCCTGGTCGGCGAACGATCACATCATCCTCGATGCCAATCCGCATGCGGCGACCGCGCCGCTGACCAGGCGGGTCTTCATCCGCCACGTGAAGGATCCGGGCACGCAGCTCCTGATGGTGCAGCACGGCGATGCCGATATCGCCCGCGACCTCACGCCGGACTTGCTCAAGACGGCAGCGGGGGATCCCAATCTCTACCGGCTCGCCGCCCCTTCCACCAATCAGATGTATGTCGCCGGCAATGCCGACTACGCCCCCTTCGCCAAGATCGCGGTGCGCGAGGCGATCAAATGGGCCATCGACTATGCCGGCATCCAGAAGAACATCGTCCCCGACACCTATATCGTGAACCAATCCTTCGAACCCACCGGAATCCTCGGCGCACTCGTCACCAATCCGTTCTCGAAGGATCCGGACAAGGCCAAGGCCCTGCTGGCCAAAGCCGGGTACGCGAACGGCTTCACCGCGACGCTCGACCATTTCTCCGACCACCCCTATACGGACATCGCCGCCGCCATCCAGGCGGATCTCGGCGCGGTGGGCATCAAGGTCTCGCTGCTGCCCGGCACCCGCAGCCAGGTCTTCACCAAGATGCGGGCACGCCAGCATCAGCTCATTCTCTCCGAATGGTATCCGGATTATTTCGATCCCAACTCGAACGCCCAGGCCTTCAACGCCAACCCCGATGATTCGGACAACAGCAAGCTCAAGATCATCGCCTGGCGCTGCCATTTCTACGATCCCACGCTCACTGCGGAAGTGACGGCAGCGGCAGAGGAGCTCGATACCGCCAAGCGCGTCGCGCTCTATCACAAGATGCAGGAGCAGGCCTGGCAGGTATCGCCGATCGCCTTCATGCTGCAGCAGAACGCGACTGCGGTTCTGCGCAAGAACGTCACCGGGTTCATCCTCGGCGCGCAGTCCGATTTCACCCGCTATAGCGAAATCCGCAAGACGTGAGCCGAGAGCGGACCGCGATCCGCCGAGACCCGTGATCGCGCGACGATGCCAGCGAAACGAAGCCATGAAGCGGTTTGCGTGAGCCCATGCGAACTGAGACCGCTCTAGGACGCGGGGCGGCGCGGCTCCGCGCCCTTTCTGCGAACGCGGCCAGCATCCCCATCACCCTTTTCGGGCTGATTCTCGTCACTTTCATCATCGGCCGCGTGATCCCGATCGATCCGGTGATCGCGATCGTCGGCGACCATGCGCCGCCCGATGTGGTGGCGCATGTGCGTGCCGAGCTCGGGCTCGGCCGGCCGCTCACAACGCAGTTCGCGATCTATCTGCGGCGGCTCGCCGAAGGCAATCTCGGAACTTCGGTGATGACGTCCAACTCCGTCACCTCCGATATCGTCCAGTTCTTTCCCCGCACCTTCGAGCTCGCCACGGCGGCGATCATCATCGCCGTCATCATCGGGGTGCCGGCGGGCGTCTTCGCCGCGGCGCGGCCGGGCTCGCGCCTTGACCATGTCGTGCGGGTGGTGAGCCTTGCCGGGCAGTCGATCCCGGTCTTCATGCTCGGCCTGATCTTCCTGCTCGTCTTCTATGCCGATCTCGGCTGGCTGCCAGGCTCCGGGCAGATCGGCGTGCTCTATGAAGGAACGGTACCCACCATCACCGGCATGCTGGTGGCGGACGCGGCCATCGCCGGAAACTGGGGAGCCTTCCTGAGCGCGCTTGCCCATCTCGTTCAGCCGGCTCTGGTGCTCGCCCTCTACAGCCTTGCCTATATCACGCGGATGACTCGCGCCTTCATGCTGGAGGCGCTTGGCGCGGAATATGTCGTCACGGCACGGGCGAAAGGCGTGCCCGAGAGGCTCGTGCTCTGGCGCCACGCTTTCGGCAACATCTCCGTCGGGCTCATCACCGTGCTCGCGCTCGCTTATGCGAGCCTGCTCGAAGGCGCGGTGCTGACAGAGACGGTGTTCGGCTGGCCGGGGCTCGGCCTCTATCTCACCACCTCGCTTCTCAACGCCGACATGAATGCGGTGCTCGGCGCGACCCTGGTGATCGGCTGCATCTATGTCGGTCTCAATCTGCTCGCCGATCTCGCCTACCGCCTGCTCGATCCCCGAGTCCGATAAATTCGAGTCCGATAAATTCCCGCCATGAACGAAGGAACGAAGCCTGCGCCCATCCCGTCCGCAATCACGCTGCGCGCCTGGCTGCTGGCCGAGGAGCCGACATCGCGAAGGCAGACGGCCTGGGGTGAGTTCTATCGCAGCTGGCGACGCTTCGCGGCGAACCGGCTCGCCTTGGGCGGGCTGATCGTCGTGACGTTGCTCATCCTCATCGCTCTCGCCGCCCCGCTCCTCGCCCCGGACAATCCCTATGCGCAGAATCTCGCCGACCGGCTCGCCCCGCCCTCGGCCGCGCACTGGCTCGGCACCGATGAGCTTGGGCGCGATCTTCTCTCGCGGCTGATCTATGGCGGGCGGCTCACCCTCGGCATGGTGGTGGCGGTGGTGGCCCTGGTTGCGCCCTTCGGCCTCGTCGTCGGCTGCATCGCCGGCTATCTCGGCGGCCTCATCGATCGGGTTCTGATGCGGCTCACCGACATCTTTCTCGCATTTCCCCGGCTGATCCTGGCCCTCGCCTTCGTCGCCGCGCTGAAACCCGGGATCGCGAGCACGGTGATCGCGATCGCGCTCACCTCCTGGCCGCCTTATGCGCGGCTCGCACGCGCCGACGCGCTGACCATCCGCAATACGGATTTCATCGCCGCGATCCGGCTGTTGGGCGCCGGCTCTCCGCGCATCATCCTTCGCCACATCGTGCCGCTCGCCCTCTCGAGCGTCATCGTGCGCGTGAGCCTCGATATGGCCGGCATCATCCTCACCGCCGCCGGTCTCGGCTTTCTCGGCATGGGCGCTCAGCCGCCCGCGGCGGAATGGGGCACGATGATCGCGACTTCCCGCGATTACATCCTTCAGCAATGGTGGGTGCCGACGGCGCCGGGCGTCGCGATCTTCGTCGCGGCCCTTGCGTTCAATCTGCTGGGCGATGGGCTGCGCGACGTGCTTGACCCGAAAGCGCGGCAATGAGGGTGGAGATCGAAGATCTCCGAATTGGTTTTCCGGGGAATCTTTCCGGCGGCAGGGGGATTCATTTCGCGGTTCGCGGCGTCGATCTCGCGATGGGGACGGAAAAGCTCGGCATTGTCGGTGAATCGGGCTCGGGGAAATCGCTGACCGCACGGGCCGTCATCGGCCTCACGCCGCCGGGCGCGGTGGTGCACGCGAAGAAGATTCTTTTCGATGGCATCGATATTCTCGGCGCATCTTCGCGCACGCTCGGTGCGATCCGCGGCCGGCGGGCCGGGCTCATCCTTCAGGACCCGAAATTCGCTCTCAACCCGGTGATGACGGCGGGCGCGCAGATCGCCGAGCCGCTTCAGCTGCACAAGAAGCTCTCCCGGAAGGCAGCCCGCGCGGCGGCCGTCGATCTCCTCGCGCAGGTGCAGATCCGCAATCCGCGCGCGGTCGCCGACCGCTATCCGCACGAGCTTTCGGGCGGAATGGGCCAGCGGGTAATGATCGCGATGATGCTGGCGGGCGATCCCGAGCTTCTTATCGCCGATGAGCCCACCAGCGCGCTCGATGCCACCGTGCAGGCGGAAATCCTGCGGCTGATCGAGGATCTCGTCTCGCGGCGCGGCATGGGCCTCATTCTCATCAGCCACGACCTGCCGCTTGTCTCGCATTTCTGCAACCGGGTGATGGTGATGTATGCGGGAAGGGTGGTGGAGACGGTGCGGGCCGCTGAGCTCGTCCACTCTCGCCATCCCTACACGCAGGGGCTGCTCGCCTGCCTGCCGAGCCTCAACCATCCGCGCCAAAGGCTCCCGGTTATGACGCGCGATCCCGCCTGGGAAGCCGCGTGATCACAGTCGAGGATCTGCATATCCGCTTCGGCGGGTTCACCGCCGTGAAAGGCGTTTCGTTCGCGGTGGGCAAAGGGCGGAGCTTCGGCATCGTGGGCGAATCCGGCTCGGGAAAGTCGAGCGTGCTGCGCGCGCTCGCGGGGCTCATCCGCGACTGGCACGGGCGCATCCTGCTCGAAGGTTCTCCGCTTGCGCAACGGCGCCCGCGGGCCTTCTTCCGCCGCGTGCAGATGGTGTTCCAGGACCCGTATGGCTCGCTCCATCCGCGCCAGACGATCGACCGCCAGCTTGCCGAGCCGCTAATCGTGCACGGCATCGGCGGGATCGATGCGCGGATTCCCCGCGCGCTCGAGGAAGTGGCGCTGCCGTCCCGTCTGCGCTTCCGCTATCCGCACCAGCTCTCGGGCGGCCAGCGCCAGCGTGTCGCGATCGCCCGGGCGCTGATCGCCGGGCCGGATGTGCTCCTGCTCGATGAGCCGACCAGCGCGCTCGATGTCTCGGTGCAGGCCGAGATCCTCAATCTGCTCACCGATCTGCAGGCGGCGCGTGAACTCACCTACCTCCTGGTCAGCCACAATCTCGCAGTGGTCGCCCATCTCTGCCCGACGATCGGGGTCATGCAGGAGGGCATGCTGGTGGAGACGCTGGGGGTCGAGGATCTCCGGGCCGGCCGCATCGGCCATCCCCATACCGCGAGCCTCAGGGCGCTGGCGGTCGAGCTTGAGGCGGCGTGATGCGCGAGATTTTCAAGTTCAAATCTGGGGTTCTGTCCCCTCAGCTTTCCAGCTCGCTATCCCAATAGAGATAGTCGCGCCAGCTCTCGTGCAGATAATTCGGGGGAAAGGCGCGGCCGCGCTCCTGCAGTTCCCAGGTGGTGGGCCGGCCGGGCGGCTGGAGCGGGTACATCCGGCATTCCCGCGGCAGGCGCGCGCCCTTGCGCAGATTGCAGGCGCCGCAGGCCGTGACGACATTTTCCCAGATCGTCCGACCGCCGCGCGAGCGCGGAATGATGTGATCGAAGGTGAGATCGGGGGCCGGGTGGCGGACACTGCAGTACTGGCAGGTGAAGCTGTCGCGCAGGAAGACGTTGAAGCGGGTGAAGGCCGGGCGCCGCGCTGTTGTCACGTAATCCTTGAGCGCAATGACGCTGGGCAAGCGCATCGCAAGGGAGGGCGACCGGACCTCGATCTCATATTCGTTGAGGACGGCGACACGATCGAGAAAGACCGCGCGCACCGCATCCTGCCAGGACCACAAGGAAAGGGGAAAATAGGAGAGGGGACGGAAATCCGCGTTCAGCACCAGCGCGGGAAACTGTTGGCCACCGTCCGGCAATCGCCGCTCCTGTCCGGCCAGGAAGGCACAACTAGCACTGGTAGGTTACGCTTCCGTGACCCCCGAGCACTTGTGCGCCACCAGAGTCGCGCGGCTCTTATTGCAGAGGCATGGGCAGGCTGCAAGCCATCCCTCCCGTTCTTTAGAGTGCGATGCGTTCACTCCCGCTCACGTATCCCACTCTAGCCCTTTGTTTTCTCGCGTGGTTCAGACCGGCGGTGATTCCACCCTCGCGCATCACGCTCTGGTGTCCCGATGCCGAAGTCCGTCGCATTGGAATGTGGATGGAATCGGGACACTTGCTTTTTATTTTCAGTGGCCTGCCTATCCTCTCCGTTCGTCGCAAAAAGCGACGAACTTCGCGGGCAGGAACACTAGAGCAGATCGCGATCAGATGGAATCGGCTGATCGCGTAAAGATGCTCGCAAAACAAACACATAGAGCGGATTGCGTGAGCCCGTGCAAACGCAATTCGCTCTAGCCGCCGACAAAGGCGCGCTGGAGAAAGAGCGCGCCGGCAGAGAGGCCGGCATCGTCGATGCCGTGGCCGAGAAGCGGGAGATAGAGCGATTCCACCACCACGCCCGTTGCGCGCAGTTGCTCTTCGGCCAGATGCGAAAGGGAGACGGGCAGCACCGTGTCCGCCTCGCCATGGATGATCAGCACCGGGGCATTGTTCGCCCGCTCTTCGGCGAGGGTTTCGGGGGCGATCAGGGCGCCCGAATAGGCAAGGATGGCGCGCGGCCCCGGTGAGCGACGAAGGCCGGTAAAGAGCGCGGTCATCGCGCCCTGGCTGAAGCCCATCAGTGCGTAGGCATCGGGTGGCAGGGAGAGCCGCGCGAGCTCGGAGTCGATGAAGGCATCGAGAAAGGGAGCGGCGCTGCGCACGCCGGCGGAAAGATGCTCGGGCGAACGGTCGGAGAGATCGAACCATTGCCGCCCGAAGGGACCCATGTTGCACGGCTCCGGTGCGTCGGGTGCCGCGAAGCAGGCGGCCGGCAGAGATTTTTCCCAGAAGGCGGCGAGATCGATCAGGTCATGGCCGTCAGCGCCGAGTCCGTGGCAAAGGACGACGAGCTGCTGCGCGCGCCGTCCGTCCCGCGGCCCGAAGCACGGGCCATCGAGCAGCCGCGGCATGTCAGCCATGGGCGGGGGGGAGCCGAGCGCTCTCGCGGGAAGGCGGAAAAATTCGGGTGAGGAAGCCCATATTGGTCTCTCATGCCCGTCTTTCCGGGCCTTCGTCTTGTGCATCGTCCGTCCGCAATATCCCTGCCCGATCGTGCCATGTCCATCGTGACCCGATTCGCCCCCAGCCCCACCGGCTTCCTGCATCTCGGCCATGCTCATGCGGCGCTTTTCGCCTGGCGGCGCGCACGCGCGGCGGGTGGCCGTTTCCTGCTCAGGATCGAGGATATCGACGCCACGCGCTGCCGCTCCGAGTTCCGCGAGGCGATCCTCGAGGATCTGGCCTGGCTCGGGCTCGACTGGGATAGGGAGGTTCGGGTCCAGTCCGAACATCTCGCCGAGTATCGCGCGGCGCTGGTGCGGCTCGATGCGTGTGGGCTTCTCTACCCTTGCTTTTGCACAAGGGCGGAGATCCGCCGTGAGGTGGCCGGGGCAGCAGAAGCGCCCCAGGGGACGTCTCAAGGCGTGTTCCTGGGCCCGGACAGCGTCGCGCCCTATCCGGGCACGTGCCGGCATCTCAACGCGGATGAGCGCGCCGCGCGCGTCGCGTCCGGCATTTCGTACGCGCTCCGTCTGGATATGGCGAAGGCGCTGCGCTCCGTGCCGCCACTTTCCTGCAAGGAGGAAGGCGTGCGGGTCGCCTGCGATCCCGTTCTTTTCGGGGACGCGGTACTGGGCCGGAAGGATGCGCCGGCGAGCTATCATCTTTGCGTCACTCACGACGATGCGGCCCAGGGCGTGACGCTGGTGAGCCGCGGAGAGGACCTCAGGCCCGCCACCGCGCTGCATCGCCTGCTGCAAGCCCTGTTCGGCTGGCCGGAGCCGGCTTACGCGCACCATCCCCTCCTCCGCGATCAATCCGGCCGGCGGCTGGCCAAGCGGGACAAGGCGATGAGTCTCAAGGATTTGCGCTCGGCCGGGCATTCGCCCGCCACCGTCCGGGCGATGGCTGGCATGCCGGATTAAGAGGCCACGGTCCCCCGGCCGGCGGTTGCCGCCGCCCGGACGGAACGATAGGGTCCGGCTTCGCTTGAGGCGTTACCTGGATTTCCCATGCATCTCACCGCATCAAGGCTCGACCGCATCAATCCGAGCCAGACCATCGCGATCGCCACCAAGGCCCGCACGCTGCAGGCTGCGGGGCGGGACGTGATCAGCCTCTCCGCCGGCGAGCCTGATTTCGATACGCCGGAGAACATCAAGCGGGCAGCGATCCGCGCGATTGAGGCGGGCGAGACGAAATACACCGATGTCGCCGGTACCAGGGCGCTGCGCCAGGCCGTCGCCGACAAGTTCCGCCGCGACAGCGGCCTCGATTACCGGCCGGAGGAGATCATCGTCTCCACCGGCGGCAAGCAGGTGATCTTCAACGCCATGCTGGCGACGATCGATCCCGGTGACGAGGCGGTGATCCCCTCGCCCTGCTGGGTGAGCTATCCGGACATCGTATCGCTGGCAGAAGGAAAGCCGATCCTTGTGCCGTGCAGCCAGAATCACGGCTTCAAGCTGCGCGCCGAGGATCTGGAGGCGGCGATCACGCCGAAGACCAAATGGTTCCTGCTCAACAACCCCTGCAACCCAACCGGCGCGGCCTACTCGGCCGCCGATCTGCGCCCGATCTGCGATGTGCTGCTGCGCCACCCGGATGTCTGGGTTTTCACGGATGATATCTACGAAAAGCTCGTCTATGACGGGTTCCGCCCGGCGACGATCGTCGAGGTCGAGCCGAAGCTCCGCGCGCGCACGATCACGATGAATGGCTGCAGCAAGGCGTACGCGATGACCGGCTGGCGGATCGGCTTCGCCGGCGCGCCGGTCGAGATGATCAAGGCGATGGACAAGCTGCAGAGCCAATCGACGACGAACGCCTCGAGCATCAGCCAGGCCGCCGCTCTCGAGGCGCTGAACGGACCGCAGGACTCCATCCCCGGGATGGTGAAGATCTATAACGAACGCCGCGATCTCGTCGTATCCATGCTCAATGCCGCGCCCGGCATCACCTGCCACCGGCCCGAGGGCGCCTTCTATGTCTATCCGGCGATTCATGGCTGCATCGGCAAGACCAGCCGTCGCGGCGTGAAGATCGCGGATGACGAATCCCTCGTGACCGCCCTCCTTGAGGAGGAGGGGGTCGCGGTCGTGCATGGCGCTGCCTTCATGTATCCCGGCCATTTCCGTGTCAGCTACGCGACCGGGACGGATCTGCTGCGCGAGGCCTGCACGCGAATCCAGCGCTTCTGCCAGAGTCTTTCCTGAATCTTTCGATGCCAGCGCTCGCGCAGAGGCTGGGCGCGGCGCCGGTCGCGGCGACGGTGGCGATGACGGTGCGCGCGCGCGCGCTGCGCGCCGCCGGTGCCGAAGTGATCCCGCTCACCATCGGTGAGCCGGACTTCGCTACACCCAAGCACGCGATCGAGGCCGCGTACAAGGCAGCGCTCGCCGGCCAGACGAAATACCCGCCGCAAGACGGCACTCCGGCGCTCAAGGAAGCGGTGCAGAGAAAGTTCCGGCGCGAGAACGGTCTCGACTTCGCGCTCGATCAGATCATGGTCGGCAATGGCGGCAAGCAGGTGATCTACGATGCCATCATGGCGACCGTCGATCCAGGCGACGAGGTGGTGATTCCGCGCCCCTGCTGGACCGCCTATCCGCTGATGACGAAGCTCGCCGGCGGGGTGCCGGTCTCCGTCAATTGCCCCGAGAACAATGGCTTCAAGCTGCGCGCCGAGGATCTGGAGGCGGCGATCACCGGGCGAACGAAGCTTCTCGTCCTCAACCTTCCCAACAACCCGACCGGCGCGGCCTGCACGAAAGCCGAGCTCGGTGAGATCGCCGCGGTCATCCGCGCCCATCCCCGGCTCTGGGTGATCGCCGACGACATGTACGAGCACCTCGTTTATGACGAGGATTTCGCGCTTGTGACACTCGCAGCCGCCGCGCCGGACCTTGCCGAGCGCATCGTTACCGTAAGCGGCGTCTCCAAGACCTACGCGATGACGGGCTGGCGGATCGGTTTCGCCGGTGGGCCGCGCGCGCTGATCAAGGCGATGGTCAATATGCAGGGCCAGGTGACCGCCGGCGTTTCGACCGTCGGCCAAGCCGCGGCCGTCGCGGCGCTGGACGGGCCGCAGGACCTGGTCGCCGAGCGGCGGGCGATCTATCGCCGCAGGCGGGACATGGTGGTGAAAAAGCTGAACGAGGCGTCCGGCATCACCTGCCGCAAGCCGGAGGGCGCGTTTTACGTCTATCCGAATATTGGCGGCTGTATCGGCAGGACCAGCGAAGGCGGCCGGAAAATCGAGACGGACCAGGATTTCGCGATGGCCCTGCTTGAGGAGCAGCATGTCGCCTCGGTGCACGGGGCGGGATTCGGGATGAGTCCCTACCTCCGAATCTCCTACGCGACCGACGAGGCGGCGCTCACCGAAGCCTGCCGGCGGATCGCCGCCTTCACCGCAGGGTTGCGCTAAAGCGGGTACGATGCCCGAGCCCCACATCCGGCCGGGGCGGGACGCGGATGCCGCCGGCTTCATCGCGCTGATCGGTGCCTGCTGGGCCGAATATCCCGACGTGGTCTTCGATATCGATGGCGAGGTGCCGGAACTGCGCGCGCTCGCTTCCTATTATGCGGAGAAGGGCGGGACACTCTGGGCAGCTGAGGCGAAGGGAGGCGAGATCGTTGGCATGGTGGCGACGGTCCCCGTGTCCGGAAAGCCTGAGGAACCGGCGTGGGAGATCGCGCGCATGTACGTCTTGCGGCCATGGCGCGGCAGTGGCCTCGCCCATCGCCTGCTCGATACGGCCGAGGCCCATGCTCGCACCCATGGCGCGCGCCACTCCGTGCTGTGGAGCGACACGCGCTTCCGCGCCGCCCATCGTTTCTACGAGAAGCGGAGCTATGTCCGCACGGGTTTTCTGCGCGCGCTCGATGATCTTTCGCACACGCTCGAGTTCGGATTCGCGAAGCCCTTGGCGGGAATTGTCGCACGACCGCTGAGCGCGGCTTCGGCGGCTTCGGCCGCGCGGAACCTGGCCTCGATCCTGTGTGCTTCGGCGCCCCGAGAGCCGGTTTCGGAGGCAAAATCTGCCGCCCATTGGCGCAAAGTCGCGGCCGAGATTGCCGCCGGCATGCGCATCTTGATCGCAGCCTGGAACGAAGGCGTGATCGCGGGCAGCGTCGAGATCGCTCTGCCGCCGCCCGAAGCCGGACCCGCCCTTCTGGAACACTTCATGGTGGCAGCCGGGAGCAGGGCGCCGGACATCGGCCGGGCACTCCTGAAAGTGGTGGAGGTCGCGGCGCAAGGTGCCGGCCGGCGCACTCTCGTCGCCATGGTGCGGGTCGGCGACGCGGCAGAGGATCTGCTGCGTGAGGACGGCTGGAAGGCAGGCATGCCGGCGCCGCTCGGTCTCTGGTGGCGCGCGTTTACGTAGACGTGAAGGCTTCATGGAGACGGCGCACGTCTGCGGTGCCGCCCTCCGCCCAATCAGGCTATAGTGTCAAGACAAGGCATCGAAAGAGGCTGCACGGCGTGTGGCCGCCGAATATGAAAGCGAATGCGTGAGCGAAGATAGAGACTGGGAAATTCCGCCCGAGCTGCAGCCGGATCCGGAGGATTATCAATTTGATCTGGACCGGGCGCTGGAATCGGTCGTGGGGTTGAGCGCGGCCGTGCCGCCGGATGCCTTCACCGCCGCCACGCTCGGCACCGAGCGGGTGGGCAGCGGCGTGGTGATCCGCGAGGACGGTCTCGTGCTCACGATCGGCTATCTGATCACCGAGGCGGAGGAGGTATGGCTCCGGTCCGTTTCCGGGCAACGCACCCCGGGTCACGCGCTCGCCTACGACCAGGAGACCGGTTTCGGACTCGTCCAGGCGCTCGGGCGGCTGGCATTGCCCGTGCTTCCGCTCGGCCGGTCGGATCTTCTTCGGGTTGGCGATGCAACGGTGGTCGCCTCGGGTGGCGGGCGGCCGCACGCCATCGCGACCAAGGTGGTGGCGCGTCAGGAATTTGCCGGCTACTGGGAATATTTCCTCGATGACGCGATCTTCACCGCCCCCGCCCATCCCTTCTGGGGCGGCGCGGCGCTGATCGGCGGCGAGGGCAAGCTGGCGGGGGTCGGCTCGCTCCTGGTGCAGCGGGGAGACGCCCAGGGGCGGCGGCTCGATATCAATATGTGCGTCCCGATCGACCATCTGACGCCGATCCTGAACGATCTTCTGACCTATGGGCGGGTGAACAAGCCAAGCCGCCCGTGGCTCGGTGTTTTCGCCGCCGAGCAGGAGGAAGGGGTCATCGTCGTCGGATTGGCCAAGGGCGGGCCGGCCGACAAGGCCGGCGTTCAGGTGGGCGACCGGATCGTCGCCGTGGGTGAGGAAGAGAGCAGCGATCTCTCCACGCTCTGGCAGAATGTCTGGTCGGCCGGCACGGCCGGGGCGGAAGTCCGGCTTAGGGTAATGCGGGACAGCATCACCACGACGGTCGCCATTCGCTCGGGCGACCGCGCTCAGTTCCTCCGTTCACCCACTTTGCACTGAGGTGCGCCCGGCTTGCGGGCGGCGCCTGGACACGGAGTTTTCCGGCCATGGCATTTCGGCCGGAGAACTCTGCGTTCTTCGTTCAGGCGCCGCGTTCGAAACGACGCTGGGCCACGAATTCCGGCGTGAAGATCTGGCCGATATCGTTGCGAGTGATACCGATATCGGCAAGCTCCCGGTCGGTCAGTTGGGAAAGCTCGTTCATCACCTGCTGGCGACGCAGATGCTCACGGATGCCGACGCCGATCGCGGCGACGAAGCGGCCGACGGCACCAAAGCGGGCCGGGCGGCCGCGCCCGGCGTCCCACGCACGGGAGACGCGCGTCTCAGCGAAGGCGTGAGCAGTCTGCCGGGGAAAAAGGGCGGTCATGATTCAGCATCCTCGTTTCAGAAGACCGGTCCGCCCGCCGTCCGCGGCGGGCTGGCGCCGGCCTTTTCCGCTGCGAATATGGACGTGGAACCGCTTTCGCACCTGCGGGAAGAGGCTCCGCCAGCCATGCAATAATCACATATGATTGCCATAGCTATGACGAGATGGTGACATGAACGTGCCCGAACCGGATGCAAGCCGAGCCTCCCGCCTCGCCGGCCTGCGCGCCGCCCTGGCGGCAGAAGGTGTCGATGGGTTCATCGTGCCGCGATCGGATGAGTATCTCGGCGAATATGTGCCGCCCTCGGCCGAGCGGCTGGCCTGGCTCTCAGGCTTCACCGGAAGCGCCGGCATGGCGGTCGTGCTCGGCGACAAGGCCGCCCTGTTCACCGACGGGCGCTATACGCTTCAGGCAGAGGCGGAAACCGAGCCGGCGCTTTGGGAGCGGCACCATATCCAGGAGGACCCGCCCGAAACATGGCTCACGCGCACCGCGCCCGGCGCGCGGATCGGCTATGACCCGATGCTGATCAGCGAGGCCGCGCTCCGCCGGTTCGAGGCGGTCGGCACCAGGATGGTGTCTTTGCCGGCCAACCCGATCGACGCACTCTGGAACGACCGGCCGTCGCCGCCGCTCGCGCAGTGCGTGCCGCATCCGACCGCCTATGCGGGCGAGGACTCCGCGGCGAAGCGGGCGCGGCTCGGTGCCGTGCTCGCGCAAGCGGGCGAGGGCGCGGCGGTGATCTCGGACCCGACTTCGGTCAACTGGCTGCTCAATGTGCGGGGGCGTGACCTCGAATTCACGCCTGTGGCGCTCGGCTTCGCGATTCTCTTCAAGGATGCGTCCGTGCAGCTCTTCATGGCCGAAGAGAAGCTTCCACCCGAGACGCGAGCCTGGCTCGGCCCCGACGTGAGCATTGCCCCCTCTGCTTCGCTGACGGCTTCCCTGGCCTGCCTCAGGGGACAACGTGTCCGCGTCGATCCCTCCGAGACCTCATCGTGGTTCGCAACAAGCCTGCGCGACGCAGGTGCTACGGTGAGTGAAGGGACCGATCCCTGCCTGCTGCCGAAGGCCTGCAAGAACGCAACCGAGCAGGAAGGCGCACGCGTGGCGCACCGCCGGGATGCCGTGGCCGTCGCGCGCTTCCTCGCCTGGCTCGCGCGCGCGGGCGCGGCGGGCAGCGAGACGGAGTCCTCGGCCGCGGTCCGCTTGCTCTCCTTCCGCCGCGCGCAGGAAGGCTTTTTCGGGGAAAGCTTCCCGGCGATTTCGGGCGCCGGGGAACACGGGGCGATCATCCATTATCGCGTGAGCCCGGCAAGCGACCGGCCGATTCGCGCCAATGAGGTTTATCTGATCGATTCCGGGGCCCAGTTTCCTGAGGGCACCACCGACATCACCCGCACGATCTGGACCGGGCCCGAGGCGCCGCCGCGCGCCCTCTGTGAGCGCTTCACGCGCGTGCTCGCCGGCCATATCGCGCTCGCCACCTTGCGTTTTCCTCAAGGGGTGGCGGGCGTGCATATCGACGCGATCGCCCGCCGCGCGCTCTGGGAAGCGGGGCTCGATTATGATCACGGCACCGGGCATGGAGTCGGCAGCTTCCTTTCCGTCCATGAAGGCCCGGTCCGGATCTCACGCCAGGCTTCCCCGGTTCCGCTGCAACCGGGCATGATCCTCTCCGACGAGCCCGGCTACTATCTCCCTGGTGCCTACGGGATCCGGCTCGAGAACCTGCTGATGGTCCAGCCCGCAGCGGATGGAGAGGCAGGGAAGAAATTCCTCGCCTTCGAGACGCTGACCCTCGCTCCCTTCGCGCGCCATCTGATCCTCCCCGCGTTGCTCGATCCGGCAGCCCGTGCCTGGCTCGACGCCTACCATGCAAGCGTGCGGGAAACGCTTTCTCCCCTGCTGCCCGCGGAGGACCGGGCCTGGCTCGAAGCCGAGACGGCGCCGCTTCCTTAGGGCGTGATGACTGGAGGTGGACAACCCGGAAGTCTCAATCACGCGAGAAAACAATGATCGAGAGCGGGATGCGTGAGCGCGAACGATTTCATCCCGCTCGAGGAAAGAAAAAAGAAAAAGGAAGGGAGTCTGGGGCCTAAGGCCCCAGCAGGGGCGTCGGGGGCAGAGCCCCCGACCAGGGTGCAGGCGGAGCCCCTGGCGAGTGCCTGAAAAGGGATTACGCTCGCGCGGGGAGGGGATCTTCATGCGGGTTGTGGTGATGGGCGGGGGCGTGGTCGGTGTCACCACGGCCTATCAGCTTCTCCGCGATGGGCATGAGGTGGTTCTGCTGGAGCGGCTGAAGGAGGTCGCGAGCGGAACGAGCTTCGGCAATGCCGGGATGATCGCGCCCGGCCATTCCTTTGCCTGGTCCTCGCCCCGCGCGCCGATGATCCTTCTCAAATCGCTTGTGCTGCCCGATCAGGCGCTGCGCTTCCGCCCCTCTCTCGATCCTTCCCTCTGGCGCTGGTCGGCGCTGTTTCTTGCCCAGTGCACCGAGGCACGGGCCACGCGCAACACGCGCGCCAAGCACCGCCTCGCCGCCTATTCACAGTCGGTCCTTCAGGAGACGCTGGCGGCGGAAGCGATCGCCTATGACCGCAACACGCGCGGCGTCCTCTATTTCTACGGCAGCGAAGCCGCGCTCGAAGCCGGTGTTGCGCATATGCGCATCCTCGTCGAATGCGGACAGGAGATCCGCGCCCTGGATCGCGCTGGCGTCGCCGCGCTCGAGCCGGCGCTTGCCGAGAGCAAAACGATCGCGGGCGGCATTCATTGTCCGACGGACGAAACCGGGGATTGCCATCTCTTCACGACGGCGCTCGCGGACATTTGCCGGGCGCGGGGGGCCGAGATTCAAACCGGCACGGACATCACGCGGATCCTTGTCGAAAAGGATCGTGTGACCGCGGTCGAAACAAGGGCGGGGCCGGTGCAGGGCGATATCTACGTGCTCTCGCTCGGCTGCGAGAGCACGTTTCTCGCCCGTGGGATCGGGCTTCGCCTGCCCATCTACCCGGTCAAGGGCTATTCCTTGACGATCCCGATCGGCAATCATCGCGCGGCACCGAGCATGGGCGTGCTCGACGAGGACAATCTGGTCGCCATCTCGCGCTTCGGCGAGCGGCTTCGCGTGACCGCGACGGCCGAGATTTCGGGCTACGACACGTCGCACCGTCCGACCGATTTCGCCCATATGCTGAGGGTTGTGCAAAGGCTTTTTCCGGACGGCGCGGATTATGCGCGGGCGGAGATGTGGGCGGGGCTCCGGCCGATGACACCGTCGAACCTGCCGATCCTTGGGCGGAGCCGGTATCCGAACCTCTTCCTCAATACCGGCCATGGGCATATCGGTTGGACCATGTCGCACGGCACCGCCCGCATCACCGCCGATCTGATCGCCGGGCGGGTGCCCGCGATCCCGCTCGCCGCGTGATGGAGGGACAGATGGCGAAGACAATGGACATTGCCGCCTCCTGCCACGATCTCGGCGTGCTCGATGCAACGCTCGATGGCGGCATCGCGCCACGCGCCGCGATCGGGCTTCTGGTGCTCGCGACCGACCAGACGATGGAACACGAATTCGCCCGCCTCGCGCGGCGGCCCGGCGTCGGGCTCTATGTCGCGCGGCTGCACAATGATGCGGAGATCACGCCCGAGACATTGCGCGCCATGGCGCCGCGCATCGCGCCCGCGACGGCACTGATCCTGCCCGGCCTCAACCTCGATGTCGTCGCCTTCGGCTGCACCTCGGCGGCGATGACGCTCGGCGAGCAGGCGGTCTTCGCCGAGATCCGCAAGGTGCGCCCGGACGTCGCCTGCACGACGCCGGTCACGGCTGCCTTCGCCGCCTTCAAGATGCTGAGAGCACATCGGGTCGGCGTGCTCACGCCCTATGCGCCCGCGGTCAATGAAACGGTGCGTGCCTATCTGGAAGCGGGCGGGGTTCATGTCGCGGCCTTCGCGACCTTCAACCGCCCTGACGACCGGGAGGCCGCGCGCATCGACACGGCTTCGATCAAGGCGGGCGTGAAGGCGCTCGCGCGTGCGACGAAGCTCGATTGCGTGTTCGTCTCCTGCACCTCGCTTCGTCTTGCCGGGATCGTCGGCGAGATCGAGGCGGAGACGGGCGTTGCCGTGACCTCGAGCGATCATGCGCTCGCCTGGCACTGTTTGCGTCTGGCGGGCGTGTGCGACGCGATTCCCGATGCCGGCAGGCTTTTCACGCTGTGAGCATTACGCTGCCCGCCCGTAATAGAGCATCACCGTGTGCGTGGCCTCGGCGAAGAAGAGCCAGCGTTCGACGAAGATGCCGATAAGCGCGAGCAGCGCAGCGATAACGGCAGCGGCGAGGGCGAGGAGCACGCTTAGGATCAGCGCGACGATGGTGAGCACGAACGGGATTGCGAATCCGATGATGAGCGCGAGCCTGCGCAGCCGCCGCGCATGTTTGCGCGCGATGCGGAAACCCATCTCGCGCATGAGATAGTTTTCTTCGGTGTGCGGCGCATCGAGCGTGCGCACGCGGCCGAGATGGCCGAGCCCCGTCGCCGTTTCCGCCGTGCTCGCGCCGGGCGTGCGGTCGATCCAACGCCAATAGAAAAGCTTTGCGGCCAACGCTGCGAGGCAGAAGAGCAACGCCAGCGCCGAGGGCAAGGCCGCGCTCGCGTGGAAGAGCCGTGTCATCGCCGCGAGCCATAGCGCGCCGCTGTACCCTGCGAGCAGAAGGAAATTCGGCGTGACCCAGGCGTTGCGCCATTGCCGCACCGGGCGGAGGCTCGCATAGATCATCGAGGTGCAGAAGAGGGTGACGACGGCGCCCACCGAGGCGAGCATGCCGAGCGCGGCAGCGGCCGGAGCTGGGCGGTGGGCCAGGAACCAGGTCGCGCCGAAGCCGAGCGCGGGGAGATAGGTGAGCAGCGCCGCCAACCCCTCGCGCGCGAGCCAGGAGGAGCGCCATTGCGTCACCGCGCGCCAGGCCCGCTCCGGATGACCGAGATGGAGCGTCGAGGAAAGAAGTCCGCCGCTGACCAGGGCAAGCGCCAGAACCAGCGTCGCGAGGCCAAACCATGGCATCGCGGGCAGCAGCCCGAAGGGCACGAGCAGCCCAAGCAGCGCGAGCAATCCGTACCCGGCGCCCGAGGCCGTGGTGAAGAGAATAACCGAAAGCGCCGGTGTCATTGCGTGCTCTCAGGACGAAAGCGCGCGGTCGAGCCAGGCGAGCAGGCGCTCGCTCACATTGCCGTTCGCTTTCGCGCCATTGGTCGGCGGTTCGGGAAGCGCCGGCGCGCGGCACGTGTTCTTGCGCGGCGGAAGATATTTGTTGACCGGGCGATAGCCCATTTCCGGCATCAAATCATAGCCGCCGCGGTTGCGCACCAGTTCCGAAACCGCGCTCTCCGGATCGCCGAGATCGCCGAAATGCCGCGCATGGGCGGGGCAGGTGGCGACGCAGGCTGGCACGCGTTGGGCCTCGGGGATCGTTTCGTTATAAATTCTATCTATGCAGAGGGTGCATTTCTTCATCACCCCCGCATCCTCGTCGAACTCGCGCGCGCCGTAAGGGCAGGCCCAGGAGCAGAGCTTGCAGCCGATGCAGTGCTCGGCATTGACCAGCACGATCCCGTCCTCCGCGCGCTTGTAGGAAGCGCCGGTGGGGCAGACGGTGACGCACGCGGGCTCGTCGCAATGCAGGCAGGAACGCGGGAAATGGACGGTGCGGCCCGCCGCGCCCTCACCCGCCTCGAACGTATGGATGCGGTTGAACCACACGCCGTCCGGCTTCGCGCCATGGGGATCGTAATCCGGCAGCGGCGCGGGATAGCCGCCATTGTTCCATTCCTTGCAATTGACCGCGCAGGCATGGCAGCCGACGCAGGTATCGAGATCGATGACGAGGCCGAGCTTTTTCGCGCCCGGCCGGGGCGTGGGGAGGGAGGTCATGCGCGCAGCCGCTGCGCCGCCGCGAGCAATCCGTCCGGTGGCGGGAGCGGCTTCGGATGCGGCATCGTCTCTTCCTTGCCGCGTGCCATCTTCTCGATCCGCACGCGCACATCGTACCACGCGGCCTGGCCGGTGACGGGGTCGCTGCTCGGCAGGCGCCGCCCGTTCCGCATGGGCAGGAAGGTCGCGATCACATGGTTGAGGAGAAAGCCCTGCCGCGATTCCGGCGCGTCGGAGGTGAGCATCCAGGCTCCGGCACGCTTGCCGATCGCGTTCCAGGTCCAGACCGTGAGCGGATTTACACCTTCCATGATCCGCACCGGGCAGGTCACGCTGCCGCTCCGGCTGCTCACCCTCACCCAGTCTCCGTCCGCGAGTCCGAGAGAGCGTGCGGTCTCCGGGGCAATATAAAGAAAATTGCGGGCATGGATTTGCCGAAGCCAGGCATTCTGCGAGCCCCAGGAATGGTACATCGGCATCGGACGCTGGGTGATTGCCGAGAGCGGGAATTCCGCCTCGTCGGCCGTCTCCTGCTCGAAGGGCGGGTACCAGAAAGGCAGGGGATCGCAATAGCGGGCGACGCGCTCGCGAAGATCGGGCGGCGGCAGAACGCGCCCATGGCCGAGCCCGGCGAGACGGAACCGTTGCATGGGCTCGGCATAGAGCTGCAGCGTGATCTTCTCGGGCTTCTCGATCAGGCCGAGCGCGGTCGCCGCCTCCAGATAATCGCGGTTCGCGAACTTGAAGTAGTGCGCCTCCGGCGGCAGCTCGTGACGCCAGAAACAGCCATTGGCGACATAGTGCTCGAGCTGTGAGGGGTTGGGCGCCCCGCGGCCGGATTGCGTGCCGTTGCCGCGCCAGCCGGCAAGCGGGCCGATGCCCGGCCGGCGCTCGTGACGGACGATGTAGTCCGCATAGCTCGCATAGCGCGCGCTGGCGTCGGGCTTGATGAAGGCTGGCAGGCCAAGCCGCGCGCCGAGATCGATCAGCACATCCTGGAAGGGGCGGACATCGCGGTCCGGCGCGACCACCGGCTGGCGAATGGCGTCGGCCGGCCCCTCGGCATTGCCGATCGGCCGGTCGAGCAGAGAAATGCAGTCGAAGCGTTCGAGATAGGTCGTGTCCGGCAGGACGAGATCGGCATAGGCGACGGTCTCGGAAAAATAAGCGTCCGCGTAGATCAGATGCGGGATGCGGTACTCGCCGGTGGTCTCGTCCTTGTCGGTGAGAAGGCGCGCGGTTTCCTCAGGCTCGGGCGAGGAATTCCACGCCATGTTCGACATATAGAGAAAGAGCGTGTCGATCGCGTACGGATCCCCCGCATGGGCATTGGCGATGACGGTGTGCATCAGCCCGTGCAGGCCGAGCGGCGCTTCCCACGAAAAGGCGTGATCAATACGAAGCGGGGCGCCCTCGTCATCGACCAGAAGATCCTCCGGGCCGGTCGGCATCCCGAGCGGCATAGCGGAAAGCGGCGTCTCGGGCCGGACGTCCTTGCCGCCCGGCGGGGTGTGCGGCGGCGTCGGGCGTGGATAGGGCGCCTTGTAGCGCCAGGAGCCGGGAGTATCGACAGCGCCGATCAGCATCTGCAGCAAATGCAGCGCGCGGCAGGTCTGAAATCCGTTGCTGTGGGCGGAGATGCCGCGCATCGCGTGCATCGCGACCGGCCGTCCCCGCATTTCCGCATGCCGCGCGCCTTCACTGTCTGTCCACGCATGGGGCAGGGTCACGATCTCGGACGCGGCCTGGGCGATCTCGGCGGCGATGCGCCGGATCGTCTCCGCCGGGATCCCGCAGCGCGCGGCGACCGCTTCCGGCGCGTAAGAGGAATTGAGATAGCGTTCCGCCAGAAGCTGGAACACCGGCACCGTGAGCCTGCCATCCGCCAAGCGGGCTTCGCCGGCGAGGCGGGGCGCCGTGCCGTGCCGGCCGGCCTCGACCACTTCCCGGCTGGCGCGGTCCTGGGTCAGCACCCTCCCCTCGGCGTCGCGGGCGAAGAGGCCGTCCCCGGCGCCGCCCGGATCGCGCACGACGAGCCAGCCGGCATTGGTGTAGCGGGCGAGGAAATCGAGATCGACCCGCTCGGCCGCCAGCAGCAGATGGATGATCGAGAGGATGAAGAGCCCGTCCGTGCCGGGACGAAGTCCCACCCATTCATCGGCGATGGCCGAATAGCCGGTGCGCACGGGATTGATGGAGATGATCCGCGTCCCGCGTGCCTTGAGGCGGGAAAGCCCGATCTTGATCGGGTTGGAATCATGGTCCTCGGCAACGCCGAAGAGCAGGAAGAGCCGGGCGTGCTCCCAATCCGGCTCGCCGAACTCCCAGAAGCTGCCCCCGACCGAATAGAGCCCCGCTGCCGCCATATTGACCGAACAGAACCCTCCATGAGCGGCGAAATTGGGGGTGCCGAACTCCTTCGCCCAAAACCCTGTCAGCGCCTGGCTCTGGTCGCGCCCGGTGAAGAAGGCGAGCCGACGCGGATCGGTCGCGCGGATGCGGCCGAGCCAGCCGGTCGCGACCCCGAGCGCCTCGTCCCAGCTGATCTCCTTGAAGCGGCCTTCCCCCCGCTCGCCGATCCTGAGCAGCGGGCTTCGGAGCCGCGCCGGGGAATAATGCTGCATGATCCCGGCCGAGCCCTTGCCGCAGAGCACGCCGCGATTCACCGGGTGGTTGGGATTGCCCTCGATATAGCGGACCCTGCCATCCCTGAGATGGACATGGATGCCGCAGCGGCAGGCACACATATAGCAAGTGGTTGCCTTGACCGTATCACCGATGGGGTTGGAGAGTGGGATGGTTTCACCCGGCATAAGCACCCCGTTCCGATGGAGCGTCGCCGCGCTCGGCGGTACAGGTGAAGGTGGGCGGGTTGGAAAGATAGATCAAACAAAACAATTTTGTGTTTTCGTTCGTCCAAATAGAACGATAGGCTCCGAGCGTGCACCCCCAGGCAGCCGCACAACCCGCGATCCTCACTGGCTTGAGAGGGCAGGCCGATGATAGGCACCTGCCCCTGAACCGGTGGACCATCGAGCGCCCTCAAAGCGAAGGATCCGTCATGCCCGTTTGCGCCTCTTCCGCTGCGTCTCTGCCCACCATCGCGATCGCGGGGGCTCCCTGAATGCCGGACGCGCGTCCAGGTCTCTGGCCAGGGAATGGTGAGCCGGCGATGATCACGGGTTTGCGCGAAGAAGGAGCGGCGCCGACCGGTCTCGTTCCGCCACGCATGCCGGCGCCGGCCGGCACGGAGTCACAGGCGCTCAGCCCGCATCTCAAGCGCCTGCAGGATGAGAGCATCTTCATCTTCCGTGAGGTCGCGGCGGAATTCAGCAAGCCGGTCCTGCTCTACTCCATCGGCAAGGATTCCTCGGTGCTCCTGCACCTGGCGATGAAGGCTTTCCACCCTGCCAAGCCGCCATTTCCGCTTCTGCATATCGATACCACCTGGAAGTTCCGTGAGATGATCGCCTTCCGGGACGAGACAGCGCGGCGCCTCGGGCTCGACCTGATCGTGCACACGAACGAGGATGGCGTGCGGCGGGGCATCAACCCGTTCGATCACGGCGCCCACTACACGCAGGTGATGAAGACCGAGGCGCTCAAGCAGGCGCTTGCTGCCGGCGGGTTCGATGCCGCCTTCGGCGGCGCGCGGCGGGACGAGGAGCGATCCCGCGCCAAGGAGCGCGTCTTCTCCTTCCGCAGCGCCGCGCAGGAATGGGACCCGAAGAAACAGCGCCCCGAGCTCTGGAGCCTCTATAATGGCCGCATCCGGCCGGGCGAATCGATCCGTGTCTTTCCGCTTTCGAACTGGACTGAGCTCGATGTCTGGCAATATATCCTCGCCGAGAACATCCCGATCGTGCCGCTCTATTATGCCAAGCCTCAGCCCGTGGTGGAGCGGGACGGTCAGCTCATCGTCGTGCATGACGAGCGGATGCGCCTCAACCAAGGTGAGACGCCGGAGATGCGCCGGGTGCGATTCCGTTCGCTCGGCTGCTATCCGCTGACCGGCGCGATGCCGTCCACGGCCGACACGCTTCCCGCCATCATTGCCGAGATGCTCGGTTTCCGCACCTCCGAACGGATGGGCAGGCTGATCGACCGTGACGAGACCGCTTCGATGGAACGCAAGAAGCGCGAGGGATATTTCTGATGCCGGAGATCGCGCCGGCGCCCGCCGCCGAAGATTTTTCCGCGGTCCTCCGCCTGCCTCAGGACGCGGGGCTGCTTCGTTTCCTCACCTGCGGCAGCGTCGATGACGGCAAATCGACGCTGATCGGCCGGTTGCTGTACGAAACCCGTGCTCTGTTCGAGGATCAGCTCACCGCGCTCGAGCATGACAGCCGCAAGTTCGGCACCGTGGGCGAGGGGATCGATTTTGCCCTGCTGATGGATGGGCTCGAGGCCGAGCGCGAGCAGGGCATCACGATCGATGTCGCCTATCGATTCTTCGCCACGGAACGGCGCCGCTTCATCGTCGCAGACACGCCAGGCCACCAGCAATATACGCGCAACATGGCGACCGGCGCCTCCACCGCCGATCTCGCCGTGTTGCTGATCGATGCGCGGAAAGGGGTCGTCACCCAGACGCGCCGGCATTCCTTCATCGCCTCACTCCTCGGCATCCGCCATGTCGTTCTGGCGGTGAACAAGATGGACCTGGTCGGCTTCGATCCGGAGAGCTTTGCCGCAATCGAGGCCGATTATGAACGCTTTGCAGCCGGTCTCGGCTTCACCAGTCTGCAGGCGATCCCGCTCTCCGCGCGCTTCGGGGACAACATTACCCGCCTCTCGTCGAACACGCCGTGGTACGAAGGCCCGACCCTTCTCGAATATCTCGAAACCGTCGAGATCGAGGTCGATCCGGCGAGCACGCCCTTCCGCATGTCGGTGCAATGGGTGAACCGCCCACATCTCGATTTCCGCGGCTATGCCGGCACGGTGGCGAGCGGGCGTGTCCGCCCGGGCGATGCGCTCACCATCCTGCCTTCCGGCAAGACGACCACGCTCGCGCGCATCGTTACCATGGAGGGTGAGCTTCGCGAGGCTCGCGCCGGCGAAGCGGTGACACTGGTGCTCGCCGAGGAGATCGATGTCTCGCGCGGGGATGTGCTCGCGGCGGCTTCCGCGCCGGCCCCGGTCGCCGAGCAGTTCGCCGCCCATCTGGTCTGGATGAGCGAGACCCCGTTGTTCCCCGGCCGCTCCTATCTCTTCAAGTCGGGGACGCGGACGGTCGCGGGCAGCGTGACCGCGATCAAGCATCGCATCAATGTGGACACGCACGAGCATCTGGCGGCGAAGGAGCTGCATCTCAACGATGTCGGCGTGGTCAATCTCTCGCTTTCCTCGCCGATCGCCTTCGAGCCCTATGCCACCAACCGCGCCCTCGGCAGCTTCATCGTCATCGACCGGATGTCGAACGAGACCGCAGGCGCGGGAACGATCGATTTCGCGCTTCGCCGCGGCACCAACCTCACCTGGCAGCATCTCGATGTCGATCGTGCTGCGCGCGCCGCGCTCAAGGATCAGGCCCCGGCGATTCTCTGGTTCACCGGCCTTTCCGGTGCCGGCAAATCGACGATCGCCAATCTCGTCGAGCGCAAGCTGCATGCCATTGGCCACCACACCTACGTGCTGGACGGGGACAATGTCCGCCACGGCCTCAACCGCGATCTCGGCTTCACCGAGGCCGATCGCGTCGAGAATATCCGCCGCGTGGCCGAGGTGGCGAAGCTCTTCGCCGATGCGGGGCTGATCGTGATCGCCTCATTCATCTCACCCTATCGCGCCGACCGCGCGATGGCGCGCTCCGGCCTCGAGGACGGCATTTTCCTCGAAGTGTTCGTCGATACACCGATCGAGGAGTGCCGGAGGCGCGATCCGAAAGGGCTCTATGCGAAGGTCGCCGCCGGCCAGATCAGCAATTTCACAGGCATCGACGCCCCCTATGAACCACCGGAGACCCCGGAGATCCATCTTTCCACGATCGGGCATACGCCCGAATCCCTGGCCGACGAGGTGATCGCCAATCTCCGCCGCCGCGGTATCGTGCGTTAGAGCATGATTCAGATCTGCGGCGATTCCACCTCCGATCTTCGTCAGAAGACGCTCGTCATCGCCCAGCGCCAACTCTCATGCTCGGGCGCGTAGTTGCGGTTCGTCTGCGCGGGGTCCCGGTTGACGAGGTGGCGATTGCAGAAGGGGTGGCGCATGCTGCGCACCTCGTGCTGGATTGTGAAGAGCGGCCTGCTATCCACGGGATCGACGATCTGCTCGAATCGCCACTGGTGCTGGTCGCTCTCTTCGGTCACCAGGTTGCGCTGGCGGAGCCAGTGGTGCGGCGCCGAGAAATTGGCGATGTAGATCGCGATATGATGCCCGTCGAAGGGCGGGGGCGAACGGTCCGTCTCCTCGAAAAGAAGAAATTGATCGGCGCCGACCATCACCCGCGCCCGCTTTCCTTCCCCGCCCTCCTCGAGGGTTGCCGGTGTCGCGAAGACTTCGCGATAAAAGCGTGTGATGGCCTCGGCCGTCTCGCGCGGCACGTCGAAGGCGACGTAAGGGATGCCGAGCGAGATCGGGCCGAAGCGCGGGTCCGGCACATGAACGCGGACGCGGTTGCCCCAGGGCGAGGTCACCAGCACATGCTCCACTTCCTCGCGGAAATCGAAATCGGTGCCGGCGAGCGGATCGCGAATGGCAGCGAGCCGCCGGAGCAGTGCCGCGCGGTCGGGCAGGACAAGGCCGGTGACACCGCGCAGCACTTCGGGCTTACCGGTCGGCAGGTGGAACTGGCTCCTGCCGATATTCGCCCACATATTGTCGGTGCCGGTCATCAGATAGGGATCGCGGGTGAGGCCAAGCCCCGAGATATAGAAGATCGTCGCGAGCCGCTGGTCTGGGACGCGCGTGTTCACGTGCTCGAGATGCACGATATTGCCGAGATCTTCAGCCGCGCGATCGAAACGTCCTTGCATGCCATCCTCCCCCTCGGGGCTTGCTTCAATGCAGTTTAGAAAGAACTTCGACGCCTCGCCAGAAGTGGCGGGGCGTCAAAGCATGGACAATGGTTGGGCCCGCCGCGGCGGCGGGAAGGCGGCGTCGAGCGCGGCGAGATCCTCCGCATCGAGACGGAGCGCGGCAGCAGCTGCGTTCGCCCGCACATGCGCCGGCTGCACCGCCTTCGGAATGACGATCGTTCCCGGCCGAGTGAGCAGAAAGGCGAGCGCCACCGTCGCCGGGGCGACATTGTGCCGCGCCGCGATCTGCCCCAGGGCCCGCGAACGCAGGAGCCGGCCGCCCTGGCCGAGAGGCGTATAGGCCATCACGGGTATTCCGCGTGCCGCGCACCAAGGCAGAAGGTCGAACTCGATCCCGCGCTCCTCGAGATTGTAGAGCACCTGGTTGGTGGCGCAGACCATGCCGTTGGGCACGGTTGCCAGCGCCTCCATCCCGGCGACATCGAAATTCGAGACACCCCAGGCGCGGATCTTTCCTTCCGCGCGCAACGTCTCGAAGGCCGCGACGGTCTCGTCGATCGGAGTCGCTCCCGGCCAGTGCAGCAGGTAGAGATCGATCCGGTCCGTCCCGAGCCGTTTCAGACTGCGCTCGCAGGCCGCCCTGGTGCCCGTGTGCGTGGCATTCTGCGGCATGACCTTCGAGACCAGAAACACCTCGTCCCGCCGCCCGGCGATCGCTTCCGCGACCACCCGCTCGGCACCGCCCGAGCCATACATCTCCGCGGTGTCGATCAAGGTGAGGCCGAGATCGAGGCCGAGGCGGAGTGCCTCCATCTCGGATGCGGCCTGGCGCTTCTGCTCGCCCATGTGCCAAGTCCCCTGGCCGAGCGCGGGCACGGGGGTGCCGTCGGGGAGGCGCAGGGTGGGCGGGGCGCTCATTCGGCCAGCGCCTCGGCGGCGCGCATGGCGCGCAGGAAATTGCCGCCCCAGAGAAGGCGGAGCGCCGCCTCATCGTAGCCGCGGCTCACGAGCTCGGCCGTGATGTTCGGGCTCTCGGCGGCGTCGCGCCAGCCCCGGAAGCCACCGCCACCATCGAAATCGGACGAAATGCCGACATGGGCGATTCCGACCCTGCGCACCGCGTAATCGATATGGTCGGCGAAATCGGCGGGTCCAACCTCGCTTTCCTTGGCGTGGGGGCGGAGAAAGGCGGGCACGGCGGTGATCTGCACGACACCGCCCTTCGCCGCCAGCGCATCGAGTTGCTCATCGTCGAGATTGCGCGGATGGGGGCAGAGCGCGTGGATGGAGGCGTGGGTTGCAACGACGGGACTCTGCGAGAGGGATACCGCCTCGAGCATGGTGCTCTTCGCGGTGTGCGAAATATCCACCAGCATGCCGAGGGCGTTGAGCCGCGCGATCGCCGCCCGGCCGAATTCGCTGAGCCCGCCATGCAGCCTCGCTTCATCGCCGAGATCGGCACGCGGAACGGCGGCATCGCCAAGCGCGTTGTGCCCGTTATGGGTAAGGGTGAGGTAGCGCGCGCCGAGGGCGGCAAGCGCGTCGAGCCGGTCGAGCTCGGTGCCGATGGCATAGCCGTTCTCCACCGCCAGGACGACGGCGAGCGCGCCTTCCTCGGCAGCCGCCTCGATCTCGGCGGCGGTGCGGGCGGTGCGCGCGCGGATACCGTTATGATTGCCCGCCATGCCGCCGATCGCGGTGAGCATCGCCTGGGCGCGCGTGAAGGCCGCCCGTTCGGCCTCCGCCGTGCGCGGACCCTGCGGCACATAGGCGGCGAAGCAGCCCGCCTTGAGCCCACCCGCCTGCATCTTCGCGAGATCGACCCGCCGCTCGCTCGGCCCGAACGCATCGCCCCGGTCCGGCCAGGGAATGTCGATATGCGTATCGATCGTGAAAAGACGTGCGTGCAGCGCGCGCGGATCGGTCATGCCGGCAGCCTTCCCCGCTAGCCCGGTTCCGTCAAGCCGCACGGTGAAGCAGGAAGAGGCCCTGCTCGCCGAAGAGATTGGCAAGCCCGACGGAGCGTCGCCAAGGCGCCCGTCGGCCCGCCTCGTCGGCTGCGAGCCATTGCTCGACGCGATAGCCTTCCGCCCGGCAAAGGGCGAAGAAATCGCGGATCGTGCAGGGATGGATGTTCGGCGTCTCGTACCATGGCCGGTCCCAGGCCGGCGTCAGCGGCATCCGGCCACGGCAGAGAAGCTGCCAGCGCACCAGCCAATGTCCGAAATTCGGAAAGCTCACGACAGCGCGCGCGCCGATGCGCAACATCTGGCGAAGCACCTCGTGCGGCCGCTCGACGGCCTGGAGCGTGCGCGAGAGCACGACATAATCGAACGCTTGGTCGGGATAATGCGCAAGATCGACATCCGCATCGCCATGCATCACTGCGAGCCCGCGTGCCACCGCATCGGCGACCGCCGCCATGTCGATCTCGATCCCTCGCGCATCGCAGCCGAGCTCGCGCGAGAGATGGTCGATCAGCGCGCCATCGCCGCAGCCGATATCGAGCACGCGCGTCTGCCGCGCGATCATTCCGGCGATCAGCCGGAGATCGAGCCGCATGTTCTTGGCGACGTAGCGAACGCCCTGCGGCGGCTCGGCGTTCATCAGATTGCGAGAAGCGTGGCCGAGCCGGAGAGAAAGCCGGCGAGTGTGCGGTGGAATTCCGGTTCGTCGAGCAGGAAGGCGTCGTGGCCCTTGTCGCTCTCGATCTCGACGAAGCTCACATTCGCCGCGGCCTGATTGAGGGCGCGGGCGATCGCGCGGGACTGGGCGGTGGGGAACAGCCAGTCGGAGCTGAACGAGATCACGCAGAAGCGTGTCTTCGCGCCGGCGAAGGCATGCGAGAGATCGCCGCCATGCTCGTCGGCGAGGTCGAAGAAATCCATCGCCCGCGTGATGCTGAGATAGGAATTGGCATCGAAGCGGGAGACGAAGGTGGAGCCCTGGTGGCGGAGATAGCTCTCCACCTCGAAAAGATCGTCGAAAAGGGTGAGCGAGGGGCCGGAGCGCAGGCGGCGGCCGAACTTCCGTGTCAGCGCCTGCTCGGAAAGATAGGTGATGTGCGCGGTCATCCGCGCCACCGCGAGGCCGCGCGCCGGCACCTTGCCATGCTCCCAGTAGCGTCCGCCCTCCCAATCCGGATCGGCGAAGATCGCCTGGCGGCCGACCTCGTGGAAGGCGATGTTCTGTGCCGTATGATAGGCCGCGGCCGCGATCGGCACGGCGGTGAACACGCTCTCGGGATAAAGCGCGGCCCATTCGAGCACCTGCATCCCGCCCATCGAGCCGCCGATCACGGCGAAGAGACGCCCGATGCCGAGATGCTCGATGAGACGCTTCTGCGCCCGCACCATGTCGCGGATCGTGACGGGCGGGAAATCGGTCCCCCATGGCTGAACTTGGCCGGGCAGCACACGTCCCGGAGCGGTCTGCTCGTCCCGTGGGCTGGGCGGTCCGCTCGAGCCCATGCAGCCGCCGAGCACGTTGGCCGAGATGACGAAGAACCGCTCGGTGTCCACCGGCCGGCCGGGCCCTACCACCAGATCCCACCAGCCGGGCTTGCCGGTGAGGGGATGGGTTTCCGCCACGTACTGATCGCCGGTGAGAGCATGGCAGACCAGGACCGCATTGGTGCGCCCCTCATTGAGCCGCCCATAGGTACGGTAGGCCACGGTGAGCCGCCCAAGGCGGACCCCGCAATCCAGGAGCAGCCCATCCGCGAAATGCGCCGCCTGGTGCGATACCTTTGGCGGCGTCTCGGCTACGATCATGGCCATGAATAAGCGCGCCTTCGCGGTTCGGGCAAGCGCATGAGGGGCGGGGCGGGGTGTAGGCAGCTATGCCGCCTTCGGCTATCCATGCGCCCCATTCTGAGGAAGCCCGATGCAGATCCCTGCACCTACGGAAGACGAGGCTCCGGCCGAAGCGGGCGAATGGTCGCTCGAGCGCCTGCGGGGCGAGCTGGACCGGCTCGATGAATCGCTTCATGGGCTGCTGATGGAGCGGGCGGAGGTGGTGGCGCGACTGACACGGCTGCGCCTCAAGCCCGGGGTGGCGCTCCGGCCGGGCCGCGAGGCCGAGATCATTCGCCGCCGCCTGGGCCGTCACCGCGGTCCTCTTCCGGCGGCGACGATCGTGCGGATCTGGCGTGAGCTTCTCGTCGGCACGACCGGCATGCAGGCGCCGTTCTCGGTCGCCGTCTGCACTCCCGAGCGGGACGGCGGGGAGACCGGAGCGGCCTTTGTGGCCTTGGCGCGCGAGCATTTTGGCGCGCTTACGCCCGCGCGGCTGCATCGCTCCCCGGCGCAGGCGATCGCCGAGATCCTGATCGGGACCGCGAGCGTGGCCGTGCTTCCCTTCCCGGCCGAGGGCGATCCGGCCGGACGATGGTGGCAGAGGCTCGGCACGCACGACATGCCGCGTGCCCACGTGGTGGCACGCCTGCCCTTCTGGGCGCCGCGGCCGGAAGGCATGCCGCATCTTTCGGCCCTCGTCCTTTCGACGGCCCCACCCGATCCTTCAGGCCGAGATACGAGTCTGTTCAGCCTCGCCTTCGCGCCGGAGCTAAGCCGCACCAGGCTCACCGCGTCGATCACCGCTGCCGGCTTCGCCCTCGGCCCGGTGCTGATCGAGCGTGACGAGACGGCCGGCCTTGCCCGCGCCTTGGTCGAGGTTGCTGGCTTCGTGACCGAGGACGACCCGCGCCTTGCCAGGCTCGACCGGCTCGCCGAGCCACCCTGCCTGATCGGCGCCTATGCCATCCCCGAGCCGGAGCCCGAACAGGCATCGCAGCCATGAGCCCCCGCCCGCGCCCCGAGATCCTTTCGATCGCGCCTTATGTCGGGGGCGAGGCGCATCTGCCCGGCATCAACCGGGTGATCAAGCTCTCCTCGAACGAGGGGCCCTTCGGCGCTCCGCCCGGGGCACGGGCGGCCTATGCGGCGCTTGCCGGCGAGCTCCATCTCTATCCAGACAGCAGCGCCGCCCGGCTCCGCGACGCGATCGGCCGGAAATTCGGCCTCGATCCGGAGCGGATCGTCTGCGGCGCCGGATCGGACGATCTCATCTATCTGCTGACGCTTGCCTATAGCGGGCCCGGCACCGAGATCATCATGACCGCGCACGGCTTTTCGATCTACGGGATCGCCGCGCAATATGCCGGCGCGCGGACGCTGAAGGCGCCTGAGCGCAATCTCACCGCCGATGTCGATGCGATTCTCGCGCAGGTCTCGCCCGCGACCCGCATTGTCTTCCTTGCCAATCCCAACAACCCGACGGGCAGCATGCTGCCTTCTCCGGAAGTGGCGCGCCTGCACGAGGGATTGCCCCCCGAGGTGCTTCTCGTGCTCGATGGAGCCTATGCCGAATATGTCGAGCATCCGGATTACGACCCGGGAATCGCGCTTGTCGAAGCGACGGACAATACCGTGATGACGCGCACCTTCAGCAAGGTGTTCGGGATGGGCGGCATGCGCCTCGGCTGGGCCTATGCGCCGCCGCCAATCGTCGATGTGCTGCACCGAGTGCGCGCGCCCTTCAATGTCAACGCCGCGGCGCAGGCGGCCGGCATCGCCGCGCTCGCCGAGCCGGGTTGGCTCGAGATGAGCCGCGCCCACAACCGCGAATGGCGCCGCCGCCTCACGGAGGCGCTGACCTCGATGGGGATCAAGGTCTGGCCGAGCGAGGCCAATTTCCTGCTTGCCGATTTCGGCTCTACCGATCGCGCGAACCGCGCCGACGCGGCGCTCCGCTCTGCCGGCATTATCGCCCGCCGCGTCGCAGGCTACGGGCTGCCGCAGTGCCTGCGTATCTCGATCGGCAGCGCCGAGGCCTGCGAGGCGGTGGCGGAGACGCTCGCCGCCTTCACGGCGCAAGAAACAGCCCATGCATGAGCCGCTCTTCCGGCGGCTCGCTCTCATCGGGATCGGGCATATCGGCAGTTCGCTCGCCCGCGTGAGCCGCGAGAGGAAAACCATCGCGGCTGAGCTCGTGGCTTACGACAACGCGCCGGCGGTATGCGCGCGCGCCGCCGAACTGGGTCTTGCCGACATCATCGCGCAGGACCTCGCGTCCGCCGTCACCGGTTCCGATGGCGTCATTCTCTGCACCCCTGTCGGCACCTTCGCCGCGATCGCTCAGGCAATCGCCCCGCATCTCGCGCCCGGCGCGATTCTCTCCGATGTCGGCTCGACCAAGCAGTCCGTGCTGCGCGACGTGGGTCCGCTGGTGCCGGCCGGCGTGCATTTCGTGCCGGCCCACCCCCTCGCCGGCACCGAGCATTCCGGCCCGGATTCCGGCTTCGCCACCCTCTTCGAGGGGCGGTGGTGCCTGCTGACCCCGCCCCCCGGCACCGATCCCGAAGCGGTCGCGCGTATCGCAGGGCTCTGGCGCCTGGCCGGCGCCATGGTCGAGGAGATGGAGCCCGCTCATCACGACCGCGTGCTTGCCATCGTCAGCCACCTGCCGCACTTGATCGCTTTCACCATCTGCGGCACCGCCGACGATCTCGCCGACGAAAGCCGCCGGCAGGTCCTGAAATTCGCCGCTTCGGGCTTTCGTGATTTCACGCGCATCGCCGCCTCCGACCCGACGATGTGGCGCGATATTTTCCTCAACAACCGGGAGGCGCTCCTCGAAATGCTCGCCCGCTTCCTCGAGGATGCGCAAGCGATGGCGCGCGCCGTACGCTGGGGCGACGGCGCCTACATCGAGGACAAGGTCAATCGTGGACGGAAGATCCGCCGCAGCCTGATCGAGCTCAAGCAGGCCTGAGGGCCCTCTCTCAATGTCCGGCTGACGCTTTGGCGAAAGCCTCCCGCTGTCCGGCGTTTGCCTCTTTTTGATATTTGGCCTGCCATTCTTTGTAGGGCATGCCATAGATGACCTCACGCGCATCGGCATCGGCGAGCGTCAATCCCTGGGCTTCGGCAGCCTCCCGATACCAGCGGGAAAGACAGTTTCGGCAGAAGCCGGCAAGATTCATGAGATCGATGTTCTGCACATCCGTCCGTTCGCGCAAGTGCGCGACGAGGCGGCGGAAAGCGGCGGCCTCGAGCTCGGTGCGGGTGGCCTGATCGAAGGTTTCGGCAGGCATTGCGGCCTCCTTTCGGAAGAATTACTGACCCCAAGATGGCGCGCCGGGGCTCGCTTCGCCATACTTGCTGCGATGCCCGTGGGGTCGTGCCTACTGGGTGATGCGATCGGCGACGGCAAAGGGGGCAATGCCAAAGGGAACGATCGACGATGCGCGCGCGGCAGAGCTTCTCCGCGCGATCTTCGCATCTGCCGTCGCCGCCGCCGATCCGCGCCTCGTGGTGAAGGCGAACCTGCCCGAGCGGCCGGCGGGGCGCGTCATCGTGGTGGGCGTCGGGAAGTCGGCGGCGCTGATGGCTGTCGCCGTCGAAGAGGCATGGAGCGATGTTCCGCTCGAGGGCGTGGTGGTCACGCGCTACGGCCACGCGGCGCCGACGCGGCGGATCGAAATCATCGAGGCGGCGCATCCGGTGCCGGACGAGGCGAGCGCGAAAGGAGCCGCACGCGTCCTCGCCGCGGTTCAGGGGCTCGGTCCTGAGGATCTCGTCCTGGCGCTGATCTCGGGCGGGGGCTCGGCGCTCGCCACACTGCCGGCACCGGGATTGACGCTCGCCGACAAGCAGGCGGTGAACAGGGCGCTCCTCTCCTCCGGGGCGACGATCCAGGAGATGAACACGGTGCGCAAGCACCTCTCCGCCTTCAAGGGCGGGCGGCTCGCGGCCGCGGCCAGGCCGGCGCGGCTCGTGGCGCTGGCGATCAGCGACGTGCCCGGAGACGATCCGGCAGTGATCGCATCGGGGCCCACCGTGCCCGACCCGACCACGTTCGCCGATGCCCGGGCGATCCTCGCCCGCTACCGTATCACGCCGCCGCATGCGGTCGTCGCCTGGCTCGCGGCCGAGGAAGACGAAACGCCGAAGCCCGGCAGCTTGCCACATGCCGAGTTCCGCCTGATCGCGACCCCCTCGATGGCGCTCGCCGCCGCCGCCCGCAAGGCAGTGGAAGCGGGGATCTCGCCTTTGATCCTCGGCGATGCGCTGGAAGGCGAGGCGCGCGAGATGGGCATCGTGATGGCCGGCATCGCCGCCTCGGTGCGCGCGCACGGCCAGCCCCTCGCGCCGCCTTCGGTGCTGCTCTCGGGCGGCGAGGCGACCGTGACGATCGGGGCGGGGCCGGCCGGCCGCGGCGGACGCAACACCGAGTTCCTGCTCGGCCTCGCGGTGGCGCTCGGCAGCCGACCGGGGATATGGGCGATCGCCGGCGACAGTGACGGAATCGACGGGACAGAAGACGCGGCCGGCGCCCTGATCGGGCCCGCCACGCTCGCCCGCGCCCGTGCGGCGGGACTGGATGCACGTTCCATGCTCGCCCGGCACGACAGCTACAGCCTCTTTGCAGAGCTCGGCGATCTCGTGAAGACCGGGCCGACGCTCACCAATGTCAACGATATCCGCGCGATCCTGATCGGCTGAAGGAAAACGATGCCTGCTCGACAGAAATTGAGACGGCGACGGCGCACAAAGATCATCGCCACCATCGGCCCGGCAAGCTCGACGCCGGAGATGCTGGCACGGCTCTTCCAGCTTGGCGCCGATCTCTTCCGGCTCAATTTCTCGCACGGCACGCACGAGGATCATGCCGAGCGCATCCGTATGATCCGCGAGATCGAGGAGCGTTATGAGCATCCCATCGGGATCCTCGCCGATGTCCAGGGGCCGAAGCTGCGCGTCGGGCAGTTCCAGGCCGGCCGCGTGCATCTCCAGACGGGGCAGACGTTTCGTCTCGATCTCGATCCGACTCCGGGCAATGTGCGGCGCGTCGCGCTGCCCCATCCGGAGATCATCCATGCGGCCGGGATCGGAACGTCCCTACTGCTCGATGACGGAAAGCTCCGGCTTCGCGTTGCCCGCCAGCGTAAGGACCATCTCGAGACCGAGGTCGTCGTCGGCGGGCCGCTTTCCGATCGCAAGGGCGTGAACGTGCCTGACGTGGTGCTGCCGATTCCTGCGCTCACCGACAAGGACCGCGAGGATCTCGCCTTCGCGCTCGCCCATGGTGTCGATTTCATCGGGCTTTCCTTCGTGCAGCGACCGGATGATGTGATCGAGGCGAAGCGGCTGGTGGGAGGACGCGCCTGGATCATGACCAAGATGGAAAAGCCGCAGGCGCTTGATCATCTCGACGAGATCGTGCGGCTCTCGGATGCGGTGATGGTCGCGCGCGGCGATCTCGGCGTGGAGCTGCCGCCGGAGGAAGTGCCGCTGGCGCAGAAACGGATCGTGCGGCTGGCGCGGCAGAGCGGCAAGCCGGTGGTGGTGGCGACCCAGATGCTGGAGAGCATGATCGCTTCGCCCGCGCCGACGAGAGCCGAGGCTTCGGATGTGGCGACGGCGGTGTTCGATGGCGCGGATTCGGTGATGCTCTCGGCCGAGACCGCGGCCGGGCAGTTCCCGGCCGAGGCCGTGAACATCATGGACCGCATCGTCGCGCGGGTGGAGCAGGATGCGGGCTGGCGCGCGATCATCGATGCCTCGCGCCCGGCGCCCGAACCCTCCTCGGCGGATGCGCTTGCCGCGGCGTCCCAGCAGGTCGCGCACACGATCGGCGCGCGCGCGATCGTCGCCTTCACGGCTTCGGGCGCGACGGCGCTCAGGGTCGCGCGCGAGCGCCCGGATTGCCCGGTGCTCGGCCTCACCCCCCATCTCGGCACGGCGCGCAAGCTCGCCGTGGCGTGGGGCGTCCATGCCGTCGTCACGCCGGACGTGGTCTCTCTGACCGAAACCGTGCGCCGTGCCTCGCGAATCTCCGTCGAAGAGGGATTCGCCGCTGCGGGCGAGGAAATCGTCGTCGTCGCAGGCATTCCCTTCGGTCAGTCCGGCACCACCAACACGCTGCGAGTCGCACGGGTCGGCTAGTGCCAGCTTTCACGGAAAGCTGGCACAGAGTTCTTTGTCCAAGTGCTCGATTCACACGGTGAAAAGTGCCTGCTCCGCGAGTCACTTTTCTCTGCGATCGGGCACCGCCCGGTGCGTTCCCTCCGCAAGGTGCGTCGTCTGTTGCAATTCATCACCCTTTCGGGAAATGGCAGAGAGGGGTGCCGCGGCTCGCGATATGCGTATCCGTTTCTTGATGAATCATCATGGCCGAATCGCGTCCAACCGCTCCGATCGTCGATACCGGCAACCTTGGCGCTCTGCCGGTTGCAAACGCACTCTCGCCTCTGGCCAGTCCGATGGTGTTTTGCACGCGGGATGGCGCACCGTCGGCACCTTTCTCTGAAGCCGGTTTCGCGTGTTCAAGGACGTCGCGGGATATCACGAGCCGCTGCATGAATCTCTTGCCACGGTCACGGCAGAGACGCTTGCACGCAGTGGCCCGGATGCCTGGGCATCGGGTCATCCAAAGCTGGCGCCCCCTATTTCGATGAGTTTGAGCCTCTGCTTCGGAAATAAAAGCCGGACGTGCGCGGATATATGAGCACGTTCGCAACCGATGATTTTTTCGCCGGGCCAGATACCGCTCTGCCGGCACTCCAAGCCTATCTGCGGCACCTGGTCGAAGTCGCGCACGAAAGGGGGCAGCCGGTCTTCAAATTCTGTCGTTCTCTCGGGCGCATGGGCTGGATGGCCAACCCTTCCCCGATTCCGCGCATATCGCCGTCGTGCGCAATCCGGTATCGCAATTCATTGCGGCCAGGCACCCGTCTGCGGCGCACGAGAATCCCTATTTCCTCCTCATGCCCCTTCGGGTGCTCGCAAGGAATGCCAGCCACGAGGGGGGCTGCTGCCTTGCGGCATTTCGCAGTGCATCTGCCGCCGGAAGCGGCAGACGAGGATCCGGTAAAGGCGAAGGCGACGCCGATGGCATGTCTGTGTCGGACCGTCTCGGCTTTGGCGGGGCCGATCTCTCGCGGCACCGCGCGCTGGCGAGCGCGTTCCTTGAAGCGCGGGGCGGGCAGGGCTGGATGGAGCACGGACCGGTGGCGAGTGCCGGGGCTCTTTGGGGTTACGCCAGACTGCCTGGCCTGGGTCGCGGCCGGCTACTCCAGGTCGGCAGAAGGGAGCGGACAATCGTAATGGAATGCCCTTGCGGACTATGCGGAGCGCATGGGGGCCGTGCGCGCCGCGCCGGGCGCCGGGCAGAGCGTGCCGAGCGCGAGCTCGCCGCCGTGCCAATCCCGTTCCTGGAAGGTGACGGCGCCGTTGCGGCGGCTCGGCGGTTGCCTGCGGCTCTGAACCGACCGAGCCACGGCCCTTGGTTGCCGGCCCCAAGGCCGGCAGCGACCCGGGCGAACTCTATCATGGTCCGGGGCCCGCAGCTTGATTGCTGTCGTCACGGTTTTTTACGGAGTGGGCCAGATTTCGCCGCAGCAATGCCATGAATCGTCGATAACGTTAGGGTAACAATCCGGAGTGGCCGCAGGCCGGGCCGGATCTCGAACGCCAACCCGGCAATTGTCGGAGGCGGACCGTAGAGGTGTTCCAGCATCGATGTCTGTCCTCGCACGTCTCCGACCAATTCCACCTCGCCTCTTCCGGCTCAGCGCGAGTTCGCTGGCCTGGCTCGATTTCGCGCTGATTTTCGCGCTCGCGCTGGCGCTCCGCCTGCACGGGCTCGGGGCAAAGCCCCTCTGGATCGACGAGATCGTGACGAAGCAGCGCGTCGCCCTGCCGTTCCGCGCGTTGCTCGCCGACACGCTCAGCCATCATCATACGCCAACCTACTTTCTGCTCCTCTCTCAGCTTTCGCCGGGGGCGAATGCCTTCCTGCTGCGCCTGCCAAGTGCGATCGGCGGCGCCTTCGCCGCTGCTTTCGGCGGCATGGTCGGGCGGGCCCTGGCGGAAAGGTTCGGAGCCGGACGAGCAGGCGGGCTGATGGCCGGCCTCATGCTGGCCGCGGCTCCGGTGATGGTGCAGTTCGGCCAGGATTCGCGGCCCTACCCGATGGAGCTCGCCTGTCTGATGCTGGCACTCTGGGGCCTGGTTGTGATCGCCTGCGATGAAGAGGCGGCTGGCGGATCCTGGCGAAGCGGGCTTCGTGCGTGGTCGGCGTTTCTCATTGGGACCGCAGGCGCGCTTTCCTTGATCGGCGACGCCTTGCCGTTCCTGCTCGCGGCCAATCTTTCCGCCTCGGTGATCGCGTGCCGTCTCGCCGGCGCCGCACGCAAACGTTTCCTGATCCGTTGGATCCTGGGCCAGGCGGCCGTCCTCCTTGCCGTGGCCCCCCTCTATCTCGCGATGAGCCGCGCCATCGATGACCGGTACATGGTCGCCTTCGCCTGGGTTCCGCCGCTTACGGCACTGCGCGCGTGGGAAGTCGGCGCTACCGTCTATCTGTTGCGAATTGGCAATATGGTGAGCCTCAAGCTTCTGCCCGGGCATCTGCCCGGCCTGATGCTGCTGGCGCCGCTCCTTGCTGCCGCGGGCTGCGTCGCGCTCCGCCGCCAGCCGGCCGCGCTCACGGTCATGGTCCTCGCCATTCTCTCGCTGCCGGTGCTGCTTTTTCTCTCCGAGCCGGCGCGGCCGCTGATCCTGCCGCGTTATCTGCTCTGGAGCGGCGGCGTGTATCTCGTCCTGGCGGGGGTCGGCGCCGCCTGGCTCGCTCGGCGCTGGCGGCAGACCGGCACTCTCGTCCCGGTCGCGCTGGCCGGCGTGCTGCTGATCAATCTCTTCCCTTATTATCGCGACGAAACCATCCCGCGCTGGGACAAGGCCGCTGCCGCTCTCGCCCCCGCTCTGGCCAAGGGCGCAGACCTGTTCCTGGACGATCATGGCGTGCCGATGATGCTGCGCTACTATCTGCCGGGCGGTGACATGGCCCCTTTGGACAGTGATGCGGGCTTGCCGGACAACAGGTTGCTCTTCGATCTTGGCGCGGCGGAGGCCAAGCTGCGCGCCGGCACCCCGGTGATTGCCGTGCACGGCCCCAGCGGACAGGCCATCACAACCCGGACTTCGACATTCCATGCTCGCGTCCGACCGCTTGGAACCCCGGCTGCAGAGACCGCAATCGGCCGGGAGATCGTGCTGATCCGTTTCAACCCCCCAGCTGGTCCCGCTCCGGGGCCATTGGAAGCCTCCGATGTACGGCCGAACCCCTGAAATCCCTTTTGGCGAAACACCGCCGCTTCTCTCGGTGGTCGTCGCGATGCACAACGAGGCCGGCAATGTCGGACCGTTGATCGAGGAGATCGCGGCCGCGCTTGCCGGCTCGCGCTTTGAGATCATTGCTGTCAACGATGGCAGCCAGGACACGACCGCAGCGGAGCTTCAAGCCGCGGCGGAACGTTGCCCCAGCCTGCGCGTGATCCGGCACCGTGCCCAGGCCGGCCAGAGCATGGCGCTGATCACCGGGGTCAAGGCCGCCCATGGCCCATGGATCGCGACCCTGGACGGTGACGGGCAGAACGACCCTGCGGACATCCCCCGCCTCTTCGCGCGGGCGCGCCAGCACGGGCTGGACCCGATCCTGATTGCAGGCTTCCGCCAGCACCGTCGGGACAGTCTCGCGAAGCGCTGGGGTTCACGCTTCGCCAACAGCGTGCGGTCGAGGCTGCTCAGGGACGCCACGCCCGACACGGGCTGCGGCCTTAAGATCTTCCGGCGGGAGGATTTCCTTGCCCTGCCGCACTTCAACCACATGCACCGATTCCTGCCGGCCCTGTTCCTCCGCCATGGCGGCACGGTGATCTCCGTGCCGGTCAACCATCGGCCCCGCACAAACGGCCGCTCTCATTACGGCTCGCTCGACCGGCTGCTGGTGGGCATCACCGACCTTGCCGGCGCCGCCTGGCTGCTCCGCCGCTGGCGTCAGGTCGAAGTCGAGGAAACTACACCCCTTCCCGTCATGCACGGCAGCGAAGTCTGACCGCAGAGGATCGGGGTCGAGCATCTAGCCTCTGCTGCCGCGGGTGATGAGGTAAGCGGCGGCGCGCGGCGGGAGGAGGCTCACCAACCGGCTGGCAAGATAGAGAGGATAGGGGAAAGCGATCCGCCGGCGGTTTTTGGCGATGCCGGCGAGGATGATGGAAGCGGCGCGTTCGGCGCTCATCATGCCGGGCTTGGGGCGGTCGTGGGCATCCGTCATCTTGGTGCGGATGAAGCCGGGGCAGACGCTGGTGAGGTGGATGGCGCTGCGCTCGGCGATCGGGGCCATGGCGAGGATCCAGCGATCGGCGCCGGCCTTGGCGGCGCAATAGGCCGGCGCCTCGGGAGAGGCGACAAAAGCGGCGAGCGAATTGATCGCGGCGATTCGACCGCGTTCGCCTTCGGGCCTTGCCGGTTGACCTGCCATGACCTCGAGCGCAGGCAGCACCGTATTCAGCATGCCGCCGAGATTGGTCGCGAAGATGGCGCGGGCGGCTTCCTCGCCCGCAAGACCTGCCGTGTGGGCGGAGATGCCGGCATTGGCGATGACAAGGTCGAGTCTGCCCGCGCCCGTGATCCAGGCGCGCATCGCAGCCGTATCCGTGACGTCGATCGCCGCGGGCATGGCCGCAGCGCCGCGTTCGCGGCAGAGCGAGGCGGTTTCTTCGAGGCGTGCCGCATTGCGTCCGCCGAGCAGAAGATGCCGGCCGGGCGCGGCAAGGGCGAGCGCCAGCGCCCGGCCGAGACCGGACGAGGCGCCAGTAATCAGGCAGGAGGGGCCGATCTTCATCGCCAAAGGATAGCCGGGCCGGGGTCGCTTGGATAAAGCTGCCCCGTATGACAGAATCTCTGCCGCTTGATCGTCGTGGTGTCGGGCTCGTGATCGCTGGACCCTCCGGCGTGGGCAAGACCGCGATCACGCGCGCCCTCCTGCAAGCGGAGCCGGAAGCGTCGCTTTCGGTCAGCGTAACCACGCGTGCGCCGCGCCCGGGCGAGCGTGATGGCGTCGATTATTTCTTTCAGGACACGCCTTCCTTCGAGGCGCTGACCGCGCGGGGTGAGCTTCTGGAGTGGGCGGAGGTCTTCGGCCGCCGCTATGGAACGCCCCGTGCGCCGGTGACCGGCGCGCTCACCTCTGGGCGGGATGTCGTTTTCGATATCGACTGGCAGGGGCATCGGAAGCTGCGTGTGGCCCTGCCGGGCGACATCGTGGGCGTCTTCGTGCTGCCCGCTTCGCGTGCGGTGCTGGCCGAGCGGCTCGCCCGCCGGGGTGACGGGGATGCGGTGATCGCTGCGCGGATGGAAGGTGCGAGCGCGGAGATCGCGCATTGGCATGAGTTCGACCATGTCCTTGTGAACCGCGATCTGGCGGAGGCGGTCGCTGCGGTGCGGGCGATTCTTCACGCCGCGCGGCTGCAGACGGCCCGCCAGCCCGGGCTGGCGGCCTTTGTGGCGTCACTGGGTTAGAGCGTGATGACCGGAGGTCTGAATCACGCGAGGAAACAAAGATCGAGAGCGCGGTCGGTGAGCACGGGCGATCCCATCCCGCTCTCTAGAGCAGATCGCGATCAGGCGGAATCGGCTGATCGCGTGAAGGTGCTTGCAAAACAAATACATAGAGCGGATTGCGTGAGCCCGTGCGAACGCGATTCGCTCTAGGCGGGCAAAAGGCGCGCCAGCCGGTCGAACTCGTCGATCGAGAGGGTTTCAGCCCGGCGCTCCGGAGCGATGCCGGCAGCTTCAAGAAGGGCGTCGCCACCAAGGGGCCTGAGCGCGGCGCGCAACATCTTGCGGCGCTGGCCGAAGGCGGCGGCGGTCAGGCGCTGCATGGCGGCGAAGAGCGGGGCCGGCGGTTGCTCCGCGTGGGGCACGAGCGAGACGACCGCGGATGAGACCTTCGGCCTTGGGGTGAAGGCCTCGGGCGGAAGGCGAAAGGCGATGCGCACCCGGCAGGTCCATTGGCCAAGGACGGCGAGTCGTCCATAGGCTGGGGTGGCCGGAGCAGCGGTGATGCGTTCGGCGACCTCGGCCTGGAACATCAGAGTAAATCCGGCGAATGCGGCCGCCTCGCCAAGCCAGGCGATGAGGAGCGGGGTCGCGACGTTATAGGGAAGGTTCGCCACCACGTGGCGAGGCGGGGGTACGAGGGAAGGAAGCGGAACCCGCCGCGCGTCCGCCGTGATGAGGCGAAAGCGTTCGCCGTGGCGGTCGGCGAGATCGGCGAGGGAGGCGATCGCCCGCGGGTCGATCTCGACCGCGGTGACGCTTGCGGCCGGCGTTTCGAGCAGGGAAGCGGTAAGGCCGCCGGGGCCGGGTCCGATCTCGATCACATGGGCTTCGGTCAGATCGCCGGCAGCGTTCACGATCCGGCGGATCTGGTTGGCATCACGCAGGAAATGCTGGCCAAGCGATTTTCGCGCCTGGAAATCCGGCCGCGCCGGACGCGGAGCCATTCCGCGCCTTCTGGCCGAGGTCAGGAGGAGCGGATCTCGATGACCGCGCTGCGGCGGAGGTCGGCAAGAAGCTGGCGGGAGAGCACTTCCGCCCTGCTGTTCAGGAGCGCGCGGGCGACCAGGTCCGGAGGGGGGGATTCAGGATCCTGCATTCCGCGCGAGCAGATCATCACCACCGCGACCCCGTCATTGGCGATCAAAGGCTCGCTGAGCTTGTTGATCGGAAGCGAGGTGAGCATCTCGCGAAAGGAGGGTGGGGAGACGCGATCGAGCTCGATCGGGCCGGGATCGGCAGGATGGACGGCACCTGCCGCCTGGTTCGCCGCTTCCATGCCCGCGCAATCATGCACCGTCGAGGCGAGCGCCTGCGCCTTGTTGATCTGCGCGCGCTGCTGGGCCGATGGAGGCCCGCTCGGGTCGAAAGGTGTGGTGAAGGGCAGGAAAACCTGCCGGATCGAGGCTGTCTCGGTCGTTGCGCCACCGATGGCGCGGCGGTCACGCAGCTGGACGACCTCAAGCCCGCCGGCGACCGGGACCGGATCGCTGATGGCGCCGGACGGCATCTGGTTGAGCAGGCTTACCACCTGCGGATCGAGCTGATTGGCCTGCACCCAGCCGAGATCGCCGCCCTGCAGCGCCGACTCGCTCTGACTGAACTGCGCGGCAACGACGCCGAATGGCGCACCCGCACGCAACTCGTCGATCACGGTGGTCGCGAATCGCTCGGCTTCGCTCCGACGTGAAGGCGTGTCGATCGGGATGAAGATCTCCGAGACGAGATATTCCGGCTGGCCCTCCTCGGCCTTGAGCGCGGCGATGCGGGCCTGGATCTCGCCCTTGGTGATGTTCCCGGCGGATCCGAGCTCCTCGCGCAGGAGCTCACTCCAGCCGAGCTCGACCCGGATCTGGTCGATCAAAGTGCGCAGCGCCACGCCCTGGCCGGCGAGGCGCGCACGCAGCGCACCGGGGGCCATGTGGTTCTGCGCCTCGATCGAGGTGAGCGCCGCCGCAATGGCCTTGTCCGGCACAATGATCTGCTTGCGCTGGATCTCCTGAAGGCGAAGCTTCTCGTCGATGAGCTGATTCAGGATCTGCGGCTTTAGCCGGTCGAGCATGTCGGGCGACATGGGCAGGCCCGACGAAAGAGCGAAAAGCCGCGCCCGATTGTCCACGTCTGCGCGAGTGATCACGTCCCCGTTGACCACGGCGGCGATCGACTCTACCTGCGCGTGCGCGGGCTGCGCGAGCGCCACGATCAGCAGGGCAAGCAAAATTGCGAATCGGCTGGGCCAGCCGAAAGCGGGAAGAGATTGCCCCAGCTTACTCATCCCGCTCTAGCCCTTTGTTTTCCCCGCGTGATTCAGACCTGCGGTGATCCCACCTTCGGCCATCACGCCCTAAAGAAGCATTCATCCGCATGGAAGCCTTTATAGATCGATACGGTGCGCAACGGAATCGCGGAGCGCATTTCCACGCCATGAGGATTTGGTCATAAGGCGCTGAAGCCGAACTGCCCGACCGTCTTGAAAGTGATCTGGATAAGGACGGTCGTCGCGCCGTCATCCCCGTCGATCGATGTGAAGCGGCGGTCGAAGAGCAGCGCGAGGATTATACATTCATTTTGGTACGAGCCCTGGAATCCGGCCGAGACCATGCTGCCGTTCTCGAGATTTTGCCGCTCATAGCCGCTCGCCTGGAAGGCGCCGACATGTGACGAGGCGCCCAGCGAAATTTCGCTCCGCGGCACCTCGGTCGCGGGCTGCGGCGTCGTGGACGGCACCTGATCGAGCTCGAAGGGATTGTTCGGCGTGTAGAGGTAGCCGACATTGAAGCTCAGGGGCGCGTTTCCGACATTTGCGGACGCGTCGGTGAAGTCGAGGCCCTGTCCGGAGGGCGAGTAGCGACCCTGCCAGAGAAAATTGAGCCAGGAATTCGGTGTGAAGCTGAGATGGGAGACGAAATCGGAGAAATTGTTCTGAAGTCCTGAGCCGGGAAGGAAGAGCGGGTCCTTCTGCGCGCGCCAGGACTGTCCGATCAGCCCATCGATGGTGCTTCCGCCGATATACCATGCGCCGTGCAGAGCATAATTGGCCCGGATTCCACCTTCCTGGCGGTCGATTCCATAGAATTTGTTCCAGCCGAAAAGATTGGCGTCAGTGAACTCGAGAAAGAGGCTGTCCTCGTTCGGGACCGTGGACTGGGTGCCGGTGTTGGGCGCGGCGATGAACTGCACGATCGGCTCGACGAGCTCACTTCCCCATGCGCCGGAGCGCATGAAGGGCCAGCGGAAATTGAGTGCGGCCTGCCCGAGGCCCGTTGTGACATTGGCGCTGTTGACCGGGAAAAAGTCCGGTTGCTCGTCGAGACTGCTGCCGTGATACGCGGCCGTCGTCAGATGGAATGCCACATTCCAGAGCGTGCCTTCAGGCCCGAGCCAGGGGCGCTCCCAGTTGAGGACGGCATTGGCACGCTGCACATTCGCCCCTTGCGCCCGAATGACGTTGAAATAAGCAGTATTGAGCGAAAGCCGCCCGCCGAGCGCGTCCGGCTCGCCTTGATAGCTGTACTGCCAGTGCGGCAGCACGAACGGCAGGGCGGAATCATTGATGGTGGTATTGAATCCCTGGAAAAGCTGAGTATCGAGGCGGGTATACGATCCTTGCCCGAACCCTTCGACATAGGCTTGGCTCGTGAGCACGCTGCCGGCGCCGGGAATATTGAAATTCCGCAGATAATCCGCCGAGGAAGCGCGATCGACATCGAAGCCGTAGCGATAGGTGTTGTTGTAGTCGAACGCCCCGTTGGCGAAGATGGCGGCCTGCGGACTGCCATCGGTCGAAGCGACATAGCCGTTGAGATGGACCTCGCCGTTATTGAAGCTGCGGCGGTAATTGGCCTCGAGCTGCGGGCCGGACTGGGTCGTGATGGTCGGCGAAAGGACGACATCGGACTGATTGTCGATCACCCAGTAATAGGGAACGGTGATGAAGGCGCCGAGATGCGAGGCGGTGCCGAACGAAGGCACGAGCAGGCCGCTCTCGCGTTTCACGGAAGGATCGGCAGTCCAGAAATAAGGAAAATAGAAGACCGGAAAGCCGTAGATGCGCATCATCGCGTCGTAGTACTCGATGCGCTTGTTGACGAGATCCTGGACGATCTTCGAGGCGGTGATCTGCCAGAGCGGCGGCGCCGTCGGGTCCTTCGCGCAGAGATTGCAAGTCGAATAGACGGCACGTGCCAGCTCGTTGATCTTGCCGCCGGTGCGCCGTCCGCCATTGGCGATCAGCTTTCCGTTCTCGGCAAGCCGCACGCTGAATCCGGTCAGCACGGCATTCTGCAGGCCGCGCGAGAGCTGGGCGCGGTCGGAGAAGAGGACCTGCCCGTCAGGCTCGACCAGCACCACGTGGCCGGTCGCGATGGTGATGCCGGTGTTGCGGTTGTAGGTGATCTTGTCGGCCTCGAGCACGCGGCCATTCTGCCAGGCCTGGACATGGCCCATGGCAGTGACGATGCCGGCGTTGCGATCATAGGTGATGCGGTCGGCGACGAAGGTCACCGGCTGGTTGGTCGAGATCTGTGGACCGCTTGGCACGAGCAGGCTCGCAGGTTGCGCCGAGGCGGGAGACGCGACGAATGCCGCGATGAGGGCGAAGAGCATAGCAAGCGCGATGATCGGGCGGCCGTATCGATCGCGGGCATGACGACTTGAGGGCATCGTTCGTCAGCCGTCTTCGAGATGGAGCAGGAGGGCGAGTGCAAGCATCAGGCCGGAAGCGGCAGGCGCCCAGGCGGCAAGCGGCAGCGGCAGGGCGCCCGACTGGCCGTATTCCGCGGCGACCTTCGAGATGACGAAGAGCGCGAAGCCCGCTGCCACCCCGCTGCCGAGCATCTCCGAGACTCGTCCGCGCCGGGCCGGGCGCATGGAGAATCCAGCGGCGACAAGGGCCATCGTCCCGCACAGGAGAGGGAGCGCGAGCAGGGTCTGGAAATAGAGCCGGTGCGAAACCGTGGAAAATCCGGCATGGGCGAGCAGGGCGATGAACCCCGGAAGCTGCCAGACCGAGAGCGTGTCGGGCGAGGCGAAGCTCTCCTGCACGCGGGCGAGGGTGAGATCGGTCGGCAGCCGGATGGTACGGGGCGCGCTCGGCAAATGCCCCGGCTCGAGCGTGCGGGCGGTGGTGAAAACCCAAACCCCTGGCAGAAGCTCCGCCTGTTCCGCCTCGATCCGCTGCAGGAGCCGGTCGTCCCTGTCGAGACGGAAGACACTGACCTGATTGGCGAGCAGGGTCTTTCCCTGCTGCAAGACGTCGTTGGCATGGATGATCGCGACGCCGTCCGGGCTCAGGCCATCGTCGGATTGGCGGACCCAAAGCTCCCCGCCGCTGAGCGAGAGTGGATGCGAGCCGACATCGATATAGGCTTCATTGAGGGTCTCGGCCCGGCTGTAGGTGACCGAGGAGATCGGGCTGATCACGGCCGTCGCGAAGACGCCGAGGCCGAGCGCCACCAGGAACGGCGCGCCCAGGATCTGCCAGACCGAGACGCCCGAGGCGCGCGCGACGACGAGCTCCGAGGAGCGGGTGAGACGCCAGAAGGCATAGATGCCGCCAAGCAGCACCGCGAAGGGAAGGAGTTGCATCATAAGCCAGGGCAGGCGCAGGGCGGCAATCTCGGCGACGAGACCGAAGCTCGCATCCGGCCTTACGGCGGCACGGCGAAGCAGCTCGATGAAGTCGAAGAGCGAGGCAAGACCGGTCAGGCTGCCAAGCGCGGTGAGGACCGCGAACAGGAACTGGCGGGCGAAATAGAAAGCGAGCGTGCTGGCGAACGTCACGGCGTGCCGAGCCCGGGCCGGCGCAGGAAGGCTGGAAGGCGCCACGGCCGGGAAAAGAGGAACCAGGCGAAGACAATGCCGGGCGCGATCGCCTGGACCCAGATCAGCGGCATCAGTCGGGGCTCGCGGGCGGCAAGCGAGGTGATCGCGAGCTGGGAGGCAAGCAGCGCCACCACGCCGCCGACTGCGGCCGCCGTGCGCCAGAGCCCGCCATGGCGACGGAAGCCGCCGGCGAGCACGCTGTAGAGCGCGAGCATCGTGAAGGAGACGGCGGTGAAGGGGCTGGAGAGACGGCGAAAGGCCTCGACCCGGAACTTGGGCACGTCGCGCGGCGCGACCGTCGCCGGGTCGGGATGGAGAAGCTGGTCGAGCGGAAGCTCGGAAGCGTCACGGTAGCGCTGCTGGGTGCCATTGTCGTTCGCTTCGAGATCGATCGTGTTCTCCCCGAAGGTCAGCACGTTGAGCCGGCCCGTCCGCCGGTCGATCACCTGCCGGCTGCCGTGGAAGAGCAGAACTTCCGGCCCGTCCGGCCCATCCGTGATGCGGCCTGTCTCGGCGAGGATCGTTGCCTGGTCGTTCGGGTCCCGCGCGTCATCGACCAGGATGCCGTGCAGCGTGCCGTCCACATCGCGCTTGCGCACATAGACGGTGAAGTTCTCCGAGACCGGGGTGAACACGCCCTCCTGGAGCAGGAAGGCAGCGATGCGGTTGCGGATCTCGAACTGGTATTGACGGAAGGCGGCGACGCTCGCGGGCACGATCGAGAGATTGAGCCAGAAGCAGGCGGCGAGCGAGACAATGGCGAGACCGAGAGCGGGCCGGGCCAGGGCGAAGTTCGAGAGCCCGGCGGCCCGCATGACGGTGAGCTCGCGGTCGGCGGCAAGGCGGAGATAGAGGAAGAGAATGACGATGAAGGTGGTGATCGGCAGGATCACCGCGACAAAGCCGGGGATGAGCAGGCCCGTGAGCTCGAGGAAGACACGCAGGCTGAGGCCGCGATCAATGACGAGCTCGAGAAAGCGCAGCGATTGGGTAAGCCAGATGAGAGCGGCAAGGCCGCCGGTGGAGACGAGCAGCGCCACCAGGAGCTGGCGAAAGACGTAGCGGTCGAACTGGGTGAAGAGGGGGCGGCTGAAGAGGCGCATCGCGCTCGCTGGATTCGACTGACGAAAGAACTCTATCCCGGGGTGGCCGGCTCGCGGAAGCGCACGAGAGGGTTACCGCCCGGAGAGTCTTGCTGTGCCGGCTTCAGGTGGCAGCACCTTGCCCGGGTTGAGCAGGCCGTTCGGGTCGAGCGCGGTCTTGATCCTGCGCATCAGATCAAGCTCGGGTCCGGCGCGCCAATGCGCCAGAATCGGCGGCTTGAGGCGGCCGATGCCGTGCTCGGCGGAGAAGCTGCCGCCGAGGTCCCGCACCACTGCATTCACCGCCTCCATCAGCGCCTCGGCGCGGGCGAGAAAGGCGGAGGGCGCCATACCCTCGGGCTGGACGAAGTTGAAATGGATATTGCCATCCCCGAGATGGCCGAACGGCACGACCCTAACACCTGGCATGACGGCGGCGCCCGCTTCCGCGGCACGGGCGAGGAACGCGGGGATCGAAGGCACCGGCACCGAGACATCGTTCTTGACCGAGGCGCCGGCGAGTCTTTGCGCCTCCGAATGCTCCTCGCGCAGCTTCCAGAAGGCGAGGCGTTGCGCCTCGCTTGCGGAGATGGCGGCGTCGGTGACCTCGCCTTCCTCAATCGCGGCCGCGAGCACCGTTTCCAGCCCGGCGGCGAGTCCGGTATCCGCCCGCGGCGAGGCGAGCTCGATCAGGACATAATGCGGAGCGGGCGCGGAGAGGGGCAGGCGGGTGCCCTGGATATGGGCGAGCACGAGCCCGAGGCCGGCGGCAGACATGTATTCGAAGGCGACCAGGGCAGCCGCGTCGTGGCGCTGCAACCTTCCGAGCAGGGCCAGCGCGGCCTCGGGCGAGGCGAGGGCGGCGAAGGCGGCGATGCGCTCCGCGGGCGCGGGCTCAAGGCGGAGCACGGCGGCGGTGATGATGCCGAGCGTGCCCTCGGAGCCGACGAAGAGCTGGCGGAGGCAATAGCCGGTATTGTCCTTGCGCAGCCGCCGCAGCCCGTCCCAGACACTGCCATCCGCCAGCACGACCTCGAGGCCGAGCACGCGCTCGCGGGCATTGCCGTAGCGGAGCGTGTTGTTGCCACCGGCATTGGTGGCGAGCACGCCGCCAATCTCGGCGGTTCCCTCCGAGCCGATCGAGAGCGGCAGCAGGCAGTCAGCCTCCGCCGCTTCATCCTGCGCGGCCTTGAGCGTGACGCCAGCCTCGACCGTGAGCGTGAGATCGAGCGGATCGAGCGTGCGAACACGGTTGAGGCGCGAAAGGGAGATCACAAGCTGCGAGCCGTCCTCCGCCGGCACGGCGCCGCCGACCATGGAGGTATTGCCCCCTTGCGGCACGAGCGGCACGCGCGCCGCAGCGCAGAGCCGGACACATTGGGCGACGTCCGCTGTCGTGGCCGGCCGTAGGACCGCCGCCGTGCGGCCGTGATAAAGGCCGCGCCAGTCCGTGGCATAGCGGTCGGTGTCCGCCGGGTCGGTCAATATTCCGCTCGGTCCGAGCGCGCTGCCGAGAGAGGCAATCAGCGCCGGCGGCACCGCCCCGGGGAGGATCGCGTCGGGCATCGATATCAGGCCCCGGTGCCGCCAACCGTAAGTCCGGCGATCAGGAGTGTCGGCTGGCCGACACCGACCGGCACGCCCTGGCCGTTCTTGCCGCAGGTGCCGATCCCTGGATCGAGCGCGAGGTCCGAGCCGACCATTTTCACCCGCGTCAGCGCGTCCGGACCATTGCCGATGAGGGTCGCACCCTTTACCGGGCTCGTCACCTTGCCGTCCTCGATCCGATAGGCCTCGGAAGCCGAGAAGACGAATTTGCCCGAGGTGATATCGACCTGCCCGCCGCCGAAATTGACCGCGTAGAGGCCGTTTTTGACCGAGCGGATCATCTCCTCGGACGAATTCGGGCCGGCCAGCATCAGCGTGTTGGTCATCCGCGGCATCGGCGCATGCGCGTAGGATTGCCGCCTGCCGTTGCCGGTCGGCCGCATGCCCATCAGCCGCGCATTGAGCCGGTCCTGCAGGTAACCTACCAGGATGCCATCCTCGATCAGGACGGTGCGGCCGGAGGGCGTGCCCTCGTCATCGACGGTCAGGCTGCCGCGGCGATCCGGGATCGTCCCGTCATCGACGACCGTCACGCCGGGCGCGGCGATCCGCCGGCCGAGCAACCCCGCAAAGGCGGAGGTTTTCTTGCGATTGAAATCACCCTCAAGCCCATGGCCGATCGCCTCGTGGAGCAGGATTCCGGGCCAGCCCGGCCCGAGCACCACATCCATCTCGCCGGCCGGGGCGGGCCGGCTCTCGAGATTGATGCGGGCCTGGCGCAGCGCCTCGTTCACCGCCTCCTGCCAAGTCTCAGGCGCGGCAAGGCCACGATAGCCGAAGCGTCCGCCGGTGCCATAGCTGCCGCTCTCGCGTCTGCCGTCGCGCTCGAGCACGACCGTGACATTGAGGCGGACGAGCGGGCGGAGATCGGCCACGCGGGTGCCGTCCGCGCGCAGGATCTGCACTGCCTGCCATTCGCCGCTGAGCGAGGCCATCACCTGGCGGACGAGCGGATCGCGGGCGCGGGCATAGGCGTCGATCTCCCCGAGCAGCCGGGTGCGGGCGGCGAATTCCATGCCGGTGAGCGGATTGGCGTCCGTGTAGAGCCTGGCATTGGAGGGTCGCGGCGGCTCGGCGGGCCGGCTTCCGGGCTCGGAAGGCAGGGAAGAGACGGTGGCGGCCGCACGCTCGAGGGCGGGCTCGGAAAGCTCGCCCGCGTGCGCATAGAACGTGGTCTCGCCGGCGAGCGCGCGCAGGCCGAAGCCGAGGGCCGCGTCCGCGCCGGCCGAGCGGATGCGGCCATCCTCGAGGGCGAGATGCTCGCTCTCCCGATATTCGAGGAAAAGCTCACCATCCTCGGCCTTGGCGAGCGCGCGGCCGAGGATGCGCTCGGCTGCCTCGCGGTCGAGCGCGGCATCCGGCCGGGCGAAGAAGAGGCGGTCGGTCACGGCGAGCGGCGCAGGCCCGAAACCTTGCTCCTCCGTGGGCGGCTTGGATTCGCTCATGCGGAAACTCCGGATCTGGCGGCCTCGCGGGGCGCGCGCATGCTGTGCAGGGCGACGATCGCGGCGGTGAGCAGCAATGTGGCCGTGATCTGGTGGGTGACGGCCAGCGCGGTCGGCACCACAAAGAGCAAGGTGGCGATGCCGAGTGCATATTGCAGCAGGACGACTAGGCCGAGAGCGGCAAAGGCGCGTCTTGCCCCAACGGGAAGAGGACTGCGAAGCGCGAGGACCGCGGTGGCGAGGGTAGTGAGAACGGTGACCGTGGCGAGCAGCCGATGGTCGAACTGCACCGCCGCGACATTGCGGGTGAGATTGGCGAGGAAGGGATGGAGAGCCGCATAGCTGGACGGAATGAGGCGGCCATCCATCAGGGGGAAGGTATTGTAGATGAAGCCTGCATGCGTGCCGGCGACGAGGCCGCCGGCGACGATCGTGAGCGCGATCAGCCCCGTGACCAGAAGGGTGAGGCGGAAGAGCGGGCGGGCGCCGGCGGTCGGCGACGGGCTTGGGTTCAGCACCGAAAGCCCGGTCCAGAGAATCGCCGCATAGAGCGCAAGCGCGAGGCAGAGATGGGCGACGAGGAAGGGTGCCGCCACTGCGGTGGAATCCGGGCGGAAGCCGGTTGCGACCATCAGCCATCCGAGCACACCCTGCAGTCCGCCGAGGATGAAGAGCAGCAGGAGCCTGAGCGCCAGGCCCGGCACCAGCCTTCCCTGCCACCAGAACCAGGCGAGCGGGACAAGCACCGCGACCCCGATCAGCCGACCCCAGAGCCGGTGCACCCATTCGAGCCAGAAGATGTGCTGGAAGCCGGAAAGGCCGAAACCCTGATTGACCAGCTTGTACTGGGGAATGCTGCGGTAGAGCGCGTAGAGCCGTTCCCAGGCGGCATGGGAGAGCGGCGGCAATGCTCCGGAAAGCGGCGCCCATCGCATGATCGAAAGGCCGGAGCCGGTGAGGCGGGTCACCCCGCCGAGGGCGACCATTACCAGGATCATCCCGGCGAGAAGGAACAGCCAGGAAGCGAGCAGCCGACGATTGTGGTCCACTTGCCTGGCTGCTTTTCCGGCCCTGTCCGCGGGCAGCGCGCTGAGCTCGAACGGCATGATGGTCATCAAAGCTGGTGCATGCCTCCCGCAAAAGCGAGCCTTGCTTCGTTCGCTCGGCCCGGGCATTTGGCTCTGGCACTCGGCTTTGAGGGCGGGCGGACCGCCCAAGGGGCGCAGGCCAAGGAGAGCAGGGATGCCGCGCCGCGAGCTCCTTGTCGAGGGACTTGTCCGATGCTTGCCCGTTCCGGGCATATCTTCGCCGTTTTCCCGGTTGAAACTCGTTTCAGGATAGAGACGCCCAATGGGATGCCAATGGGATGGCGGCGGAATGCCGGATCGCTTTGCATTGATTGAAAGGGATGAGTGAAAGGGCGATGAGCGGCAGGACGGCACGGGCGGCGCTTCCCTGGCGGGCTTTCTCGCGCTCCGTCGTGCTGCTGGTCGGGCTGGCCGTGCTTGGCCTGGCCTGGGCGAAAATGCCGCATCATCTCTCGCCGGCCGCGCTGGCGCCGCTGATGGCCCCACTCTCCGGCCTGGGCTGGGCGGCGCCGCTTCTGTTCGTGGTGTTGGCGGGGCTTGCGATGGCGGTCGGCCTGCCGCGGCAGGCTGCGGCCTTTGCCGCAGGCTATTTCTATGGGCCGTGGTTCGGCACCCTGCTGGGGCTCGCCGCTTCGCTCGTGAGCGCGGCGATGGATTTCGGGTGGGCCCGTTTCCTTGGCAGGGCGGCCATCAGGCGCCGGCTTTCCGGGCGGCTCGAACGGATCGACAAGTTCCTTGCCGCCAACCCGTTCGGGGCCAGCCTGATGCTGCGGTTGCTGCCCGTGGGGAACAACGTGCTGCTCAATATCGCGGCCGGAGTCTCGGGTGTGACGGCGGGATGGTTCCTGCTCGGCTCGGCGATCGGCTATCTGCCGCAGACGATCGTTTTCGCGTTGCTCGGGGGCGGCGCACGTCTTGGGCGGGGGCTCGAGCTGGCGCTCGCTGCCGCTCTTTTCCTCGCCTCGGCCCTGGTGGGGATGGCGCTCTATCGCCGGGCCGGCGGATTGCGAGGTTTTAGTGCAGCGTCAGCAGATGATCGGCCTGGCGCCAGCCTCCGCGGCTGAGAGGACTGCCGGTCGCGACGCGCACGGAATGGAGCGGGCCTTCGAGCTCCCGGCGCCAGAAGGCGAGGAAGCGGCGGAGCGCCGGATAGTCCGGAGCGAGGTCGAAATTCTGCCAGATGAAGCTCTGCAGGACCGCAGGATGGTCCGGCAAACGATACAGGATCTCGGCCGTGGTGAGGCGCCAATCCTGAGCGCGCCAATTCTGGACGTGCGAATTCTGGACGTGTGAATCTAGGGGGTGCCGATCTCCCGGATGCGGGCCGCGTGCATGCATGCTTCGCTCCTTCGTCGCCCCGACCCGCTTTCGACCCCTCTGGTTGCGCCTGCAAAATACAGGCGGGGATCGGGACCGTGAGACTAGCGTGCCATGGACCACCCCCTCGGAATCAAGAAAAAAATGCTGAAATTTCAGATAATTGTCACTCATCCTCAGAGAGTGCTGCCGGGTGCTTGACAGCGCTTCCCGCTCCGCCTAGATCGCTGGCACTCACCGGCCTGGAGTGCCAACAATGCCGGCCAGGCGGCCGACAAGGCAGAGGCTGGAGAGAGTGTTTTGCATTGCGCTGCAACAGATTGGGGAGCGATCCGAATGAAATTCCGTCCGTTGCACGACCGCGTCGTCGTCCGCCGGTTGACTGCCGAGGAAAAGACGGCCGGCGGCATCATAATTCCCGATACGGCCAAGGAAAAGCCGATGGAGGGTGAAGTCGTGGCCGTCGGGCCCGGCGCCCGCAACGATAAGGGGGAGCTCGTCGCGCTCGATCTCAGCCCCGGCGACCGCATCCTGTTCGGCAAGTGGTCGGGCACCGAAGTCAAGCTCGACGGCGAGGAGCTGCTCATCATGAAGGAATCCGACGTGATGGGTGTGGTCGAGGGCGCGGCGGCGAAGAAGAAGGCCGCCTGAACGCGAGCTACGCCGCTTGAAAAGCTAATCCGGAGAAGGAAAGAAAAGAGATGGCTGCGAAGGACGTACGCTTCGCCACCGATGCCCGTGCGCGGATGCTGCGCGGGGTCGAGATTCTCGCCGATGCGGTGAGCGTGACGCTGGGACCCAAGGGCCGCAACGTCGTGCTCGACAAGAGCTTCGGCGCGCCGCGCATCACCAAGGACGGCGTGACGGTCGCCAAGGAAGTCGAGCTTGCCGACAAGTTCGAGAACATGGGCGCCCAGATGGTCCGCGAGGTCGCGAGCAAGACCAACGACGTGGCCGGTGACGGCACCACCACGGCAACGGTGCTGGCGGCGGCGATCGTGCGCGAGGGCATCAAGGCGGTGGCTGCGGGCATGAACCCGATGGACCTCAAGCGCGGCGTGGACAAGGCCGTGGCTGCGGTCGTCGAGGAGCTGAAGAAGCATTCGAAGAAGATCACGACACCGTCCGAGACCGCGCAGGTCGGCGCGATTGCCGCCAATGGCGAGGCCGAGGTCGGCAAGATGATTTCCGAGGCGATGCAGAAGGTCGGCAATGAGGGCGTGATCACGGTCGAGGAGGCCAAGGGCATCCAGACCGAGCTCGACGTGGTCGAAGGCATGCAGTTCGACCGCGGCTATGTCTCACCTTACTTCATCACCAATGCCGAGAAGATGATCGCCGAGCTCGATCAGCCTTATCTGCTGATCCACGAGAAGAAGCTCTCCGGGCTGCAGCCCCTGCTGCCGCTGCTCGAGAGTGTCGTGCAGTCGGGCCGGCCGCTTCTGATCATCGCCGAGGATGTCGAGGGCGAGGCGCTCGCCACCCTCGTCGTCAACAAGCTGCGCGGCGGGCTCAAGGTCGCGGCGGTGAAGGCGCCGGGCTTCGGCGATCGCCGCAAGGCCATGCTCGAGGACATCGCGGTGCTCACCGGCGGTCAGGTGATCAGCGAGGATCTCGGCATCAAGCTCGAGACTGTCACGCTCGCCATGCTCGGCAAGGCGAAGAAAGTGATCATCGAGAAGGAGAACACGACGATCGTCGAAGGTGCGGGCAAGAAAACCGACATCACCGGCCGCTGCAACCAGATCCGCGCGCAGATCGAGGAGACCACCTCGGACTATGACCGCGAGAAGCTGCAGGAACGGCTGGCGAAGCTCGCCGGTGGCGTGGCCGTGATCCGCGTCGGCGGCGCGACCGAGGTCGAGGTGAAGGAGCGCA
>Ga0335072_10000310_pt1 | contig 103367 bp, 103 predicted proteins | sample Lox_Sample_21_FD_206725 | JGI IMG/M metagenome (GOLD analysis project Ga0335072, IMG submission 206725) | Soil microbial communities from Loxahatchee National Wildlife Refuge, Florida, United States - Lox_Sample_2.1 | ecosystem: Environmental > Terrestrial > Soil > Wetlands | place: USA...
CACGGTGGCGGCCACCAACGCGGATGGCTCGGGCGGCCAGATCGTCGCCGACGGCAAGACCACCACGCTCGATCCCACGGCAGAGCTCAACGCCTCCGGCACGAGCGGCGGCTCCGTCCTCGTCGGCATCGAGCCGGGCGTGACCAACGAGTCCTCCAGCACGACCATCTCTTCGGGGGCGAAGATCCTCGCCGCCGGCGCCGGCGGCGCGGGCGGGCATATCGAGACCTCGGGCCAGTCCCTCGCCCTCGGCAGCGCCACCATCGATGCCGGCCAGGGCGGCTCCTGGGTCATCGACCCGGTGGACATGACGATCGGCCCGATCTCGGCGCTCGCCATCGATCTCGGCCTCGGCTTCGGCGCCAACATCACGATCGAGACCAGCGCGAAAGGCGCCTCGGGCATCGGCATTCCCACGCCGGGCCCGGGGGACATCAATATCATTGCGCCGATCAGTTGGAGCACTTCAGCAGCACTGACGCTTTCGGCCTTCCATAGCGTCAATGTCGATGCCGCCATCACCGCCAAGGGCAACGGGACGCTCGATATTGTTACCAACAACAATATGGGCGGCACGAGCAGCGGCACCGGAGCGCTGAACTTCCTCTCAGGTGGCGATATTCAGTTCACCGATGTCGGCCTTGGAGCACTCAACATCAATGGCGCCGCCTACACGCTGATCTGGACCGTCGGCGGGAGCGGTCCGAATGATCTCTCGACGATCGACGACAACCCAGGCGGTGACTACGCTCTGGCGGAGAACATCGATGCCGACAATGTCTCCGATTATACCCCGGTCGCCGAGAGCACCGGCTTCACCGGCACCTTCAACGGCCTCGGCAATACCATCAGCAACCTGACAATCACCGATAGCACGGATATGTTTGTCGGCCTCTTCGGCCAAGTTGGAAGCGGCGGCACAATCGGCAATCTTGGCCTGGTCAATGAATCGGTGACGGGCAACGGCCAAGTGGGCGGCCTGGTCGGGCAGAATGGCGGCGCGATCGAGGATGCCTACGCCACCGGCACGGTCACCGGCTTGGGCGATGTCGGCGGGCTGGTCGGCTCCAATTCCGGCACCCTCATGAACGACTTTACGAACATCGCGATCACCGGATCCGGATCCAGCAATATCGGCGGGCTGGTCGGGTACAACTCCGGCGGAACCCTCACGAACGACTCTGCGACCGGCGCAGTGATGTCCACTGATGAAGGCGAAGTCGGCGGACTGGTCGGGCAGGATCAGAACGGCACCCTCCTCAATGATTTTGCGACTGGCGCGGTCACCAACGGCCATGGCTCTACCGGCGGGCTGGTCGGCGAGGCCTTCGGCGAAGAGACGATTTCGAACAGTTTTGCGACCGGCGTGGTCACCGGTGGCGGTCCTTCCGGCGGCAGCAGCGTTGGCGGGCTGGTCGGCGATGCCTCCAGCGAAGAGACGATTTTGAACAGCCACGCCACCGGCGCGGTCAGCGGCAGCTATGACGACGACTACATTGGCGGGCTGGTCGGGAACCTCGGTCTCGGCTCGATCACCAATTCCTACGCGACCGGCACAGTCAGCGGCGACGGGAATCAGGACTTGATCGGCGGGCTGGTTGGCTGGGCCTCCGGCACCGGAGACATGATTTCGGACAGCCACGCCACCGGCACGGTCAGCGGCAGCGGTGAGCAGGACGACATCGGCGGGCTGGTCGGGGAGAATAACGGGACGATCAGTTATTCCTCCGCGCGGGGCAATGTCATCGACACGGGTGCCGACACCACCACCACTGCTCTCGTCGGCGGGCTGGTCGGCTACAACGACGGCGCGATCAGCAATTCCTGGGCAACGGGCACGGTCACCGATACCGCCGGCACCGCTTATATTGGCGGACTGGCCGGCGAGAATGACACAGATGGCTCCATCACCGACGCCTACGCGACCGGCATGGTCACTGGTGGCGTGGGCGACGCCGTCGGCGGGCTGGTCGGCTACAACGACGGCACGATCGAGGACGCCTACGCGACCGGCACGGTCACCGACACCGCCGTTCCCAGCCAGGTCGGCGGGCTGGTCGGGGTGAACTTCGCCGGCACGATCGAGGACGCCTACGCGACCGGCACGGTCACCGACAGCGGCGAGGGCGGCGACGCCGGCGGGCTGGTCGGATACAACGGCGGCATGATCGAGGACGCCTACGCGGCCGGCACGGTCACCGGCAGCGGCGGCAATGTCGGCGGGCTGGTCGGGGCGAACGACGGCACGATCGAGGATGCCTACACGACTGGGGCTGTCAGCGGCGACGCCGGCAGCTATGTCGGCGGACTGGTCGGGAGGAACTACGACGGCACGATCGAGGACACCTACGCGACCGGCGCGGTCACCGGCGGCGCGGGCAGTGAGGTCGGCGGGTTGGTCGGGAACAACGCCGGCACGGTTACGGACTCCTACTGGGACACGCAGACCAGCGGCCAGACGTCCGGTACGGGTGCCGGCAACCCTGGCGGCACGGGTCTGACCACCGCCCAGCTCAAATCCGGCCTGCCAGCAGGCTTCTCTTCAAGCGTGTGGGGCAGCAGCCGACGGATCAATAACGGCTATCCGTACCTGCTTGCAGTTCCCCCCCGATAGCGGGTGGCCATGGAAGGGCGCGCCGTCTTGTTCGCCGCGCGCGGTCCGTGCCGAATGGCAATTCTGTCGCAGAGCCATGCAATTGCGTGAATCAAGGCGAAGGTCGCGGCGATCGCGCAACTTGATGAGGTGATGAACGTCAGTCGCCGCCGTCACGCGCCCCTTGTCCTCGCAATCCTTGCGCAGCGGATGGTCGGCGAGGAACTGTTCCCGAAAGCTGCGCCAATGCCGATCATATCCCCGCGCAGCCGCCGAGCCGCGCTCGCGATCATGAGCACCCGGCTCCGGCGCGAATGCCGGCCGGTGCACGGGCGGCCGGGTCGGCATCACCGGAGCGCGGTGACCTCGTTCGCCGCCTCGCGGTGCCAGTCGTGCGTCAGCGTGTGACGCTCGATGATCCGCTGTGTCAGAGCGACACGACGCGCCGCCTGAGCGCATTGCTCCGCGATCTGAGAGGGCAGCTCGCCCATCGCTTGCAGGCCGCCAGGAACGATCCGGCTTTCGGCCGTGCGCATCCGTAGGCGCGGCTCAATATCCACGTCCCCGGCCATTCTCTCACGCGCATCCAGCACGAGCGGCGCGATTGCGCAGATGGTGCCGGCCTGCGCGAGCACGACGAAAGGGCGCTCGTGCACCAACATGATCGTTCCCGTCTTCATCGCATTTTCCCGAAGATGCGCGGGCGCGATAGGCCGAGGCGCCGGCTGGCCGGCGTGCTCGGGCTCGAGCTTGACCGTCTCAAGCTGGCGCAGCAGCTCGAGCGTTCCGCTTCTCGTGCCGCCGTTTACGCTCCATCATGCGCCCCCGCTCTTGATGAACTCCCACACCCTCGGCGCGCGCTTGCAATCGGACGCCGTCGGGCGCTTCGGCATGTCCTCCCACACGGATTTCGGCACCGACTCTCCAGGCTCCAGCGGAAAGCCCCGGGTGCGACATTTCCGCCAGTACTCAAGCCAAGAATGGTCCATCTCCGAGCAATCCTGGCGCGTTCCATCGGCGATCGCGGACGGTCCACCGGGCCACCCCGGGTTCTGCCTGAGCCACTCGGTCAGCCGCTCCGCGACCTCGCCATAGGAGGGCCAGAACGACGAGGCCGCCGCCACCGCCTCGAGGCTCGAAGCGCAAAACACATGCGGGTGGAAGCGCTCCGCCAGCATCGGCTCGTATGCCTCGATCCTCGCCTTCGCCTCGGCCTCCTCCATCCCTCCGGCGCACAGAGCGCCGAGCGCCATCAGCCATTCCCGAGGTGGCAACAGGCGGAATTTCTGGCGCGCCCGATCGGCGTCGGTGGAATGCGGCTGGTCTCCTCCGTCGAGCCCTGCGCCGGCATCCTCCGGCGCCGGTGGTGGCGCGCCGCGCCCTTGCTGGACTCACTCGACTTCAACGATCTTTGCGACGGCATCTACGGCCTGAACGCCCTAAGAAAGGTCTGAATAAGTCCTAGCCAGCCAAAAAATCGTAAGTCTTTTCAATGGCCCAGTTGGCCACGGGAAGACTTATTCAGACCTTCCCTAACGGGCGTCCGCGAAAACCCGTTCGGCGACATCGTGACACGCTGGACCGGATATCGCGTTGGCTGGGTCATTTGCGGCGGCGAATCCGGACCCGGCGCGCGGCCGATGCATTTGGATTGGGCTCGGTCGGCCCGGGACCAATGCGCGGCCGCGTGCGTTCCCTTCTTCTTCAAGCAATGGGGTGGCCGGACGCCAAACGCGGGAGGGGCTCTCCTCGACGGCCGCGAATGGCGGGAGGTGCCCCTGTGATCCAAGCGCGCCTTGGCATCGCCGAGATCGACCGTGCCAAGGTGGGGCAGGGGAGAAATTTAATGGCGCGCCCCGAAATCCGACTCACCGCCGCCGAATTCGCCGCCTTGCTGAGCCAGGCGCACAGTCAGCGCGAATTGCGGCTTGGCTTGAGGCGGGCGTTCGCGCGTGAATCCTCCTGATGGTCGCTTATTCCTTCAAGTCTGAATTCGTGCGGCCGATCGTCACCGGCGAGAAGCGCCAGACGATACGCGCCGGCCGCCGCCGTCATGTGCGACCCGGCGAGGTCATGCAGCTCTATTACGGCATGAGGACCAAGGCTTGCTATCTGGTCGGGACGGCCGTGTGCGCCTCGATCTGGCCCATCTCGATCGACGTCACCAATGTCCTGATCGAGTACGCGGACACGCGCCTGAAGGGCCGACAAGCTCTCGACGATTTCGCGCGATCGGACGGTTTCCCCGATTGGTCAGGCATGCGGAATTTCTGGATCGAGAACCATGGACCTCATGAAGGGCCCTGGACCGGCCTTCTGATTCGCTGGCATGGCTTCGCGGCCGCCACCGCCGATGCCTGATTCCGCGCCCCTTGGTGGCTTGGCCCGAGCGAGGCCGCCGCCTACCTCTCTGTGCGGCCGGATACCTTGAGTCGGCTGGTGCGGGAGGGGAGAATCCCGGCCCCCAACCATGCCCTTGGGCCACGCTCGCCGCGCTGGGACCGTGAGGCGCTTGACGCTTCTTTCAACGGCGGGACAGTGTCCACGGACGCCGGCATGGTGTTCTGGGGGATCGTTGATGAAATCAAAAGGAAGGCACGCCGATCGCGTCGCCGCCCTCATCGCCGCCTACCAGGGCAGCCCGGAATGGGCGCGACTGAAGCCTCACACTCAGGTCGGATACGGCATCTATCTCCGCGAACTGGCGCCGGCCGGCCACCTCAGAGTGTCAGACGTACGCCGACGGGACATCCTTCTCGTTCGCGACGGAATCGCCAGCGAGCGCGGAGCCGCGGCGGCCAACATGTTCACCACCGTCGTCTCCCTCCTGTTCCGCTGGGCCGTGGACCGGGAGTGGCTGGATATTCCCCGGCCTATCAAATCCGCCAGCTCGAGGCGGCCATTGGCGCGCCTGGACACTCCAGGAAGCGGACCGGGCGCTCGCCGGGCTGCCAGAGCATTCCCGGCGCATCCGTGGTGCTGGCCATCTACACCGGCCAGCGCCGGGGAGACCTCGTGGCGCTCCCGTGGTCCGCGTATGACGGGCAGCGCATCCGGCTGACGCAGGGCAAGACGGGCGCCGGACTTGTCATCCCCTGCCACCCGATGCTCCGGGCCAAGCTTGAGCAATGGCGCCGGGACCGCAATCCGGCGGTGATGACCATCCTGACCGACGACCGGAGGATGCCATGGGACGCCCACCGCCTGTCCAACAACTTTCCTTATGCCCTCAGGGCGCTCGGTCTCACCGGCCTCAATGTCCACGGGCACCGAAAGCTGGCGGCGACGAACCTTGCGGAGGCGGGGGGCTCAACCCATGAAATTGCAGCGATCACCGGACATCGGACCCTGAGCATGATTCAGCTCTACACCCAGGCCGTCAGCCAAGAGCGCCTCGCGAGCGCCGCGATTGAGCGGTTGTCCCGACACCGGGACAACCAAAAACTGAGGTAGTTAAATCAAATGGTTACAGCCAAAGATTTCACCGAGGACGAGATCCAGCGGTACTCCCGCCATATCCTGCTCAAGGAGGTAGGCGGCATCGGCCAGGCGAAGCTGCGGGCGGCGCGCGTGCTCGTCGTCGGCGCGGGCGGGCTCGGCTCGCCGCTTCTTCTCTATCTCGCGGCGGCCGGGGTCGGGAGGATCGGAATCGTCGATGACGACCGGGTCGAGCTTTCCAATCTCCAGCGCCAGATCGCCCACCGGACCGATGGGCTCGGCCTCGGCAAGGCTCAATCCGCGGCCGAGGCGGCGCGCGCGATCAATCCCGGCATCACGATCGAGGCCCATGCCCGCCGGATCGACGCGACGAATGCGCTGGCGCTGATCGAGGACTACGATATCGTCTGCGACGGATCGGACAATTTCGCGACCCGTTTCCTGCTCGCCGATGCCTGCTTCCTTGCGCAGCGGACGCTCGTCTCGGCCGCGGTGCTGCGCTTCGAGGGGCAGCTTTCGGTGTTCAGGCCACATGCAGGCCCGGAGGCGCCCTGCTATCGCTGCCTTTATCCCGAGCCGCCGCCCGAAGGAATGGTACCGAGCTGCTCGGAAGCCGGGGTGATGGGCGCGGTGACCGGGGTGATGGGAACGCTTCAGGCGACCGAAGTGCTGAAGGAGATTCTCGGCATTGGCGAAGGTCTCTCGGGGCGGCTCCTGATCTGGGACGCGCTCGCGGCGCGGATGCGCACCGTACGCCTCCGGCGCGACCCGGCCTGCCTTCTGTGCGGCCCGGCGGGCGAGATCCGCGATCTCTCCGCTCACGCGCGCGCGCCGTCCGCCGCCTGTGCCGCCTGACAAGACGCTTGGGATCCTGCTGCTCTCGGGCCGGCACGAGCGGGCGCATTATGCTTTCGTGCTGGCGAGCGGGGCGGCCGCGCTCGGGCGAAGGGTGGTGCTGTTCGCAACCAATCGCGGCTGCCTTGCGCTGCTGGCGGACTGCTCCGGGCTCGCCGATACGGCGCGTGACACGGTGATCCGCGACCGCGGTGTTGCGGGGTTCGAGACGCTGCGCGCTGCGGCGGCCGAGCTTGGCGTGCGCATGATCGCCTGCGAAGCGGGCCTGCGCGCCGAGGCGCTGGAGAAGGAACCGCTCTTCGCGGATGTCGAGGTGGCCGGGGTGGCCACCTTTCTCGAGGCCGTGGGCGAAGGCCAGTTCATTTCTGTGGGATGAGCGATCCGAAACTTGACCCGGCGCGCGCGCCCCGGCACCGCTTCCGCATGCGCGCGCACGTTGCAGGGTCGGCGATTCGTTTTTTCCCCCCATTCCTCTTGACCTTGACCCTCCTGGCTGGAGGGTTGACGGCGATCTCCGTCCTCGCGGCGACGCCTTCGGGGAAAAATGCACTGCTCGAGCCGGCCTCGCTCTGGGAACCGGCGCATCCCCTGAAGGGGACCAATACGGGCCTGCCGATCCCGCGCTTCATCTCGCTCCTCACGGATGAGGTGAACATGCGTGTCGGGCCGGGTTTCCAGTATCCGATCGAATGGGTATACAAGCGCGAGGGCCTTCCGGTGGAAGTCGAGCGGGAGTTCGATGTCTGGCGTCTCGTTCTCGCACCCGATGGCGGGCGCGGCTGGGTGCATGAGGCAACGGTCTCGGGAACCCGCACCTTCGTTGTCACCGGCGGGAACAGGATCCTGCGCCGCCAGCCGAGCGACCAGGCGGCGACGGTCGCCCTGCTGCAGATGGGCGTGATCGGCGTCATCCGGCGCTGCAAGGCGGGCGATGCCTGGTGCGAGGTGAGCGTGGACGGAGAACGGGGCTACCTGCCGCGCGCCGATTTCTGGGGCACCTTTCCCGGCGAGGCCGTGCCCTGATAAGTTGACGGAATGGATCTCCAAACGCCCCGCGCCCATCACGATCTCGGCGGCGCGGCGAAATATCTTTGCGAGGGTATCGACCGGGGCGCCCATGCGCTCACCGGTTTCGACAAGGCGGTGGATGCGATCCGCCAGATCCTCGGCGCCAAGGGCATCATGACTGTGGATGAGCTACGGCGCGGGATCGAGGCGATCCCGGAGGTGGAGTATCACCGGCTCTCCTACTATCAGCGCTGGATCTGCTCGATTGCCGACAATCTTCTCGCCCGCGGCGTGATCACCGAGGAAGAACTCACAACCGCGTTAAAGCGTGATGACCGGAGGTGGGATCACCCCAGGTCTGAATCACGCGAGAAAACAAATGAGTAGAACGGGATACGGGAGCAGAGCGAGCGCATCCCGCTCCAGCGTCTCAGGAATGACCGTGCGCCTTACCCCGGGCACGATGGTGCGCGTGCGTGACGATTGGCCGGAGACGCGCGGGAAGGTTCATATCCGCACGCCGCATTATCTGCGCGGGCGCGTTGGCCGCATTGTCCGCCATCTCGGGGATTTCCCGAGCCCGGAAGACCTGGCCTTCGCGCGGCCGGCGCCACGGCTTCCGCTCTATCACGTGCTCTTCGAGCAGGCGCCGATCTGGCAGGAGGGGCGGGTGGGCGACGAGATCCTGGTGGAGATCTACGAGCCATGGCTGCAACGGGCCTGAACCTTCTCTCGCTCGAGCCCGAGCGTCTGCTCGGCGCGGTGCGTTTCCTCCTCGCGGCCAAGGGGCTCGCAAGCCCGGAGGAAATCGCCGAACGCATTGCCGCGACCGATCAGGCCGCGCCTGCGCAGGGCGCGCGCATGGTGGCGAAAGCCTGGACCGACCCCGAATACCGGGCGCTGATGCTCGCCGACGGCACGCGGGCCGCCGAGACGCTCGGCATCCCGATGCGCGGGGCGCCGCCGCTCGGCGTGCTCGAGAACAGGCCGGGCCTGCACCACCTCGTGGTCTGCACCCTCTGCTCCTGCTATCCGCGCGCCGTGCTCGGCTATCCGCCGTTCTGGTACAAATCCGTGGCCTATCGGGCGCGGGCGGTGCGCGATCCGCGCGGGCTCGTCGCCGAATGGGGCACTCTCCTGCCCGAGGACACGAAGATCCGTATCGTCGATTCCACCGCCGATTATCGCTGGATGGTTCTGCCGCTTCGTCCTGCCGGCACGGCGGATTTCAGCGAAGACCGGCTTGCCGCCCTGGTGCGCGAGACCGACATGATCGGCGTGACCATCCCCGGCGCAGAGTCTCCGGCCGCCTGATCCCGAACGTCATCCGTCGGTCGAAAAGCGGAATATCGTCGTCGAGCGGAACACCTCGCCGGGTGTGAGCTCTGTCGACGGGAAGCTCGGATGATTGGGAGAATCCGGAAAGTGTTGGGTCTCCAGCGTGAAGGCCGCGGTCTGCCGATAGGAGGTGCCGGAGGAGCCCGCGAACGAACCATCGAGGTGGTTGGCGGTATAGATCTGGATGCCCGGCTCGGTGGTATCGACATCCAAGATGCGTCCGCTCGCCGGGTCATAAGCGCGTGCGGCGAGGCTCAAGCCATTCGGGCTCGGCTTGTTCAACACCCAGTTATGGTCATAGCCGCGCGCCAGGAGCAGTTGCGGAAACGGGTCGGCGAGGCGGGCGCCGATCGGCGTGAGCTTGCGGAAATCCAGAGGTGTGCCGGATACCGGATCGATCGCCCCTGTGGGGATCTGGCCTTCGCCGGTCGGCGTATAGCTGTCGGCATGGATCTGCAGCAGTTGATGCGCGACCGAGCCTGAGCCGTTGCCGGCAAGATTGAAGTATGAATGATTGGTGAAATTGATCACCGTTTTCCGATCGGTGACGGCCTCATAATCGATGCGGAAGGCGTTCGCATCGTCGAGCGTATAGGTCACCGTCGTCTGAAGCGTGCCGGGATAGCCGGCCTGCCCGTCGGGACTGGTGTGCGAAAGGAAGGCGCGCGCGCCACCGCTTTTTCCTTCCTCGGGCCGCACCGTCCAGACCTGCTTGTCGAATCCGTCCGGACCGCCGTGAAGCGAATTGGGGCCGTTATTGACCGGAAGATGATACGTTTTCCCGTCCAGGGTGAATTGGGCCTTGGCGATGCGGTTGGCGTAGCGACCGACGAGGGCGCCGAAATAAGGGCTGTGGGCCCGGTATTCCTGCAAGCTCCCGAGCCCGAGAACGATATTGGCGAATCGTCCGCGGCGGTCCGGCACATTGATTTCGGTGATGATCCCGCCATAGCTCAGGAACTTCACCGTGATTCCGTTCCCATTGCGAAGGCTATGGATCTCGACCGTCCGTCCGTCCGGCAGAGTCCCGAAAGGCGCGCAGGTGACCGCGCTTGCATCGGTGGGAGCTTGCTCGTGCTGATGCATGATCGCCTTTCCCGGAGAAATGCCGCGTCTTTGTTTCTTACCACAAACGAGGCGCTGTCATCGGCCCTCCCGACGGCGGCCGAAATTTCCCGCGCCCAGTCTGCGCGGGTTATCGAAGACGCGTTTTCGCGGGCGCGATCATCGACAATCTTTTTGGGGCGTGACGATCTCGGATCATCACGCAGAGGATTGGGACACGAGAGCGGGATGCCTTCGCTCGTGCTCCCTCATCCCGCTCTCGGTCATTGTTTTCTCGGGTGATTCAGACCTACGGTTTGTCCACCTTCGGTCATCACGCTTCAGGGCGGGTTGCCAAGATCGACGGTCTTTGGGTTCGTATTGGCGGCGGTGAGGGCGCCGGCACCACCGCCGATGACGGCGCCGACGACGACACCAACCGGACCCCCGATGAGGCCGATCGCCCCGCCGGTGGCAGCCCCGGTCGCGGCGCCGCCCTGAACGCGGCCAGGTTCTTCGGAACCGCAGCCGGCAAGGAGAGCGAACAGGGCGAAAACCAGGACGAAACGCATGGAATGCCTCCAAATTCACTGAGACATTCTATCACAAAAAGCGAGTCTCTTTTAGAATCATTTGGCTAGCTTGGATGACTGAGGCAAATTTAATCTTTTTGGCGTCGATTCCCGGCAACACTCTTTCCGGCCTTCGCAGTTGCAGCATCCGAGCCTTTGATTCATGGGAAAGCCACAATCCTCATTCTCGAGAAAAGGGTATGGGACGATGAGCGGGATCGGCAGGGGGCGCGGGAACTCGTGAGCGACGAGAAGCGTGTCTCGGTCGTCATCCCCACGCTCGAAGAGGGTGAGACGATCGGGGCGGTGGTGGCGGAGATCCCGCGGGACGTGGCGCGGGAAATCATCGTCGCGGACGGAGGGAGTCGCGATCAGACGGTGGTTCGGGCGGAGAAGGCAGGCGCGCGCGTGGTGATGGCCGGGCGCGGCTATGGGCGCGCTTGTGCCGCCGGCGTCGCGGCAGCGGATGCAGGCGCCGAGATCATCGTCTTCCTCGATGGGGATGGGGCCGATCGCGGCGACCTGCTCGGCATGCTGGTGGCGCCGATCCTCGCCGGCACGCACGATTTCGTGCTCGCCTCGCGCACACGGGGAACGCGAGACGCTGGTGCGATGCTATGGCATCAGGTTCTCGCCGGGCGACTGATCGGGTTCATCATCGGCCGGCGCTACGGTGTGCGCTATTCCGATATGTGCGCCTACCGGGCGATCCGGCGCGGAGCGCTTGCGGCGCTCGGGATGCGGGAGATGGGCTATGGGTGGAATGTCGAGATGCAGATCCGCGCCGCCGCGGCGGGGTTTCGCATGCTCGAAGTGCCGGTGCCCTATCGGCGGCGGGGCGGCGGGCGGTCCAAGGTGGCCGGTTCGATCGGCGGGACGCTGAGGGCGAGCACCCGGATTCTTTCGGTGGCCTGGCGGCTCGCCGGGCCGGGCGGGATTCCGCCCGCGCGGAAATAGCCAGCACCCGCGCGGGCGGCGGGTCTTCAGGCAGTGACCGGCGGGTAGTTCGAGGGGAAGAGCGCGCGGCGCGCTTCCTCGTCCATTTCCGTCTTGAAACCGTGGCTCTTGCCGATCGCGCGGGCACGCGCGACCGCGGGGCGGGCTTCGACGGTGTGGACGAGACGCTTGAGGTTGGGAAATGCGTCCAGCGAATCGGTCTCGCCCGGCAGCACGTACGCGGCACGGTCGAGCCAGCCCCAGGCGGAGATATCGGCGATGGAATAGGTCTCGCCCAGGATGAAGGCACGGCCGGCGAGATGCTCGTCGAGAACGCGGTAATGCCGGTCAGCCTCGCGGCGATAACGATTGATGGCATAGGCGAGCTTTTCCGGCGCGGCGTGCTGGAAATGCACGGCCTGGCCGGAAAAGGGGCCGAGGCCGCTCGCGATGAAGAAGAGCCAGGAGAGAAGCTCGGGCCGGTCCGCCGGTGCGCCGAGGAATTTGCCGTGCTTCTCGGCGAGATAGAGCAGGATCGCGCTCGAATCGAAGACTCGCGCCTCCTTGCCGCCAGGGCCTTCGGTATCGACGATCGCGGGGACCTTGCCGTTCGGATTGATGCGACGGAATTCCGGCTTGTGCTGCTCGCCCTTCCTCGTATCGACGGGAATCACCTCATAGGGAACGCCAAGTTCCTCGAGCAGAAGAGAGACTTTTGCAGGATTCGGCGTCGGGTGGAAATAGAATCGGATCATTTTGCTCTCCCAAGGCGGGGACCGGAATTCATTCTATATCATTTGAACTAAAACGTGCCAGGACGGCGATGCTCACTCGAAGAGGATTTGCACCTTGGCGTGGCTGCTGCGATCGCGCGCGAGATGGAAGGCTGCCACGGCATCGCTTGCCGGGCATGTGCCGGTGAGCAACGGCCGGACATCGATCAGCCCGCGATCGAGGCATTCGACGGCGTGGGCGAATTCAGTGTCGAAGCGCATCGTGCCACGGAAATCGATCTCCTTCGCCATGACAAGATTGCCTGGAATGCCGACGCTGCCCGGCGGCAGCGTGCCGACCTGAACGATGACCGCGCCGGGCCGCACCTGGCGCAGCGCGGCGGCAAGCGCGGCCGGATTGCCGGAACATTCGAAGGCGAGATCATAGCCTTCCTCGCGCACCGCCGCCTCAGGATGGGCCGCGACATTTTCCGTTTGATTCGCACCGAGGCGCCCAGCAAGCGCAAGCGGCGGATCGAGCACGTCGGTCACGGTGACGTGCGCAGCACCGGCACGGCGGAGGCAGAGCATCGTGAGAAGCCCGATCGGGCCGGCGCCGGTGACGAGCGCGGTCCGGCCGAGCAGCGGGCCCGCGCGCGAGACGGCGTGCAGGCACACCGCGAGCGGCTCGGCAAAGGCGGCGATGGTGAAGGGAAGCCCGGGCGAGACCTTGTGGCACTGGCTTTCCCGGACGATCAGGAGGTCGGCGAAGCCGCCCTGCATGTGGGGGTATCGGCTCGCGCTGCCGAGGAAGAAGACATTGCGGCAGAGATTGCCGCGTCCCTCCTTGCAGGCGCGGCAATGGCCGCAGGCGCGGCCGGGATGGATGGCGACATGATCGCCTGGCGCGATGCGAAGGACATTCGGGCCGATGGCGGCGACCTCGCCCGCGACCTCGTGGCCGGGGATGAGCGGCTCGCGGACGATGAAGTCCCCGTTTCGCCCCTCGAAGAAATAATGCAGGTCCGAGCCGCAGATTCCGCCGGCGCGGATGGCGAGCAGAACTTCGCCGGGCCCGGGGAAGGGGTCCGGCCGGTCCTCGATGCGGAGATCCTCGGCGCCGTGGATCACGCAGGCACGCATCGCGCTTCCTCCCGTTTGACATCGAGTCATATACTAATATATCAGTGGCTTCGTGACCATCGGGAAAGTCATCGAGAAGACCGGAGGCCGGAGCCTCTTATCCGACCAGGCGCACGAGGCCGTCCAGGGCATGATCGTGCGCGGGGAGCTGGCGCCGGGCGCGCGCATTTCCGAGCCGGAGCTGCAGGCGCGGCTCGGCATCGGCAGGACGCCGCTCCGCGAGGCGATGTTGCGGCTCGCGGAGCAGGGGCTGGTCAGCATCGTGCCGCAATCCGGCAGCTTCGTCGCACCCATAGAGCTCGACCGGGTGAAGGAGGCGCAGTTCGTGCGTGAGCATCTCGAATGCGCGATCATCCGCGAGGTCGCGGCGCGTATCGACTTTGCCGGCGTGCAGGCGCTGCGTTCCAATCTCGCCAGCCAGCGACTGGCCGCGCGCAGCAGCAATGCCGAGGGCTTCTATGCGCTGGATGAGGCGTTGCATGCCGGCTTCGCGGAGATGGCGGGGCGGCCCGGTGTCTGGTGGCTGATCCAGCAGGGCAAGCTGCACATGGACCGCGTGCGGCGGCTCAGTCTGCCCATGCACGACCAGATTCCACGCCTGATCGCCCAGCACGAGACCGTCGTGGCGGCGCTCGCGCAGCATGACGCGGATGCCGCCGAAGCGGCGCTGCGCCTTCATTTGCGCGAAGTTTTCACCACCATTCAGGATCTGGGCCTCGATCCCACGCGGGCGGGAACCGTGCGCGCCAAGCCGGGCTGAGCCGGCGCGGCTGGAAAGAGGCGGGAACCGCCTGCGAGAAGGCGCCTGGTCGGAGGGAACCTGATGAACGAGCCGGACTTCGCCCCGCTCAAGGGGGCGGCATGAAAATCACCGACATTCGGGCAACAACGGTGACTGTCCCGCTGGAGGCACCGCTGCGCCACAGCAATGGCGCGCATTGGGGCCGCTTCGTGCGCACGGTGGTGGAGGTTGAGACCGACGAGGGCATCACCGGGCTCGGCGAGATGGGCGGAGGCGGGGAGAGCGCGGAACTCGCCTTTCGCGGCCTGAAACCGTATCTGCTCGGCCACGATCCCTTCGCGCTCGAGCGCCTGCGCTTCGCGATCTGCAACCCGACGGCCTCGCTCTACAACAACCGCACGCAGCTTCACGCCGCGGTCGAGTTTGCCTGCCTCGACATCATGGGCAAGCGGCTTGGCCTGCCGGTGAGCGAGCTGCTCGGCGGGCGCGTGCGCGAGACGATCCCGTTCGCGAGTTATCTCTTCTTCCGCTATCCGAATGGGAAGAGCGGGCAGGGCGAGATCCGCACGGCCGAGCAGCTCGTGGCCGAGGCGAAATCGCTCAAGGCGCGCTGCGGATTCGCCACACACAAGCTGAAGGGCGGCGTTTTTCCGCCCGATTATGAGCAGGAATGTTTCCGCGCCCTGGCGGAGTCCGTGCCCGGCGATGCGGTGCGCTACGACCCGAACGGCGTGCTGACGCCGGACCAGGCGATCCGCTTCGGCCGGGGCATCGCCGATCTCCGTAACGACTATCTGGAAGACCCATGCTACGGGATGGCGGCGATGCGGCGGGTGCGGGAGAAGATACCGGTTCCTCTTGCCACCAATACGGTGGTGGTGAATTTCGAGCAGCTCGCCTCCAATGTGCGCGACCCGGCAGTGGACGTGATCCTGCTCGATACGACCTTCTGGGGCGGCATCCGGGCTTGCGTGAAGGCTGCCGCGATCTGCGACACGTTCGGCCTCGGCGTCGCCGTGCATTCCTCGGGCGAGCTCGGCATCCAGCTCGCGAGCATGCTGCACATGGGCGCGGTCGTGCCCAATCTCGGCTTCGCCGCCGATGCGCATTACCATCACCTCAAGGACGACATTATTGCCGGCGGCAAGCTCCCCTACCGGGATGGTGCGATCGCCGTGCCGCGAGACCCCGGTCTCGGCGTGACCCTCGATCGGGAGAAGCTCGGCACCTATGCCGAGCTTTATCGCCGGCTCGGCTCTTATCCCTATGACCGAGATCCGGGCCGGCCGGGCTGGTACCCGCTGGTGCCGAATGCGGACTACGCGGATCCGGCGGTCGCGGCAGCGCCGGAGCTCTGAAGAGCCGCCCGATTCCGAATAGGAGACGTTCCATGCTCGCGAGGCCGTGCTGGCAGATGGCAAGCCTGTTTTTCCTTGCGGCCATCATCGATTGTCTCGACCGCGCCATGCTTTCGGTGGCGGCACCCGCGGTCAGCCGCGATCTGCATCTCGGCCCTGGCGCGCCGGGGCTGATGGCGGCGAGTTCCGGCAGGCGTGGCTTCTGGATCGCGCGCGCAACAGAGCAATCGGCGCAACATCCGCGCATCCGCGTCGCCGAGCAGACGGAGATCGCGGGCGACCCTCCCTTGGGCGCGAAAGAGTCGGCGCGTGCGCTCGCTTCGGGTAGCGCCGCGAGGCCGGCGCTTGCCGGAGAGTGATGCGGCTTTCGCGCACAGCGCTGCCGCATCTGGCGCGGGAGGTGGCACGGCCGGGCCATGATCCGGCCGCGCTCCGCACCGGCATCGTCCATCTCGGCGTCGGCGTGTTTCATCGCGCGCATCTCGCCTCCTATACCGATGCCGTGCTGGCACGCGATCCGCGCTGGGGCATTCTCGGGGCGAGCCTGCGGCATGCGGACGTGCGCGACGCTTTGGCTCCGCAGGATTGCCTCTACGCCCTGGCCCTGCGTGACGGGACCGAGCGTGCGCCGCGCGTCATCGGAGCCCATACGGGGCTGGTCGTGGCGCCGGAAGACCCGGCAGCGCTGGTGGCGCGGATGGCCGCGCCTGAGGTTGCGATCGTCTCGCTGACAGTGACGGAAAAAGGGTATTGCCGGGCCGCTGGTGGCGATTTGGACATGGCGCACCCGGATATCGCGGCCGACCTCGCCACACCGGAGCGACCGCGGAGCGTACCGGGCTTCCTGGCGGCCGCGCTGGCGGCGCGGAGAAGGGCCGATATTTCGCCCTTCACGGTGCTGAGCTGCGACAATCTGCCGCACAATGGCGCGGCGTTGCGGCGTGTCGTGAGCCAGTTCGCGACCCTCACGGACCCGGATCTCGCGGCATGGATCGCGGAGGCGGTCGTCTTTCCCTCGACGATGGTTGATCGGATCGTGCCGGCGACGACCTCTTCCGACTGTGCCGGGGTCGCCGCGTCGCTGGGGGCCGAGGACGCTTGGCCGGTCATCGCCGAGCCCTTCACGCAGTGGGTGTTGGAAGAAGGCTTTCCCCTCGGCCGCCCGGCTTGGGAAGAAGCCGGGGCGACACTGGTTTCCGATGTGCGGCCATGGGAGGAGATGAAGCTCCGGCTGCTGAATGGCAGCCACTCCGCCATCGCCTATCTCGGACAGCTCGCAGGCTGGGAGACGGTGGCGGAGGCGATCGCCGAGCCGGCGCTCGCTTCCACGGTCGCGGCGCTGATGGCGGAGGTGGTGCCGAGCCTGTCGATGCCCGCCGGCGTTGATGTGGCCGGCTACGCAAGGGCCGTGCTTGCGCGCTTCGCCAATCCCGCGCTCAGGCACCGGACAGCGCAGATCGCCGCGGACGGGTCCCAGAAGTTGCCGCAGCGGCTGCTGGCGCCCGCGCGGATGCTGCTCGCATCCGGATGCGTGCCGAAACGCATCGCGCTCGCGCTGGCCGCCTTCATCCGTCTCTGCCAGGGCCGCGCCGATGACGGCAGCGCGATCGCGCTTTCCGATCCGGAGGCAGCGGCATTGCGGCGGAGGGCGAGCCGCGCGGGCACGAGCGTCGAGCGCGTGCGCGCGGTGCTGTGGCTTCCGGCCTTGGATGCCGCTGATCTCGCGCGGGACGAGCGGTTCGTGGCCGCCGTCGCCGGCGCGCTGGAGGCGCTGGCGCTGGGCGGCGTGCGGGCTGTGCTGGCGGCGGCGTGATCGGTTGACTTTCGAAATGAGAGGCCGATAGGGTCGTCTGCGCGCGGCCGGGACGAGGAAACGCGGCGCGGAGGCGGAGGTCGGTGATGGTGCGGAGCTTCGACCATGTGACGATCGTCGTCAGCAATCTCGAGCGGGCGCGACGATTCTTTGGCGTGCTCGGATTTCGGGAAGCGATTTCGGTCGTGATCGCGGGTGAGCCCTTCGCCTCCTACATGGGGGTGCCGGGGATCGAAGCCGACCATGTCACCCTCGTGCTCGAGAACGCCACGCCGCGGACCGAGATCCAGCTTTTGCATTATCGCCACCCGGCGAGCCTGGCCGATCCCCATATCCGTGATCTGCACAAGATCGGGTTCAATCATATCTGCTTCGCGGTCGAGGATATCGAGGCCGAGGTTCAAAAGATCCGTGAGAACGGGTTCGAGACGCGCAGCGGAATCCTGGATTTCCATGCGCGCAGGCTCGTCTTCCTGGATGGGCCCGAGGGGGTGACGGTCGAGCTCTCGCAATGGCACTGAGGCTTTCCGGGGCCGGGGTGAATTGAACGCATCCGGTCTTGCGCCTAGAACGGTGGACATGGCCGTTGCGCGGGTCGAAGCCGTCTTTCATGTCCGGAGCGAGAGTCAGTCGATAGAGGGACGCGCCCGGGCCATCGCGATCGAGCAGAGCGTGGAAATGCCGCTCGACGCGATCGACGATCCCGCGATTCTTCGCGAGATCGCCGGGACGGTCGAAGGGATCCGGGATCTCGGCGGTGGGCTCTTCGAGGTGCGCATCGGGCTTGCGGTCGCGACCATCGGCGCGGATGCCGGTCAGCTCCTGAACATGGTCTTCGGCAATACCTCGCTGCATGAGGACGTTCTTCTGCACGATGTGCTTCTGCCGCAAGAGCTCGAGGCGGCCTTTGGGGGACCTCGGTACGGGCTTGCCGGGTTGCGCCGGTTCGTGGGGGCGCGTGGGCGTGCCATGACCTGCTCGGCGCTCAAGCCGCAGGGGCTGGCGCCCGAGCGCCTGGCGGAGCTTGCCGGGCGCTTTGCCCGCGGGCGGATCGATTTCATCAAGGACGATCACGGCATCGCCGACCAGCCCTATGCGCCATTCGCGGTACGCGTTCCGGCGATTGCCGCCGCAGTGCGCCGCGCTTCGGAAGCAAGCGGGCACTCGACACGCTATCTGCCGAGCCTTTCGGGCGATCTCGACCGGATGCGACGCCAGCTGCGCATCGCCCGCGAGGAAGGGCTGGTGGCCGTGCTGATCGCGCCGGTGATCGCCGGCGTGGCGACGCTGCAGGTTCTGGCCCATGAATGGCCGGGCATCGCGTTCTTCGCCCACCCGACATTCGGCGGCGCGGCGCGCGTCTCTCCCGCGCTCCTCATCGGCAAGCTCTTTCGTCTTTTCGGCGCGGACGCCGTGATCTTTCCCAATTTCGGCGGGCGATTCGGTTATTCGCCGGAGATGTGCCGCGCGCTCGCCGGCAATGCCACCGCGCTCAATCCGCGCCTGGCCGCCAGCGTGCCGATGCCGGCCGGCGGAATGACCCGCGAGCGGGTGCCGGAAATCCTCGATTTCTATGGCCCGGACACCATGTTGCTTCTGGGCGGCAGCCTGCTCGCGGCGGGTGCCGGCCTGACCGAGGCGACGCTCGCCTTCACCGAAGCGGTCGCCCGGCATGAGCAAGGCCCGGGATAAGCAAGGATTGCCGAGATGAGCGATGAGCCGAGCGCGCGCCTGCGCACATTCCTGCCCGAGTTTCGCTGGGAGGGGGTGGAGAATCGTCCCTACAAGGAGGAGGGCAGCGCGCCCTTCCGTGCGATTGCGCGCCAGGTCCTCTTCACCGAAGAGGCGCTCAACTGCGAGCTTCGCTATTTCGAGATGGCGGCAGGCGGCTATTCGACGCTCGAGCGGCATGAGCACATGCATGGCGTGATGATTCTGCGTGGGCGCGGCCATTGCCTGCTCGGCGAGGAGGTGCGGGCGGTGACGGCTTTCGATCTCGTCACCATTCCGGCCTGGACCTGGCACCAGTTCCGCGCGAGCGAGGGCGAGCCCCTCGGCTTTCTCTGCATGGTGAACCGCGAGCGGGATCGGCCGCAATTGCCGAGCGAGGCCGAGCTTGCCTTGCTCAGATCCGTCCCGGAGGTGGCTGCCTTCCTTGCCGGCCCCGGGACGACGAAAATCGTATAACGAAATGCTCCCGGCGCCGCGCGCCGGGAGATGGACATATTGTCCTCCCTCCGTGCCGGGCTTATTGCCGGTCGGGCGCACCGGCCCCATCTGCGCGGGCGGCGCCCGCGCGTGGGAGGGAACCTATGGATTACGAGGCCTTTTTCCGCAGGGAACTGGACACTCTCCGCGGTGAAGGGCGGTACCGGGTTTTCGCCGATCTTGAGCGGATGGCCGGCGCCTTCCCGCGCGCCCTGCACCGGGGCGGCGGAGGGGACGCGCAGGTCACCGTTTGGTGCTCCAACGATTATCTCGGAATGGGCCAGCACCCTGCCGTGCTGGCGGCCATGCACGCGGCGCTCGACCGGGCCGGGGCGGGCGCCGGAGGCACACGCAATATCGCAGGCACGAACCACGATCATGTGCGGCTCGAGGCCGCTCTCGCCGCGCTCCACGGCAAGGAGGCGGCTCTTCTCTTCACCTCCGGCTATGTCGCGAACTGGGCGGCATTGGGCACGCTCGCGGCACGCATGCCGGGCATGGTGGTGCTGTCGGACGAGGCGAACCACGCCTCGATGATCGAGGGGATCCGCCACAGCCGGGTCGAGCGGCACATCTTCGCGCATAACGACCCCGAGGATCTCAGGCGGAAGCTTGCCGGGATCGCGCCTGATCGACCCAAGCTCGTGGCCTTCGAATCGGTCTATTCGATGGATGGCGATATCGCCCCGATCGCCGCGCTCTGCGACGTGGCGGAGGCGCATGGCGCGCTCGTCTATTGCGACGAGGTGCATGCGGTCGGGCTCTATGGCGAGCAGGGCGGCGGCATTTCCGAGCGGGAAGGCGTCGCCCACCGGATCGGCGTGATCGAGGGGACACTCGCCAAGGCGTTCGGCGTGATCGGCGGCTATGTCGCCGGCTCCGCTTCGCTTTGCGATTTCGTTCGCAGCTTCGCCTCCGGCTTCATCTTCACGACAGCACTGCCGCCGGCAATCGCGGCGGGCGCGCTCGCCGCCGTGGAGCATCTTGCGGAGAGTGGCGCCGAGCGCGCGCGCCATCGCGAGCGGGTGGAGCAGGTGCGCCGCAGGTTGGATGCAGCCGGCGTGCCCCATATGCGGAACCCGAGCCATATCGTGCCGGTGCCGGTGGGGGATGCGGCGCTTTGCAAGCGGATCAGCGATCTCCTGCTTGCAGACTATGGAATCTACGTGCAGCCGATCAATTACCCGACCGTGCCGCGTGGCACGGAACGGTTGCGCATCACGCCGACGCCGCTCCATTCGGATGCGGATATCGAGCATCTCGTCTCATCGCTCTCGGCCATTTGGGCGGAGCTGAGGCTCAAGCGCGCGGCGTAGCGGGAGAGGGAAGGAGTCAGGCGTCGTTCTGCGATACGTGCGACTGAGATCAAGGACGTATGAGTAAACCGGAACGTATTCGTGATCCTGTCCACGACCTGATTGAATTCGGGACCGCGGCTGACCCTGATCAGAGGCAACTGGAACAAGTGCTCTGGCGAGTCATTGAGACTCGTCCTTTCCAGCGTCTACGTCGGATCAAACAGCTTGGCTTTTCCGAGCTTGTGTTCCCAGGTGCCACGCATACGCGTTTCGCGCACAGCATCGGCGTATTCCATACCGCGCGCCTGCTTGTCGGTGCCATACGCCGCAGCGTCACTGCGATTGGTCGGGACTTTGATGCTCATCAGGCGCGCGTCGCAATGGCGGCAGCATTATTGCATGACGTGGGACACGGCATGTTCAGCCACGCCTTTGAGCGTCTCGGCAAGCATTTCGGGCTGGCGCTGGTGGACCATGAGGCCATGAGCGACCGCCTGATCCGCAGCGATGAGATCCGGGCCGCCCTCGGCGGGCCCGGCGGTCTCGGCCCCAGCTTTGCTGACGAAGTTGCCGACATGGTCAAGGCCAAGCAGCCAAGCAATCTCTATGCATCGGTCGTTTCCAGCCAGTTCGACGCCGATCGGCTCGATTACATGCAGCGCGATCGTTTGATGACCGGCGTGCAAAGCAGCGACGTTGATGCAACTTGGCTGATTGCCAATCTCGAAGTTGGCTCCGTCAAGACTGGGAGTGAAGATGGACAGACGGGCGCGGTCGAAACACTGGTGCTCAGCCACAAGGCGCGACAGACGGCAGAGAGCTATGTGCTCGCGATCCTTCATCTCTATCAGAACGTTTACGGCCATAAGGCGACTCGCGGCGTAGAGGCGGCTTTCTTTGCATTGATGAGTCGGATCCTTGAACTGCAGGGAGAGGGGAACGGAACGGCTGTCGGTCTTCCTGAAAAGCATCCAATCCTTCGCTTCGTGGCGAATCCCGAGAACGCCGACCGCACGCTTAACCTCGATGATACGGTCTTCTGGGGTGCGCTGTCGCAGTTGGTCGAGGCTGCCGATCAGCCTGTGGCCAGCCTCGCGAGGCGAATGCGCGACCGAAAGCTGCCATCCTGCATCGATATCCGGCGGCAGGTGGAGGAAGCGCTGCCCCCTCTGCCCAGGGAGGAAGCGGTGGATCGGAAGGCACGGCTTGGCCGGGTCAAGCTGATCTGCGGCAATGTCGTAAGCGCTCTCGAAGAGCAGCAGGCGGGAGTCCCCCTTGCGAGACGCCCGGTGCTTGTGGATGAGTACGAAAGATCTCCCTATCGTCGCTTCGACACGGGCCGCACGCCGATGAACCAGATCCACATGCGTCAGGGAAATTCGGTCCGCGATGTGGCCGAACTTTCGGCAATCGTTGCAGGCGCCGAGTCTTTCGAAATCTGTCGAGCCTACGATTTTTCGGATGACGGAATCGGGACGGAGATGGTAAAGAACATAATAGGAACAGAATTGAAGGAAGCCAATTGTGGCGATCCGTAATCCGCACTTGCTCGCCGCCGAGATCGTGCGTGACGCTGGGGGGGAACTGGTTGGCCGAACCAGGCTGCAGAAAGTCGCCTATCTCACTAAATTGGCGGGGTTTCCGAGCGAATTCCGCTTCGAGTACCGCCATTACGGCCCGTTTAGTGACGATCTCGCCCGAGGAATGGAGATCGCGGCTGCCCTCGGCAACGTCCGAGAAGAAGAAAAGCAGGCAGACTGGGGCGGGTGGTACTCGATCTATCGGACCCAAGACGCGCCGACACCTCCCCATGATCCTCGGGCAGATTTCGTTCGTCGGGCCGCGAAGATCGGCGCGATTGAGCTCGAACTGGCCGCAACCGCCGCCTTCCTTGCCTGTGAGGAGCATGTGCGAGACCCTTGGGCCGAAACCGCCCGGCGGAAGCCGGAAAAGGCGGCGGAAGGCCGGCTTGAGCGGGCGCGCCAAGCCTATGCGAAGCTGCGAGCCGAGACCGGAGAGAGGCTCCCGCGTCTGCCGGAGACCTGACCGTGGCTCGAGCAGGCGAAATATCAAGGGGCGAAAACAACAGAGTTCTTAAAATTTGAGACTTCATTTCTTTTCTTCAATCTTTCACGACTGCCAGGGAAGAATCGCGCGGCCGCGGGCTGCAATTGAGGCAGCGGCGAGAAGGCCGAGCGTCACCAGCACTGCGATGACGGAGAGCGAGGCGGCGGCGCTGAGTTCGCCCGCTTGCTCGAGATTGAAGATCATCACGCCGACCGTTTCGTTGCCTTCGGACCAGAGCAGCGCCGAGACGGTCAGTTCCGAGAAGACGCCGAGAAAGACGAGGAGCCAGCCGGCCGCGAGGCCCGGCGCCAGCGCGGGCAGGAGGATGCGGACAAGGCGGGTCCGGTAGGGGGCGCCGAGGCTCGCCGCCATCTCCTCGAGCGAGGGATCGAAGCTTCCGAGCATCGCCTGCACCGGCCGCCTCGCAAGGGCGAAGAAGCGCATGAGATAGGCGATGAGCAGGATCGCGAAGGTGTCGTAAAGGGAAAAGCCCATGATCGGCCTCAGGAAGATCAGGATGCAGCCGATCCCGAGCGCGCTTCCGGGCAGGACATAGGGAATCTCGGCCGCAGCAAGGGAGAGCCGGACCGTCCGGCCGCCCCCTCGGGCACGATGCGCTCCGAGGGCGGCGAGCAGGACGAGCAGGGTGGCGGCGAGGAGCGCGAGCAGGGTGGAGTTGAGGAAGGCGCGTCGTGTTGCCGGCTCGGCGAGGAGGACCGTGCGGAAATGTGCCAGCGTGACTGTGGCGAGGCTGAAATTCTGGCCATAGGCGCGGGTTGCCGCAGTGGCGACAAGCGAAGCGAGGGGAAGAAAAAGCAGGATGGCAAGGACGAGCCAGCAGAGCGCTTCGGCCGGAATTCGCCAGGCGCCGAGCGGGAAGGGCGGGGTGGAGCGGCGGGGGCCCGCAAGCACGGCGCCCGGGGCGAGACCTTGTTCGGCGGCCGCCGCCAGAAGCGCGATGAGGCCGAGCAGCAGCGAGAGGATCGTGATGCTGCCGAGCTCATCTGGGCCGAAGCCCGAGAGAAGCTGGAAGATGAGTGTCGTCAGCATGATGTAATGCCCGGGGATTCCGAGCAGCGTCGGGGTTGCGAAATTGCCGATGCCGGCGGCGAAAGCGCCGGAAAGCCCGGCGGCGAAGGAGGGCAGGGCGAGCGGCAGGAGAATGCGCCTGAGCGTTTGCCGGGGGCTCGCGCCGGAAGCGGCGGCTGCCTCGGGGATCACCGCGGGGATGGCGCGCAGGCCCGATGAGGCGATGAGGAAGACGATCGGCGCGTGCTCGATCCCCATCAGGAAAATGATGCCGCCGGGTCCATAGAGCGGGAGCGGACCGCCGGGGCGCGGCGCGAGCCCGAGAGGCGCGAGCAAAGGGCTTGCGGGACCGGTGAGCGCGATCCAGGCAATGACGCTGACCTGGGCGGGAATGATCATCAGGAGAAGGAAGAGGAAGGAAAGCGTGCGCCGGCCTGGCAGGTCGGTGAGCCCGGCAAGCAGGGCGAAGCCGCCGCCGAGAAGCTCGGCGAGGAGTGCGCTCGCCCCGCCGGCGATCAGCGTGTGACGGATGGCGCGAAGAGAGGCAGGCGAGGTGAGGAGATGATGCCAGGCGTCGGGCTCTGCCGCGCTCGCGGCGAGCAGTGCGGCCGGCACCGCGAGCCCGAGCAGGAGAAGGACGGGCGTGAGCGCGAGGGTTGCGGCGCGCTCGGCCGGCTCGTCCATGCTACCCGCCGAAAGCGTCGGAAAAATTTTCCTCGATTGCGCGCCGATGGGCGAGGATTGCGGCGAGATCCACCGGCAGGAGACGGATTTCCGACATGGGCGGATAGGAGGGTGGCGGGGCGACGCCGCGTCGGGCGGGGAGAAAGCCTTGCCGCGCCGCCAGCGCCTGTCCGCGCACCGAGAGCAGGAAGGCAACGAAGGCGCGCGCGGCCGCGGGATTTTTCGCGGTTTTCAGGATCGCCACCGGCTCTGTGACCGCAGGCACGCCTTCCTTCGGGAAGATGAAGCCGACGGGCGAGCCCTGCTTCTTCGCTGCGAGCGCCATGAAATCGACCAGCAGGCCGAACATTTTTTCCCCACCCGCGACCGCGGCGAGAACCCCGCCATTGCCGGAGACGGCGCTGGCACCGTTGGCGGCGAGGCGAGTGAGATAGTCCGGACCGAGCTTCGCGTCCTGGGCGAAGGCGCCGGCCGTTATCAGCGCCGCCCCGGAATAGAGCGGGCTTGGCAGCACGACCTCCCCCCTGGCGGCCGGCTTCAGAAGGTCGGACCAGGATCGGGGAATGAAGGGCGCCCTGGTGTTGTAGACGATGCCGGTGGTGATGAGCTTGGTCCCGAACCAGGTGCGATTGGGGTCGTAGAGCGATTTGGGAAAGGCGGAGACATTGACCCCCGGATCGGGCGCGAGGCGCCCCTGCTGGCGGAGGCGCTCCATGCTCGTCGCATCCGCGATCAGCAGCACATCCGGTTGCGGGTGTCCGGCCAGGAATTCGGCTTCCAGCTTGTTCATCACCTGGGTCGTGCCCGAGCGGAAGACGATGACATCGACCGCGGGATCGACAGCATGGAAGGCGGCGACGGTCTCGGCGGCAATTTGGTCCGGCTGCGAGGTGTAGAGGACGAGATGCCCCTTTTGGCGTCCGGAGGGAGTGCTGGAAGGATTGGCGGCCAGGGCCGGAAGAGCCCCGAGAAAGGCCAGGGGAAAAAGGAAAAAGGCGAAGATCGCGCGCTTCATCGGGCCCAAGCTTGCCGGCCAATGGTCGCAAAGGGAATGCCGGGGGAGGAAGTCGCAACGATTGCAGTCTGCGGCCAAGGCTCCTAGATCAAGGAAATGCAAGCCGGTGACAGCGGCGGGGGAGAGGCATTTCCTGTCATCCGGCGCGGGGTGCATGCCATGCCGGGGCGAGCCGGCAGGTTCTGTCGACGGGCCGGGCTGATGTCCGCGCCGCACGCCTCGTAGAAGGGTCTCTGCCCCGCCATGGAGGGAACGCAGCAGCCGGCGGACTTCCGATCGACGCGCTCGGTCCGGAGCACGACCGGAACCAGGATCCGGCGTCTGGTGCTGAGTCTTGGCCTCGTGCTCGTGGTCGCGGCCGGTCTCTACTACACCGTGCTCTCCGGGGCAGGGACCGTGACGACCGACGACGCCTATACGGAGGGGCATCCTGTGGCGATGGCGCCCCAGGTCGCCGGCAACGTGGTCGCGCTGCATGCCGGAGACAACCAGTTCGTCCATAAGGGCGATCTTCTGGTTGTGATCGACCCGCGCACCTACATCGCCGCGCGCGATCAGGCCGAGGCAGGCCTCAACCTGGCCTGGAGCCAGCTCGCGAGCGCGGAGCAGGATCTGGCGATCGCCCGGACTTCCTACCCTGCCCAGCTTGCCGAGGCGAAGGCGGCGGCGGCGGCGGCGGCGGCGGATTACGCCCAGGCGGCGGAGAACGCGCATCGCCAGCTTGCCCTTCCGGTCGGGGCGACCAGTCAGCAGGCCCGCGACGATGCCGTGGATGCCGCGAACGCCGCGCGGGGAAAACGCGATCAGGCCGAGGCCGCGGTTGCCGAGGCTGACGATGTCGAAGCTCAGATTGCGGCGGCGGAGGCGCTTGTGGCGGAGCGCAAGGCGGCCGTGGGGCAGGCCGAGGCCGCGCTCGAGCGGGCCAATGTCGATCTTTCCTATACGCGGGTGACCGCGCCCGCCGATGGTTGGATCACCGATCGCGGCGTCACGCTCGGATCCTATGTCCAGCCGGGCACGACCATGTTCAACCTCGTCAAGACGCAGCCCTGGATCATCGCCAATTTCAAGGAGACCCAGCTTGCCCATATCCGGCCGGGGCAGCGTGTCGCCATTTCTGTCGATGCCTATCCCGACCTGCACCTCACCGGCCGCATCGACAGCATCCAGCAGGGCTCGGGCTCGGTCTTCAGCGCTTTTCCGGCCGAGAACGCGACCGGAAACTTCGTCAAGATCGTGCAGCGCGTGCCGGTGAAGATCGTCATCACCGGCGGGCTCGGGCCTGAGGATCCGCTGCCGCTCGGGCTCTCCGTGGAGCCGGTCGTGCATCTCAGATGAGTGACGCCCACGAGGCGGCGGATGCCGCCTGGCGGCCGCGGCACAATCCCTGGTTGATCACGGTGGTGGTGACGCTCGCCGCCTTCATGGAAATCCTCGATACGACGATCGTCAATGTCAGCCTGCCCTACATCGCCGGGAGCCTCTCCTCGAGTTACGATCAGGCGACCTGGACGCTCACTTCCTATCTCGTCGCCAACGGCATCGTGCTGCCGATCTCCGCCTGGATCGGCCGAGTGATCGGGCGCAAGCGCTATTTCCTGCTCTGCATCATCATGTTCTCGGTCTGCTCGTTTCTCTGCGGCAGCGCGGTCTCGCTCGGCGAGCTCGTCGTCTTCCGCCTGATGCAGGGATTCTTCGGCGGCGGATTGCAGCCGAACCAGCAGGCGATCGTCCTCGATGTCATGCCGCCGGCGTTGCGTGGCCGCGCCTTCGGGGTGGTGGCGATCGCGGTGGTCTTCGCGCCGATCATCGGCCCCACCCTCGGCGGCTGGATCACCGACTCCTACTCGTGGCGATGGGTCTTTTTCATCAATATCCCGGTCGGGATCGTCACGTTCTTCCTGGTCGATCGCCTGGTCGAGGATCCGCCCTGGGTGCTGCGGGAGCGTGCGAGGGATCGGCGTGTCGATCTGCCTGGCCTCCTGCTGATCGCGCTCGGCATCGGCGCCGCCCAGGTCATGTTCGACCGCGGCGAGGACGCCGACTGGTTCGGCTCGCCGACAATCCGTCTGCTCGCCTTCGCCGCGGCCCTCGGCTGGGTGGGCGCGATCTTCTGGCTCACCGAGGCGCGGCGGCCGATTGTCCGTCTCAGCGTCTTCGGCGACCGCAATTTCGCGGTCGGATGCCTGATGGTCGTGGCCCTGTTCGGAACACTTTATTCGAGCGGCGTGCTGATCCCGCAGCTCGTGCAGCTGCATCTCGGCTACACGGCACTGCTTGCCGGCCTCGTGCTCACGCCGGGCGCGCTGGTGATCCTGCTGTTCATCCCGATCGTGACACGCGTCCTGATGCCCCGGGTGCAGGCGCGGCTGATTATCGCGACCGGATTCATCATTCTCGGCTTCGGGCTCCTCTATGCGAGCTACCTTACGCCCGATCTCGATTTCCGCACGCTGGTGCTGATGCGCATGGCGCAGACGGCCGGCCTCGGCTTTCTCTTCGTTCCGATCAGCACGAGCGCCTATCTGACGCTGCCGCGCAATCTCAACACCGATGCGTCGGCGCTCTACGTATTGGTGCGCAATTTCTCAGGCTCGGCGGCAATCTCGCTCTCGACCGCGGCGGTGGTCGAACGCACCCAGATTAACATGGCCTATCTCGTCGGGTCCGGACATCTGAGCCCAGCAAGCCCGGCCTTCCGCGCGACCTTCGCCCAGGTCTCGGCGGCCCTGGCGGGGCTCGGCCGCGGCTCGGCGCAGATCAGCGCCGAGGCGATGGGCTGGCTCTATCAGACGCTGAACACACAGGCCGCCTTCCTCGCCTATCACGACGTCTTCATCGGCTGTGCGGTGATCGCCTTCGGCGTGGTGCCTTTCACCTTTCTGTTCTCGCCAGCGCGGGCCGGCGCGGGTGGGGGCGGCCATTGAACGGCGGACGGCAGCCCGTCTTTGGCCTTACGGGTCCGCTTCCTTCCACATCTCGGCGACGAAGCCGCGCGGATCGACATGGAAGACGGTTCCGGTGGTCACGGCCTTGGGTCCGTCGCAGCGCCAGCCATAGATCGTGTCGTGTCCCGTCACGTACATCGGAATGAAATCGGAATTCGGGTTCTCTGCGCACCATTCATTGGCGCCGGTGAGATCGCGGGAGGTGTCGGCCTTCCCGCAGGGAAGATTGGCGCCGAGATTGCAGACGAAGACGTGACCCGACATGCAGCGATAGTAGGTGCTGTGGCGCACCTGCTCCGGCGGCATGGCCGAGAGGCCGAAGAGCCGTACCGCCACGGGAACGAGCGGGTCCGGAATCTCGCGCAGCGTGTCGTCCGTGCCGGCCTGCCGGCAATAGGCATCGGGCGAGTCGGCGCGGGCAGGGTGGCTGCCGCCGATGATCGCGGCGAGGCTGAGCAGGGCGAAAAGCCAGGCGATGCGCGGCATCATCCTTCCCCTTCAGTCGAGCGTCACCATCACGGGCACATGATCCGATGGCTGCTCGGCGGCGCGCTCGGCACGGCAGATCTCGACGGCGCGCAACCGCTCGGCCAGCGTGGGCGAGAGCAGCACGTGGTCGATGCGCAGACCGAGATCGCGGTCGAAGGCATTGGCCTGATAATCCCAGAACGTATAGGCCGGCCCTCTTGGCTGAAGCGTGCGCACCGCGCAGGCAAGACCGAGCCAGAGGAGGCTGCGGAAGGCGGCGCGGCTCTCCGGGCGGACCAGGGCGTCGGTCGGCGGCAGGGCGCCTTCCGCCACGTCCACCGGTTCGGGCGCGACATTGAAATCCCCGCCGATCGCAAGTGGCACATCCTCGCCGAGCAGGGCCTCCGCGCGCCGGGCAAGCTGGGCAAGAAAGGCAAGCTTTGCCGCGAAGCCCGCGGCACCGCCGGAATTGCCGTTCGGGGCATAGATATTGATCACCGTGATCTCGCCGGCGGCGATCTCGAGATAGCGGGCTTCCTCGGCGCCTTCACGCAGGCGGGGCAAGCGGCGATGGCGGACCGTGACGGGCTCGCGGGAAAGCACCGCGACGCCGTTATAGCCCTTCTGGCCGACGATTTCGGCGTGATAGCCGAGGGCGCGAAATTCGAGGGCAGGAAAGCTTTCCGCCTCACATTTCAGCTCCTGGAGGAGAAGAAGATCGGGATGCCGATCCTCGAGGAAGCGCGCCACGTGGCGGACCCGGGTACGGACGGAATTGACGTTCCAGGTCGCGAGCTGCACTGCCTGTCCTGATTGCGAGATCCATTGAATGCGGCGCCGGCAAGAATAGAGCGCTTTCGGGCCGGCTCAGTCGATCGAGAAGCTGCTGCCGCACCCGCAGGAAGCGGTGGCGTTCGGGTTGCGCACGGTGAAGTGGCTGCCCATCAGCTCGTCCGTATAGTCGAGCACTGCGCCGGCGAGCAGTTCGAGGCTGGTCGGATCGACGACGACCCGGGCGCCGCCGCGATCGATCACCAGATCCTCCGGCTGGTGGCCGGATTCGAGCGCGAAGCGGTACTGAAAGCCGCTGCACCCACCGGCGAGCACGGCCACGCGCAACGCGGCGGGTTCCGTGTTCGTGCTGCCGGCAAGCTCGGCGATGCGTTCTGCGGCGCGGTCGGAAACAGTGAAGGGGGTCTCGTCCATGCCCGAAATATAGGCCAGGCGTGGGCTTGGTTGAAGCCGCCCCGCCGGCGGCCGACAAAGGGTTAGAGATAGACCCCCTGCATGCCGGCGGCCGGATAGCGGGTGCCGGCGGCAGCCCCCGCCGGCACGGCCTTGGCAAGCCGGGCGACCTCCTCGGGCGAGAGTCGGACGGCGAGCGCACCGATATTCTCGTCGAGCCGGCCCGGTTGGCGCGTGCCGGGAATCGCCACCACGTCCGGTCCCTGGGCGAGCAGCCAGGCGAGCGCGAGCTGCGACGGGGTGCAGCCTTTCTCGGCCGCCATCGCCTCGACCTGCTGCACGAGCGCCCGGTTATGGGTGAAATTCTCGCCCTGGAAGCGCGGGAAATCGGCGCGGCGGTCGCTTTTGACATCGGCGACCGCGCGGATGGCACCGGTGAGGAAGCCGCGGCCGAGCGGCGAATAGGCGACGAATCCGATGCCGAGCACACGGGTGGTCTCGCGAGTCTCCTCGGCCTCCGCACGATAGAGGAGCGAATACTCGGTCTGCACGGCGGCGATCGGGTGGACCTTGTGGGCGCGGCGGATGGTTTCGGGGCGCGCCTCGGAAAGGCCGAGGAAACGGACCTTGCCCTGCCGGACCAGATCGGCCATCGCGCCGACCGTCTCCTCGATCGGGACGGCGGGATCGACACGATGCTGGTAGTAGAGATCGATCACTTCGGTGCAGAGGCGTTTGAGGCTCGCCTCGCAGGCCGAGCGCACATAGTCGGGCCTGCCGTCCACGCCGTTCGGCCGACCCTCCCGGCGGATCTGGCCGAACTTGGTGGCGAGCACGACCCGGTCCCTGCGACCCTTGAGGGCGTGGCCGAGCAACGTCTCGTTGTGGCCCCAGCCGTACATGTCCGATGAATCGAGATGATCGACACCCTCGTCGATCGCATGGCGGATCAGGTCCCCGGAGGCCGCATCCTCGGCGCTGCCATAAATTCCCGACAGCGACATGCAGCCGAGCCCGACCGCGGAGACCCGAAGGCCGCCCGCCCCGAGGGAACGATGTTCGAGCTTTTCCGTTGCGGTCATCTTCCGGCTCCCATCTTCTCGTCCCCTCGCTCTGGGACGGCTCGCAGATAGAGGTTTTCGCCGCCGATGGAAGGGGAGGTGACCGACTCGCGCCGAAGGCCAATGCGGTTGGAGGAGCAAACCCCCGAGACGATCGAGGGCTGTTCATTTCCGTGAATTTTATCGAAAGGCAATGGCGTGAACACGCTCACGATCTTCGGCCTCTTCGCCGTCACGGCGATGCTCGTCTGCTACGCGCTCGAGAACAGGAGCCACTGGTTCATTCTCGGCTTCGCGGTCTCCTGCGCGCTGGGCTCGGCTTACGGATTTCTCCAGGGCGCCTGGCCCTTCGGGCTGGTCGAGGGGGTTTGGACGCTCGTCGCGCTTCGGCGCTGGCAGGGACGCGCCCCGGTTTGAGACGGAAGCGGGGGATGCTAAGCCGCGCCGATGCCCCGCGCCCCTTATGCCGTTCGCGCCGAGCTGAGCCGCGGCCGGCTCCATCCCGAGCCCGAGGCGGCCGAGCGCAGCCCCTTTCAGCGCGATCGCGACCGCATCGTGCACAACTCCGCCTTCCGCAAGCTCCAGTACAAGACGCAGGTCTTCGTCAATCACGAGGGCGATTTCTTCCGCACCCGGCTTACCCACAGCCTGGAGGTCGCGCAGATCGCCCGCTCGATCGCCCGCCGGCTCGATCTCGACGAGGACCTGACCGAGGCGCTGGCGCTGGCGCATGATCTCGGCCATCCGCCTTTCGGCCATGCCGGCGAGGAGGCGCTGGATGCGAGCATGGGCGCGGTGGGCGGCTTCGACCACAATGCCCAGAGCCTGCGCGTCGTGACCCTGCTCGAGGCGCGCTATGCCGCCTTCGACGGGCTCAACCTTACCTGGGAGACGCTCGAGGGGCTGGTCAAGCATAACGGGCCGCTCGCGCATCCGCCGCCCTATGTCGCCCTTTACGACAAGATGCAGCCGCTCTGGCTGGATACCCACCCCTCCGCCGAGGCGCAGGTCGCCGCGCTGGCCGACGATATCGCCTATCACAGCCACGATCTCGATGACGGAATGCGCGCGGGCCTTTTCGGCTTCGAGGATATTGCCGGCCTGCCGGTGGTGGGCGCCGCGCTCGCCGCGGCGCAGGCGCTGGCCCCGGAGATGGCGCCGCGCAAGCTCAGGCACGAGACGATCCGCCGCGTCATCGACGCGCTGGTGGGCGATGTGGTGGCCGAGGCGCGGGCGCGCCTTGCGTCCCTCGCACCCCAATGCGCCGACGATGTGCGGGGGGCGCGGGAGCCGGTGATCGCCTTCGGCCCGGCGGGCGCGGGCGCGAACGGGGCGATCAAATCCTTCCTGACCGAACGGATGTACCGGCACTGGCGGGTCAACCGCATGACGAGCAAGGCGCGCCGGCTGGTGAGCGAGCTTTTTTCGCTGCTATCGGTCGATCCCGCGCTCCTGCCCGCCGAATGGGGCAGGCGGGCGGGCCCGGTCGGGATTACTGTGGGCGACTATATCGCCGGCATGACCGACCGGTTCGCGCTCGAGGAGCATCGGCGCCTCACCGATCTTTCCATTCCAGGATAATTTTCCCCATGCCAGAGGATCTGTTCGCGAGAGCGCGCACCGAATTGTTGCGCGCGGTGAATGAGACCTATCCCGCTCTTCCGGAGGCGGCGACGTCGCGGATCGAGGTCGCGCCCACGCGGGCGCCCGAGCATGGTGACATGGCGAGCAATGCGGCCCTTTCGCTCGCGGGCATCCTCGGCCTGAAGCCGCGAGAGATCGCCGGCGCCCTTTCTGCGGCTCTCGCCGATTCCAGTCTTTTTGCGCTTGCCGAGCCAGCGGGTCCCGGTTTCGTCAATCTCCGTCTTCGCCCCGCGGTGTTGCGCGGAGAAATCTCGGAGATCCTGCGCGCGGGCGCCTCTTACGGGAGGAGCGCGCGGGGTGCGGGGCGGCGTGTCAATGTCGAATATGTCTCGGCCAATCCGACGGGGCCGATGCATATCGGTCATTGCCGTGGCGCCGTGGTGGGCGATGCGCTTGCCAACCTGCTCGCCAAGGCCGGCTATGACGTGACCAAGGAATATTACATCAACGATGCGGGCGCGCAGGTCGAGGCGCTCGCCTGGGCCGCCTACTGGCGCTATCTCGAGGCGCTCGGCCGGTCCGTTCCGGCCGAGGAATTTTCCGCGATCGTGCCGGGTGGGCTGCAATATCGCGGCGAGTATCTGATCGCGGTCGGCGCGGCACTTGCGGATCGTTACGGTGACACATTGGTGGGCGAGCCGCCGACGCGCGGGACGATCGCCCTGGTTCGCGATTTCGCCGTGGAAGAAATGATGCGGGCGATCCGCGGGGATCTCGCCTTGCTCGGCGTGGTGCCGGATGTCTTCACCTCCGAGCACGCACTGCTCGAAGCGGGTGCGGTGGATGAGGCAATCGCGAAGCTCGGCGAGATGGGGCTGATCTACGAGGGCATTCTCGAGTCGCCGAAAGGCAAGCTGCCGGAGGATTGGGAGCCGCGCGAGCAGACGCTCTTCCGCGCCAGCGCGTTCGGCGACGAGACGGACCGGCCGCTTCGCAAAGCCGACGGCACGAACACCTATTTTGCCAACGACATCGCCTATCACGCCGACAAGATCGGGCGCGGGGCGGAGATCCTGATCGATATCTGGGGCGCCGACCATGGCGGCTATGTGCGGCGGATGCAGGCCGCTGTGGGCGCGCTCTCGGCGCGGCATGTCCCGCTCGAGGTCGTTCTCTGCCAAATCGTGCATGTGGTGCGGGGCGGGAAACCGGTGCGCATGTCCAAGCGCGCCGGGAGCTACATCACGCTTCGCGACCTGATCGAGGAGGTCGGGCGCGACGCGGTCCGCTTCACCATGCTCACGCGCAAGGCGGACGCGCAGATGGAATTCGATCTCGACCAGGCGGTGGCGCAGACGCGGGAGAATCCCGTCTTCTACGTCCAGTACGCGCATGCGCGCTGCCGTTCGGTGCTGCGTGCGGCGGCGGAGATGCTGGGGCCCGAGGCGGTGGCGGAGGGAACACTGGCGAAGACGGCGCTCGACCCGTTGGAGGCCGAGGCGGAGCTTGCCGTGATACGCCGGCTGGTGTCCTTCCCGCGGACCGTGGAGGCTGCCGCCGAAGCACGGGAGCCGCACCGAATCGCGTTTTTCCTCTATGATCTAGCCGGCGATTTTCATATCTTGTGGAACCGGGGAAGAGAAGACTCGAGCTTCCGCTTCCTGAATACGGGCCGGCCGGCCGAGACACACGCACGGTTGGCGCTGGTGGCGGCGACCGCTGTGGTGATCCGGGCCGGTCTGAACATCTTGGGGGTAACCCCGGTCGAGGAGATGCGCTGAGCCGTGCGCGACGATCTTGAGATTCCCGCACCTGGATATCGTGTGGCCCGGCGCTCGGGCGGCCTGGACCCGGCCACGCGACGGCTTGCGACGATCGCCGCGGGCATCGGCGGGGCGCTGGTGGTGCTGGTCGGGATCTGGTCGATGGTGGGCGGGGGAAGCACGGGTATCCCGACCGTGTCGGCGCCGTCCGGCGCGATGCGGGAAAAACCGGCCAACCCGGGCGGGATGCAGGTGACGGGGACGAACGAATCGATCCTCGGTGGCGGCGATTCGAGCGGCCAGCCCGCGCTCGCTCCGCCACCCGAGACACCCGATCTGCAAGCCTTGCAGAGCCCGCCCGCAGCCAAGCCGGCTTCAGTGCCCACGGAGGTGACGGAGGACGGTGAATCGGTGCCGCCTGCCGGCGCCGCGCTCGGCCCGAATGGCACGAATATCAGCGGCACGAACACGGTTGCGCCCTCGGCGCCCGCCTCCGCCAATGGCCTGCCGCTGCCGCCGCCTTCGCCGCCGCCGATCCAGCTTGCCTCCGTGTCCGCCACACCACCGCCGCCGGCTGCGATCGGCACCGGCACGGGCACCGAGGTCCAGTTCGCCGCCCTGAGCTCCGAGGAAAACGCGATCAGCGAATGGGGGAAGCTTCAGGCCGCGCTGCCCGATCTGCTCGACGGACGCCAGCCGCTGGTTTCCAAGGTCGAGCTGGACGGGCATGTCTTCTGGCGGCTGCGGACGGGCGGGTTCGAAAACATCGCTCAGGCGACCAGCTTCTGCGCCTCGGTCCGCGCCAAGGGCATGGCCTGCGACATCGCCGCCTTCTGACCGTTTCCGGCCCCAATGCGTGCCGCCATTGTCGGCCTGGCCGGGCCGGTTCTTGCGCCCGGCGAGGCTTCCCTGCTGCGTGAGCATCCCCCGGCCGGGGTGATCCTGTTCGCGCGAAATATCGAGGATCCTGATCAGCTTGCCCGGCTGATGGATGCTTTGCGGCAGGCGCTCCCACCCCAATCGGTGCTGATGATCGACCAGGAGGGCGGGCGCGTGGCCCGGCTTCGTCCGCCGCACTGGCCGGCGCATCCGCCGGCCGCCGCGTTCGGCCGGCTCTACGCGCGGGACCGCGCGGCCGGAATCCGTGCGGCCTGGCTCACCGGCGCGCTGATCGGGATCATGTGCGGGGAGGCGGGGTTCGACGTGGTCGCCGCGCCGGTGCTCGATCTCGGCCTCCCGGGCGCGAATACGGCGATCGGGGACCGTGCGTTTGGCTCCGACTCGCGAATGGTGGCGCGGCTTGGCAGATCTTTCGCCGAGGGGCTGCTCGCGTCCGGCCGCCAGCCGGTGATGAAGCATGTTCCCGGCCATGGGCGCGCGACAGTGGACAGCCATCTCGCGCTGCCACGCGTCGAGACCGCGCATCTCGGCGCCGATCTCGCGCCCTTCGTGTACAATGCCGGTCTGCCGTGGGCGATGACCGCCCATATCCTCTATCCTCACTGGGACGCGGAAAGGCCGGCAACGCTGTCCGAGACCATCATTCGCGAGATCGTGCGCGGCCGGGTCGGCTTCACCGGCGTTCTGGTGACGGACGATCTCGCCATGGGCGCGCTTGCCGGCCCGCCCGAGGCGCGTGCCACGGCCGGGCTCGCCGCCGGCGCCGATCTCGCGCTCTATTGCGCGGGGGAAGGCAAGGCGAACGAAGCCGTGCTTCGCGCGGTGCCGGAGATCACGAAAGCGACGGCGGCGCGGCTTGCGCGGGCGCGCGCCATGGCGGCTTCCGAGCGGGCGACGCTCGATGCCGCGTCTCTTGCCGCGGAGCGCGCGAGGCTTCTTTCGGCGTGAGCGCGATCATTATCGGGATCCTGCTGGCGGGCGTGCCTGTCGTGCTCGCGATCACGCTGCATGAGGCCGCGCACGGCTATGCCGCGCTCGCGATGGGAGACGACACGGCGAAGCTCGCGGGGCGGCTCTCGCTCAACCCGCTCCGCCATATCGACCGGGTCGGCACGATCCTGCTGCCTGGCATCCTGGTGATAAGCCAGCTTCTCGTTTTTCATCGCATTCTGTTCCTCTTCGGCTGGGCGAAGCCGGTGCCGGTGGGCGCGTGGAAGTTCCGCGATCCGCGCCGCGGCATGGCGGTGGTGGCGGCAGCCGGGCCGGCGATGAATTTTTTCCTCGCCTGGCTCGGCGCGCTCGCGCTCTATCTGCCGGGCATCCTGCCGGGACTCGCCTCGGACCTCGCGACCCTTTTCTGCCAGTATTTCATTCTTGCGAACCTCGTGCTCGGCCTCTTCAATCTTTTGCCGATTCCCCCGCTGGATGGCGGGCGGATCGTCGTTGGCGTGCTGCCGGCGCCGCTGGCGCTGGCCTATGCACGGGTGGAGAGGGTGGGCATCCTGATCGTGCTCCTGGCCTTCTTTTTGCTGCCGGCCCTGTTGCAGGGCGCCGGGATCGCGTTCGACCCGATCCGTGCCGTGCTCGACCGGCTGCTGCCGGCGGCGGCGAACCTCGTCCTCACCCTCGCCGGCCATCGGGTTTGAGCGTGTCCGAGGCCGCGTATTCGGGGCAGCTCCTGCTCCGTCTCGAAGGTTTCGAGGGACCGCTCGATCTCCTGCTCGAGCTTGCGCGGGCGCAAAAACTCGATCTCGCGCGCATCTCGATCCTCGCCCTGGTCGAGCAATATCTGGCGGTGATCGAGGGCGCTCAGGCGGTGCGGCTGGAGCTTGCGGCGGACTGGCTGGTGATGGCGGCCTGGCTCGCCTGGCTGAAATCGCGCCTGCTATTGCCCGCCGGCAGCCCCGAGGCGGAGGAGGGCGAGCGGGCGGCGGACGTGCTGGCGGCGCGGCTCGCCATGCTGGAGGGCACGCGGGCCGCCGCGCTCTGGCTCGGGGTGCGGACTCTGCTCGGGCGGGACGTCTTCGCCCGCGGCATGCCGGAGAGCTTCGTCGAGATCGATCGCTCCCGCTTCCGGCTCGACATGTCGTCTTTCCTAGCCGCCTATCTTGGCGCGCTCCGGCGGGCGCAGCAGGCCGTGCGCTACCAACCCGCGCCGCTCACGATCTGGTCGGTGCAGGATGCGCTCGGGCGGCTCGAGCGGTTGCTCGGCAGCCTGCCGGATTGGGTGAGCCTCGAGCAATTCCTGCCCGAACATGTGGGTGGGCCGGAAGAGCGGCGGGCCGCGCTCGCCAGCACCCTGCTCGCGAGCCTCGAGATGGCCCGGGACGGGGCGCTCCGGCTACGCCAGGAACGGCCCTTCGGGCCGGTGCTGGTCGGGCGGGCGAACGGCGGGAACGGCGGGAACGGAACGGGCGAGAACCGAGCTGGCGGAGCGGGCTGAGCGATGGAAGACGAACCTCTTCCGGAGATGCCTGAGGCCGCAACGGCGGAGGCCGAGCCATCCGAGATGGCGCTCCGGCTTGCCGAGGCGCTGATCTTCGCCTCGGCCGAACCGGTCTCGGCGCGGGCGCTCGGCCAGATCCTGCCCGAGGGCGAGGAGGCCGAAGCGGTGCTGGCCGCGCTCGCCCGCCGCTATGCCGGGCGAGGGGTGGAGCTTGTTCCGGTTGCCGGCGGGATGCAGTTCCGCACCGCGCCCGATCTTGCCCCGAGCCTGCGCAAGGTGATCCAGCAGCCGCGCCGGCTGCCCCGGGTGGCGATGGAGACGCTCGCCATCATCGCCTATCATCAGCCGGTGACGCGGCCCGAGATCGAGGCGCTGCGCGGAACGAGCCTGTCGCAGGAGACGCTGGACGTGCTGCTCGAGGCAGGGCTGATCGCCCCGCAGGGGCGCAAGGAGGCGCCCGGCCGCCCGACGCTCTGGGGGACGACGCCGCATTTCCTTGCCACCTTCGGATTGGCAAGCCTTGCCGAGCTGCCGCGGCGGGAGGATCTGTTGGCGAGCCCGCCTTCGCCCGCCTGATCGCCATGAGGTTCCAAGCGGGTGGGATTCCTGCTAGCAGAGGCCGCGACTTCAGGCTCGAGACATGTTCAACTTCTCCTGGTCCGAGATTGCGCTGATTGCGGTGGTGGCGCTGGTCGCCATCGGCCCGAAGGACATGCCGGCCGCGCTTAAGACCGTTGCGCAACTCGTCAAGAAGGCCCGTGGCATGGCCGCGGAATTCCAGACCCATGTCAATGACCTGATGCGTGAGGCCGATCTCGAGGATGTGCGCAAACATATCGACGAGATCCGCAATTTCGACATCAAGGGCTCGGTCGAGCGGGCGATCGACCCTGACCAGAGCCTCCGCAAGACCTTCACCGAAGACCCCTTCGCCGCCAGCAGCGCCGCAGCGCCCTATTCGTCGGAAGGCTTCACGGCCGCCGAGCCGATGGCCGAGGGGGACACCGCTGTGCTCGAGCGGACGGAAACGATGAGTGACGCACCGCCGCAGGCCGAAGGATGGTCGGCGCGCGAGGAGACCGGTGAAGAGGCTGAGGCGCCTTCCTTCGTGCCGCCCGCAGTGGTGGCGGCCGTGATGCATCCCCCCGCCTTCGTGCCGCCCGATCTGCTTGGCCGGCGTTCCTGAACCACCCCTGAAGAAACGACCGGATCCCCCGTGCCGCACGACGAGAACGATACCATCAACGACAAGCCGATGCCGCTGCTCGACCATCTGCTCGAGCTCCGGCGGCGGCTCATGTGGTCGCTCGGCACGTTCTTCGTGACGTTCCTCGTCTGCTATCACTTCTCGGGGCGGATCTACGAGTTCCTGGCCGCGCCGCTCGCCGAGATCCTGCGCAGCAAGGGCCAGGAGCCGCGGCTGATCTACACCGTGCTCTACGAGGCGTTCTTCACCTACGTGAAGGTCGCGATCTTCGCCGGCGCCTTCATCTCCTTCCCGGTCGCGGCGACCCAGCTTTGGCTCTTCATCGCGCCCGGCCTCTATCGCAGCGAGAAGCGGGCCATCCTGCCCTTCCTGATCGTAAGCCCGGTGTTGTTCGTGATGGGGGCGGCGCTGGCCTACTACGTGATCTTCCCCTTCGCCTGGAAGTTCTTCCTGAGCTTCGAGACGCCGCCGAGCGGCAGCGGGATGCAGATCGAGCTTTTCGCGACGGTGAGCCAGTATCTGAACCTGGTAATGAAGCTGATCTTCGCATTCGGCATCACCTTCCAGCTTCCGGTGCTGCTCTCGCTCTGCGCCCGGGTCGGGTTGGTTTCGGCGCGCACCCTCGCTTCGAAACGGCGCTACGCCTATGTGGGCTGCTTCGTCATTGCCGCGGTGCTTGCGCCGCCAGACGTCTTCACGCAGACCGGGCTCGCCTTGCCGCTGATCGTGCTCTACGAGATTTCGATCCTCGCCGCCCGCTGGGTCGAGCCGAAGCCGGCAGCCGATTAGGGTTCACCGATGCATGACATCCGGGCCGTTCGCGCCGATCCCGGCGCTTTTGATGCCGCCCTGGCGCGGCGGCGCTTGCCGCCCATGTCCGAGACGTTGCTGACGCTCGACGGCGATCGGCGCGCCGCCCTGACAGAGCTGCAGGAGCGCCAGGCGCGGCGCAACGCGCTCTCCCGCCTGGTCGGCGAGGCACGGCGGAAGGGCGAGGAGAGCACCACACTGGAGGCAGAGGCCGCCAGCCTGCGCGGTGAGATGGAGGCGCTCGAGGCGGAGGCGGGAAAGCGCGATGCGGAGATCCGGTCGCTGCTCGCCGGCCTGCCCAATGTGCTCGATCCGGAGGTGCCGGAGGGACCGGACGAGCGGTTCAATGTCGTGCTGGCCCAGCACGGGGCGCCGCGCGATCTCGGCTTCGCGCCGCGGCAACATTTCGAGCTTGGCGAGACGCTCGGGATGATGGATTTCGCCGTGGCGGCAAAGCTCGCCGGCAGCCGTTTCGTCGTGCTGCGCGGAGCGCTGGCGCGGCTTGAGCGCGCGCTCGGCCAGTTCATGATCGATCTTCATACACGCGAGCACGGCTATGAGGAAACTGCCGTGCCGTCGCTGGTCAACGACGCTGCGGTGTTCGGCACCAACAACCTGCCGAAATTCGCTGACGACCTTTTCCGCACCACCGACGGCCGCTGGCTGATCCCGACCGCCGAGGTGCCGCTGACCAACCTCGCCTCCGGTGAGATTTTTCCCGAGGCGCGGCTGCCGATCAGGGTGACCGCGCTCACCGAGTGTTTCCGTGCCGAGGCGGGCGCGGCCGGGCGCGACACGAGAGGCATGATGCGCCAGCACCAGTTCCGGAAGGTGGAGCTGGTCTCGGTCGTTCATCCCGCACGGTCCGACGAGGAGCATGAGCGGATGACCAGCTCGGCCGAGGATGTTCTGCGGCTGCTCGATCTGCCCTTTCGGCGGGTGCTGCTTTCCGCCGGCGACACCGGCTTCGGGGCGGCGAAGACCTTCGATCTCGAAGTCTGGCTGCCGGGCCAGCAGGCTTGGCGCGAGATCAGCTCTTGCTCCAATTGCCGCGATTTCCAGGCTCGGCGGATGAATGCCCGCTTCCGTCCGGCCGAAGGTGGCGCGCCGCAGCTCGCGCACACGCTGAATGGCTCGGGCGTCGCGGTCGGCCGGGCCCTGATCGCGGTGATGGAGAACGGCCAGCAGGCCGATGGCTCGATCCTTATCCCGCCGGCGCTCTGGCCCTATATGGGCGGGCTCGAACGGATCGCGCCGGGCCCGGGATAGCGGGAGCGTGACGACCGGAGGTGGGAACACCGGAGGTCTGAATCACGCGGGAAACAAATGGGTAGAGCGGGATAAGGGAGCGCGAGCGAACGCATCCCGCTCTACCCCCGTTTCACGCGGCTTGCGCGCTTTCCCCCTCGGGGCGGATCCGGATGCCGAGCCGGCCCGCAAGATCCTGGATGAACTGCCAGGCGACCCTTCCCGAGCGGGCACCGCGCGTGACCGACCATTCCACCGCCTCGGCGTGCAAAGCCTCGCGCGCGATGGGGAGGTGGAAGTGGTCGGCATAGGCATCGACCATGGCGAAGAACGTTTCCTGGTCGCAATTGTGAAAGCCGATCCAAAGGCCAAATCGGTCCGATAACGAAACTTTTTCCTCGGTCGCCTCGGAAGGGTTGATCGCGGTCGAGCGTTCGTTCTCGATCATCTCCCGCGGCATCAGGTGGCGGCGGTTCGAGGTCGCATAGAAAAGGACGTTCGGCGGCCGCCCCTCGATCCCGCCATCGAGGATGGATTTGAGCGCCTTGTAGTCCGTATCCTCGCGCTCGAAGGAGAGATCGTCACAGAAAACAAGGAAGCGGCGGCGGCTTTCGCGCAGGAGGCCGAGTAGGAGGGGGAGAGAGGCGATATCCTCGCGGTGAATCTCGACCAGGACCAGCCGGCCCCCGGGGATGTTTGCGGGCGAGGCATTCGCTTCCGCGTGCGCGGCCTTGACGAGCGAGGATTTGCCCATCCCGCGCGCGCCCCAGAGCACGGCGTTGTTGGCCGGATAGCCGGCGGCGAAGCGGCGCGTATTGTCGCAGAGGATGCGGAGTTGCCGGTCGATCCCCTTGAGCAGCACGATATCCACCCGGGAAACCGCTGGCACCGGTGCGAGGCGCTGTGGGCGGGGGTGCCAGACGAAGGCATCGGCGGCGGCAAAGTCGGGCGGAGCCGGCGGTGGCGGCGCGAGGCGTTCCAGGGCCTCGGCAATCCGGCCCGTCACCTCGATCAGGCTTGGTTCCATCGGGAAGATCGGCCTCGGGGTTGACGCGAAGGGGGCGGACACTATGGTCCCGGACCCATCACCGCAACCCGGGTTTCTGAAATGCTGATCACTCCGGCCTATGCGCAGGCCGCCAACGGCAACATTCTTGGCACCGCCACGCAATTCCTGCCGCTGGTGCTGATCTTTGCGGTGTTCTATTTCCTGCTGATCCGGCCGCAGCAGACCAAGCAGCGCGATCTGCGCCGCCAGCTCGCCGCGATCAAGCGCGGCGACAGGGTGGTGACCGCCGGCGGCATCCTCGGCACGGTCCAGCGGGTGCGCGAGGGCGCGCAGGAGATCGAGGTGGAAATCGCGCCGAACGTGCGGGTGCAGGTGATGCGCGACACCATTACCAGCATCGTCAAGCCGCAGGCCGCCAATGACGCGAAGCCGGCGAGCGAAGCCAAGACCAACTGAAGGGCGCCATTTGAGGGGCGGTTGACCGGAGGGCTTCGCCCTTCGGAGGCGCGCTCACGCGCTGCGGCGCAACCGGTGGAGCGATGGACGATGTCGCGATGCGGTCGCGGCGATGTCTCATTTGGTCATCGGGAAGCGCATACGGCGAATGCTGCGCATGCAAGGGGGAGGCAAATCCGCCCGTTACAGCGAGGAGAGAGCGGGTTCGGCTTACAAAGCCATGAAATGGGTCGATAAATGAAAGCAGGAGAAAGATGATCCGAAATCATCACGCGCTCGCGTTGCTTTCCCGATCGGATTCATAGCGTGCCTTTGGGCCCCGTTTGAGCTTCTCGCGGGGCTTCGGCGGATCGCAGGGCGGCGGCTTTCCTGCGTACATGTTGGCACGGAAGCCCCTCGCTTGGCGCTCCGATTTCACCGGAAGCCGAATGGACCGAGGACGCGCCATTGGGCTTCCGGTCAAGGGAGGAAAAGAGGTTGGCGCCAGGTCGGAGCGCGAACCGAAAGTTGAATCTCATGCCCGCTTCGACGACCGGAGGCCGAATGCGTTGTGGCCGCGGCACTGATGGCGCAAGGGGATGCAATGCGTCCCTTCCTTGACACCGTTCCGCTTGCCAAGGAGAAATTCATTCCCGCCTGATCGCAACGGACAATGCTCATTGGAGCGGGTCCCGGGATCGTTCCCCCTCGAGACCGTCCGTTTGCCGAGGTGTCGGGTTACACGGGGCAGAGCGACAAGGCTTCGCTCGACATAACAATATAACGATTGCGGAGGATACGTTGATGGGAAAGCTGAGAATGAGTCGGAATAACGGAAAACGGGCGCCCTCATCGAAGGGGCACGGCCGTCGGACGCTGCTGCAGGCCGCGGGCCTGGCGGCTGGCGCGATGGGGCTCGGGTTGCTCGACACGCCGAAGGTGTTTGCCGCCGCGTCTGGCGACGACTCGGTCGTGATTTCGCTGCCTCAACCGGTTCAGCAATATTATGAACTCGCGACCACGACGCCGCTCGGGCCCAGCATCTACCGCGATTTCAAGCCGAAGAAGGAGCCGCCATGGCTCATCGGCTATGCGAGTTCCTTCGGCGGCAATACCTGGCGGATCGGGGCACGGACGCGACTGCAGGAGGTTCTGCTGCCGAAATACAAGGCGGCGGGCCTCGTCTCGGATGTCGTCACCACCGAATCGAATCTGGTGATCCCGAGGCAGATCCAGCAAATTCGCCAGCTCGTCGATCAAGGTTGCGATGCGATCATGACGATCGGCGCCGCGCATACCGCGCTCGACAGCGCCATCAAATACGCCCACGACCATGGCGTGCTGTTTGTCGCGATCCAGGGTGGCGTTGCCTCGCCCTACGCCCTGCAGATCAGCGGCAATTATGCGCTCTGCGGCAAGCTGCAGGGACAGGCGCTTGGCAAGAAGATGGGCGGCAAGGGCAACGCGCTCATCGTTCAGGGCATTCCGCAGGCGCAGGCGAGCGACGATTTTCAAAGGGGCCATGAAGCCGGGCTGAAGGAATATCCGGATATCAAGATCATCGGGGCAGTGGCCGGCAACTGGGTCGATTCCGTGGCCAAGACCAAGGTGCTTCAGTTTCTCGCAACCCACCCCGAACCGCTCAGCGGCATTGCCACCCAATCCCCCGGCGATCTTGGCGCGCTCAGCGCGTTGCAACAGACGGGAAGGACGGTCGTGCCGATGACCCCTGGCGGCGAGATGGGCCCGCTCGCCTATTGGCGCGACCATCAGGACTGGATCGACCTCACCTACCAGGGCTGGCCACCCGGCGACGAGATGGAGGAAGGCTGGGAGGTGATGCTGCGCACCCTCCAGGGCCAGGGCCCGAAGATTGCGAGCATCCTGATCGGACCCGGACCGATCGCCTACAAGGATCTGGACGGGCTGCTTCCCAAAGGCACGACATACACATCCAACGAATGGGTCGAGCCGCCCTACGAGCAGTGGTTCCCGTCGGCGACCATGGACATGTATTTCGAACGGCCGGCCAGCCCGCTGCAGAAGAGAGGATGATCGCGGAAGCCGCGCGGGGATGGCGGTGAGAAGGGATTGCGGGAGGAGAGGCACCGGACGTGCAGGCTGACTTTCTCTCTGCGACGACCGGGCCGGACGCCGCCACGGCGCCCGGCGCCTCCTCACCCTCTGCCGGCAACGTCGTCGAGGTGCGCGCGGTCAGCAAATCGTTCGGCGAGACGCACGCGCTCAGGGCCTGCTCGTTTTCGGCGCGTGCAGGCGAAGTGCATGCCATCGTCGGCGAGAATGGCAGCGGCAAGAGCACGCTCGCGAAGCTCCTCGCAGGTGTGCTGCATCCCGATTCCGGAAGCGTGCGGGTGAATGGCGAGCCGCCGACGAGCCCGCACGTGGCACGGGCGATGGGAATCGCCGTGGTGTTCCAGGAGGTCCTGGTCGCCGAAGGCGGCAGCGTGCTCGACAATCTCTTCATCGGCGATGATGGAATGTTCCGCGCCAGGCTGTCGCAGCGGCAGAAGCGGGCGCGGGCTCAGGCGTTGCTGGACCGGCTGGTTGGCGCCAGGGTCGATCCCGATGCGCTGATCGACGATCTGCCGTTGAACACCAAGCAATGGATCGTCATCGCGCGCACGCTGCTTGGCCGGCCACGCCTCGTGGTGTTCGATGAATCGACCGCGGCGCTCGATCATTCCAGTGTCGAGCGGTTTTTCGAAATGGTGCGCGAGCTGAAATCCGCCGGCACTTGCGTTCTGATCGTCACCCACCGCATTCATGAACTCACTTCCATTTGCGACCGTGCCACCGTGCTCAGCGACGGGGTCGATGTCGGCACGCTGGCGGGTGCCGAGATCGTCGAGGCACGGCTTTTGGAGCTGATGCGTGGCGACGCGCCATTGGGCAAACCCTTGCCGGAGGAGGCGGAACGCCTGGCGCGAGAAACCCGCATCCGCGCAGAAAAGGCGCGAGAGCCCGATGACCGAAGGCGGGATTACCGCGGGTCTGAATCACGCGAGAAAACAATGATCGTGAACGGGATGGGGGAGCGTGAGCAATCTCGTCCCGCCCTCGTGGTCTCGAAGCTGCGGCTGATGCCGGAGGCACGCCCGATCGATCTTTCGGTCCGTCTTGGCGAGATCGTCGGGCTGGCCGGACTGGAAGGCCATGGCCAGGTCGAATTCATCCAGACGATCTCCGGCATCGGGCGAGCCGTTTCCGGCACCGTTCATGTCGAGCATGGCGGCCGGCGATATGGGATCGACTCCGTCAAATCGGCCGGTCGCGCCAACCTGGCCTATATTCCGGGCGACCGGAAGGCCGAGGGCGTATTCGCCAATCTTTCGGTGTTCGAGAATTTCGGCATCGCCTGCTATCGACGTACGTCCCGCGCCGGATTCATCGATCGCCGCCGCGTGGCACGGATGTTCTATGATCGTGTCAAGGATCTTTCGATCCGCATCGGGCGTGTCACCGCGCCGATCAATTCCTTGAGCGGGGGAAATCAGCAGAAGATCGTGGTCGGACGCGCGCTCGCCGCCTCGCCTCTCGTGCTCGCGTTGAACGACCCGACCCGCGGTGTCGATATCGGCGCCAAGCGGGACCTCTATGCCCTGCTGCACAGGCTGGCGGAGCAGGGCAAGGCCATCCTCTTCCTTTCCAACGAGATCGAAGAGTTCGCGGGTCTCTGCGACCGGGTGGCCGTGTTCCGTTCGCAAAGCCTGTTCGGCACACTCGAGGGCGAGGAGATCACCGCCGACGCGGTGCTCACCGCCATGTTCGGATACAGAGATGCCCGAGATCTCGACCGCGCCGAACCCTGAGCATCCCGCCGCGCGCTTCCTCGTAAGGCAACGCCCGCTGGTCACGCCGGCGGTCCTGCTCGCCATTCTCCTGGTGATTTCGGCATTCCACGGCCCGCACCTCTTCACCTCGGACGGGCTGGCGGGGGCCGTGATCGGAGCGGGGCCGCTGGTGCTGGCGACGCTTGCGATCACGATCATTGCGGTGGCGGGCCCGGCGGGTGTCGATCTTTCCGTCGGACCCACGATGACCTTCATCAATATCGGGATCGTGCTCGGGCTTCCCGTGCTCGGACTTTCCGGTCCGGTCGCGGTGTTCGCCTTCGCCATCCTGCTCGGCATGCTGCTCCAGGCGGCGATGGGGACGCTGATCGCCGTGCTGCGCGTCAGCACCGTTGTGGTGACGCTCGCGATCTATCTGGTGCTGGATGGGCTCAACACCGTGATCCTTCCCCAGCCTGGCGGAACGGCGCCGGATTGGCTCGCGAACTGGGGTTCCGCATCCTCGATCCTCTCGTCTATCCTTTATGTCCCTCTCGCCGCCTTCGTTCTCTGGACGCTGATTTCGCGCACCACCTTCTTCCGCAACGTCCGCCTGATGGGCGCGAATGACCGGACCGCATTCGTGAGCGGCGTGAAGCTGATCCCGACCCGCATCGGCGCGCATGTGATCTGCGGCGTGTTCGTCGGCATTGCCAGCGTGATGTATACCGGGCTGATCGGCTCGGCCGACCCGACAGCCGGCGCCTCCTACACGCTGAGCGCGGTGACCGCGCTCGTCATCGGTGGCGCGAGCCTCGCGGGCGGCCGCGCCCGCGGCCTTGGCTCGGTGCTCGGCGCGATCGATATCTGGCTCATCTCCTACGTGCTTTCCACGTTCAATTTCGGCTTGAACGCGAGCTACTGGGTGCAATTCGCCACCGGCGCGGTACTGGTTGTGGCGCTCGTCACCGGTGGTGTTCTTTCCGGCCTGTCCGGAACCGGTCGGTGGCGCGGCGCGGGGATGATGTCCTCATGAGTGTGACGGGCCGCGCCGATCTGCGTGTTTCCGCCAGCCGGCCTGGTCTCCGGGCTGCCATCGCGCAGCACTGGAGCACGGGTATGGCGTGTGCTGTTCTGGTGGCGCTGATTGCCTTCGGAGCCGCCACGATCGACGGCTTCTGGTCGCTGCTCAATCTCCGCTCCAATCTCGTCTTTGCGTCGTTCCTGGGCATCGCCACCATCGGCCAGACTCTATGCGCGCTGATCGGCGGCCTCGATCTTTCGATCCCCTTCGTCCTCGGCGCGGCCAATGTGGGCCTTGTGAAGCTGATGAACGAGGGCGTGCCATCGGGCGCCGGCATCGTCATCGTGCTCGTCATCGGCGGCCTGATCGGCGCTTTCAACGGCGCGCTCAGCCAGCGGCTGCGTGGACAGTCCCTCGTCGTCACGCTTGGTGTCGGCAATGCCGTGCTCGGGCTGGTGCAAATCCTTGTAAGCAGCGGCGGGGTTTCCGGTATCTCGGGCGGCACCATCGAGGGCAAGATTCCGAGATGGATCGAGAAATTCTCCTCGTTCGACCACGCGATCGGCGTCGCGCCCGCGGTCATCCTTTGGGTGACTCTCATCGCGCTGACCATTCTGCTGTTGCGGCGGACCTGGCTCGGCCGCAGCCTCTATGCGCTCGGCGGCAATCCGACCGCGGCCGAGCGCGTGCACGTATCGAGCCGGTGGACATGGACCATGGTGTTCGGTGCGAGCGGCGGCACCGCCGCCCTTACCGGCATCCTGCTGCTCGGCTATACGGGAAGTGGTTATGCCGGCGTCGGCGATCCCTATCTCTTCACCACGATCGCGGCGGTGCTGATCGGGGGTACCTCGCTCGTCGGCGGGCGGGGCGGCTATGGGCTCAGCGTTCTCGGCGTGCTCATCCTGACCGTGCTGCAGACGATCCTCTCGGGCTACAGCCTTTCACAGGCCGCGCAGGAAGCGATCCTCGGCGCGCTCATCATCCCGACCGTCGCACTTTACGCGCGCAGCCCGCACCCCAGGATGCTGATCTGAATGGTTATCGCAACGAAACGTCGGTCCCGGCGTGCCCGGATGACGAGCGGGCGTCATAAATCTGTTGCGAAACAATGTGTTTCCGAGATCGGGCCGTTTGACAAGCGGGTCCATTGATGAGAGACATCCGATCCGGCGCTGCGTGAAACTTGTGCTCACTCTCGGCGGGGGCCGCAATCATTCGCAGTATGGCTCTCATCGAGACAAGAAAAGAGGGAGGGAGCTTACCAAGATGGCAGACATTGCGAATACCAGTCACTTCTATGAACTGGTTTCCCGGAACGCCCGGGTCGAACGGCTTGGAACCGGATTCACCTTCACCGAAGGCCCGGTATGGAATCATTCCGGCAAATTCCTCCTTTTCAGCGACATGCCCGCTGATGTCCGCCGGCGCTGGGACGCGGTGGGCGGCGTGCGGGAGATGCAGCGCCCGTCGAACAAGGGAAATGGCATGACCTATGAGGTCGATGGCAGCCTGCTGATCTGCGAGCATGTCACCAGCTCCGTGGTGCGGCTCCGTCCGGACGGCAGCCGCCAGACCGTTGCCTCGCACTATCAGGGCAAGGAGCTGAACAGCCCGAATGACATCGTCGTCGCGAAGGACAACAGCCTCTATTTCAGCGACCCGACCTATGGCCGGATGCCGGTCTTCGGTCTCGAGCGCAAGCAGGACCTCTCGTTCCAGGGTGTCTATCGGGTTCAGCCATCGGGTGAGGGGATTCAACTTTTGGCCAACGATTTCGAGCAGCCGAACGGGCTTTGCTTCTCCCCCGACGAATCCTTGCTCTACATCAACGACAGTCCCCGTGCCCATATCCGCGTGTACAAGGTCGCGAAGGACGGGACGATCGGCGGCGGTTCGGTCTTCTTCGACCATATCGGCTCGGGCGCCATCGAGGAAGGCATCCCCGATGGTATGAAGTGCGACGAGGCGGGCAATATCTATGTGAGCGGGCCCGGGGGGATCTGGGTCATCAGCCCCGAGGCCAAGCTGCTCGGGCGGATCGATGTCCCCGAGAATGTCGGCAATCTCAACTGGGGCGGCGATGCGTGGAAGACGCTGTTCATCTGCGCTTCCACATCCCTCTACAAGATCGATCTCGGGGTCAGTGGCAACCGGCTGCCCTATATGGTTTAGAGCGTGATGACCGGAGGTGGACTCGCCGGAGGTCTGAATCACGCGAGAAAACAATGACCGAGAGCGGAATGGATGAGCGAGAGCGAACGCATTCCGCTCCAGGCTCGCGGCCCAGATTTGGGGGTAACCTTGCTTTTCTGCCGGAACCAAAAAAATCGAGGAGGAAGACATGGCAAGCGATGAAGCATTGCGGATCAACCGCGCGACCGCTTCCGTCATCATTCAGGACCTGCAGAACGACGTGATCACCGAGGGCGGCGCATTCGCGTCCTCCGGCGCGCCGAAGCACGCCGCGAGCCAGCGAATCGTCGCCAATGTGGCGCAGCTTGCAAAGGAGGCGCGCGCTCTCGGTGTGCCCGTCATTCACGTTCACTATATCGTCGAGCCCGGCGCGAAGGGGCTGAAGCTGAATGCCCCTTTGTTCAGGGGCGTCAGGGACGCGAATGCGGTCGTGCGGGGAACCTGGGGTGCGGCGCCTGTTGCAGGGCTCGAGCCGCAGGAAGGAGATTTTGTGGTCGAGAAGATGCGCATGAACGGCTTCTACAACACGAAGCTTGAGACTCTCCTGCGCGGCCTCGGCGCCGAAACGGTGATCATCACCGGCGCCTGGACGAATATGTCGATCGAGCACACGGCGCGCCATGCCGCGGATGCCGGCTTCGAGGTCATCGTCGCGAGCGACGGCACATCCACCGTGAATGATGAATGGCAGAAGGCCGGCCTCAACTACGCGCTCACCAATGTGGGCCGCACGCCAAGCTGCGCCGAGATCATTGCCGCACTTCGCGGGTGATCCGAGGCAGGTTCGGACGAGCGGAGGTCAGGCGCGGGAAACCGTCTCCTCGGCGCCCGACCCGCGACGGAGCGCAAGCTTCGCGGCGAGCGCGACCGCGTTCTCTAGCGCGCTCGTCGAGGCGACACCCTTGCCGACGATATCGAAGGCGGTGCCGTGCGCCGGGGTGGTGAAAACGGCGCGGAGCCCGGCGGTCACCGTGACACCGCGATTGAAGCCGCGCAACTTCGTCGCGATCTGCCCCTGGTCGTGATACATCGAGAGCACGCCGTCATACTCGCCGGCGAATGCCTTGATATAGACGGTATCCGAAGGGAAGGGGCCGGCGCAGGCGATGCCTTCCGCTCCCATCGCCTCGACCGCGGGGCGGATGATCTCGATCTCCTCCGTTCCGAAAAGCCCGTTCTCGCCGCCATGCGGATTGAGGGCCGCCACGGCAAGCCGAGGTGCCGCGATGCCGGCGCGGCGCATCGTGGCATCGGCGAGGCGGATCGCGTCGCGGACGCGCTCGGGCGTGATCTGTTCGATCGCCTCTCGTAATGAGACATGCGAGGTGACGCGCGACATCCATTGCCCGTCGAGCACGTTCATCTCGCTGAAATGGCCATTATGGCGCAGCAGATGGGCGAACATCTTGTGCTCGTCGGGGAATTTCCAGCCCCCGTCATACATCGCCCGCTTGTTGAGCGGCGCGAAGGTGATCCCGTCCACCAGGCCGCGCTCGGCGAGCGTGATGGCGTAGGCCAGGGTCTCGCCCGTCAGGCGGCCGGACTCGGCGGAGATGGCTCCGCGCGGAAAGAGCGCCGGATCGATATTGCCGAGATCGATGAGCGGCACGATCTCCGACGAGCCATGGATCGCGTCCTCGGCCAGATCGCTTTCCGTGACCCGCATCCAGCGCAGCGCCACGCCGGCATCGCGCATCCCGAGCTCAAGGACGCGCGCATCCCCGACGACGACGAGGCGCGCCGTCTCCTCCATTTTCCGCTCATGCAGCAGGCGGGCGCAGATCTCGGGGCCTATCCCCGTGCAGTCCCCGAGCAGGAAGGCGAGGCGCGGAAGTTTCTCCGGGGGGCGCGCGGTTTCGTGACTATGGGACATCGCAGTTCTACTCCGCAGCCTGGGCCCGGCCGAGGGTAGGGGCGAAGAATTCGCGAAGGGCGGCAAAGGTTTCGTCCGGGCACTCCTCCTGGAGATAATGGCCCGAGGGTACCGTCGCTGCCTTTACGATGTGGGTCGCGTAACGCGACCAGATGGCGGCCGCGTCATGATTGCGCCCGACGCCGCCTTTCTCGCCCCAAAGGATGAGCGCGGGACAGGCGACGCGGCGGCCGGCCTCGAAATCCTCCGTGTCCATCGGCAGATCGACCGCGAAGGTCGCGCGGTAATCCTCGCACATCCCATGGATGGTCTCGGGATTGCGGATACAGCGGATATAGTCGGCCAATGCCTCGGGCCCGAAGAAGCTGGTGCCCTGGTCGGTCTTCGAAAGCTTGCGGCGGATGAAGAATTCCGGGTCGGCGCCCATCATCCGCTCCGGCGTCGGGCTTGGCTGGATCATGAAGAACCAGTGCCAGGAGAAGGTCGCCCACTCGCGGGTGACATGGTTGAGCAGGTGATGCTGCGGCAGCATATCGAGGAAGCCCGCCCGCAGGATCCGCTCCGGCCGGTCGAGGCACATGCGGTGCAGGACACGCGCGCCGCGGTCGTGCCCGGCGGCGAGGAAACGCTCGAACCCGAGCGCCTGCATCACCTCGAACTGGTCCTGGCCCATCGAGCGGAAGGAATAATTTTCGTGGTTCGGGCCGTCAGGCGGCTTCGAGCTGTCCCCGTAGCCGCGCAGATCGGTGCAGACGACCGTGAATTCCTGCGCGAGGCGCGGCGCGATCTTGTGCCAGGAGAGATGGTTGAAGGGATTGCCGTGCATCAGGAGCAGCGGCGGCCCGCTGCCACCGGTTACGGTGACGATCTCCGCCCCCGCGGTGCTGACGATCTGCTTTCGAAAGCCTTCGAGCATGGGCTGACCCCCACCCGGCGCAGGCCGCCGGCGAGGGGAAGCTGGCGTCGCCGCAGGAGCGTGTCAATCGAAAATCGTCAACGATTTTGGTGCGGCACCCTTGCGGCGGCGCGAACCGCCGCATTAGGCTGAGCCTCACTTCAGGCGTGGCGGGGCCGCCCCATGGAGAGTCCGACGATCCGCAATTCCGAGGCCATGCTGCGGCTGCGCCGCGATGTCTCGCTCACCGAACTGATCCGCCAGGAGATCGAGCACATGATCGATTCCGGCGCGCTCAATCCCGGCGAGTGGGTCAACGAGGCGACCCTCGCGGCGCGCTTCGGCGTCAGCCGCGGGCCCGTGCGCGAGGCTTGCCGCGGGCTCGAGCAGACCGGACGCCTCGTCTTCATCGTCAATCGCGGCGCCTTCGTCCGCGAAGTGACGGAGGAGGAGGCGGTCGAGATCTACGATCTGCGCGCCGTGCTCTTCGGGTTTGCCGGCCGCCTGCTCGCCACCAAGATGACGAAGGCGCAGCATGAGGAGCTCGCGGCGCTGATCGCGGCGATGGATGAGGCCGCCGCGGCCAACGATATCGACCGCTATTACCCGCTCAACCTGGCGTTTCACCAGAAGCTCGTTGCGTTCGCGGGCAATCGCCGGCTTGCCGCAAGCTATGAGCGCTGCGTGCAGGAGCTGCATCTTTTCCGCCGCCGCGCGCTCATTCCCGAGGGACGGATGGCCTCTTCCAACGACGAGCACCAGGCCATTCTCGCCGCGCTCGCCGCACGCAGGCCGGCCATGGCCGAGCGGCTGATGACCGCGCATGTCATGCGGGCGAAGGGACGGGTCCTCGGCCACGCAGCGAAAACCTCGCCGATGCGGCGAGCGGAGTAGATCGGAGGACAGGTGGCGGAAAGGACGCTTTATTCGTACTGGCGCTCCCAGGCTTCGTACCGGGTGCGGATCGCGTTGGCGCTGAAGGGGCTCAGGGCGAAGATCGTGACACTCGATCTTCTCAAGGGGGATCAGTTCGCTTCGTCCTACCGTGCGCTCAATCCTGAGGCTTCCGTGCCGGCACTGGTCGAAGGCGCGGACCCGCCGCTGATCCAATCCCTCGCCATTTTGGAATATCTTGAGGAGTGCCATCCCGAGCCGCCGCTTCTGCCGAAGGAAACCCGCGCGCGGGCCCATGCGCGGGCGCTCGGCCAGGTGGCCGCGATGGATGCGCACCCGCTCATCGTGCCGCGTGTGCGGCATTACCTGACGCAGGAGCTCGGGATCGGTGAAACGGCATTGAGGACGTGGATCCGTCACTGGCTCGAGGAAAGCACGCGCACGCTCGAGACATTGCTTGCGCGGGATCCTCTGACCGGCCGGTTTTGCGTGGGAGATGCGCCGACATTCGCCGATCTCTGCGTCGTGCCGCACATCGCCACGGCGCGGATGCTCTACGGGGCCGATCTCGTCCCGTACCCGACGCTCGCACGCATCCATGCGGCATGCATGGCTCTACCGGCTTTCGCCGAGACCGCGCCGGAACACCAGCCCGACGCGCCACGGAGCTGAAACGGAGCGCGGAAGAAGACAAGAGGCGGAGAAGAGAAACTTCGCCGCGGGCCAAGGGAGTGTGCCCCTGGCCCGGGAGCGGGACGTGTTCGCTCGCGCTCACATATCCCGCTCTCGCCGTTTTTCTTCCCACGTGATTCAGGCCTGCGGTGACTGCCCCTTCGGTCATCACGCTTCGGGTCCAGGTCCCGCTCAGATCTGGTTTTTCCCCATCTGGTCGGCGACGTAGTCGGACTGGCGGATCGCCAGGGTCACGATCGTCAGGGTCGGGTTTTCGGCCCCGCCGCTCGTGAACTGGCTGCCATCGGAGATGAAGAGATTGGCGATATCGTGGGTCTGGCCGAACTTGTTGCACGCGCCGTCGCGCGAATTGGCGCTCATCCGGCAGGTGCCGAGATTGTGGGTGGAGGGGTAGGGCGGCACCTCGATCGTCTGGGTCGCCTCGACGGCCTGATAGACGGCGTCGCCCTGCTTGAACGCGTGGTTGCGCATGGCGATGTCGTTCTCATGGTCGTCGTAATGCACATCCGGGATCGGCAGCCCCCACTGGTCCTTCTCGCTTGGATTGAGCGTGATGCGGTTGGTCGCGCTCGGCATGTCCTCGCCGACCAGCCACATGCCCGCCATGTTCGAATATCCCTCGAGCAGGCTTGTATAGTCGCGTCCCCAGGCGCCGGGATTGAGGAAGGCGGCGAGGAAGGGAACGCCGAGCGAGATCGTCTCCATATGATACCCGCCGACGAAACCGCGGCTCGGGTCGTTGCTGGCTTCGTCCATGACGATGCCAGCCATGGTCGTGCCGCGGTACATATGCACGGGCTGATCGAAGATCGCGAAGACCGAGCAGGTGGTGCGGGCCTGGAACTCGTGCTCCTGAAAACGCAGGCTGGCACCGGCCCAGTGCACGGTTGTGCCGCCGACGGTCTTGCAGGCCCAGGTGGGCAGATTCGGAAAATCCTTGACCACACGCCAATTCCCCGAGGCTGTGCGCTTATCGGTCCAGGCGAGCATGCTGAACGCCGCCCACTCATTGTTGACGAAATCGCGGATCGTGTGGCGCGGCCCGGCCTCGAGCAGCACGACCTTGATGCCTTTCTGGCAGAGTTCGTTGGCGAGCGTGCCTCCGCCGGCGCCCGAGCCGATGATGACGACGACGGAATCGTCACTGAGTTCGTAATTGGCCATCTCTTCCTCCCTTGCTTTTCTGCGTCAGCCGGCCGCAGGGCTGGCGGCATCGGGTGGCTTCGGAAGCCAGTTGATGTCGTCGAAGCCGCGATGGATGTAGCCGCCATAAGGGAAGGACGCGCCCTCATAGCCGAAAAAGCGCCAGACGAGCGGGTTGTTGTAGAGCGAGACGACTGCGGTGCCGCGCACGGTTTGAAAGAAGGGTGTCGTCTCGATCAATGTCAGCACGGCGATCTGGTTGCCGGACGAAAGCGCGATCCAGGCGATGCCCATCGCCTTGTCGAGCCCGGCCACGCCGTCCTTGAGCTCTGCCGCAACCGAAGGATCGGCGGCGGCCTTCTGGTCGAGATCGGTGACGACCTGCGCATAGTACATGTCGCCGAGATTGGGGTGCGGAAAGATCTGGCGGCTCATCGTCAGAAGCGTTTCGCCTTCGTGCGGATCGAGCGTGGTGAGGCTCATCGCTTCCGCCACGCTGGGTGCGGCGAGCACAGCACCGGACGAGGCAGCGGCGATGCCCACGACAGCGCCGGATTGCATGAGCTGGCGCCGATAGATGCCTTTCTTGATCATTTCATGTTTCCTCTCTGATTGGGCTTTTGGTTCGCGCCCCTTCTCGTTTGGGCCGGCCCCGATGCGGCGGGCGCGGCGCGGAAAGGGTTGTCCGAGATGCGTTCAGCGGTAGCGGCCGTGCCGCTGCAGCACCTCGATCTTGTATCCGTCAGGATCCTGGACGAAGAAGAACCGGGCCATCAGCGCGCCGTCGCGATGGAACTCCCGGATCGGATTCGGGTTCAGGCCGTGCGATGCGAAGCGAGCATGCTCCGCAGCAACGTCATCGACCGCGACGGCAAGATGACCATATCCGTCCCCATGGCTATAGGGCTCGGTCCGCCCTTTGTTGAGCGTGAGCTCGACCTCGAATCCGCTTTCGGCATCGCGCAGATAGACGAGCGTGAAATCTGGAAAGTCGTAACGATCCGCGACCGCAAGGCCGAACGCATCCGCGTAGAATGCAATGGATCGCTCGAGGTCGAGCACCCGGATCATAGTGTGAATGGCCTGTGCCATGGGCTTCATCCGCGCCGTAACGAGGATGAAGGACGATAGGCCGCTGCCCAGGCGTCGTGGTGGTAGCAGCCTACTACAATTTTGGTACCCTGCAGCGACTATCCGGCGCGGCGCAGCGGAACGACGGGCATCGCAGGGCCGGTCAAGGGGGACGACAGCGGCAGGTTCTCTCCGTACCGGAGATAGAGGACACAGGCATTGCGCAGCAGGGAGGCGAAGTTGCGCACTTCGCCGCGCGCTTCCAGCACCTCGTCATAGAGCTGGGAGAGGAGGCGGGGCAGGGTCATGCCTTGCCGGGCGGCGATCTCGGCCAGAATGTCCCAGAATTGCCGCTCCAGCCGCAGACTCGTGGAATGCCCGGCGAGGCAGACCGAGCGCGTTGCGAAAGCGTAGGATCTCGGATCCTGATTGGCGAAAATCCGGCACATGGTTTCCCCCTTTCCGAGCGCCCGTTCATGGCGGCGTTCTTTATGCTCCCCTATGGACCCGACGGCTCTGTTTCAAAAAGATGGATAAGATCATGGCAGCCGGGCGAGGCGCTCGGCGAGCAGGGCGAAGAGCCCGTCCGGATCGCAGGGCTCGATGAGCCGGATCGCGAGCCCCCTGCCGGGGGGAGAGGCCGTGATGATCGTCCGCCCGCGGGCGGGGCCCGGGCCGCGTTCGACGGCAAGCGAGACGGGCCGGGCGCGGAAGAGGGCGGGGCGAATCAACCAGGCGAGCGCCAGCGGATCATAGAGGGCTGGTCCAGCCTCAGGGGACGGCAAGGCCCTGAGGATGGCAATCGCCGTTTGCAGCGCGCGGCCCGAGCCGGCCTTCGCGAGCTTCGCGATGCGGATGGGGCTTGCCCGGACAGCGCGGCCGGCTTCGAGGGGGACGAGGGTGAGAGCTGGGCCGGCCGCGGCGAGGATCGTCAGCGCCTCGGGGTCGGCGAGGGCATTGAATTCGGCTTCCGGTGTGGCGTTGCCGGTGCCGCAGGCCCCGGCCATCAGCACGATCTCGGCAACGGAGGCGGCGAGGGCGGGCTCGGTCGCCAGCGCGAGCGCGAGGTTCGTCGCGGGCGCGATCCCGACCAGGGTGAGAGGCGCGGATGCCCTGCGGAGGGCAGCGCGGATCGCGTCGGCGGCAAGACCGGGCGCGGCGGGAGGCCCGGGCGGGAGCTTCACGCCAGCCAGGCCGTCCGGGCCATGGCCCTCCCAGCCGGGCGGGAAGAAGCCGAGAAGCGCGCGGTCCGTGCCGGCATGAACAGGCGTTTCTTTGCCGGCGAGGGCGACGAGGCCGCGCGCATTGGCGAGGGTGCGGGAGACGGGGGCGTTGCCGCCCGCGACCGTGATCGCCTGCACGGCGAGCTCGGGCGATGCGAGCGCGAGCAGAATCGCCAGCGCGTCATCCGCGCCCGGATCGCAGTCGAGAATGAGTGGGCACGGGGCCTCTCCGTTCATGCGGCGACGACTCATGCGGCGACGGGGCCGATTCGCCTGTCGCGCGCATTGCGCAGGACGATCTTCACTGCCTCCTCCCGCCATCGTGAGGATGATCAAACAGTGGATTGCAGGGATGAGAAAGCGCGCTGGATGAAAACCGGGCGCGGCATGCTTGCAAAACCCTCCGCGCATGTGCATTTCTCTCCCGGCAGGAAGGATCCGGCCATCATCCGGCCGGGAGCAAGCGGGCGCGCGAGGGGACCTCGCCGCGCCCGTTCTGGTATGCCCGCCATGATGGAGGTTCGCCGTGCCCGGCACGCCGCTTGAGAAGATCCGCAATATCGGGATCACCGCGCATATCGACGCGGGCAAGACCACCACGACCGAGCGCATCCTGTACTACACGGGCGTGTCGTACAAGATCGGCGAGGTTCATGAGGGCACGACCACAACGGACTATATGGAGCAGGAGCGCGAGCGGGGCATCACCATCACCTCCGCCGCCGTAACCTGCGAATGGCAGGGCCATCGGATCAATATCATCGATACGCCCGGCCACATCGACTTCAACATCGAGGTGAATCGCAGCCTCCGTGTTCTGGACGGGGCGATCTTCATCATCGAAGGCGTGGCGGGGGTGCAGCCGCAGTCGGAGACGAACTGGCGTCTTGCCGATCGCTACAATGTCCCGCGCATCATCTTCATCAACAAGCTCGACCGCACCGGCGCCGATTTCTTCCGTGCCAACGCCACCTTGCGGGAGAAGCTCGATATCGTCGCCCTGCCGCTGCAGCTCCCGATCGGGATCGAGGACCGTTTCGAGGGTGTGGTCGATCTCGTCGAGATGAAGGCGGTGATCTGGGAGGGTGGCGAGCTCGGCGCCAAGTACCATGACGCGCCGATCCCGGCGGAGCTCGCCGAGCAGGCCAAGGAATATCGCCAGACCCTGCTCGACACCGCGCTCTCGGTGGATGACGCGGCGATGGAGGAATATTTCGACAAGGGCGACGTCTCCGTCGAGACCCTGAAGCGCTGCATCAAGGCCGGGACCATCAGCGGTGTCTTCCGTCCGGTGCTCTGCGGCACCGCCTTCAAGAACAAGGGCGTGCAGCCACTGCTCGATGCGGTGCTCGATTACCTTCCCTCGCCGGTGGATGTGCCGGGCATCAAGGTCGCCGCCGAGGAGGGCGAGGAGGATGATGGCGGCGAGCAACGGGTGATCAAGGCCGACCCGAACGCGCCTTTCGCCGGACTCGCCTTCAAGATCATCAACGACAAATACGGCACGCTGACCTTCGTTCGCGTCTATGCCGGCACCGCCCGCTCGGGCGAGATGGTGCTCAACACCACAAAGGGGCATCGCGAGCGGATCGGGCGGATGTTCCAGATGCACGCCGACAAACGGGCGGAGATCAAGGAGGTCTCGGCGGGCGACATCGTCGCCTTCGTCGGGCTCAAGGACACCGCGACCGGCGACACGCTTGCCTCGTCCGAGGATCCCGTGGTGCTCGAGCGCATGGCCTTCCCGGTGCCGGTGATCGACATCTCGGTCGAGCCGAGGACCAAGGAAGGCGTGGAGAAGATGACGCTCGGTCTGCAGAAGCTTGCGGGCGAGGATCCCTCCCTCCGGCTGCGCACCGACCAGGAGAGCGGCCAGACGATCCTTTCCGGAATGGGCGAACTCCATCTCGAGATCATCATCGATCGACTGAAGCGCGAATACGGGGTCGAGGCGGATATCGGCGCCCCGCAGGTCGCCTATCGCGAGACGATCAGCCGCGCCCATACCGAGACCTATACGCACAAGAAGCAGAGCGGCGGCGCCGGCCAGTACGCCGAGGTGAAGATCATCTTCGAGCCGCTGGAACGGAACGGCGGCATCGTCTTCGAGAACAAGGTGGTCGGGGGCTCCGTGCCGAGGGAATATATTCCGGCGGTGGAGAAAGGCATCCGCATGCAGGCCGATACCGGCGTGCTGGCCGGGTTCCCGACCGTCGATTTCCGCTACACCCTGCTCGACGGCAAGTATCACGACGTCGATTCATCGGCGCTCGCCTTCGAGATCGCGGCGAAGGCCTGCTTCCGGGAAGGGATGAAGAAGGCGGCGCCGATCATTCTCGAGCCGATCATGGATGTCGAGATCACGACCCCGCAGGACCATGTGGGCGATGTGGTGGGTGATCTCAGCCGTCGGCGGGGCGTGATCCAGAGCCAGGACAGCTCAGGCTCGACCATCATCGTTCGCGCCCATGTTCCCCTCAAGGAGATGTTCGGCTACATTTCCGATCTTCGGAGCATGACCAAGGGGCGTGCCTCTTTCACCATGCAGTTCCATCACTATGATCCGGTGCCGCGGCAGATCGCCGACGAGATCATGGCGAAGTCGGCCTGAGCACGGATGGATCGGAGGATTGCCTGATGACAGCAGGGGCATGTGATCCGGAGCTTGATCCGCCGGGAATTTCCGGCTCCGTCGCCGGTCCGGGGCGCAGGCCTTGAGAGAGACGCGCTGAGCCGGCGGAGTGATGCAAGCTTCCCGGCTGCATTGGATGCGCGGGCGAAGGGCCGAGGGCCAGGGGACGAGTCGCGCTGTCGAGTGGATCGGATGTGACGAGAGAGGCCAAGCGGTGGCACGGGTCGTGCGGGTTCGGGGTCCTCTTTCGGAGGGGTGGCGGCTCTATCGGGCGGTGGCTCTGGATTCGGATGGTCGGGTGATCGAGCTTCGGCTGGGACCGCCGGAAGTGGGCGCGGATTGGCTTGCCTGCATCGGCGGGCGGGTGGTCGGGCGGGCGGCGTTGCCGCTGCAAGCGGTCCGCACCGCCGAAGCCGCTCTCGGCTAAGCCCCGCTCATGGCGAAGGATGAAGCGGCGCGGTTCCGTGCCATCATGGAGAGCGCGGCCGCGCTCAAGCAGCGGATCGCGACCGAGCTTGCGGTGCCCGTGCTGGCGGTGGTCGGAGCCTGCGAGAGGAGCCTGCGCGGAGGCGGAAAGCTCCTTTTCTGCGGCAATGGCGGTTCGGCCTCCGATGCCCAACATCTTGCCACCGAGTTCCTGATCCGGCTGCGCTCGCAGCATGAGCGTCCCTCTTACGCCGCGCTCTCTCTAACGCTCGACCCAACGGTACTGACGGCTGGCGGCAATGATTACGGGTTCGATCGCGTGTTCGAGCGGCCGCTGCGCGGCCTCGGGCGGGCAGGAGACGTCCTCTTCGGTATCACCACCTCGGGCCGCTCGCCGAATGTGCTTGCGGCATTGCGGGCGGCGTCCGAGATGGGGATCGCCACGGTCGGGATGCTCGGCGGCAACGGCGGCGAGGCGGCCGGGCTCTGCACCCATGTGCTGCTTGTACCGGATTTCGAGACGGCGCGCATTCAGGAATGCCATATCGCGCTCGGCCACGCGGTGCTTGAGCTTCTGGAGGACCGGCTGCTGGCGCGGCCGATCGCATGACCGTTCTCCTCACCGGCGCCGCCGGGTTCATCGGCTATCACGTTACCCGGGCGCTGCTGGCGCGAGGCGAGCGCGTCGTCGGGGTCGACGATTGCAACCCCTATTACGATGTCCGGCTCAAGGAAGCGCGGCTCGGCCAGCTCAGCCGTTCGCCAGGCTTCGTCTTCCATCGCCTCGACATTACCGACCGCGAGGCCATTCTCGCCCTGTTCGCGACCGAGGCATCGGCGCAGCATGTCGTGCATCTCGCCGCGCAGGCGGGCGTGCGTTATGCGCTGGTCGATCCCTATTCCTATTCCGCGAGCAATGTCGCGGGTCATCTTGTGATCCTCGAGGCGGCACGGCGGCTCGGCAAGCTGCGGCATCTTGTCTATGCCAGCTCCTCCTCGGTGTATGGGGCGAACACGAAACTGCCTTTCGCGGAGGCGGATCCCGTCGATCATCCGGTCTCCCTCTATGCGGCGACCAAGCGCGCGGGCGAGCTGATCGCCTATACCTATGCCCATCAGTTCGCGCTGCCGCTCACCGGGCTTCGCTTCTTCACTGTGTACGGTCCGTGGGGACGGCCGGACATGGCCTATTACAGCTTTGCCCGGGCGATCGTCGAACGAACCCCGATCACCCTCTATGACGAGGGAAGGCTGCGCCGCGATTTCACATATATCGACGATATCGTGGCGGGGGTGCTCGGCTGTCTCGACCGCGCGCCGGAGACGAAGCCGCCCGCACGGGTGCTGAATATCGGCAATCACCGGAGCGAGGAAGTCGCCACCCTCGTCGAGCTGCTCGAGGAGGCGCTGGGGCGCAGGGCGGTGATCCGCTGCGCGCCGCGGCCGGCCACGGAAGTGGTGGAGACCTTCGCCGCGACCGAGGCGATCGCTTCACTGACGGGCTTTCGCCCCGCCACGCCGCTCGCCGAGGGAATTCCGCGCTTCGTCGCCTGGTTCCGAAGCTGGCACGGGGTCGGATAGGCACACTCCATCCTCACAATCCGAGCCTTCCCCTTCCACCCGCGTCGCTTGCTGACCAGATGGCGGAGAGAGCGTGATGGCCGGAGGTGGATTCGCCGCAGGTCTGAATCACGCGAGAAAATAAATGGCGAGGGCGGGATATGTGAGCGAGAGCGAACACATCCCGCGCCAGAGCGCCATCTTTCGCAGGACATCCGGCCATGTCCTATCCGCGGCTTTCGCTCATTCGCCCCTCCGTGCGCCGTCGTCTCAAGGTGCTTGCCGGAGGCGACCCGGCGCGGCCGCTTCTCGACCGCAAACGGGTGGAGGCCGCTCTGCATCGGCAGATGCGCGCGCTCAGGATCGATCGGCCGATCGTCTGGCAGGATGGATTGACGTCGGCGTGCGAGAGGGTGACGGCGCGGGCGCTGATGCCGTTGGCGGGGGCGATCCCGGAGATCGCGCTTGCGACTGTGCGCCGTCTCGCCCGGGAACGGGGTCTGCGCATGCATGTTCCGGAGCAGGGGGCAGAGCGACTAGGCTTCGTCGCTGCGGCGAAGAAGGTGGCATGGCAGGCGGCTTCCGAGAGGACGGAGCGTCCGATCATCGCGGCGGTGCTCGACCCGCTGCACGCGGAGCGGACATCGCACCCCTGGAATGCCCGGTGGGGCGAGCGGCCGTCGCGGCGCGATGCGCGCGGGGCGATCGCGGAGCTATACTTCGTGTGCCGCCAGCCGCAGACCCTCAACGCCGCCTTCCGCCAGTCCTGTGACGTTGCGCGGGAGGGCATGCTCGGCGCAGCACCGGCCCCATCCTTTGCGGCGGACTGGATGAAAGCATGGATGATCGCATGGGCGGAGACCCTGGGGAATCCGCCGACGGGCGATGATCCCTATGGCGAGGCAGGTCAGGCGGCCTGGGATTCGTTATTGGAGGAGGCGGGCGGCGAAGCGGGGCGCGAGGTTCTGGCCGCGACGCGGAGCAACGCATTCGCGGCATTCGTGGACAACGCGCTCGACCCCATTTTCGGTGCCTGGTGCGCGCTCGGCGAGCTCAATGCCGGAAGCCCCGGGGGTGACCTCGCTCGTCCTTGGCGGTGGATCCTCCGCTCTTTCTGGCTGCCTTTCCTGCATATGAGCCTCTCCGGGCTCGCGCTCTACTGGGCAACGCCCGAGGCGGTCATCTGCCTGCCGCGTCCGGCCCTTTTTCTTCACCCCAACGGGGCCGATCGCGATCGGGACATGGCGATCCTCTGGCCGGACGGCGAGAGCCATGGACCGGTCAAGGCCATGCGCGCGCCGCCGGGGATCGCACGGGAACGGGCATCGTTCTGACGGCGATCAGCGAGGGCCGTTTTTTGAAAAGGAAAAAAGAACGCCAGGGGAAAACCCCTTGCGCCGGCGAAGCTTTCGATTTTCGAAAGATTTCTTAGGCGGCTTTCAGTGTCGCTTCGGCGTATTCGTAATTGGCGAGCTTGTCGAGCCAGTTCTGCAGATAGTCCGGGCGACGATTGCGGAAATCGAGATAGTAGCTGTGCTCCCACACATCGCAGCCGAGCAGCGTCTTGCCTTCACCGGTGGCGAGCGGGTTCGAGCCGTTCGGCGTGCGGGTGACCTTGAGCTTGCCGTCCTTGCCGAGCACGAGCCACGCCCAGCCGGAGCCGAACTGGCCGACGCCGGCGGCTTTGAAAGCATCCTTGAAGGCGGAGACCGAGCCGAAGTCCTCGGTGAGCTTCTTGTCGAGCGCGCCCGGAATCTTGCCGCCCGCAGGGCTCATCATCGGCCAGAAGAGAGTGTGGTTCCAATGCTGCCCGGCATTGTTGAAGACGCCGGCGAGGTCCGGCTTGTCCTTGGAGAAAAGCACGATCTCGTCGAGCGATTTGCCCTTGAGCGCATCGTTCTTCTCGACGAAGCCGTTGAGTGCCGTGATGTACGCCAGATGGTGCTTGTCGTGGTGGAGCTCGAGCGTTTCCTGGCACATGCCATTGGCCGCCAGGGCGCTATGGGCGTAGGGAAGGGCAGGGAGTTCGAAGGCCATGGGGCGCATCCTCCAATCGAGTGGGGCATCGAACATCAGCGGAGCCGCCGGAGAGCAATGCGGGGCCGAGCGGTATCAAGTTAGCTATGACCGCGGGCGAGGAGCGTCAAGGCAGCGGGGGCGGCATTGCCCCGACGGGTCGCGGTGGGGCTGAGCGCGCCGGGCGCGCTCGTCCGGCGCGGCGATCCCGATCGTTTCCTCCCCGCGCTCTTCGCGCCTTCGCCCGCGCGGGAGACGCTGTTCGTCCTTTACGCCTTCAATCTCGAGCTGGCGCGCGCCTGCGAAATGTCCCGCGAGCCGCACATGGCGCTCATCCGTCTCGCCTGGTGGCGCGAGGTGGTGGAAGGAGCGATCCGGCGGCACGAGGTTGCCACGCCGCTTTCCTTGGCCCTGGCGGAGGGCCGACTGGAGCGCGCAGCGCTGCTTTCCCTGATCGAGGCGCGGGAAGACGAGGTGACGCCGGAGCTGCCGACGCTTGCCGACTGGCGGAGGCACATGTTCGCAAGCCAGGGCGGGCTCGCCGCCACCGCCGGCAGGGCGCTCGGGGCGGATGCGGAGCCGGCGCTCATGGCTTTCGGAGCGGCCTATGGCGCGGCGCGGCTGCTGCGCAGCATTTCCGCCCTCGCCCGCCAGGGACGGGTGCTGCTGCCGAAGGATGTTCTTGTCGCGCAGGGTCTTTCCCCCGATTCGGTCACGGCAGGCGCGCAAGCGGCCGGACTTTCCGGGGTGCGCGCGCGCCTTGCCGCCGAAGCTGCTTCCTGGCTCGGCGAGGCGCGTCGGCACATTCTGCCGCGCGCGGCCCTGCCGGCGGCGCTTCCCGCGGTGCTGGCGGCACGCGATCTCTGTCGTCCGGACGAGGATGCGGCTCGCCCGCGCGGGCTCGGGGCGCGGCTCGCGGTGCTGACGGCCGCCGTCTCCGGCCGAATTTGAACTCCCTGGCCGCATTGAAATTCATTTCGAAACAGCATCCATTTCCGGCCGATCCCGGCGATTTGAGTCGCGCGTCATCTGCCTCTAAGGTCCGCCCCCACCGCGCCGAAGGGGAAGCGACATGCCGCGATTGGCAGCCAATCTGTCGATGATGTTCAACGAGGTGCCGTTCCTCGACCGCTTCGAACGGGCAGCGAAGACAGGGTTCACCGCGGTCGAATATCTCTTCCCGTATGAGTTCCTTGCTCCCGACATCGCGGCGAGGCTCAAGGCCAACGGGCTTGCACAAGTGCTGTTCAATGCGCCCCCCGGCAACTGGGCGGCGGGCGAGCGGGGGCTTGCGGCCGTGCCCGGCCGCGAGGCCGAGTTCCGCGAGGGGTTCCTGCGCGCGCTCGACTATGCTGCCGCTCTCGACTGCTCGCAGATTCACGTGATGGCCGGAATCCTGCCGCCGGGCGTCGCGCAACTCACCGCTGCCAGCGTCTATGCTGCCAATCTCGCCTGGGCCGCGGAGCAGGCGGCCAAGGTGGAGGTGAATGTCCTCCTCGAGCCGATCAATCACCGCGACATGCCGGGCTACTTCCTCAATACGACGCGACAGGCAGCCGAGATCATCGCCGGGCTTGGCGTGGACAATATTCGGCTGCAATTCGATCTCTACCATTGCCAGATCACCGAGGGCGACGTGACACGGCGGATGGCGGATCTGCTCGGGCTCGTCGCGCACATGCAGATCGCCGATGTGCCGGACCGCCATGAGCCGGGTACCGGAGAGATCGGCTGGGACTATGTCTTCCGGCGCATCGATGCGCTGGGCTATGCGGGCTTCGTCGGCTGCGAGTACCGGCCTGCCGGCGAGACGGAGGCCGGGCTGGCTTGGCGCGCGCGCTTCGGGGTTTGAGAGCGAGATAGCGGGAAAGGACGGAGAGAGTATGCGAATCGGATTCATCGGCCTCGGCATCATGGGGCGCCCGATGGCGCTCAATCTTGCCGAGGGCGGGCACACGCTCATCGTGCCGGAGCGCAAGAGCCTCAGCGCCGAGATGCGGAGGGACGCCACGGTGGTGGCGGACGCGAAGAGCGTGGCCGCCGGCGCCGAAATCGTGATCCTGATGGTGCCCGACACGCCGGATGTCGAGCAGGCGCTGTTCGGGCCCGCCGGCGCGGCGGAGGGGCTCAAGCCCGGCACACTGGTAATCGACATGTCCTCGATCAGCCCGATCGCGACGCGCGACTTTGCCGCGCGCATCAACGCGCGCGGCTGTGATTATCTCGATGCGCCGGTCTCGGGCGGCGAAATGGGAGCCAAGCAGGCGAGCCTCACGATCATGGTGGGCGGGCCCGGGGCGGCTTTCGCCAAGGCGCTGCCGCTCTTTCAGCTCATGGGCAAATCCATTACCCATGTCGGCGAGAAGAATGGCGCGGGGCAGATCTGCAAGGTTGCCAACCAGATCATCGTTGCCTGCAATATCCAGGCGGCGGCCGAGGCGCTCGTCTTCGCCGCCAAGGCCGGCGCCGACCCCGCCGTGGTGCGCAAGGCGATCCTCGGCGGATTCGCAGGCTCACGGGTGCTCGATGTGCATGGCGAGCGGATGCTGACCCGTGCTTTCGCGCCGGGCTTCCGTATCCGCCTGCACGAGAAGGACCTCTCGCTCGCGCTTGGGGCCGCGCGTGAGCTTGGTCTCGCGCTTCCGAGCACCGCGCTCGCCCAGCAGATGTTTCAGGCGGCCGCGGCGAACGGCGCGGCGGAGTCGGACCATTCGGCGCTGGTCACGGCGGTCGAGCTTCTCGCCGACCAGCGCCTTGGCGGTTGAGAAGGGAACGCTCGGGAATCACAAAACCTGGGACGGCAGACCCGTTTCTGATATCAGACCGGGGGGGCAGGAATGAAACACGTCCGGCCACGGCGGGGGCAGGCCGGGCAGCAACCGGACGGCAAGGACAGCAATGCGATTCAACGAGATCGGTCAGCAATTGCGGGCGTTCCGCCTCGAATCGGGCCTGCGAGCGGAAGAGGTGGCTGCAAGGCTCGGAGTGTCGCGAGCGGCTCTCTATCGCTACGAGAAGGGGGAGGTGATCAAGCTCGACACGGTCAAGCGGCTGGCCGAGCTTTTGAAGATCTCGCCCCTCTCGCTGCTCGGAATCGGTATCGAGTATTATACCCGCGCCGCGGCCTTTCTCGAGCGGCTTCGCCAGCTGGAGGAGACCGCCGATCAGGTGCTCCAGCTCGAGGGACCGTTTTGCTATCTGACGACCTCCGATTCCTATGACGCGGCGATGCGTGAGGTGTTCGAGGCTGCCGCGGAGCGTGCGTCCGCCCCTTCGGGTGCAGGATTCCGGGCGGCGGCGGAACAGGCGATGGGAATCCTCGCGCAGCGCAAGCGGGCCTACGCCCAACGCAAGCCGAACGTGATCGCGCTTCTCTTCACCACAGCGATCGAGCGCTTCCTCGCCGCCGGAATTGCCGGCGGGGTGAGCCTGCCGGAGCGGCTGCGCCGGCATTGCCGCGACATCGCGATGACCGAGGTGGAGCATATCATCTCGCTGATGGAGGCCGAGCCGATGGGCGTGCAGTTCGGTGTCCTCAACGGCCCGGAGCCGAGCGGGTCCTTCAGCATCCTGCGCACCCGCGAGCGGACTGCCCTGTCGCTCAATCCTTTCCGGATGGACACCCATCCCGCGGACCAGACCGGGGTGGCGATGATCACCCATTCCGACGAGGCTGTGGGCGCGCATCAGCGGATTGCCGAGGCGCTGTGGCAGGAGGCGCTCAAGGGGCCGGCCGGCGCGGCCCGGCTGCGCGAGCTGGTGGAAGCCGCGCGCTAGAGCGGGATGCGTTGGCTCCTGCTTACGCATTCCGCTCTACGCATTTGTTTTCCCGCGTGATTCAGGCCTCCGGCGAGTCCACCTTCGGTCATCACGCTCTAAGCCTGGGCGAAGCGGCGGCCGTGGCGGCTCACCCGGCGGGAAACGGGACGGGCAGGCCGATCGCCATCGTGCTGCCGCCGCGGGAGGATTTCTCTCCCGCCGCCTCCGGGGCGATAGGGATCGTGGTGCACCAGCTCGCGCGGACGAGTAGACCAGGCTTTTCGCCCCTTGTCATCGGCCCGGCCTCGCCTTTCCCGCCCTATCCGGATGTGGCGTTCACGCCGGTCCGTCCGCGTTGGTGGCCGCCCGGGTCGCATGCCTGGCGCTATGCCCGTGCGGTCCTGCACGGCCTGCGCGATCTGGAGTGGAGTGAGGTCATTCGCGCTCCCACACCTCGCTCTCGGTCGTTGTTTTCTCGCGTGATTCGGACCTCCGGCTTTCCCACCTCCGGTCATCACGCTCTGGCGCCTTCGCTGATCGAGGTGCACAACCGGCCGGATGTCGCCCTCTTCCTGGCCGAGCGCCTGGCGGATTCCAAGGTCGTGCTTTTTCTCCACAACGACCCGCTCGGCATGCGGGCGGCCCGGGCGTGCGCGGCGCGGCAGCGCTTGCTCGCGCGGCTGGCCAGAGTGGTGACGGTGTCCGGCTTTCTGCGCGGGCGGATGCTGGAAGGCATCGCGGAGACGGGACGGGTTTGCGTGCTGCCGAACCCGATCGTCCGCACGGCAGTGCCCGTGGCCGATCCCTCCAGGCCCCGTGAGAAGGTGCTGCTGTTTGCCGGCAGGGTGGTGCGGGACAAGGGGGCGGATGCCTTCGTCGCCGCGGTGGAGGCGGTGCTGCCGCGCCTGCCCGGCTGGCGGGCGGAGATGTTCGGTGCCGACCGGTTCGGGCCGGATTCGCCGGAGAATGCCTATCTGCGCGCGCTCCGGCGCCGTGCGGCGTCGGCCGGCATTGCCATGCGTGGCTATCGGCCGCAGGCGGAGGTGCTGGCGGCGATGGCGCGGGGCGCGATCGTGGTCGTGCCAAGCCGCTGGGAGGAACCGTTCGGGCTGACCGCGCTCGAGGCGATGGCGGCTGGCGCGGCACTGATCACCACGCGGCGTGGGGCGCTGCCGGAGGTGGCCGGGACCGCCGCGCGCTATGCCGAGCCCGACCCACCGGAAGCGCTTGCCGAGGCCATCCACGCGCTTGCGAACGACGAGCCGGGGCGCGTTGCCCTGGGTGCCGCCGGGCAGGCGCGGGCGCGGGAATTCGATCTCGAGCGGGTCGCTTCCCGGCTCGACCGGCTGCGCAGGGAGGTTCTGGATTCGTGAAGCCTGAGGGTCTGGCCGATCGGGTTGCCCAAGGCGTGGCGATCGGCGCGACACTGATCCTGCCGCTCTTTCTCCTCTATGGGCGTTCGGCCGCCGAGGGGATGATCGCGCTCGTCGATCTCTGCTTCCTCTTTCGCTGCGCCTATCAAGGAGAGTGGGCGTGGCTCGGGAGCCCCTGGTTCAGGGTCGGGCTCGGCTGGTGGGGCTGGCTCGTCGTCTGCTCCCTGCCGTTTCCACCCTTCGCCGACAATGGCCTCCATCCGTTCGGCGAAGCGCTGGCGGTGCTGCGGTTCCTTGTCTTCATCGCCGCCCTCGAGCACGTCGTGCTGGCGGGGCCGGCGGCGCGGCGCTGGCTTTCCCGCATCCTCGCTGCCGCCTTCCTTTGGATCGGCATCGAATCACTGCAGCAATACATTACTGGTCACAACATCTTCGGCCATCCGGTCAACGGCGATGGCGAGCTTACCGGCCCTTTCGACAAGCCGCGCGCGGGCCCGCCTTTCTCGCGCCTGCTTTTCCCGGTGGCGCTGCCGCCGGTGGCGCGGCTGCTGGCCCGCCCAGGCTTCGGCCTGCGCGCCTTGGGTGTCGTGCTCATGCTGGTTGCCGTCGCGGTGCAGGTGCTGATCGGCCAGCGCATGCCGCTTTTGCTGGTGGGGCTCGGCCTCTTTGTCACCTTCCTCCTGATGCGACGGCTGCGCATGCTGGTCACGGTGGCCGCGGTCGCGGCGCTCGCCCTGGTCGGTGCGGCGGCGGTGGTACGGCCCGACGCCTATTATCGCCTGGTCGATAAATTCTCGCGCCAGATGGACCATTTCCGTGCGAGCCCCTATGGCGAGCTCTATGAGCGGGCCACCGTGATGGCGGTGGACAATCCGCTGCTCGGCCTCGGCTATGACGGCTTCCGAGACCATTGCCTGCAGCCGCGCTATGCCCATGACATCACCTTTCTGTTCACCGGGCACAACCGGAAATCCTATGTTCTGGACAATCGAAATGCCTGCAACGAGCATCCCCACAATTTCTATTTCCAGGCGGTGACGGATGCCGGTGTGCCCGGCCTGCTTCTCTATGCGGCGCTCGCTCTCTGCTGGCTGGTGGCGCTCGGTCGCGGGCTCGGACGGGACGCCGACCCGACACGGGTCGGGCTCTTCGTTGCCGCCTTCATCTTTCTTTGGCCGCTCGCCTCCACGTCGAGCTATCTCGACATGCCGATGAGCGGCTGGTCCTTTCTGCTGATCGGATGGGGCCTCGCAGAGGCGCGGGCGGCGCGTCAACCCGCGAGGGCGAGATAGAGGGAGACCGTCAGGAGCGAGGCGACCGTGGAGACGAGAATGACCCTGGAGGTGACGGCCGCTTCCCGGCGATAGAGCTCGGCCAGCATGAAGGGGCCCGTCCCGGTCGGAAGTGCTGCAAGCAGGACGGCGGCATGGGTCAGCAGAGGCGAGAGGTTGAGGACGATCGCGGCCAGGACCCATGCGATGACTGGCTGCAGCAGGAGCTTGAACCCGACAAGGAGGGCGGTCGAACCGGCGTTTCCGGGGCTTTTTTCCCGCTCCGATGCCAGGAAAAGCCCGAGTGTGACGAGCGCGCAGGGAGAAGCGGCGCCGCCCAGCAGCTTGAGAAAGGTTTCAAGGGGGGCCGGGACGCTCTGCCCGGCGATCGGAACCAGCGCTCCCAGGACGGGTGCGACGAGGAGCGGATTGCGAAGCAGCGAGCAGCCCACTTTCACGGCGAGAGCGTGATGACCGGAGGTGGAATCCCCGCTTGTCTCTCTCACGCGGGAAAACAAATGGCGAGAGCGGGAAGCGTGAGCGAGAGCGAATACATCCGGCTCGAAGCGCGTCCGGCGCCTTTCGGTTTGCAATCCGACCTCGATGAGGATGATGGCGATGGCGAAGACGAGGCAGACGGTGATGAGCGTCGCGATCATCGTCGGCGCCAGCGCCTTTCGGCCGAGGGCGAGAAGAGCCAGGGGGAATCCAATGAAGCCCGTGTTCGCGTAGCCGGCATTCAGGCCGTCAATCGCGGCATCCGCCAGATGACGCGGACGCCGGAGCCGAACGGCGACGGTGGTGCCGAAGATCATCAGGCTGCTCAGGCCGAAGGCGGCGATGAAGCCCGGCTGCCAGATATCTTCCCACCGTGCATGGGCGATGATGTCAAAAAGGAGTGCCGGCAGCGCCAGGAAAACGACGAAGCGGTTGAGCTCCGCCGTTGCGTGCGGGCCGAGGACGCCGATTCGTCTTGCCAGCCAGCCTGCGAAGATGAGCGCGAAAATGGGCAGGACGACCATGAGGGTCGAGAGCATCGGGAGCGGCCAAACGAGATATTGAACCTTCCGCTCCTATCGGCCCGCTTCCATATAATCCAATGCCATTTTCCGGATCTGTTCATACCCGTTCGGCATCATGATCGACATAAGACAGATGCGCTACTTCGTGGTACTGGCTGAAACGCTGCATTTCGGCCGGGCCGCCGAACGCCTGCACCTGACCCAGCCGCCGCTGAGCCGTCAGATCGCATCTCTGGAGAAGGAGCTCGGCGTACGCCTTCTCGAGCGTCATTCACGTCGGCCGACACTCACCCATGCGGGGAGGCGCTTCCTGGAAGAGTCGCAGGCAGCGCTCGTCGCCTTCGATCAGGCTTGCCGAAATGCGCGGCTCGCCGATCGCGGCGAACTTGGCGAGCTCTCTATCGGCTTCATGATGCACGCGGCCAACACGGTTCTTCCCGCCCTCGCGCGCCGCTACATGGCTCTCTATCCCCGGGTGGAAATGACGCTGCGGGAGGTTATTCCGACCGTCCTGATCGGTGATGTGCTCGCCGGCCGCTTCGATGCAGGCATCATGTTCTTTCCAGGCCCGACAAGGGGGCTCGAGACCCGCGAGATCTATCGCGAGAAACTGTGCCTGGCCGTCCACTGCGATCACAAGCTCACCGCCCTCGAAAGGGTTGGTGCGCGGCATCTCGAAGGCGAGAAGCTGATCGCGACGCCGATGGATGCAGCGCCAACCTTGCGCGCCGTGATTGCGGGCTATTGCCGCTCCGCCGGGTTTCTTCCGGCGATCAGACTCGAGGCGCAGCTTCAGCAGACGATCGTGAACCTTGTTGCGGAAAATCTCGGCAGCGCGCTCGTCCCCGAATCCATGCGCAAGCTTGGGATCGCCAATGTGGCTTTCCGCGAACTCGAGGACGCGCCCACGATCGAGCATGTCGTCACCTGGCGGCCCGGCAATCTCAACCCCGCCCTCGGGCGCTTTCTGGCGATCCTTGGAGAGGGGGCTTATCAGCGCCTGCCAAATGGGGAGGGACAGGGGCCGGGTGGTTGAGAGCGGGGGCGCGCCCTATATTCGGCCTCACACACCCCCATATTCCTTGGGCCAACCCCAACCGAGAGGACAGGATGGCTGAACTGGCTGCCCCAAAGGCCACCTCCCAGGGGGCCACCTCCCAGGGGGCCCCCTCCCAGGAGACCGCCCCCCCGGGGGTCGCCCAAGTGCCCGTGACCGTGCTGACCGGGTATCTCGGCGCGGGCAAGACGACCCTTCTCAACCGCATCCTGACCGAGCTGCACGGCAAGCGCTATGCGGTCGTGATCAATGAGTTCGGAGAACTCGGCGTGGACAACGACCTCGTCGTCGAGAGCGACGAGGAAGTGTTTGAGATGAACAACGGCTGCATCTGCTGCACCGTGCGGGGCGACCTGATCCGCATCGTCGGCGGGCTGATGAAGCGACGGGACAAGTTCGACGGCATCATCATCGAGACGACCGGACTCGCCAACCCCGCCCCCGTCGCGCAGACCTTCTTCGTCGACGAGGGCGTGCGGCAGAAGGCGCGGCTCGACGCGATCGTCACCGTGGCCGATGCGAAGCATCTGCTCAAGCGGCTGGAGGATAGCCACGAGGCGGCCGACCAGATCGCCTTCGCCGATGTGATCGTGCTCAACAAGACCGATCTCGTGGGCCCCCAAGAGCTGGATGCGGTCGAAGCGCGCATTCGCGCCATCAACCGTTTCGCGCACATCCACCGCACCGAGCGCGCTTCGCTGCCGATCGCGGAGGTGCTGGACCGAGGCGCTTTCGATCTCGAGCGGGTGCTCGGCCATTCACCGGATTTCCTTACCGATGATGCGCATGAGCACAATGACGACGTGACCTCGGTGAGCTTCGAGCTCGACCGGCCGATCGACCCCGAGCGGTTCAATGCCTGGATGAGCGTCCTGCTCGCTGAGAAGGGGCAGGACCTGCTGCGCACCAAGGGGATCCTTCACTATGCCGGCGAGGATCGCCGCTTTGCCTTCCAGGCCGTGCACATGATCGCGGATGGGGCTTTCATCGGGCCGTGGAAGGAGGGGGAGACGCGGACGAGCCGGCTTGTCTTTATCGGCCGCAATCTGAACCGCCCGCAGCTTCGTCGCGGCTTCGAATCCTGCGAAGCCGGCTGAGCATTCTGTGGCGATGGGCGAGACCGCGAACGCCGATTCGCTGCTGAAGACACGCGGAGAGAGCCGCTCCCTCGAGGCTTTCGTGGTTGCCTGCGCCTTCGAACGCAGCGGCCGTTTCTGCGCTTTCGCCCTGGGCGACGGGACGCTCAGGATCGCCGAACCGGCGGCCAATGCCGAATGGCGGAGCGTGGTCGTGCATGAGGGCGCGGTGCTGTCACTCGCGCCGGATGCGGCGGGAGGCGGATTCCTGAGCGGCGGGGATGACGGCGCTTTGCGCCGCACCGCGACGGCGGGAGAGGTTGCAGAGATCGCCCGCTTCGGGGGGCCCCGCTTTGGAGGGCCCCGCTTTGGAGGGCAATGGGTCGAGCATGTGGCGAGCCATGAAGAGGCCAAGGCAGGAGGTGGCCGAATTGCCGCGGCGGTCGGAAAATCCGTTCATCTCTTCGACGGAGCCGGGCTCCGGCTCAAGAGTTTCGAACACAAATCCACGGTGAACGGCATTGCCTTCGACGCCAAGGGCAAGCGGCTCGCGGCGAGCCACTATAATGGCGTGTCGCTCTGGTTCGTGGGGGCGAAGGAGGCAATGCCGCGCGCGCTCGAATGGAAGGGGAGCCACCTTGCCGTGGCACTCCATCCGGATGGCGACGCGGTGGTGACGGCAATGCAGGAGAATGCGCTGCATGGCTGGCGGCTTTCGGACGGGCAGCACATGCGCATGAGCGGATATCCCGCCAAGACGGAGTCGCTCTCCTTCTCGCGGCGGGGGAAGTGGCTCGCCAGCAGCGGCGCCGATGCGATCATTCTGTGGCCGTTCTTCGGCGGTGGACCGATGGGCAAGACGCCGCTCGAGCTTGCCGGCGGCGACGGCGTGCTCTGTACGAGGGTTGCATGCCATCCCTTGCACGATGCGGTGGCGGGAGGATTCGCCGACGGACTCGTGGTGCTCGCCGATATCGATCAGGGGCGGGTGCTGCCGGTGGCGGCACCCGGACGCGGCACGGTCAGCGCGCTTGCGTGGAACGCGGACGGCACCCGGCTCGCGTTCGGCACTGAGAGCGGGTTTGCCGCGACTGTCGATTTCTCGCGAAGGTAGCGAGGGTTCCTTATCAGTATCAGTGCAGGACGGCGCCGAGCAGGGCGCGTGTCCGCGGATGCTCGGGCGCGCCGAAGACGCGCTCGGGCGGGCCGGATTCGACGATCCGTCCCTGGTCCATCACCGTCACGCGACGGGCGACCTGGCGGGCGAATCCCATCTCGTGCGTCACGACCACCATGGTCATGCCGGCGCGAGCGAGATCGCGCATCACCGAGAGCACCTCACCCACCATTTCGGGATCGAGGGCGCTCGTCGGCTCGTCGAACAGCATCACGGAGGGCCGCATGGCGAGCGCGCGGGCGATCGCCACGCGCTGCTGCTGGCCTCCGGAAAGCGAGGCGGGAAAGGCGGTTTCCTTGTCCGGAAGGCCGACGCGGGCAAGAAGCTCGCGGGCGCGATGCACGGCTTCCTCCCGTTTCTCGCCGCGCACCCGGATCGGGGCGATCACGATATTCTCGAGCACATTCATGTGAGCGAAGAGGTTGAAGCGCTGAAAGACCATGCCGACATCGCGGCGCCGACGCGCGATATTCGTCGCGCGGTCCTCAACCAGCTTGCCTCCTCGCTCGCGATAGCCGACCATCTGGCCGTTCACCGTGATGCGTCCGGCTTCGATTGTTTCGAGATGATCGAGGCAGCGGAGGAAGGTGGTCTTGCCCGATCCCGAAGAGCCGATCAGCACCACCACCTCGCCACGCCGGACGGTGAGCGTGACACCGTCGAGAACCTTGCGCACGCCGTAGGATTTCTCCACGCCTTCGGCGGCGATGACGATATCGTCCGCAATGCCGACCATCACGCGAGCTCCGAGAGAGCCGGCTCGGTGATTGCCGAGGGCATGGGTCCTGCAAGCGTTTCGCGATTCCGTCCCGCGTCCATCCGCCGCTCGATCCAGCCCAGCAGCAGCGACCAGATCGAGGTCAGCACGAGGAAATAGATCCCGAGAGCGGAATAAAGCTCGAAGGTGCGGAAGGTTGCCGAATTGATCGTTTCGGTCACTAGCAGCATTTCGGAAACACCGATCACGCTGACGAGGGTGCTGTTCTTCAGCATGATGTTGAACTGATTCCCGATCGGCAGCAGCACGATGCGCAGCGCCTGTGGCAGCACGATGCGGCGGAGGATCATCGCGGGCGGCATGCCGAGCGCCTTTGCCGCCTCGGTCTGGCCGCGATCGACGGCCTCCATCCCGGCGCGGAAGATCTCCGCCATGTAGGCGCCCTCGTTCAGGCCGAGTGCCAGGATGCCGGCCTGCACATTGCCGGCGAGCGCGAAGGGGCCGGCCTGCCAGTCGTGGAAATGGAGAATGTTGGCCGCAGCGAGACCCGTATAGATGAAGACGATCTGCACCAGAAGCGGCGTGCCGCGGACGAGCAGAATATAGGCGCGCGCAGCATAGGAGAGCACCGGATGGCGGGACATCCGGGCGAGCGCCATCGGCAGCCCGATCGCAAGGCCGAGAGCCTGGCCGCCCACGCTCACGAGGATCGTGAGCCATAGCCCTTCGAGGAACACGCCTTGCGGGCGGAGAAGCTGGTTCCAGAAATAAGGCCAGTCGAAATGCATGCGTGCCGCTCTTTTGCAGGATCAATCGGCTAAGGAAACAAGGCGGTCATGCAAGGGATCGAGATTGTTGCGCACCCGTCTTGCCTTGACGCTCCTTCTCAAGGCTTCGGCGGATCGCTCTCTTTCTCGGACGCAAGGCTCAGCATATCGATCTGGAGATCCCATTTGGTGAAAATGCGCGCGTAGGTGCCATCCTTCATCATCGCGGCGAGAGTCGTGCGGAATGCGGCGTTGAGCGCGGTTTCGTCCTTGCGCATGCCGATGCCCGTCGCAACCTTGAAATAGGGCGGGCCGCCGAGCTCGAACTGGTTTGGCGCGGTGTGGATGTAGTAGCGTGCGGTCTCATAGGCGACGCCGTAGGCGGCAACCTGAGCGAACTGCACCTGCTGCAGGGCTGGCGTATTTTCCGGGAACGCCACGATCTCGATCAAAGGTTTTCTGGCCGCGGCGAGCGAGGCATTGGCCTGCTGCAGCATGATCGTCGCGGTGGTGCCAGTCACAGTGGCGGCCTTGCGGCCGGAGAGCCCGGTGAGCGAGCCGACCTTCGGCGCGCCTGCCTTCATGAGGATCGCTTCGTGCGAGTTCATGTAGGGAATCTCGTCGATCACTTTGAGCCGGGCCGGCTTGATGAAGAGCTGAGACATAATGGCATCACAATGATCGGCAAGCAGCGCCGGAATGACGCCAGCGAAGGGAATATTGATCCAGACCGGTTTCAGACCGAGACGCCTCGCGATCTCATCGCCGAGATCGATGTCGACGCCGACCGGCTGGGCCGAGGCATTCATGAACTCCATCGGCGGGAGGTTGATCGCGCTGCAATAGCGGATGGTTCCCCGCTTGAGCACGCTGGCCGGCAGATCGGCCGCCCGGGCCCCCCCGGCGAGGCCGGAAAGGAAAACGCTTGCCACGGCCATGAGCCCAAAGAGATTTTTCCGCACGATCAGGCCTTCCCCTTCCGTGTTCGCGCGGTCTTCCTCCGCGCCCTCCAGTCACCTCCCGCCCCGATCAGAAGCAAAGTTTTCCACGCCTCGGGTACCGGCACTTCGCGTCAGGGCGAGCGGGTCGGCCTCAGGGGTGCTTGTCTTGCCTTGTCTCTCACTCCTTAATTCTCCGCCCATAACGAAGTGAAGTATGGCACGTTGAATTTCGGGAGCGCGAAATGACGATAAAAGGAGGATGGAGCGGAGCACAAGAGAGGAAATTTCAAAAAATTGGCTTTTTGACTGGATTTTTGCTTATGTTTTGATCGAATCGCACATAAAATTTGCCGACCTGCCTATTTGCTGATCAATTATCGCTGGCGTCGCGGGGAATACGCCGTTCGACCGCGGAGGTGCCTCGGAGGCGGTCCGGTTGGAGAGGCGGCGCGGTCAGGCTCCGGGGGAATCCAGCCTCGAGCCTTGTCCGGGGCGGCCGATGTGCGCTAAAGGCGCCCGCTCAGCCCGCGAGCGGCGCGGGCGTGGTGGAATTGGCAGACACGCCAGATTTAGGTTCTGGTGGCGCAAGCCGTGGGGGTTCAAGTCCCTCCGCCCGCACCAGCCTCCGGGTCCGGCGAGAAGGATTTCTTCCGCTTATGCAAGTGACTGAAACCCTCTCGGAGGGGTTGAAGCGCGGCTACACGGTCGTTGTGCCCGCAAATGATCTCGAGGCCCGCCGCCAGGCGAAGCTCTCGGATCTGGCGCGTGACCTCAGGCTGCCCGGCTTCCGGCCGGGCAAGGTACCCGCCTCGGTGGTGCGACAGCGCTACGGCACGGCGGTGATCGCCGAGGTGCTTCAGGAATCGGTGAGCGAGGCAACCGAGAAGGTGGTGAGCGAGCGGGGCCTGCGCCCGGTGGTGCCGCCGAAGGTGGATGTGGTGGCGCCCGGGCTGGGGCCGGCGGAGAGCCGGGACCTCGAATTCAAGGTCGAACTCGAGCTTATGCCCGAAATCAGCATGCCGGACTTCGCGACGGTCCGGCTCACCCGGCTCAAGGCCGAGCCGAGTGATGAGGCCGTTGGCGCGGCGCTGGACCGGATCGCCGTGAGCGGCGCGGCGCTCGAGCCGATCACCGAGGAGCGTGGCGCCGCCAAGGGGGAGGTGCTGACGATCGACTTCGCCGGCGAGGTCGATGGGATGCCCTCCGAGCGGGCCAGTGCCAAGGCCGTGGAAGTCGAGGTCGGCGGCGTGGCGGTGGGTCCGGGTTTCTCGGATCAGCTTGAGGGCATGCGGCCGGGAGAGACGCGGATGGCCACGGTCGCCTATCCCGCCGAGGACGCCCCCCCCGAGATCGCCGGAAAGGAGGTACGGTTCACGGTGACCGCCTCGGCGCTCTCGCGACGGGTGGTACCCCCGGTTGATGACGCGCTGGCCAAGACGATCGGGTTCGAAGGGTTGGATGCCCTGACGAGCGGGGTGCGCCAGCGGATGCAGGAGGAATATGACGGGCTGACACGGCTGCGCCTGAAGCGGGAGCTGCTCGACGCGCTTGTCGGGATGACGGATTTCGCCCCGCCTGAAGCGTTGGTCCACGCCGAGTTCGAAGCAATCTGGAAACGGGTCGAGGAGGAGCGGGCAGCCGGCCGCGTTGAGCCCGAGGACGCGGGGAAGGAGCCCGAAACGCTCAAGGCAGAGTACCGCGCCATCGCCGAGCGGCGGGTGAAGCTGGCCCTGTTGCTGGCCGAGGTCGGGCGGGTGAACGGGATCACCGTGACCGAGGACGAGATGGCCCGTGCCCTCAGGGCGGATGCGGCGCGCTACCGGGGCCACGAGGCCCAGGTGCTCGATTTCTACCGCCGCAACCCGCGGGCGATGGAAGGGCTGCGCGGACCGATTCTCGAGGACAAGGTGATTGATTTCGTCCTCGAGCTTGCCCAGGTCGACGAAAAGACAGTCCCTCCCGAGGAGCTCTTGAAGGAGCCCGAGGCTTCTCCGAATGCTCCGGCCGAGCTGCCGCCCATGGAAGCGGCGCCCGGGGAGAGCGTTTTAACCCAGACCTGAGAGACCTGCCGGGTGAAGCTCCTGGGGCGGCCAGCGGAGCGGCCCCAGGGGGAGGCGGTAGCGTGGCATTTGCTTCCGCGGTCGGGGCGCCTATTTATGGGGACCGGGCGGCGGAGGCGGTTTCCGCCCTGGGAGAAGGCAGCGGGGTCAGGCAATGCGGGAACGTGATTCGAGCGAGGTGTACGCCAATACGCTCGTGCCCATGGTGGTGGAGCAGACGGCACGCGGGGAACGGGCGTTCGACATCTATTCGCGCCTGCTCAAGGAGCGGATCATCTTCCTGACTGGCACGGTTTTCGACCAGGTGAGCGCCCTGATCTGCGCCCAGCTCCTGTTTCTCGAGAGCGAAAACCCAAGCAAGGATGTTTCCTTCTATATCAACAGTCCGGGTGGCGTGGTTTCCTCCGGGCTCGCGATCTATGACACGATGCAATATATCCGCTGCCCGGTGAGCACGGTGTGCATCGGACAGGCGGCGTCGATGGGCAGCCTGTTGCTTTGCGCGGGGGCGACGGGCAAGCGATTCGCCCTGCCGAACGCACGGATTATGGTCCACCAGCCTTCGGGCGGGGCCCAGGGCCAGGCCGCCGATATCGAGATCCAGGCGCGCGAAATCCTGACGCTGCGCAAGCGCCTGAATGACATCTATGTCCAGCATACGGGCCAGCCGATCGAGGCGATCGAGCGCAAACTGGACCGCGACGCCTATATGTCCGCCGAGGAGGCGAGGGATTTCGGGCTTGTCGATCAGGTGGTGACCAACCGGCCGGTGCCGGTGGAGCTGGTGGCCGCGCGAAGTTGAACGGACGGCGGGAAGACGGGGAGCCTTTCGCTTGTCCGGGCGAGGCGCCGGGGACTAAGATTCTAGGTCGCGCCCCCGGTTGGGCGGGGCAGGAGTGGGCATGAGCAAACCCGGCGATTCGAAGAACACGCTCTATTGTTCGTTCTGTGGCAAGTCGCAGCACGAGGTGCGCAAGCTGATTGCCGGGCCGACGGTGTTCATCTGCGATGAATGCGTCGAGCTCTGCATGGATATTATTCGCGAGGAGCACAAGACCCACCTCGTCAAGTCCAAGGACGGCGTCCCGACACCGCGCGAAATCTGCAAAGTTCTCGACGATTACGTCATCGATCAGGATCACGCCAAGAAAGTGCTGTCGGTTGCCGTGCACAATCACTACAAGCGACTGGTGCACGGCCAGAAGAACAACGATATCGAGATCGCCAAATCGAACATTCTGCTGGTCGGGCCGACGGGTTCGGGCAAGACATTGCTGGCCCAGACTTTGGCGCGAATCCTCGATGTGCCCTTCACGATGGCGGACGCCACCACGCTGACCGAAGCGGGCTATGTCGGGGAGGATGTCGAGAACATCATCCTCAAGCTCCTTCAAGCGGCCGATTACAACGTGGAGAGGGCGCAGCGCGGCATCGTCTATATCGACGAGGTCGATAAGATCAGCCGCAAGTCGGACAATCCGTCGATCACGCGCGATGTGAGCGGTGAGGGTGTGCAGCAGGCCCTGCTCAAGATCATGGAGGGCACTATCGCTTCTGTGCCACCCCAGGGCGGGCGCAAGCATCCCCAGCAGGAGTTCCTGCAAGTCGATACGACGAACATACTTTTCATCTGCGGCGGCGCCTTCGCCGGGCTCGAGAAGATCATCTCCGCCCGCGGCAAGGGATCGGGAATTGGCTATGGCGCCGAGGTGCGGGCGCCGGACGAGCGACGCACGGGAGCGATCCTGCGCGAGGTGGAGCCCGAGGATTTGCTGCGCTTCGGCCTGATCCCGGAGTTCATCGGCCGTCTGCCTGTGGTGGCGACGCTCGAGGATCTCAACGAGAGCGCGCTGGTTGAGATCCTGACCCGACCGAAGAACGCGCTGGTCAAGCAATATGCGCGCCTCTTCGAGATGGAGGGGGTGAAGCTCACCTTCACCGAGGACGCGCTCAAGGCGGTGGCCTCGCGCGCAATCGCCCGGCGCACCGGAGCGCGTGGCCTGCGCTCGATCATGGAGTCGATCCTGCTCGCCACCATGTTCGACCTGCCGGGACTCGACGGGGTCGAAGAAGTGGTGATCAACCGGGAGGTTGCCGAAGGCCGCGCCAACCCGCTCTTTTCCTACGGCAAGGAGCGTGCCGAGACGTCCGCCTGAAGGACGGGGGCCGCAAACACCCTGTCCGTTTGTTTCGGAGTCGGACGATTTCAAGATCTTGTGACACCCTTCGGGGCAGCCGATATGCTGCCTTAGAATCCGTTTTGGGGACGTCCCTCCTGCTGCCCATCGACGGCGGGTGCCACGTCCCTCCTGAAGGAGGTTACCATGGCGGAACCTGAACGGCCCGAATCCGAACGGCCCGAGCAGGCGCCTGAGCAAGGCCAGCCCTCTTCCGTGCCCGCCGGTACTCCCGCTGGCACTCCGACCGGCAAGTCCGCCGAGGGGATCGCGGTTTTGCCGCTGCGCGACATCGTGGTCTTTCCACACATGATCGTGCCGCTCTTCGTCGGGCGTGAGAAATCGGTGCGCGCCCTCGAGCGGGTGATGCGCGATGACAAGCAGATTCTGCTGGTGGCGCAAAGGAATGCCGAGCAGAACGACCCGGGATCCGACGACATTTACGGGGTGGGCACGGTCTCGACCATTCTGCAGTTGCTCAAGCTGCCGGACGGCACGGTGAAGGTTCTCGTCGAGGGCAACCGGCGGGCGCGGATCGAGCGCTTCACGGAGACCGATTCCTATTTCGAGGCGGCGGTGGCCGTGCTTCCCGATCAGCCCGCGGAGCGGAAGGAGCTGGAGACGCTCGCCCGCACGGTGGTCTCGCAGTTCGAGCAATATATCAAGCTCAACAAGAAGATCGCCCCCGAGGTGCTGGTTTCCCTCAACCAGATCGATGACCCGAGCAAGCTTGCCGATACGGTGGCGAGTCATCTTTCGATCAAGATCGCCGAGAAGCAGGAGCTTCTCGAGATGACCAATGTTGGCGAGCGGCTCGAGCGCGTGTTCGCGCATATGGAGTCCGAGATCGGCGTCCTGCAGGTGGAGAAGCGCATCCGCAACCGCGTCAAGCGGCAAATGGAAAAGACGCAGCGTGAGTACTACCTGAACGAGCAGCTGAAGGCGATTCAGAAGGAGCTCGGCGAGAGCGAGGACGGCAAGGACGAGACCGCCGAGCTCGAGGCGAAGATCAAGAAGACCCGCCTTTCCAAGGAAGCGCGGGAGAAGGCGCTCGCCGAGCTCAAGAAGCTGCGCGCGATGAGCCCGATGAGCGCCGAGGCGACGGTCGTGCGCAATTATCTCGACTGGATGCTCTCGATTCCGTGGAAGAAGCGGAGCAAGGTCAAGAACGACGTGATCGCCGCCGAGAAGGTGCTCGACGCGGATCATTACGGGCTCGAGAAGGTCAAGGAGCGGATCATCGAGTATCTCGCCGTTCAGGCGCGCTCGACCAAGGTGCGCGGACCGATTCTCTGCCTGGTCGGCCCCCCCGGCGTCGGCAAGACCTCGCTTGGCAAATCGGTCGCCCGCGCCACGGGGCGGAACTTCGTGCGCATGTCGCTCGGCGGCGTGCGCGACGAGGCCGAGATTCGCGGCCACCGGCGGACCTATATCGGCTCGATGCCGGGCAAGATCATCCAGGGGATGAAGAAGGCGAAAACCTCCAACCCCCTCTTCCTGCTCGACGAGGTGGACAAGCTCGGCGCCGATTGGCGGGGCGATCCCTCCTCGGCGCTGCTCGAAGTGCTCGACCCCGAGCAGAACAGCACCTTCAACGACCATTATCTCGAGGTCGATTACGATCTTTCGGACGTGATGTTCGTCACCACCGCCAACAGCCTGCGCATGCCGCAGCCGCTCCTGGACCGGATGGAGATCATCCGCATTCCCGGCTACACCGAGGATGAGAAGGTGGAGATCGCCAAGCGCCACCTCATTCCGAAGCAATCCGAGGCGCACCGGCTGAAGAGCGACGAATGGTCGATCAGCGACGATGCGCTGCGCGATCTCATCCGCTACTACACGCGCGAGGCCGGGGTGCGCTCGATGGAGCGCGAAATCGCCTCGCTCGCGCGCAAGGTGGTCAAGGAGATCGTCACCAAGAAGGTGACCAAGGTCGCGATCACCCGCAAGAATCTCGACAAGTATCTCGGTGTGCGCCGCTTCCGCTTCGGCGAGGCGGAGAGCGAGGACATGGTGGGTGTGGTCACCGGCCTTGCCTGGACCGAGGTTGGCGGGGAGATCCTTACGATCGAGAGCGTGCTGCTGCCGGGCAAGGGCAATGTGAAGCAGACTGGCAAGCTCGGCGACGTGATGCAGGAGAGTGTCCAGGCGGCGATCTCCTACGTGCGCAGCCGCGCGATCAGCTTCGGCATCAAGCCCAATGTCTTCGAGAAGCGGGACATCCATGTCCACGTGCCCGAGGGCGCAACGCCGAAGGACGGACCCTCGGCGGGAATCGCGATGGCGACCAGCATTGTGAGCGCCCTGACCAGCATTCCGGTTCGGCGTGACATCGCGATGACTGGCGAGATCACGCTGCGGGGCCGGGTGCTGCCGATCGGCGGGTTGAAAGAGAAGCTGCTCGCGGCGCTGCGCGCAGGGATGCGCACTGTGCTGATCCCCAAGGACAACGAGAAGGATCTCGCAGAGATCCCGGAAAACGTGAAGAAGCACTTAACGATCGTGCCCGTCGCGAGCGTCGATGAGGTGATCAACCGCGCGCTCGTGCGCAAACCCGAGCCGATCATCTGGGAAGAGGCGGAGGATGCGGCCGTTGCTCCGCCGGTGGCAGCGACGGAATCGATTCCCCTGCCGCACTGATCAACCGTCGCGACGGCACGGGAGCACCGATCGATGCCGTTGCTGCATCGCAGCGTTGAGGAAGGCGCGGGGTTTTTCGGCCCCGCGCCTTCACTCTCGTTGACGGGGTGGAATCCGGCCTTCTAGTCTCGGGATCCTGCTCTGCGAGTCGCGGGCAGGTTGAGTGCGGATTGCAGCTGCATGAAAGGAAGGGGGGTTCCCGGGTGAACAAGATGGATTTGATCGCCGCCGTTGCGGAAGAGACCGATCTTGCCAAGGGCAAGGCGAGCGAAGTGGTTGACGCCGTGTTCGGCGCCATCGAGAAGGCTCTCAAGAAGCGGCAGGAAGTGCGCCTGGTCGGTTTCGGCAGCTTCGTGACCGCCAAGCGCAAGGCGGGCAAGGGGCGAAATCCCCGCACCGGCGAGGAAATCAAGATTCCGGCTTCGATTTCGGTACGCTTCAAGGCCGGCAAGGCCCTCAAGGACGCGGTGAATTAAGCCACGAATTCAGCCACTGGCACGTCTTTCATCTCGTCGTCCCGGCTACGGGCGGGACGTGGCATGGCAGCCCGGGTATGATGGCAAGGCATGCGCGGGCGGTTAGCTCAGCGGTAGAGCGTCTCGTTTACACCGAGAGGGCCGGCGGTTCGAACCCGTCACCGCCCATGCCGGCAGGCGATCCGTCTTGCCGGAGAACGCGCCCGGATGACGAAGGCGGATGGTTGCCGCGCTTGACGGGCAGGGATGCGCGGCCTACACGCCCTATCCTTCTTTCCACGGTCCGCGGGTGTAGCTCAGTCGGTTAGAGCGCCGGCCTGTCACGCCGGAGGTCGCGGGTTCAAGTCCCGTCACTCGCGCCATAGCCGGAGAGGGGGGGCGGCGTGGGCATCCCCCCAGCGGAAGGCGCGTGGGACCTGCCTATGGCGCAGAGGCATGGATACGGCTAATGTCCGCTTGCCTGCTGCGCTGCAACAGCGGGCGGTCGAGGAGAGGGCAGGGGGATGCAGCCGATCGTCGTTCATTATCTGCCAATCCTGGCGTTTCTCGTGCTGGCGGCGGTGATCGCGGGGGCCATGGTCGGGGGATCGCTGCTCGCGGCACGACAGAAGCCTTACGCGGAGAAGCTCTCCGCCTATGAATGCGGCTTCGAGCCGTTCGACGATGCGCGCCGGCGCTTCGACGTGCGCTACTATCTGGTTGCTATCCTTTTCATTATCTTCGACCTTGAGGTGGCCTTCCTGTTCCCATGGACGGTCAGTCTCTCCACGATCGGTATTTTCGGCTTCCTTTCGATGCTGGGGTTCCTTGCGGTCCTGACGGTCGGTTTCATCTATGAGTGGAACAAGGGCGCGCTCGAATGGGAGTGAAAGCGCCGGTGAGGATGCCGTCGGGGGAAGACGGCTGTTAGGAATGACGCCATGAGCGCAAGAGCGGGACAAAGCGTGGCGATTGCCTGGAACCGAGAAGGGCTGCCGCCAGGCGCGGAGCAGGACGCGGTCGTCAAAGGGATCACCGGGGAGATCGGCGGGCGGGGCTTCGTGGTCGCGCAGCTTGACCGCTTGGTGAACTGGGCGCGGACGGGCAGCCTGTGGCCGATGACCTTCGGGCTTGCCTGCTGCGCGGTGGAGATGATCCACGCCTATATGCCCCGCTATGATCTCGATCGGTTCGGGATCATTCCGCGGGCGAGCCCGCGGCAGAGCGACGTGATGATCGTTGCCGGGACGCTCACCAACAAGATGGCGCCGGCACTGCGCAAGGTTTACGACCAGATGCCGGAGCCGCGCTGGGTGATCAGCATGGGAAGCTGCGCCAATGGCGGCGGCTACTATCATTATTCCTATTCGGTGGTTCGCGGCTGCGACCGGGTGGTGCCGGTCGATGTCTATGTGCCGGGTTGCCCGCCGACGGCTGAGGCGCTGGTATATGGCATCATGCAACTGCAGAAGAAAATCCGGCGCACTGGCACGATCCTCAGGGGTTGAGGTGGCATGAGCCAGCAAGCGGACCGAATCCCCGGGCTGCAAGGGGAGATCGCGGCCCTATCGGGCATTCGGGCGACCGCGATCGAGAAGAGCGAGCTGGTCGCGCATGCCGAGCGCGATGGGCTTCCTGCGCTGATGGCGACACTGCGCGACGATCCACGTTTTCTTTTCTCGCAGGTGATGGATATCTGCGGCGTCGATTGGCCGGAGCGGAGTGAGCGTTTCGACATCGTCTACAATCTGCTTTCGGTGGCGTTGAACCAGCGGCTTCGGGTGATCGTGACCACCGACGAGGCAACGCCGGTGCCTTCCGTCTGCGGTGTGTGGCCGGCAGCGACGTGGTGGGAGCGCGAAGCCTGGGATCTTTTCGGGATCGTTTTCTCCGGCCAGTCTGACTTGCGCCGCATTCTCACCGATTACGGGTTCGAAGGGCACCCGATGCGCAAGGATTTTCCCCTCACCGGCCATGTCGAGGTACGCTATGACGAGGATCGCAAGTCGGTCGTCTATGAGCCGGTGAAGCTGGTCCAGGATTTCCGCAATTTCGATTTCATCTCTCCGTGGGAGGGAATCACCACGCTGCCCGGCGACGAAAAAGTGCACGAGGAGCGGGAGGAATGAGCGAGGTTGCGGCGCCGAAGACGCGCCCCGGGGCACATACCGTCGAGATCGACCATCACGCGATCAATTTCGGGCCACAGCATCCCGCAGCCCATGGCGTGCTGCGACTGATCCTCGAGATGGATGGCGAGGTCGTCGAGAGGGCCGATCCGCATATCGGGCTTCTGCATCGCGGCACCGAGAAGCTGATCGAGCACAAGACCTACATACAGGCGGTCCCTTATTTCGATCGGCTCGATTATGTCTCGCCGATGTGCCAGGAGCATGCCTTCGCGCTCGCGACCGAGAAGCTTCTCGGAGTGGAAGTGCCGGAGCGGGGCCGATGGATTCGCACGCTCTTCGCCGAGATCACGCGCGTGCTCAACCATCTGCTCAATGTCACCACCTATGCGCTCGATGTCGGCGCGATTACGCCGAGCCTTTGGGGCTTCGAGGAGCGTGAGAAGCTGCTCGAGTTTCATGAGGCGGCGTCGGGTGCCAGGCTGCATGCGAATTATTTCCGTCCTGGCGGGGTCTCCCGCGATCTGCCGGCCGGGCTCACGGAGAAGATTGCCGCCTGGGCCGAAACCTTTCCGAAATTCGTCGATGATCTCGAGGATTTGCTGACCGGCAACCGCATCTGGAAGCAGCGGACGGTGGATATCGGCGCGATCAGTGCCGAGGATGCTCTTGCCTGGGGATTCTCCGGCCCGTGCCTACGCGCCAGCGGCGTGCCATGGGATCTGCGCCGTGCTCAGCCCTACGATATGTACGATCAGGTCGATTTCGCGGTGGCGGTCGGCCGCAATGGCGATTGCTATGACCGCTATCTCGTGCGAATGGGCGAGATGCGCGAGAGCGTGAAAATCATTAGGCAGTGCCTAGCGAAGATGCGGCCCGGACCGGTCAAGGTGCAGGACCGCAAATTCACGCCGCCGAGACGGGCGGAGATGAAGCGCTCCATGGAAGCGTTGATTCATCATTTCAAACTCTATACCGAGGGTTTTCATGTTCCTGCCGGGGCGACCTATACGGTGGTGGAAGCGCCGAAGGGAGAGTTCGGGGTCTATCTGGTGGCGGACGGAACCAACCGGCCCTATCGCTGCAAGATCCGTGCGACCGGCTTCTCGTTTCTTCAGGCGATCGAGGTGCTCGCCCGGCGGCACATGCTGGCCGATACCGTAGCGATCATCGGTTCCCTGGACATCGTTTTCGGCGAAATCGACAGGTGATGATGGCAGACCGCACCGCAGGCGACGTCGCCCAGCCGGAGCACTTCGCGTTCGATGCCGAGAGCGAGGTGGCGATTACCAGGATCCTTCCGAAATATCCGCCCGCCCGGCAGGCAAGCGCGGTGCTGCCGCTGCTCGACCTCGCGCAACGGCAGATGGGGCGCACGACGGGCGTGGCTTGGGTGCCGGTCGCGGCGATGGATGTCATTGCCGAGCGGCTTGGGATGGCGCCCATCCGGGTCTATGAGGTCGCCACCTTCTATCTGATGTTCAACAAGCGACCAGTCGGGAAGTTCCACCTTCAGCTCTGCACGACCACGCCCTGCTGGCTGCGCGGCTCGGACGCAATGGTTGCCGCCTGCCGGAAGCAGACCGGGATCAAGGGCTGGGGGGAGACGAGCGAGGACGGAATGTTCACCATGACCGAGGTCGAATGCCTCGGTGCCTGCGTCAATGCGCCGATCCTCCAGGTGAACGATGATTTCTACGAGGATATGGATGCCGCCTCGACCGAGCGGCTGCTGGAAGCATTGCGCCGCGGGGAAGCGCCGCCGCCGGGATCGATGACCGGGCGCCAGGGTTCGGCGCCGGCGGGCGGGTTGACCACGCTGACCGATGCATCTCCCGGAGAGTGAGGCGATGCTGAGCGACAAGGACCGCATCTTCACCAATCTTTACGGTCTGCATGATTGGGGCCTCAAGGGCGCGCGGGCACGCGGGGATTGGGACGGGATCGGTGCGATTCTCGCCCGTGGACGCGAGGCACTGATCGAGGAGGTGAAGGCGTCGGGCCTGCGCGGTCGTGGCGGGGCGGGATTCCCGACCGGGGTCAAATGGTCGTTCATGCCGAAACAGTCCGACGGAAGGCCGAGCTATCTCGTCGTGAATGCCGACGAGAGCGAGCCCGGCACCTGCAAGGACCGCGACATCATTCGCAATGATCCGCACAAGCTCCTGGAAGGTTCCCTGATCGCGGGCTTCGCGATGGGCGCCGTCGCGGCATACATCTATATCCGCGGCGAATTCTACAACGAGGCCGTGCGGCTCGAGACGGCGGTGGAGGAATGCTACGGGGCCGGTCTGCTCGGCCGCAATGCCGCCGGATCCGGTTATGATTTCGATGTCTTCGTCCATCGCGGCGCCGGCGCCTATATCTGCGGCGAGGAGACGGGGTTGCTCGAAAGCCTCGAGGGCAAGAAAGGCATGCCGCGGCTCAAGCCGCCTTTTCCCGCCGCGGTCGGGCTCTATGGCTGCCCGACGACGGTGAACAATGTCGAGACGATCGCTTCGGTGCCGGAGATCATTCGGCGCGGGGCCGCTTGGTTCTCGGCTTTGGGGCGACCGCGCAATTCCGGCACGAAAGTCTTCTGCATCTCCGGTCATGTCGAGCAGCCCTGCAATGTCGAGGAGGAGATGGGCATTCCGCTGCGCGAGCTGATCGAGCGGCACGCGGGCGGGGTGCGCGGAGGATGGGACAATCTGCTGGCCGTCATTCCGGGTGGCTCGAGCGTGCCCGTGATTCCGAAATCCGTGTGCGACACGGTGCTGATGGATTTCGACAGTCTCCGCGACGTGCAGTCGGGGCTCGGCACCGCGGCGGTGATCGTGATGGATCGTTCGACCGATATCATCAAGGCGATCGCGCGGCTCTCCAAATTCTACAAGCACGAAAGCTGCGGCCAGTGCACGCCCTGCCGGGAGGGCACCGGCTGGCTGATGCGGGTGATGGACCGGCTGGTCGAAGGGCGGGCCGAGAGCGAGGAGATCGACACGCTGGATACGGTGACGCGGCAGATCGAAGGCCACACGATCTGCGCGCTCGGCGATGCGGCGGCCTGGCCGGTGCAGGGGCTGATCCGGCATTTCCGGCCGGTGATCGAGGAACGGATCGCCGCGTTCAAGCGGCAAGGCTTGCCGATGGCGGCGGAGTAGCGGCGATGCCGAAGCTCACGGTGGACGGGATTGAGGTCGAGGTGCCTGCGGGCTCCTCGGTGCTGCAAGCGGCGGAGCTTGCGGGCAAGGAAATCCCGCGCTTCTGCTATCACGAAAAGCTTTCGGTCGCCGGCAATTGCCGGATGTGCCTGGTCGAGGTGGAGAAGGTGCCGAAGCCGGTGGCCTCCTGTGCCTGGCCGGCGGCGGACGGCATGGTGGTGAAAACGGACAGCCCCATGGTCCGCAACGGCCGCCGCGGGGTGATGGAATTCCTGCTGATCAACCATCCACTGGATTGCCCGATCTGCGACCAGGGCGGGGAGTGCGATCTGCAGGACCAGGCCATGGGCTATGGCTGGGACCATTCCCGCTATCGCGAGCCGAAACGGGCCGTGACCGACAAGGAGCTCGGGCCGCTGGTGAAGACGGTGATGACGCGCTGCATCCACTGCACGCGCTGCATCCGCTTCATCACCGAGGTGGCGGGTGTGCCCGAGCTTGGCGCGACCAGCCGCGGCGAGGAGATGGAGGTCGGCACCTATGTCGAGAGGGCGCTCGCCTCCGAGCTCTCCGGCAACATCATCGATCTTTGCCCCGTGGGCGCGCTGACCTCGAAGCCCTATGCCTTCATCGCCCGTTCCTGGGAGCTCACGCGAACGGACAGCGTCGATGTGCTCGATGCGGTGGGCACGAACATCCGTGTCGATTCACGCGGCCCGGAAGTGCTGCGCGTGCTGCCGCGGATCAATGACGAGGTGAACGAGGAGTGGCTCGGCGACAAGTCGCGCTTTGCGGTCGACGGGCTCAAGCGGCGCCGGCTCGACCGGCCATGGATTCGCCAGGGCGGGAGGCTCGAGCCGGCGAGCTGGGATGAGGCGTTCTCCGCGATCGCCGAGCGGATGAGAACGCTTTCGGGCGAGAAGATCGGGGCGATCGCGGGCGACCTTGCCGATGCCGAGAGCATGTTCGCGCTGAAGGAGCTGCTCGCCTCGCTCGGTTCGCAGAATCTCGATTGCCGGCAGAACGGAGCGCGGCTCGACGCCACCCGGCGCGATTATTATCTCTTCAACACGACGATCGCCGGCATCGAGGAAGCGGATGCCGCGCTGATCATCGGCGCCAATCCGCGGCGCGAGGCGCCGGTGCTCAATGCCAGGATCCGCAAGCGCTGGCTTGCAGGCAATTTTCCGGTGGCGGCAATCGGCCAGCCTGCGGACCTGACCTATCCGGTGGAATGGCTTGGCGAAGACCCGCGGAGCCTCGCGGCGCTGCTCTCCGGCGAGCATCCTTTTGCGGAACGGCTCAAGGATGCCAAGAACCCGATGCTGATCCTGGGCCAGGGCGCGCTCGCGCGCCCTGACGGCCAGGCGGTGCTTGCGGCTTCCTGGCAGCTCGCGGCGCGGAGCGGGATGCTGCGGCCGGACTGGCACGGATTCAATGTGCTGCACACAGCCGCTGGCCGCGTGGGAGCACTCGATCTCGGTTTCGTTCCGGGGCCGGGTGCGAAGGGCTTCTGGGCGATGCGCGGGGGCGGGGTGGAGTTTCTCTGGCTGCTCGGCGCCGATGAGTTCGATGTCGCGCGCATTCCGCCGGCGACTTTCGTGATCTATCAGGGCCATCATGGCGATCGCGGTGCCGAGCGCGCGGACGTGATCCTGCCCGGCGCCGCCTATACTGAGAAGGACGGAACCTACGTCAACACGGAAGGAAGGGTACAGCGTGGGTGGCTTGCGGTCTATCCGCCGGGCGAGGCGCGCGAGGATTGGAAGATTGTGCGGGCAATGAGCGGCGTGCTCGGCCATCCCCTCCCCTATAATGACCTCGCCGGCCTTCGGCGGCGGCTGGCCGAGACGCATCCTGCCTTTGCGCGGGTCGGCGCGCTGACGGGCGGCGGCTGCGCCGATCCCGCCGGTCCGGCGGGCGATCCTGCCGCGATGCTGCCGAACCCGTTCGTGCCCGCGGTCGGTGATTATTATCAGACCGATCCAATCAGCCGTGCCTCCCCGACCATGGCACGTTGCACGGCAACCTTCTCCGCCGCTCCGGCGCTGGCCGCGGAGTAAGGGAATGAGCGGCTTCTTCGCGACCATTCCAGGTGAGATCATCCTCACCTTCCTCAAGGCGCTGGCGCTGATTGTGCCGCTCTTGATCGCGGTCGCTTACCTGACCTATGCGGAGCGCAAGGTCCTCGCCGCGATGCAGCTGCGCAAAGGGCCGAACGTGGTCGGACCGTTCGGGCTCACTCAGCCCTTTGCCGACGCGCTCAAGATGATCTTCAAGGAGACGATCATCCCGGCCGGCGCCAACCGCGTGCTCTTCATTCTGGCGCCGATGATCACTTTCGGGCTCGCGCTCCTCGCCTGGGCGGTGATTCCCGTCAATAACGGCTGGGGGATTGCCGATATCAATGTCGGCATTCTCTATCTCTTCGCGATCAGCTCGCTCGGAGTCTATGGGATCATTATCGCGGGCTGGGCAAGCAACTCGAAATATGCCTTCCTCGGCGCGCTGCGCAGTGCGGCGCAGATGGTGAGCTACGAAGTCTCCATCGGCTTCGTCATGGTTTCGGTGCTGCTCTGTGTCGGCAGCCTCAATCTCAACGACATCGTTCTGGCGCAGCGGAATATCTGGTTCTGCATCCCGCTCTTTCCAATGTTCGTCGTGTTCTTCATCTCCGCGCTCGCGGAGACCAACCGGGCGCCTTTCGATCTGCCCGAGGGCGAGAGCGAGATCGTTGCCGGATTCTTCGTCGAATACAGCGCCATGGCCTTCGCGCTCTTCTTCCTCGGCGAATACGCGAATATGATTCTGATGAGCGCGCTCACCACCATTCTCTTCCTCGGCGGCTGGCTCTCGCCGCTGCCTTTCGTCCCCTTCACCTGGCTGCCAGGCCCGATCTGGTTCATCATCAAGATCCTGGTTTGCCTGTTCGTCTTCCTCTGGGTGCGGGCGACCTTCCCCCGCTACCGTTACGATCAACTCATGCGGCTTGGCTGGAAGGTGTTCCTGCCGCTCTCGCTCGGCTGGCTGGTGCTGACGGCGGCGGTGCTGATGGCAACCGGATGGCTGCCGCATGCGGCTTGATGGCGGCGTGGGAAGGGGCTATCCCGGCGCGGCACAAGGAGGGTGTGATGGCGTTTCTTGACCGCACCGCGCGCAGCCTGGTGCTAGGCGAGCTGGTGGCCGGCATGGCGCTGACCTTGCGCTATTTCTTCAAGCCCAAGGCGACCATCAACTATCCCTACGAAAAGGGGCCGATCAGCCCACGCTTCAAGGGCGAGCACGCGCTGCGCCGTTATCCGAACGGGGAAGAACGCTGCATCGCCTGCAAGCTCTGCGAGGCGATCTGTCCGGCCCAGGCCATCACCATCGAGGCGGAGCCGCGTGCAGACGGGTCACGGCGCACCACGCGTTATGACATCGACATGACCAAGTGCATCTATTGCGGCCTCTGCGAGGAGGCCTGTCCGGTGGATGCGATCGTCGAAGGGCCGAATTTCGAGTTCGCCACCGAGACGCGGGAGGAGCTGATGTACGACAAGGAGAAGCTCCTGCAGAACGGCGATCGGTGGGAGACGGAGATCGCCAAGCGGCTCGAGCTCGATGCCGCCTATCGCTGAGTCCCCGGGCGCTGAGCCCCCGGTGGCCGAGCCGTTGGTCGCCGAGCTTTTGGCTGCGTTGGAAGGCGGGTTTCAACCGTGATCGCGACGATTGGATTCTATGTCTTCGCGGTGATCCTGCTGATCTCGGCAGCGATGGTGGTGAGCGCGCGCAACCCCGTGCACTCCGTGCTGTTCCTGATTCTCTCCTTCTTCAATGCCGCCGCGCTCTTCCTGATTGCCGGGGCCGAGTTCCTGGCGATGATCCTGGTCATCGTCTATGTTGGCGCTGTCGCCGTTCTCTTTCTTTTCGTCGTCATGATGCTCGACGTGAATTTCGCCGAGCTGCGCGAGGGATTCCAGCGCTACGCGCCGGTTGGCGCTGCGGTTGGGCTCGTGCTGCTGGCGGAGCTCGCGCTCGTGCTGGGCGGATGGCACTTCCATCCCAACGTGGCAGCGCTTCGGCTTTCGCCCACGCCGGCGGACCTCTCCAACACCGCGGCGCTTGGGAATATTCTTTATACCCGCTATATCTTTCTCTTCCAGGCGGCGGGATTGATCCTGCTGGTGGCGATGATCGGCGCGATCGTGCTGACGCTGCGCGATCGCCGCGCGGTGCGGCGGCAGAGCATCGCCGAGCAGACAGCGCGAGAGAAGGTGCAGACTCTGGCGATGGTGGAGGTGGCGATCGGCGCGGGCATCGCCGAAACGGGGATTCTGGTGCCGTTGCCTCCGGCGGGGTCTCCAGAGGAGCCGGCGCACGAAACGGGAGAAGAAGCGCTTTCGCATCCGGCGGAGGGACACTGAAATGCCAACCGGAATGCCGGTTGGGCTCGGCCACTATCTCGCGGTCGGCGCCATTCTCCTCGTTCTCGGCGTGTTCGGGATATTCCTCAACCGCAAGAACGTGATCGTGATCCTGATGTCGGTCGAGCTCATCCTGCTTGCCGTCAATCTCAACCTCGTCGCCTTCTCGGCCGCGCTCGGCGATCTCGTCGGACAGGTCTTCGCCATGTTCGTCCTCACCGTTGCCGCGGCGGAGGCCGCCATCGGCCTTGCGATCGTCGTCGTCTATTTCCGCAATCGCGGGTCGATTGAGGTCGAGGACGTCAATCTGATGAAAGGCTGAGATGCTTCCCGCCATTGCCGTCTTCGCTCCGCTGCTCGGTGCGGCGGTCGCCGGCCTTCTCGGCTGGGCGATCGGGGATCGCCCGAGCCAGGTCGTCACCATCCTCTGCATGATCGTGGCCGCGATCGCGGGGGTGAGCAACGCCGTGCTGCTTATGACCGGCGCGAGCGCCGCCGGCGTGGTCCCGATCCTTACCTGGATCACCGCGGGCTCGCTTTCGGTCTCCTGGGCGCTCAAGGTCGATACGCTCTCGGCCGTGCTGCTCGCGATGGTCACCACCGTCTCGATGCTGATCCATGTCTATAGCGTCGGCTACATGGCGCACGAGAAGAAGAAGACAGCGCGGTTCTTCAGCTACCTTTCGCTCTTCACCTTCGCCATGCTGATGCTGGTAAGCGCGGACAATATCCTCCAGCTCTTCTTCGGCTGGGAGGGGGTGGGGCTGATGAGCTATCTCCTCATCGGCTACTGGTACGAGCGCCCGAGCGCCTGTGCGGCGGCGATCAAGGCCTTCGTCGTCAACCGAGTGGCGGATCTTTTCTTCTCCGTCGGAATAGCGCTTCTTTTCTTTACCTTCGGCAGCCTGAATTTCGCGGATATCTTCGCTGCGGTCCCACAGCACGTGAACGACCACTACGTGTTGTTTGGGACCTCGTTTCCGGTTCTCGAGGTGCTCGGGGTGCTGCTCTTCATCGGCGCCATGGGTAAGTCCGCGCAGCTCTTTCTGCACACCTGGCTGCCCGACGCGATGGAAGGGCCGACACCGGTTTCGGCGCTGATCCATGCCGCGACCATGGTCACCGCCGGCGTCTTCCTGATGGCGCGGATGTCCCCGCTGATGGAGTATGCCCCCGGCGCGCTCGGCCTGGTGACGTTCATTGGCGGCTCGACAGCGTTTTTCGCCGCCACCATCGGCTGCGTGCAGAACGACATCAAGAAGGTCATCGCCTACTCGACCTGCTCGCAGCTCGGCTACATGTTCCTGGCCGCCGGTGTCAGCGCCTTTCCGATTGCGATCTTCCATCTCGTTACCCATGCCTTCTTCAAGTCGCTGCTCTTCCTCGGCGCCGGGTCTGTGATCCATGCCATGTCGGATGAGCAGGATATGCGGCGCATGGGCGGGCTCTGGCGCAAGATCCCGGTTACCTATGCCGTGATGTGGGTCGGCTTTCTCGCGCTGAGCGGGATTCCACCGTTTGCCGGCTACTACTCGAAGGATGCAATCCTCGATTCGGCGGCGACGGCGGGCTCGGGGCTCGCCCATTACGGCTATATCTGCGGTGTTGCTGCCGCTTTTCTCACCGCGTTCTACTCCTTCCGCGTGCTCTTTATGACCTTCCACGGACGCTCGCGCGCCGATCAGCATGTGCTCGCGCATGTGCATGAGAGCCCGCCGGTAATGACCGTGCCGCTGATCCTGCTTGCGGTCGGCGCGACGATCGCGGGCTATGCGCTGAGCGGGCTCTTCATCGGTCATGACTGGCAGGCGTTCTGGGGCAGCAGCATCTTCACGCTGCCGGGGACCAACCCGATCGCGCGGATGGAGACTTTGTCCGCCTGGCTCCATCCGCTGCCCTTGATCGTCGGGCTGCTTGGAATCGCGACCGCGTACTTGTTCTACATCGCGCGTCCGGAGATTCCGGTCTGGCTCGCGGAGCGGTTCCGCCCCGTCTATCTCTTCCTCGTCAACAAATGGTATTTCGACGAACTCTATGACGTGCTGTTCGTCCGTCCGACGATCCGGCTCGCGCGGCTGCTCTGGCAGGTCGGAGACGCGACCGTAATCGACGGGGTGCCGAACGGCATCGCGGTGCTGGCGACCGATTCCTCGGCCGAGGCGGTCAAGCTGCAGAGCGGGTCCGTGGCGCAATACGCCTTCGCGATGGTGATCGGCGTCGTCGTCCTGATCGCGATCTTCCTCCTGGTCGGGTGAGGCGATGAACGTAGCCGGTTTCCCGCTCCTCTCGCTGGTCACGTTCCTGCCGCTCGTCGGCGGCGCGGTGATCCTTTCGATTCGTGGCGATGAGGAAACGGTCGCGAGCAACGCGCGGTGGGCGGCGCTCTGGACCAGCCTCATCGTCTTCGGGCTCAGCCTAGTGCTCTGGGCGGATTTCGATCCGTCGAATCCCGGCTTCCAGTTCGTCGAAAGCGTGTCGTGGATGCCCGAATATGGTCTCGGGTACAAGGTGGGCGTGGACGGAATCAGCGTCCTCTTCGTGCTGCTTTCGACCGCGCTCACGCCGCTTTGCATCCTCGCCAGCTGGGACATCATCAAGCGTCAGGTGCGCGAGTACATGCTCGCCTTCCTGATCCTCGAGACGATGATGGTCGGGACCTTTTGCGCGCTCGACTTTGTTATCTTCTACATGTTCTTCGAGGGCGTGCTGATCCCGATGTATCTGATCATCGGCGTCTGGGGCGGGCCGAGGCGTGTCTATTCCGCCTTCAAATTCTTTCTCTTTACCTTTGCGGGTTCGGTGTTGCTGCTGATCGCGATCCTGGCGATCTGGGCGCACACCGGCACGGCCGATATCCCGACATTGCTGCACACGCGGCTTCCCGTTGTGATGCAGGGCTGGATTTTCTTTGCCTTCCTCGCCTCCTTCGCAATCAAGCTCCCGATGTGGCCGGTGCATACTTGGCTGCCGGATGCGCATGTCGAGGCGCCGACGGCGGGATCGGTGATCCTTGCCGGCGTGCTGCTGAAAATGGGGGCCTATGGGTTCCTGCGCTTCTCGGTCCCGATGCTGCCGGCGGCCTCCGCGGCCTTCGCGCCATTGATGTTTGCCTTGGGCGTGGTCGCGGTGATCTACACCTCCTACGTGGCGCTGGCGCAGGAGGACATGAAGAAGCTGATCGCCTATTCCTCGATCGCCCATATGGGCCTTGTGACGATCGGCGTTTTCACCTTCAACGTGCAAGGTCTCCAGGGCGCGCTCTTCCAGATGCTCTCCCATGGAATCGTCTCGGCGGCGCTCTTCCTCTGCGTTGGCGTCCTCTATGACCGGATGCACACTCATGAGATCGCACGGTTTGGTGGCCTCGTCGAGCGCATGCCGGTCTATGCTGCGGTCTTCATGTTCTTCTCGCTGGCGAGCGTCGGCCTTCCCGGAACCTCCGGCTTCGTCGGCGAGGTGCTGGTGATGATCGGGGCGTTGCAGGTGAATTTCTGGCTCGCCCTGCTCGGGGGTGTGGGCATGATCCTGGGGGTCGCCTATATGCTCTATCTCTATCGGCGGGTGATCTTTGGCGTGCTCACGAAGGTGGAGCTCAGACACATCCTCGATCTCAGCCCGCGCGAAATCGCCGTCTTTGCCCCGCTTGTCCTGATCACGCTCTGGATGGGCGTCTATCCATCGAGCTTCTCGCACTTCTGGGCGGCCAGCGTCGCGCAAATGGTGCAGCAGCACATGGCCATGCTGCATCATCAGCCCGGACTCGAGCTCGTTTCGATGATCTCGCGATGAACTGGTCCCTTGCCCTTCCCGAGATCGTTCTGTCACTCGTGGCGATGGCGATTCTCATCTTCGGCGTGCTGACCCGGCGCGACACGGCCTTCGCGTGCAGCATGCTTGCCCTCGGCGCCTTGCTTCTTACCGCGTTTCTGGTGCTTGCGACGCCTTCGGGGAGCGCTTACGGCGGCCTTTTCGTCGTTGATGCCTTCGCGCGTTTCACGAAGCTATTGGTGCTCGCCGGGTCGGCGCTGGCACTGATGCTTGCCCTCGATTACAACCGCGGCCAGGGATTGGATCGTTTCGAGTTCCCCATCCTCGTCCTCTTCGTCGTCGTCGGGATGATGGTGATGGTCTCGGCGGCGAACCTGATGACACTTTATCTCGGGCTCGAGCTGCATTCCCTGGCGCTATATGTGCTGGCTGCTTTCGATCGCGATACCCTTCGCTCGAGCGAAGCAGGGCTCAAATATTTCGTGCTCGGCGCCCTTGCATCCGGTCTCCTTCTCTATGGAATTTCGCTTGTCTATGGCTTTGCCGGTTCCACCGGGTTCGCCGGGCTTGCCCAAGCGTTGAGCGCGCCACAGGGCGCCTCGGCGGGTCTCGTGGTCGGGATCGTCTTCGTGATCGCCGGGCTGGTCTTCAAGGTTTCGGCCGTGCCATTCCATATGTGGACGCCCGATGTGTATGAGGGCGCGCCGACACCGGTCACAGCACTTCTCAGCACGGCCCCGAAGGTCGCCGCAATGGCGCTCATTCTGCGCACAATGGCCACGCCCTTCGGACATCTTGCCGACAATTGGCGCCTGTTGATCGAGCTGATCTCGATCGCAAGCATGATTCTTGGCTCGATCGCCGCGATCGGCCAGACCAATATCAAAAGGCTGATGGCTTATTCCTCGATCGGCCATATGGGCTATATGCTGGTCGGGCTTGCGGCTGGCAGTGCCGAGGGCTTGCGCGGGGTGCTGATCTATCTCGTCGTCTATGTCTTCATGAATGTCGGAACCTTCGCCTGCATCATCGCGATGCGCCGCCGAGGGCGGGCGCTCGAGCAGATCTCCGATCTTGCGGGTCTCGCGCGCACGGATCCGGGTCTCGCGCTCGCGTTGGCCATATTCATGTTCAGCATGGCGGGAATCCCGCCGCTTTCCGGATTCTTTGGCAAGCTCTACATCTTTCTTGCTGCCGTGCAGGCGGGGATGTGGGTGCTTGCTGTCATCGGCGTGCTGACGAGCGTGGTGGGCGCATATTATTACATCCGCATCGTCAAGGTGATGTATATCGACGATTCCGTGGGCGCCTTCGACGCAAGGCCGGCGATGCTCTCTCTGGTCGCCGCCGGCACCGGGCTTTTCACCACGTTTTTCTTTCTTTTCCCCGGCCCGTTCGTCGGCGCAGCACAGGCGGCAGCGCAGGTGCTGCTCGGGTGAACGGATCGGCGCCGCCATGGCCGTGGCGCATCCGATCCTACCCACGGCTTGCTTCGACCTCGGACCTCTGCCTAAAGCTTGCGACTGCGGGGGAGCCGGATGGGTTAGCGGTGCTGGCCGCCGAACAGAGCGCCGGGCGTGGCACGAGCGGCCGCCTCTGGCAGTCCGCCGCCGGCAATCTTTTCCTCTCCGTCCTGTTGCGTCCGCCAAGCAGGGCGGCGGAAGCCGGGCAATATGCTTTGCTGACCGGTGTCGCCCTGTGGGAAGCGCTGGCGGCTTTCCTGCCGGAGCCGGGCTCGCTCTCGTTGAAATGGCCGAATGACCTGCTGCTGGCGGGACGGAAGCTTGCCGGAATCCTGATCGAGAGCGCGAGCGGCGCCGATGGTCGCCTTGACTGGCTGGTGATCGGCATCGGCGCCAATCTTGCAGTGGCACCGATGGTCCCCGGGCGGGAGACGGCTTCTCTCGCGGATGCAGGCATCGTGCCGCCGTTGGCGGAAGACGCGGCGCGTGCGGTCCTCGGGCGCGTCGGCCATTGGCGGGTGATTCTGGAGACGGAGGGCTTCTCCCCCGTTCGCGCGGCCTGGCTTGCGCACGCTCATCCCTTGGGCACACCGCTCGTTGTCACCGGTGGGGGCGCGTCGCGTCGTGGCCGTTTCGCCGGCCTCACCGAGGTCGGGGCCCTCATGCTCTCGACAGGGGCCGGCACGCGGAGCTTCGCAGCTGGAGACGTGCGCGAAGAGGTCTCGGATTCGCCGTGCTCCTCGTGATCGATGCCGGCAACACCAATGTCGTTGCCGCGGTGCACGATGGCGCGGAGTGGCGCGGGATCTGGAGGATCGCGACCGCGCCGGACCGCACATCGGACGAATATGCCGTCTGGCTGCTGGCGCTGCTCGGTTACGTGCGGCTGAAGCCTTCCGATATCGACACGGCGGTGATCGGGACGGTTGTTCCAGCCGCGCTCTATCATCTCCGCCGCCTCTGCCGCGATTGGTTCGTAACCGAACCATTGATCGCGCGCGCCGCACTCGATTGGGGTTTTCCGATCCGCGTCGACAATCCCGACGAAGTGGGTGCGGACCGGCTGCTCAACGCTCTCGCCGCCCACCAGCTCTATGGCGGCCCGATGGTGGTGATCGATTTCGGCACGGCAACCACCTTCGATGTGGTCGGTCCGGATGGCAGCTATAGCGGCGGGGTTATCGCGCCGGGAATCAATCTCTCGATCGAGGCGCTGCATCGTGCCGCCGCGCGGCTGCCGCGTATCGGGATCGGGCGGCCGCAATCGGTGATCGGGCGAGGTACCGTGCCAGCCATGCAATCCGGAATTTATTGGGGGTATGTGGGATTGGTCGAAGGCCTGGTCGCGCGTATTCGGGCCGAGTTCGGCGCGCCGCTCAAGGTTCTGGCGACCGGCGGGCTTGCTCCGCTTTTTGCCGAGGGGACTCCCTTGATCGAGACGGTCGATCTCGAGCTCACGCTGCACGGGCTGCGTCTGCTCGCGTCCCGCAATCCGCGGCCGGTGTTCAGCCGCGATCGCGCGCGCAGACCCGATGGCGAATGACGGGCTGCAGATGATGGACGGAACTTCCCCTGATCTCGCCTTCCTGCCGCTCGGCGGCACGGGCGAGATCGGCATGAACCTCAACCTCTACCGTTGCGCCGGACAATGGCTGGCGGTGGATTGCGGCATCGGTTTCGGTTCCGCCGAATATCCGGAAGCCGAGATCATGCTGCCAGATCCAGGGTTCATCGCCGAGCGCCGCAATGCACTGCTCGGTCTCGTCATCACGCACGCCCACGAAGATCATGTGGGAGCGGTGCCGTGGCTGTGGCGGGAGCTCCGCTGCCCGATTTACGCAACACCCTTCACGGCCGCGGTGCTGAACCGCAAGCTCGGCGAGGCCGGCCTGCTCGGCGAGGTCAAGCTCACCATCGTGCCGCCGGGTGGCCGCTTCGCGCTTGGCCCCTTCGCGCTTCAGTTCCTGCGTGTCGCCCACTCGATCCCGGAAGCACAGGCGCTTGTCATCCGCACGCCATTCGGCACGGTCCTGCACACGGGGGACTGGAAGCTCGACCCAAGTCCGCTGATCGGACCGCCGACCGACGAGGCCGCCTTCGCTGCGCTCAGTTCCGAAGGCGTGCTGGCGATGATCTGCGATTCGACGAACGCGATGGTCGAGGGTCACTCCGGGTCGGAGGCCGATGTGCGCCGCACGCTTGCTGCGCTCGTGCGCGACTTGCCGGGGCGCGTCGCCGTCACCTGCTTCGCGAGCAACGTGGCCCGTGTGGAATCGGTGGCGCTGGCAGCGCGCGCCGCGGGGCGAACGGTCGCGGTCGCGGGGCGCAGCTTGCGCAATATCGAGGCGGCCGCGCGCGAATGCGGCTATCTCAAGACGCTCCCGCCATTCCTTTCCGAAGACGCGGCGAACGAAATCCCTGATGAGCGGCTGGTACTGCTGGTGAGCGGCAGCCAGGGCGAGCCGCGGAGCGCGCTTTCGCGCATCGCCGCCGATACGCATCCGCGTCTCGCGCTCGGCGAGGGCGACACGGTGGTTTTCAGCAGCCGCGTCATTCCCGGCAATGAGCGGGCGATCGGAACGGTCCAGGACAATCTCGTCCGTCGCGGAGTCCGGCTGATGACCGATTCCGACCATATGGTGCATGTCTCCGGCCATCCCGCGCGCGATGAGTTGCGCAAGCTTTATCGGCTGGTCAAGCCGCGTTTCTCGGTGCCCGTGCATGGCGAGTGGCGGCACCTCGCCGCCCATGCGGGGCTTGCCCAGGAGCTTGGTATCCGACCGATTCTGCTGGAGGACGGGGAGATGCTGGGCCTGGTTCCAGGCGATCCGGAGGTCATTGATTCCGCGCCCGTCGGGCGGTTGGTCCTGGATGGAAGCCGGCTGGTGCCACTCCAGGGCAGCGTGATGGCGGCGCGGCGGCGCATGCTCGGCAATGGTGCCGTGATCGGCAGCCTCGCCGTCGATCGGGCCGGGCGCATCCTCGGACAGCCGCAGGTGAGCGCGCCCGGACTGCTCGAGGAGGGGGATCCCGAAATGGTGGAGCTTGAGGACTCGTTCGCCGCCGCGCTCGGCGATCTGCCGGCGGAGCTTCGCCGTGACGACACGGCGTTTGCGGAGGCCGCGCGGGCGGCACTGCGCCGTGCACTCGGCCGCCGCTATGGCAAGCGGCCGCTGGTGGATGTGCATCTGCTGCGCGTATGAAAGAATCTTTGGAGCGGAATGCGTTCGCTCCTGCTCCCCTATCCCGCTGTCGCTTTGTTTTCTCGATCAATTTCATGGCTCCCCCTTGGGCTTCCCCTCGGGGTTTGGCGGATCGCTCTCTGATCCACCAGAAGCCATATTGATCTAGGTCGTGGTGACGATTTAAGGGAGGGGGGATTCCCAGAAGGGCACGGATCGGATTCAACGCTGATTTTTGGAGATCGGCGGTGGACTGCGACGCGCTTCGCGACGACCAGTGGGAGCGGCTTAAGGGGTGTGTGCCCGGCGGGCGCAAAGGCAAGCGCGGTCCGCGGACTGACAATCGACGGTTTCTGAACGCGCTGCTGTGGATGGCCCGCTCGGGCGGGCGCTGGCGTGATCTGCCCGAACGGTTCGGTGACTTC
>Ga0335072_10000311_pt1 | contig 103286 bp, 109 predicted proteins | sample Lox_Sample_21_FD_206725 | JGI IMG/M metagenome (GOLD analysis project Ga0335072, IMG submission 206725) | Soil microbial communities from Loxahatchee National Wildlife Refuge, Florida, United States - Lox_Sample_2.1 | ecosystem: Environmental > Terrestrial > Soil > Wetlands | place: USA...
AAAAATGTCCAGAGAGCACTCCCGGCCTTTCTCACCATGCAAAATGGAACGATTCGAGGAATGACTCCGAGAAGATATTCGACTTTGCTCATGATGCAGGACTAGAAGAGGCGACGTTGGCTCGGGAGGGACGCTAGAGGTCGCACATTGAGCACAGTTACAAGGAGAAAGATATCTTACGGGAGCATTCTTCATTTACACTCTTTTGTTGCAAAGGAAACTTCGTTATTCAACTCCGCTTTCAATTCTCAGGCCTGCATATGATTTACCTCACCACCCTACCCTCCACCCCTTCTCCCTCAGCCTCTCCTCATCTCTCACCCTCTCCAACGCCCTCCGCCACTCCCTCTCCATCCTCTCTTCCATATCCCCTCCCTCCTCTCTCTCCTCTGTTGGTGTCTCGCAACCCCTCAATCCCACAAAACGGCCCCATCTCCTCCTCTTTGTCTCCAGATCCACCTCTGCCGCACGCTCCGTATCCTCCTCTTCATTCACACTCACCCACGCCGGAATCCTCGCTGGGTACCTAAACGTCTCGCGGACCGGAGGCGTGACCTGGTGGTAAAATCTCGCTAGCCCATCGAGCTGCTCGTGCGTCAAGAGATGATATCGCAGGATCGATGTTGGGAATGAAGGATGTGGCAAGCCGGACGTCACGCTAATAAGTGGGACGAGGGGCGTCTCGAGGTGCGAGAGGGCTGTCTTGAAGCCGGACGTTGCAGGGTTGGTCAGGACTCGCAGGTGATATTTCGGAGATGGAGACCTTGACTGTGGGCGATGCGAAGGCGCTGGACTAGTCGGCCTCTTTGTGACCTTCTGCGGTCGGATTGGAAGTGGTCGACTGATGGTAGTGTCGAGTGGTGACGATGGGATTGACAGTACTGAAGAGTTCCGCCTACGCATTGTGGCTGTTGAAGCGACTGAAGATCTTCTCCGGATGAAGGAGCTGTCTAGAGGGAAGAGTGGTAAATTTGGAGTAGAAGGTGTCGTTGGAGTTTTAATGGGTGACTGTTGTTGGTCTTGCATCTTGAATGGCGCGTTTGTCTCTAATAGAGACGAATTTTCTGGTAAGTGTCGCCGTTTGGAGATAAGATGCAGTATTACTAACGATCAACACGATGGATAGGAGCGCTTGCGAGATGTGTTTTTGGGGAAATAAAAGTTTTGTAGGTGGGAAATGTCTCACTGCTATTATTGAAGGAGTCAACGACAATGAAATGGTGGATGCTATAACTGTGCTCACGATAAATTTGTCCCCATTGTTCTTTGATCTACTAAGGTCTCGAGCATTCTATTCGGCCGTTGCAGTTCGTGATGGGTGTCAGTGCGTTCTTTGTTTGATGTGCACGTTTCCCACCTGTCGGGAATGTGGAGACCTACTCAAGGATTGCCTGACTTTGACAAAGAAAGATACTGGATCGAAGGAACAGTATTGCAAAGCATCATTTCGTACAGCATCTGCCACGCTCCTTGTATCGAGTTTCATCTTCGAAGAAGATGCGTAGATATAATGCAAAGGTAATATGATAGTGGGATCTTCGAGAAATCTCACGTTCAATGCTGAATGTCATTGCTTGACGAAAGTGAGTAGCAACCCCCATAGCAGGCGTGCTGCTTCTCTCCTCCAGCGTCGTGTTGCTCTATCCAAACCCCAATACAAGGGGAACCCCATTTAATCCTTTTCAACCCCTTCCGTCTTTTGCCGATCGTCATCCGGTGCTTCATCAAGTTTATCACTAACATTAACTGCCAAAAAGCTCTTCGGCAATTGCACTGTCCCAAACTTCGCCTTCAGCGACTCAATAACCTCTTTCCAATCCTGATGATGCGTCAATGACCGCAATGGTGCGCTCTCGATAGCGTGCCTCGAATCGAGGCTAACGTCGAGTGGATCGAGCGTGTAGCATCCGGGACTGATCTTGATCACGATTGAATATGTGTACTCCCCAGTATCGCTGTCTCTTGCCTCGTACAACTCAAATTTGATTTGAGAGAGGTAGTCGAGCTCTGGAATGGTGGCCCGGCTGATCTTGGTCTTGATTCCACCTTCAAGAATGCAATTCAGTAGCGTGTAGATGTGCGACTCCTTAGTGAAATAGATGAAGGACTTCGCATCATCCGATGCTTGAAGCTCTTCCAAGTCCTGTACGATCTCTCGAAGAAGAGGCAGTGAAGTAAGCAGACCAATCTCCAGCTTCTCACTGTCACTAATTCCATACTCCTGAGGTCCCACGTAGTCGAATAGTATCTTGGCGTACCGGTAGAGCTCCTTGAGCCGACCGAGCCGCTTATCGGCCTTGACTTTGCCATCACCACTGCCACGATAGAGCTTGAAGTAAGATGGGTCCGAATCTGGATCGATAAATGTAGGAAGCGATGGTGGCGGTGCGAGTACAGATCTTCTCCGCAGTCCGATCCTTTGCGCAAATGTCTCTTTCTGCGAATTATCACTCACGCTATTCAAGGTGAACACGCTCCCATGACGAGGAACTCCCATTGAAACCTGGGGTTCGGTAGTCTCCATTTCTGGCAACACTCCTTGCTCTTCTTTTGCAATCTCGTCCAACAGGGATTGACTAGGCATGAAGACCCATTCGAGGAATTGCCTGTTGTGGTATGCGTCGAACTTCATACTGTCGTAAAGCTCGGAAATCTTGCTTGGGTCGACTTTCTCGGAGTCGCAGAACTCGGTGAATAATTTCTCCCATCGCTCTCTGAACAGCTCTGCATCTTCTCCAGTACACCAGCGAGCTTGAATCGAGGCGGAAGTGAGCGGCTCTTTGGCCGTCTGAACGACGTCTTTGCTGTCATCATTGCTGTGGATAGCTGCCAAAGAGGCAGCTGCATTGCCCTCAAGCTTCTTGAAGTTGTGTCGAAGTACTCGACGATGAAAGTTCATAAGGTCTACAACAGTCTGTAGCACAATGGCAGGCTCAGGGGTGTTTTTCGGCCAAGCAAAGTGTTCAGGCCGCTGGCCTTCACGTAAGAGCACTTTGAGCTTCTTTTTCACCTTATCCATGACATCCTTCGCGGCATTAGAGTCGTCAAGGAGATCTTTTCTGACGGTAATGAAGTCTTCTGGCAAGTCCTTGCGATCAAGGAAATCTGCGGCCCATATCTGCGCACTGGTCTTGACCCTGTTCTCGGAACTGGTAAAGATGCGCACATCATTGAGAGCTTCCTTATTAAGCAGCTTCAGGTCGTCTCTCATATTTATGCCGAGGTCTTGGCATTGGTAGCGAGCAGAGTGCGTGGGCTCTCCTCCCCATTTCATGACGAGTTGCAGCTTGTCGAGGATGAGATCGTTCTCAACAGCTGCGAAACGGGAGAAGGTGACCCCAGAGGTCGAATCGTGACGAGACTGCGTCGGTGAAGCAGGAGCTGATGATGAAGATGGCCTATGTGTAGTTGGCGACTCGACCATGCGCGCTTCGTCGGTAAGGATTGCTTCCCTGTGCTCAGGAATGGGAGGTTCACCAGGGACTAAAACCATTCGATCACCGGCTTCATCTTGTGGCATGTCCGAAGGTTTGCGCTTGCGGAACATGGGTTTGATCTGCACCTTCGTACCAGCCTGCCCACCTTTCCTCGCAAGGGCATTTCGAAGAGTCTTGAGTTTGTTAGGGTCTTCAAGGTTTTGCTGAATCGCCACCTTCACGGCCGCTTCAACACTTCCCAAAGCCCCTTCGCCTTTTAGCAAGACTTCTTCTTCGTGGCCTTTCAGAAGTTCAACGAAAGGTTGGGAATGGAATGTGAACTTGAACTTTTGTTTCGGGGTTCGATCGGCGTGCCGAATGACGCTGACCATGCCTTTTAGCTTCCATGAGTGCTTCGAACTCGGCAGAGGAACTGTCCTCTCCTTCTGCACAGACACTGGCGACTCTGCGGTAGTACTAAGGTCACTACCATTAATGAGGGCGGGTGGGAGCATCATATCGTCGGTTACCCTTGTCGGTGATTGAGTGTGAAGTGAAGTCATCCTCTCCATGCTTGGAGACGAGGTTATTGGTGTACTCATGGCAGCCGTTTCTGGCGACACAGCCCCGTGGCGGTGATGACGGCCAGGGTGTTGGAGATGATTTGATAGTCTGGACATGCTAGGGGACTTTAGCATCGTCCTAAAAGCAGACCGATGACTGGACATGACGTTGGATGGGCCTTGTGAAGGTTCTCGAGTGGGCTCTTCGGAAGATTCATCGGAAGCGCCGTCCTTTTTGCGCTTCTCTTTGATGAATATATTCCGAAGGATGCTGGCGCACTGGTCATAGTAGGCGTTGTTATCTTTCACGAAACTCCACCCGTTGACGTCGATCACATAGCTGTTCGATTCGGTTCGAAGAAGGTCGAAGCCACAAATACGTTGACCAAAACCTTTAGTGATCTTCGAGGCCATCAGCATTTCAGCCTTACTGAGAGTGGTAACATATCGTAACTCCTTGCCCTGGTTGTTGCGCCGAACAAGTCCATCAACCACTGGTGACTTGCGTGTCTCAGCATGGCAGTAATCCGGTCCGACGGTATATGCTTTGACGTCTTCCGCATTCTCCACTTGTAGGAATTGTTCGTAGATATAGCTGCTGCCAGGTTCCGTTATAGATCGTGGGACGATAAGGTCAGGATCGTACTCAGACGACTTGTTACCAATCTTCCGGAATAGGCGGCGACCACCGCCGCCTTCGTGGCTTTTGGGGAAATAGATCATCACATTGTGATCTTCTCCATTGACCGGCTTTTCGACGAAGGGCTTCTTGATTGATTTCCCATCTACCACCAACGTATCACTATCGTCACTCAAGGTGACCTCTTTTGTCGTCTTGGTGCCCCCACCTGTGCCGTTTTCTGGACCGTCAAGGAAGACGCCGCTCAGCGTTCTGACTCGGAAAGCCAGCTCGGCAGATTCAATCCTAGGCCCGCCGTCGCGATTGACCTCAACCCTGGCGGGTGTCGGAACGCCCATCTGGTCAAGTATTCGGAGACACAAGCGTCGATCCCACAACACTTTCTGCATGTAGAGATCGTTCACAACGAAAGGTTTGCGGAGCTTTACATATTCTATGGCTTTGTCGAGAGGAAACCCGTCGGAGTAAAACGAGATTAGAAAATCGCTGAAACTTCAGTCAGCCCTTCCAAAAACCATCGAATAGCCTACCAATCTGTATGAAGGCAAAAGGCTGAAGAGGGGGTCAACAAATCTGTATTTGCGGCCTTGTGCTTACCATATCGGCCAGTTCTCAACGGCTGCTAGACATTAGCTTGACAGCAGTGTCTGGCCCAGATTATAAACCCACCTTCATCCAGGATTGCCTTGTCTCCAAACACAACTACCTCAAACTCTCCATTGCTTTGAAGCCGCGTAAGGATACTACGGCTTGGTCGGCTTCGAGCCTTCGCATCCAGAGCACAGACTCCGATGGTGCCTATAATTCTTGTTTTGCCTGGAGCGAGATCAGTTAGGTGCAACTAAAGTTTCGTGGGTTGGCTTGCTCTCAGCTTCGCTTGCCGTGCTGTTTGCAGTCGACCCACTAAAGCGCCTGGGATCTCTGGATCTCGATCTGGCGGCCGTCGTACGTAGACTACGGTGAGGAATAGGACTATCAATGCCACCGGTGTCGTTTCGTTGAGTCCCTTGTGTCACCGAGCCCGGTGGATTGCCCGCCCCTTGTGCGGACTTTTTCGACACTATATCCGCAAGATTAGGTGGCTCGTTCGGCGTAAGAGATGGAGGAAAGATCACGGGCAAACCTGGTAGTTGTGGTGATGACGATGTCGTGACGGGGGCTGTATTGGTCGCTGTTGTGGAAGCAGAAGCGGGCACAGTCATTGGGAGACGCGAGACCCCCTCCGAACCCTTGATAGAACTTGGAGGAGTGGTAGTATGCAATGAGCTGTCCTCTGAAGGTCGGGAAGACCGGATGGATGCGGAAAGCCGTCGCTCACTGAGCGGCTTGGTTGGAAGCGGAGGCATGCTGATGCTTGGTCTGTCCATTGTGGTTTTTGTGTAAGCGGACGGCAGCTGACTTGCTTTCCGATTAGAGCAGTCTGCATTACTGGTGGCTGCGAGCAATGAATGAGAAACAGAGCCAGCGATAATCTTCAGAGGCGTAACCGTGTCATCGCTCAGGCTAACAGATGAAGATGAAGATGTGATGGTTGTCACGTTATTGTTGTCTGCAGTTGTGTCAAGATCGACTTCCGTTCCATTGGTGGAGGTTCTTGATAAGGAAGCCCTGTCCCTTGCCATTTTCCCGGAGCTTGTCCCTATCATACGTGGCAAGCAATCGTCATGGGTGCAAAATGCGTCCTTTTCAACCCTTGCGGAACTTTCAGTCAAGAACGAGGATAGTTCTATGAAGTTTGCAACTCGCTTCAGCCGCAGAGAGCTGCTCTCAACCTTCTATCTATCGAGACCAAAGAAACAGCGTGGGGGCGTAATACGTCACATAGTGGGGTGCGCGTTGGAATTTTGTCTGGCTCAAATGCTCAATTTCAGGAACATTGTTGCGACCTTGATGCGCGGGGAGCAAACACGTTGAGGATACATCAAGCAAACGCCACTGTTGGTTCCTGTACGCACCGTCTTCTCCCGGGGCACGAGACCTTTGGAAGTAAGTGTGCGCACAGGCCCTTCTTGCGCATTGACCAGATCTGCGCTCATGCCGCCCCCGATGCGTGTCAACTTTTCTCGACGTGCCATTTTCATACCATAATGAGCTTGACAGAGACGGTTGTTGCAGCCGCCAATTTTGCTACACCTGCAGCAAAGCGCCAGAGATTGAACGGAGAGTCGAGCGGCGACCATGTCGCACAAAGCTCTCGACTTTTTTCACCATTCAGAGTAAGTTGTGTGGAGTGCCTTCTCTGTAGTGGTCTCTTGAACTAGAACAGAGATTTAACATTTTGTAGACCTTAGGCCTTGTATCCTCGACACAAGTCCCCTTCACTTCTGTGCCCCTCGGAAAGACCACCTTCCAGATCACGACATCTGTTAGCCGCAGCGTGCAAACCTATGACCTGACCCGAGGCCTCAACCTAGTCTTTCTCAGTAGACCACAGACGTTTGAAGAGATTACATCAACTTGCGCATACAGAGACCGCGTATTCGTTGCGTGGGGAGGACAACAGCCAGATAGCCGCAGGGGTCTGTGGGTCTTCCGACGAGGAAAACTTGTGGGTGAACTGGGAGTTCCGGATACCGTCATTCAAGAGCTCACACAGATTGTGGTCTTCGGCTCATGGATCGTGGCCAGTGGTCCACGTGCTATTGAAGTATGGAAATTTGACGGCTATGAACATTACACAACCATCACGCCCTCCAGGTATGGTGCGCAAAACTTGGATCGAGTACTGTCAGGCCGGATCTGCACCATACCCACCTTCCTAAACAAGATCTTTGTTGGCAGGCTTGACGGAAATGTCGAAATTTACAATGTCAGCACTGGCAGGCTTGTTCATACGATTCTCGCGCCATGTTCAGAAAGTGGTTCAGTGACGGCCATGCAGCCAACCCCAGCTTTATGTACCCTCGCGATTGCCTATTCAGATGGATCGATTCGAATCCAGGACGTGGAAGCTGATGAGCCAGTTCTGCAGCTACGGCAGTCGAGAAATGCCCAACCTATCACTTCGATATCCTTTAGATCTGACGGCCTGGGTGCGGGCGATGATGGTAGCAAGGACGGTGTCATGGCTACTGCTAGCAATGGGAGCGGCGATATCACACTTTGGGATCTCACTCGAGGTGGTCGGGTGGCTGGAGTTCTTCGCGCTGCACATGAAACTTCTTCGTCCAGCCGAAGCTCTGGAATTAACAAAATCGAGTTTTTGCCTAGTCAACCAGTCATTATATCCACTGGCCTGGACAATGCGCTGAAATCGTGGATCTTCGACGAAACGCCCTTCTCCGCCGTCCCAAGGCTACTTCATTCTCGCAGTGGGCATGCGGCGCCTGTGACGACATTGACATTTCTGCCTGCGGCATCCGATGGCTCCGAGGCGGCGGGTAAATGGTTGCTTTCCGCAGGTCAAGATCGAGCTTTGTGGGGATTCAGTCTGCGCAAGGATGGACAGAGTAGCGAGTTGAGTCAAGGCCATGTCAAGAAGAAAGCCAAGAAAATGGGTCATCTCGAGGATAACTCTACGAGCGTCGAAGACCTGAAAGCTCCGCCGATCAGTAGCATAGCTTGCTCACTAAACAGAGATGGCGGCATGGGAGGCGTTGGAGGACCTGTTTGGATGAACTCGAAGAACGTCAACGCAGAAGAAGCGAACATGAGCGGTTGGGAGAGTGTGGTTACGGCTCATGAGGGTGACAAGCTTGCTCGGACATGGTTCTGGGGCAGGAAGAAAGCGGGTCGGTGGACTTTCGAAAGCAGTGATCACACCCCTGTGTCAAGTGTCGCAATCACAGCATGTGGCACATTTGCACTTATCGGCTCAATTGGTGGTAACATTGACATGTTCAACCTTCAATCAGGTATCCATCGCCAGCAATTTCCCCCGAAACCTACTTTAGGCGAGGCCAAAAAATTGAGACAATCACAATCTATGTCTGGGGAAAACGCTAAGACCTCCATTCAACATACGAGTCGAGTCACTGGTATTGCGGTGGATAATGTCAACAAGACTGTAATATCATGTGGTCTGGATGGAGCCATCATCTTTTGGGACTTCATGAGTGGCACAGGAATTAACGCAATCTATATCGAATCCGCTGCAGCTACTGCCCTCCGCTACAATGCAACCTCTGGCTTGATATCTTTGACTTGTGATGATCTGTGTATTCGAATTATCGATATCGAAACCAGGAGAACGGTTCGTGAACTTTGGGGATGCGTCGGTCAGATCTACGATCACAACTTCTCACACGACGGACGCTGGATTGTTGCCTGCTCAATGGATTCCGTGATTCGAGTCTTCGACCTTGCCACTGGTCATCTCATTGATGCATTCCGAACACAGACGTGTACAAGCGTTGCATTCTCGAGCACAGGAGAGTTCCTTGCAACCGCACACACCGGTAGCCTTGGGATCAACATCTGGAACAATAAGTCACTTTATATGCAAATACCGACTCGCCAGATCAATGAGGAGACTGGTATTATAGATCTTACCGCCACCACAATTTTCAGCGGCAGCAGTCAGCTCGCTATCCAAGATGGACCTGTCGGCGACGAAGAAGACATCCCTCTGTTGAATAGCACATCGGACATAGACCAACTACATTCCTCCCTCCTCACCCTATCCATCCTTCCTCAATCGCGGTGGCAGACCCTTCTCAACCTGGACACAATCCGACAACGAAATAAGCCGGTTGAGCCACCACCAAAACCAAAGAAAGCTCCGTTCTTCCTCCCATCAACTCTGAAAAATAGCGTTAAACCACCTGACCCAGCTCCAAATACCTTGCCCACCGAGGCGTCCTCTTTAACACCGGCCGAACGCTCCCGCATCTCGCGCATAGCCGCCCAAGCACAACATGTGTCACCATTCTCCACACTCCTCTCAACCTTCGCCACAGACCCAGACCAAAACCCCACCAACCTCGTTTCCCACCTCGAAGCACTGTCTCCCTCCGCCGCCGACCTGGAGATCCGCACCCTCCAACATAACGAAATGCTACCCTTTGTGCGCGCCCTCACCCAGCAACTCATACTCAACAAGGACTTCGAGCTCGTCAATACATGGATGAGCTGTTTTCTCCGCATGCACGGAGACGTGGTGCAGGCGAACAAGGAGCTGCAGGCGGCTGTCGTGGAGTGGAGAAGGGCGGTGAAGGGGGCAGAGCAGCATTTGGAGGACTTGAATGGGTACTGCAAGGGCGTTATTGAGTTTCTACGGAGTGCCAGATAGTGCTACTGTGGGGGGAAAAAAGAGGCATCTAACCCGGGAACTAGACAAAGAACGCGCGCATAGATGGCATGACCGAAGTGAGGTTTCAAAAGGTGGCAGACCAACGGGTGCAAATCAATGTATTGGCTACGCTTGAATGAAAAACAAGCCCCAGAAGGAAGAAACTCCAAAAACACACATGTTCGTCAAGATCATCCCGCTCAAACCCTTGAAAAGTCCTGTCCGAAATCTTTCCCTAACAAACCCGGCGTTGTGTGCCCACATGATGAATTTTTGATACCCCAAGCAAAAATCTGTCTCTGGGAACGGAAACACGTAGGCTTGAGAAGGATTTCTTCCAGAAGCGAATACTTCCCATACAGCACACACTGCATACTTTTTTCCCCCCACGCCTGTGAAGCTGGTACCAAATGCGTGCCCTTGAGATCCGTTTTCAATGGCATCTCCCTCCATCCATTCGAAGAAGCCGTCCAAACCACTCTTCGTGGGCCACTCTCATAGCCCCTCCCTGAATAAGCTCTTCCTCGTCGATGTCGGCGAGCCGCCACCACGCTGTGAGTCTAAGCTGCTCTGGCCCTTCACGTGCACACCCCTGCCATCAGCCTCTGGCCTCGGACTCACGTCCCTCAGACTGGCTGCCTCATTGTCGTCGCCGAATGGATTCTGCTCCGCGCTCCCCGACCTCGAATGCCCCTGCTGGCCTGGCTTCAGCCCGCCTGGGGAGCGATTCTGACTCCGGCCCCTCTCATTCTCATACCCAGTCCGCGCATCCAGATAGCTACTCCCACCCCCGTACGGCTCAGTGTGCAGCCCCGGTGTTGGCGCCAATCCCAACTCTTGCTCCTCGTAATATCCTCCCGGTCCGCCAGCATATGGGTCCTCGTTTCCGACTTGCGTATCCCACGCATCGTCCTCTACACCCCTACCCCTCCTTGCGGGCCCGCTAGCACCGTATGCAATGCCTTGCTCCTGTTGGCCGCCCGTTTCCTCATAAGCGCCCCGTGCCGTGCGGCGGTTGCGCAGCTTGTCGATCTGGTCTTTGATCCATTCAATCGGGCCTGCGGAGCGGGGAGTGGGGTAGTTGGATGCGGATGCGCCGGGCGACGAGCTGCCGAGGAAGGGGATGTAGAACCTCCAGGACGGAGGTGGGAGGCCGTCTCTGCGGGCACGCCATTGCGTGAAGATGACCCAGCCGATGATGGCGAAGAGGAGGAAGAGGAAGAGGAGGAAGAAGAAGAGGCCCCACCTGCGGGTCGGATTGGGTTGGTTAGTAAGTGCACACACATCTTGCGGCGGAAAGAACGTAAGGGGAGGTTCTCACCCGTGCATGTTAGAGGTGAGAAGTGGTGAGCGGGATGTTTGCAGTGTTCCAGTGCGTAATTGCCAACTTTGGGCCTTAACACATACGAGTGGCTCGCAATGCGCAGCGGGACCTAGACGGCAGAAACAAGTCTGGTCTGCGCCAAGCGGCGATCACCAAACGACCATGTGGTTCGCAAATAGATAGTTCAAGTAGTATACCGTTCGATCAGAAGTGTAAGATGGAGTTTGCTTGTCAGTCCCAAGTTGTCAGCCTGAGGATGCGAAAGCTGCGCCAGGGCTTGGCGATTAGCAGCTTGCAAGTTCCCATGGGGTATAGCGTGCTTTTTCTCTCCGGGCTTGCTTTGTGGATACCAGTGGCGGGCGATTTCATCATCGTCTTTGTCATCGTATAAACTACCCATGTCTTCTACTATAGGAAAGGAGAGTTGTTCTAGCGTCGATTGTAGAACTTGTGGTTGTCGCCCTGCTTCATAATGCAAGCACTGTCTCGTGAACTAGATGGACTAAATAACTTTGCTCTAAGGGAAGGATATCTGTGCCACTTTCACCGTCTCCGTCTATCCAGCCAAGTGCTCTAAAGTCCACCGTACGCCATCGGCAATGAACTGAGGGTCCGTGAGCTGTATATTGTGCCCAGACGTTTGTGGCACTTGGATGAAGTAGCCATTCGTGGACATCTGGAGGAACTGCTTCTGCAACGCCGTGTCCTTCTCCTCCCACGTCCGAAGCACATTTCGATACCGCGCTCGCTGTTCTTCTGTTCCATTTCCTGTCGCCACTCCCGCATGATACAACTTCTCGTAGTCTCTGTTAGAGTTCCCTTTGACCACGCAGATTGGCTTATTCCCGAGTAAGGGCGGGTCCTTCTCAAGTAGGCCCTTCTTAGCCAGAGCAGAATACGTCTCTGGGAAAACGTCATTCTCCTTAGCAGCCTGGCGCTCGTGCTTCTCGCTCTGTTCTTCCAGCAGGAATGCCCGCCACTCCTCTGGCGATAACACTGTGTTCCTCTTCAAGCCGGTGACCCCAAGGAAGTCGAGGTCCGAAGTAACGGCTACCATTTGAGGGTCTCTCCAAGCCATGGGCAATACCTCGTAGGCATGGGGAACCCCGGCGTCGACAAAGACCATTCCAGCAATGTCGTCTGGACGCGAATGCATGAACTCCATCGTCAGCACGCCTCCCCATGAATGACCCAGTGTGACATAAGGTGGCTCGACTTTTGTAGCCTCCAACAGCGCATTAAGCTCACTTGCAATGGTGAGAGCGTCCGGAGTATCGGGAGATTCTTCGCTCAGGCCGTAGCCAGAGCGATCGTAGTCCAGAATTCGGGCAAAGTTGGAGATCAGCCGCCGAGCAACGGGCCATTCTGACATGGTGCTCATGACGCCATGCATAAGGACGACGACTGGCTGCCCGGCTTCTCGATCAGCTCCGGAGACGGAAACGAATAGTTTGTGCGTTCCGATGGAAACTAGTTGTGCGTGTTCGCCTTTGTTCCAGTCTATTGCTTCTTGGCTATCCATAGTTAGAAGAACAGCAAGATCACTTCTCGGAGATGATGGCTCGGGGCGTCGCGAATGGTTTTGGACTATGGATCCCTCAATAAGAACTGGACAGGAAAGCACCACAGTCTCGCATGACACGGTAAGCTTCTGGCTTGCTCGGTAGGAACAGTTTTAAGGGGGATGGTGTGCTGCCTTGTAGATCGCCAAGAGCACTATACTTAACGAAAGGATTTAAAGTCCCGGTTCTTGTGGTCAATGCATTTATCTACTTTACTCGCTCAGGACATGCAAAAGACAGCCACATATTTGTAATCATGCTTTGCATTCTACATTCCGAGTCTAACTCGTCCCTACGAACAAGGCGGCCGCGCCTCCTCACCTGCGTGCAAGCTCCCACGTAGGTTGTCTATCTTGTTTAACATGCTCATCTCGTGCGCAAACAATCCTGGTAGGATTGATATGTCGGATGGCCCGCTTTGGTGACGTCGGAGGTAATCAGGAGTATGAAAATTCTTGACAGCAACCGCTGTACGAAGCATTGTGGCTCACAGCTATTGCCACAGCGAAGACGGCTGTTCCAATTCAAGAGTCTCGCCTGTCGAAATAGACCTTTCATCGTAGTCTAAGGAGCTTCTTGAAGACAGGAAATAGGGTATCATTCACGGAACCTTCCACCAAGCTTATTCGAAGCAGGTATTAAATTTGCTCAGCTTCGAAGAAGTAAGCGTATATTCGCAAATTGCATTTGGTAACCGCGAAAGGTTCTCGCGTACCTCCCTAGTCAGGGCAGGCACGGTTGGAAATTGCTCAAGGCGAAGCCAGCAGTTCAAAAATGTTCCCATTTGCACGTCGGCGTTGATTTCGGGTAGTAAGTGTTGCTTTGGAGGTTGCATGGTCTGGTCTATCGTCGGATCTTGATGCTATATTGCTACTCATACTGTTTTGCTCTAGCCCGATATGCTGCAGATCTGATTGGCCCAAACCCTCAGCAATTACTGCACCTGATAGATTTTGAGGAGAACTAAGAATCTCCCAGCGAGATTCCATTAGGTGTCCCAATGGCACAAGCGACTGGAATGCCTCGGTAAGACTGTCGACGTAGGTCCGCAGGTATGTCCGTGACTTCGAGATGGCGCAGGCCTGCTTTAGGATCCAGAAAGAATATAGACATGCCTGTACATTGGCATAGGCATGAATGTCGTCCCACGAAAGGCTACCACCGACGTAGCCCTTGCTGAGAAACTCGGCTATCCAGGCGTACGATATGGTAGGCTTGCCATGGCGTACCTTTTCCATGTTGACCTTTTTAAAGCCGACGAGTCGCCATTGTAATAAGGCGTCCGCGGCGAAGTCGTGTTCACACAAATCTCTCACTGTGGCCTCCATCGAGCTCATCAACTCGACCCTGTTCAAGACTTTGAGTGGAACACCTACAATTCGAGGGCCTCTTCGTTGGAACTCGATCACGCAGTCGGAATGCGGGAGGTTGCTTGTGTTTTCTGCGGAAGTCTTAAGCAAAGAGTAAGCAAGTATCCTTACGTCTTTTCCGTATGTCCAAGAAGAGTCCCGCGTTGGATCCTCAACCAGGAGAGGCATGTAGATATGCGGACTGTGCGGTGGATGAACCACATATTCTTTGTAGTTATATTGGCAATAAAGTTCCGATAGGCGCGGATCAAGCTGGACCAGTGCATTGACAACGGCTCCTGCACTTTCAATCTCCTTCGAGTCCGTGTACAGCTTGCAGAAATCCTCAAACGCCTCGCCAGCTCCTTCCGAGAGGAAGCTAGTAAACCGCGACCGTATTGTGCCTGCAGGCGCAGAAGGATCGCTAAGTCTTTCAAATCCAAACCGCAAAAGGCTGGGGTTTCCTATTGGCGTGGTAAGGCTCAATCGTCTTGCAATGTTGATTGGATGCAGTCGTTGGGCCTTCAAAAAATGATCTTGGCGCTTTCCATCATGACTGACACGGCCGCCAAGTTCCAGCTCAAGTGTATCGAGGAGCACGAGAGATCCTTCAGAGCCAAGATCATACATGGTCATATCCGAGTCATTGGAGAGGATGGCTGCACCAGTAGTTCTAGCGATGGATGCGCAGTAAGAGTCTGCCTCTCCTGGCACAATAAGGACATGATACTCGCTCTTCCACTCGTTTCTGAGATCGTCGAGAACACAGGCCACAATAAACGGTGCCGGAGGCAGCTGGTCCGTACGCCTAGAAGCGGGAAACCTCTTTTTCCATATCGAGGATTCCAATGCGGAGGCGCTTGAATGAGAGTTTGCCGGGGTTGATGGCTTGAACGGGCCCGGGTGCTGTTTTCGATAACGCTCAAGCTGGGCACGAGCTTTCTCTAGCCGCTCCAGACGTGTTGCTTGCTTGTTAAATGGCAGTGCACCGTCGAAACATATGGCTTTTCTGTTGTTGTCAGCTAGCAGGCGCATCAGGGCTATGGTTGTCAAACATATCGACCTCGCGGCTCGTAAGCGCAGTAAGTAATTCTACAACTCCAGCGTTTATCTCTGTGTATGAAGGCTGGGCATCAATGCCGGCCTCAGAAAAGCCGCAGCGAGGATAAAGACGGGAGTAGATGTAGTATACAAGTGAAGGGCCATCAATGACGACGTTACGGATAACGGGCAAGGAGAGTTTCGAGCGTTCCTCTCTCTGACAGCCAAGGACGATTTCTTCTGCATACGGTAGCAGATCCTGCATCAATTTCGGAATGCCCATGGCGTCTTCACGAAGCAGCTACTAGAGTGTAGATGGCGCTGCCGATCATTCTTCAGATGGAAACCTCGTTGTGTGTAATGTAGAAACTTGGGGGGAGCCACAGCCTGACCCCGCCAAGTCTGCGTCCGCCGAAATTGGTCATCAAACAATGGAGCTGCATTTGGTACAAAGTTGGCCCGTTAATTGTCCCGCAACACTACTCCCCAACCTTGCGTGACGTGGGTGACATTTTGGCTTTGACGCGAAACGACATCACTGCGGCTTACGAATGACTCGGCAGAATCCTTGGTTCGTGCTTCAACCTTTTTCTGCCATTCACGCATTGCAGCATTTGTCAAGACTGAGCTCGACATTGAATCCCCGCTTGGTCATGTTGCTTGAAGCATGTCTGTTCTCACTCTCTGGAGGCCCTTTGAGTTCCATGAGTGGTAAGCAAGGAACTGCCGCAAAGGCAGTTAGCGTTGAGGAATCTGAAGGTAGAGCTCTGTCGTGGTTGCACTGCTGCCTGCGTTTGCTTACAAATTCGACATAGGTAACGAATTCGAGCTTCCACTTTGCCAATAACTCTCCGTTCCAGGTCTCCTCTACAGCGTCTACGGCCTCAAATCAATCCGAGCCTAGGCGTCTTGTCTTCTTTCGAGTTAATCATTGGTTGCTGTGGCTCCTGATGACAGACTGTCAGGATTGACCGGATGATGGAATATGCTATATGAACATGACTTTTCGGCCCTGAATACTGCGGTATCTGCTTCAAAATCTCTTCCATATTCCTCCTGTGTTTCACTTCCACACAACTCGACTCAGACATAGACCTTCAGAAGATGTCATCCGTCCTTCTCATCTTAGGCGCTGGAGCCAATGTTGGGGCTCATGTTGCGCGGTTGTTTCGTAAAGAAGGCTTCAAGGTCGCAGTAGCTGCACGAAGTGTGAACAACCAGGCCGATGATACTTCCGACCTAGCTGTGAAAGCTGATTTCAGTGATCCAAGCTCGATCAAGTCAGTCTTTGCGGAGGTCAAAGGCAAGCTTGGTACCCCAAATGTGGTCGTCTATAATGGTTAGCGTTCCGCCCCTTGTGATAGGCAAGGACCTGATGACCATCATAGCCGCTTTTCTAAAGGCCACGGCTCCGGATGACACGCTGTCCGCTCCTTTGGCGGACATCAACACAGCCATTGCTGTCAATCTAACGAGTGCGTTCGCGGCTGCTCAGGAAGCCGTTGCAGGATTCGAGGAACTACCAGCCAATGTTCCAAGATCATTCATCTACACGGGCAATTGCCTGAACATCAAGCCAATGCCACCTCTGCTGAGCCTGGGGATGCCCAAGGCCGCCGCTGCGCACATGATCCACAGTGCAGCAATCTCCTATACCGAGAAGGGTTATCAGTAAGCTTTTGCGCCGCTGACACCGATATTAACGGGTGTCTGACCGTTGTGTCTAGATTCTATTATGCAGATCAACGGAAGGCGGACGGTGCTCCCATTGGAACTGCCATCAGTGGTGCAGCCCACGCGGATTACTACTATGAGTTGGCACAAAGGAAGGAACAAGGACCTTGGGATGCTACCTTCGTAGAAGGCAAGGGCTACGTCGACTTCGCTGGTAAATAAATGCAAGTCCTATGAGTCCGCTTGCCGAATCAATCAAATACAACCATGGCTATATCTGCGAATCATAGCATTGCAAGACTCCTTTCAACTCAAGGCCTACATAAGACACTAGAAATACCATGCGATTTGTTGGTTGACTCGGAGATCGGTCTTGTAGAAGCTGTTCACTTCGCCTCCATTCTATTTTGCTCCAGTATTTGTGGATGGCTGATTTGCAGCACGAGATCTACAGCATTAATCTCGATCTTGAGTAGTCTTCCGAAGTTGCTCTTGGTCGAAATAGCCTTCTCACCTGCCGAGTGATGTTGACCATGGATTTACTACAGCGAAAGGAAATAAATCTCTGAAGTACCTCCAATTGGGAAATGATGTATGTAGCAGTAGGATGTGGTTGTTGAGATAAAGTGCCTTCACCTCCCAGCAGACACAATGGCGCCGGCAACTACAGAGGGGGTTCCAAAGATGAAGCTTTACGTCCTTCCATGGGGCCTCTACCCTCTACGAGTAACAATTTATCTCAAAGAGAAAGCGATTTCCGACAAGTTAGAAATCATTCCCGTGAAGATCACGAGGGGACGGCATGTTAGCTCCCGAGGGTACATCTCTAGGAACAGTCCCAATCCTCGACATTGGTAACAGCCAGCACATTTTCCAGTCAAGTGCCATCCTCGAATACCTTGGAAACAAAGTCCCACATACTCATAACACGCGCGGTACCACACTTAATGCCGCTGCTCGCGTTCGTGAACTCATGGACCTCATGAACGAGGCATGCTCTTTCTTGGGTACATATATGCACAATGCAAGCAAGCTCATGGAAGGTCTGGAGCCTCAGAGAGAAGAGGTTGCGCGTGTCTTACTCGACAAAATGTCATAAGACGTTGTCGACTTCTAGAGGAATTGGCCGACCCTATCGGCGCAATGCTTGCGGGCAGCCCAAGCAACCCAACCATTGTAGATTGTGTTGTGATGGCTACTTTTCAGCTCTCCGGCCACATGTATGGTCTCGACCTCCTGAAAGACCATCCGAGATTGTTGAAACTTCATAGAGGCCTTTCCAGGAACCGAAGCAGGGAGATGAATGAGGCGCCGGACTTCATCAGGGAGTACGCCAGGATCCTATCTGTTCAGTGAGTACTTACTTCCGAAGAGTAATCCTTACGATAAGGGGCTGTTTGACGGCCTTCTAAGATACTTCTATAAGATTCTGAAGAAGGCGCTGCTTGGGATAGGAAGCTAAAAGGAGTGGGGAGCGTCTACTTGGCGTCAGTTTTACCAAGCCTTGGCGAAATAAAACGCTTGGCACCTGAGGTTCGTGGCAAACAGAGCAGCTTTGTGCAGCCCTTTGACTGCCATGTGCTTGCCCTTGGTGTTGCAAGGTTGGCCACCTCAGAATGGAGAAAACGTACCTTATTTGTGATCGCTTGACTGTCATACCCTCTTGTCGTAATGTGAAATGAGACCAGTGCGCACTTGATCTGCCTTGAACCATTGAAGGATGCTTTGCCCAAGCTTGGTGGAAGTAATCGGACGATAGCATGTCTCGAAAACGCGCTCGATCACCATCCCCAGCCGTACAGCCTGCGGTTCCATCAACGTCCACCCAAATCTTCCGCTCTGCGCGAATCGAAGACCGAGCCTCCACATTCATTGCCTTCTACTCGCCTACTTTGACTGCCCAAACGCTTCGAGCGCATGCCGAATTCAAGTCAGCGTCACACCGGATTGCGGCATGGCGAAAGTCGAGCAGTCAAAGCGCCCTTTCCTTCGAGTCTAGCTCGCAGCGCGTATATGAGTCTGGCCACGACGATGACGGTGAAAAATACGCTGGTAAGAGGCTGGAGAAGGTAATGGCAGACATGAACGCCGTGGGTGCAGTGGTAGTGGCTCGCTGGTATGGTGGGATCTTGCTAGGGCCAGTTAGATTCAATCACATCGAGCATTGCGCAAGAGAAGCGATTCTGGAATCGAGAAGGACAGAGACTCACGATAGCGTGGAAAACCGGACGAAGCAAAAACAAAGGAAGATCGATGAAGGAGAGCAAGGTAGAGTAGCTTTGATGCGCACGCTAGAAGAGCGAGATCGGAGTATCACCGTGCTCAGAGGATTGCTGAGAGAGAAGATGGGGTCCTCTGCAGATTCGAGTCAGACCGCAACTGATGTTCCAAAGCATTCTCCTACAAAGAAGCCTGACTACTCGGCCATGCCGCTACAAGCATTGAGGCAACTCGACAAAGCGAGGGATGCTACAATAGCTTGGATACTGAAAGAAATCGACAAGGCGGAGGAACTTCAAAATACCGCTGTCAAGTGACACGGCTGGGGTTGACTACAACTCGACACAAGATTACAGATCAAAGCGCAGCCTCCATTGGAAACATCTGCAACGCTTCTATCACAACCATGTGACCCTCTCCCTGCTTCAAACCGCCAACGGCAATGACATCAACCACTCCTTCTACCCCTTTCATCCTCACTGGCACACCTCCACCGTGAATAGCATATTCTCCAGCCGTCTGCCTAAGCATATATTTGTCTACAAAGGCTTTCTCATCACAATGCATCTTGTTGTGCATATGCCAACTACTAGTACCCCGTTGTAGCACCATCTTGCGTTCCCGGGCTACCCAAAGATCATTGTCAGAGAATGCCTGAGTGCGAGCATATATGGAAAAGCAGGTTGTTGCTGTTTGCCAATATGATGTTGACGACAGTAAGTTTTTCAGAGAGGTCGCGGGGACGAGTACGGAGATAAGTACCGATGTATGGCAGGATCAAGGATTCTTGTGAAGACCTCATCGAGCTAGCAAGCTGTAACCGCATGAGTGAGCTGGATCTCGATTGAGCCTCACATCGCGAGGGGCGGTCCGACGTGGACCCTCGTTAGATACGCAGTGGGGACCCCGACGGCCGCTTCTGATCATCTTTCTGTGCCATTTCCTTGTGTAGGTAATGTACTAGAACAATGGTACGGTAAAACTACACTAACTTGTACAGCTCCAGTCGCGTCCGACTGCAATCGAGTAGCAGTTCAAAGACCAGCCAAAGTCTAATACGACAAATCACTCGCCACGATTCCCTCTGATCTATACGTACCTGAACCAACTAGTATGTGGCGTTTACAGAGCTCAGGCTTGTAATCGGGTGGCGGTAGACGTTGTAGGTCGGCACCAGGGAAAAGGTGGCACAAAATAGCGGTTTGGGGAGCTGTTTCAACACAACCCACGCGCTGGTCACCCCTGTCTGCTGCCAGGAGTCCAAGCGATCATTCCTTCGCAGATCTTGGTGACCCTCAAATCCATTGGTGCGCCATTCCCGGTTGATCAAACCTCCGCCATGGAACACGTTCTGCTGCCAATCCATCGTCATATCTCGTTACAGCGCGCTGAAACGCGGCGTACCAGTCAGGCATGTTGAGAAGTCCGAAATGCGCCTTGGTGTATTCCCAATATTCCGGATACCATCCCGCGAATTGCCAGTCAACTATCGCAACAATCTTACCGTCACGTACGATGATATTGCGTGTACAGAGGTCTGCGTGGGAAAAGGAGGTTCGATATTGACGGGTATGACACAAAGTGACAGATTCGTCATAGACCTGTGTACTGTACAACTCTCTAGGGGAATGTGTCTGCGGAGAAAAGAGTGCAAATCTTCATGGTTGAGGAAAGGTCCGACGGGAGTGTATCCTATCCGGTAATCGAGGCATTATTTAAATTCCGCTGAAGCGACCGCTTCTCTTTGTGGTGGTTCGAGAAGTCGAAGCTGTCTAATGTAACCAGCAAGTTCTTCAACAACAGCCTTCTCGGGTGATGATAGACGATGGCCGAACCATGCAGCTTCAAGCGTTTCTCCTTCAAAATATTCCATCTCGATGTAGAGATGTCTGTCAACGTGATAGGCTCTCGTAGACCTTGGGCACAGGCATGGGATGCATATTGCGCGACGTATTTTGGGGCTTCAAGCTCAACCGATTCACATGGACCTTTGATAATTCGAGCTTTATTTACTCTGACAACGCTTGACCCTAAGTCATCAAAGCAGAACTCGTAGAAAAAGAGGCATTATCGGCTCAGGAGTGGTATGTTTAAGACAAGTGAAGCACGATGCGTTGGCGAAGGCCAAAGGTAGCTGGGAGAGGTGACGAGAAGCGTAAATAATCCCTTAACACGGTCGAAGCGCAGGTGGGCTGTGCACCCGTTAACGTGAACCACCGCTAGCCGTACCGGCGTGATGGAGCTCATGATTATGCATTATCGGGGCGTACACAGAGTCTCGAACAAGGGCGAAGGTTGGTGAGGATGGGCGGGAAAGGGACCGTGAGGATAGAGTTTCAACTGATGCGATGGGCTCCTAGACGTGGGATGCCTGCACTAACCGTTCTATGGGGCCTTTTTAAGCGCGAAAGCGGGGTGGCGCATAGGCACCTCTACCCATATGACGTCTATTAGAGCTCTATTTCAATCCAACTCAGCTGTTGATTGACGGACCACAACGACTTTGGGCACGTTCCGCCAAGTCTTTGATTCCCAAATGTGAAGTCTCCTCTGGGGTTACTAATAATGATAGAGAGTCCCATACTATCCACCTACTTACACATCATGGCGAACAAGGACAAATGTTGGAAAGCAGACCTGCCTACGATAGCCTCAAGCCTCGTCACCCTCGCCAAGCAGGCCGGCGACATGATTGTGTCGGCGAAACCCATGAGCTCTGACAGCGAGACCAAGCTAAATTCCATTGACCTGGTCACCGAAACCGACCAGGCCGTTGAGGCCATGATCTCGAAAACACTCAGTGCCAAATACCCGACCTTTAAGTTCATGGGTGAAGAAACCTACAAGCCTGGCATGAAAGTTACAAACGCGCCAACCTTCGTGGTAGACCCGATTGACGGGACGACGAACTTCGTACACCGGTACCCATACGTGAGCGTGAGTATGGGCTTCACCGTGAACAGGGAGCCAGTCGTGGGCGTGGTATACAACCCATTCACCGGGCACATGTACACAGGCATCAAAGGCGAGGGGTCATACCTCACAGAATACAAAGGTGCGAGTGCAGGAGGGGAAAATGCTCCGAGGAGACAGAGATTGCCGCTCAAGCAGCCGCCTGAGCCGTTGAAAGAGCTGAGTGAGGCGTTGTTGGCGGTAGAGTGGGGCAGTGACAGGAGCGCGAGTAATTGGCAGACCAAGATCAAGACGTGGGAGAGACTCGGGAAGGCCAAGGAAGAGGGTGGAGCGATGGTACATGGTGCGAGGGGTTTTGGGGGTGCGGCGCTGAATCTGTGTGCGGTGGCAAGTGGGTCGATAGATATATATTGGGAGGGTGGGTGTTGGGCGTGGGATGTTTGCGCGGGGTGGGTGATATTGAAAGAGGCGGGAGGGGTGATAGTGGATGGGAATCCGGGGAATTGGGAGATACCGATATCGCTGGACCATAGGAAGTATCTGGCGGTGAGAGCGGTGGCGGAGGATAAAGAAGAGAATGCCAATGGGCAGAGGAAGATTGTGGAGGAATTTTGGAGTTTCGTAGTGGGGAATATGGATTATGAGCACTGATGTCCAGATCCGGCTGATTGTTGTAAGGGCTTCGGGATTGAGAAGCGCGCGTCACTCATGACTGACGAACTGACGAGCTATCGAGATACCATATACTAGACCTTTAGACACATTACAAGAGCTTTTGGAGCATTAAGCGGGCTTGACAAGTGTAATGTGTGGTCAACAATATAACCTTGGTGTGCAGAAGTAGACTTAGCTTTGCACTACGAAAAGGGCCGTCACCTTGCAATGGACTGATACCAGGGTTCCCGAAATCCAATGAAGGGTTTGCACATGTTGACATTGTAAAGGGGAGAGAGTCATGTCCAATACATGCTGATCCAAATTCTTGATGCAATGGAGATGTTTAGAGAGGGAGATGTTTAGAGACGGCGATGGCAGAGGCATGGGATAGCCAGGCGAACTCCAATATTAGATCAAGAACAAAAGACCTGACAACTCCGAAAAGAATACTCCACTCGTGTACTTTACTGAACAGGTACCGGGCTCAGTGTTGTATATCGGAAGAGCGCATGGGACAATAGGAAATCTTCAAGGCAGAAGGCATTCATTTCTTCCAGGGTATCATAAGAACGCCGTCAACCGAACGCCATACAATAGCTCTCAAAATCCACACTGAAGCCGTCATTCATCTTTTCTGCCATAACTCACTTTTTGCCGTTTCACAGCCGGCTTGTCATCATCCTCCAGTACCGTCGTCTTTTTCTTCTTTTTGTCGCCCACTCCCTTCACGCTTGCCGTAGCACTACTCGTCCCGCCATTCCTCTCGAAGCCGCCTGTCGGTGTTGGAACATGGTTCGGTGTGCTTTGCGTGCTTGCCGGAGAGTCTGAATCCCTCATATACCCGACTGAGCTCTTCGAAAAGACCCTATCCGCATCATTGACTGCGGCTTTCCGCCGTCCAGCACCTGGCCCACCACCTGCAGCACTGCCAGATATTGTACCACTAGCTCCACCGATAGAGGCTGGGTTGACCGTGCTGGATTTGATGTAGTTGTCGAAGCCTTTGATGATGTTTCCTGCCGCTGAGGTTTCTTCGAGGTAGGCGCTTTCGCGGCGATAGAGTGATTCTTCAAGTGATGCCTAGAACCCCTAATAAGTATAGTACACCCTTAGTCACGATGGGAAGCATACGATGTTCTTGTCTAATATTCTCTTCTTCTGTATTGTGTCTCGAAGATCCCGGCGTAGCTTTTCGTAGTATGGGAGGCCGCGGGCAGTGGAGTCGGTGGTTATTGACGCTTTTGCAGCCGAACCCGGTGGGACATTCTCGGCCATAATGAGTCTTTTGACGAATATTGGAATGGAAAGAAGCCCCCTTACGATTCACCAAAGGTACTTGAGTAAAGAAAGTGTCGAGTTGTAGAGGCGCTCGAGCGACGTTTTGCAGTGTTTGCATGCTTCACGAACCCGAAGCCGGCACTCCCCTTTAATGCCCGCTTCTTTCCTGACATTATCAAACTTTTACCTCTCTGGCGGTAAACGGCGACCGCTAGAATGGATCACTCGCACATGGATCAGAATGGCATGGACATGGGCGGAAACCAGTGCTCTATGAATGTAAAACTATCTGCGATCCTCACTCACATTGTTCGACCTCTAACTTCATAGATGCTCTTCACGTGGTCCACCCACAATCTCTGCATTGTTTTCCGCCAATGGCGCATTACGGGCACTGTCTCCCTTCTGCTCTCTCTCGCCGCCATTACCCTTCTTACCGCTGGCTATGAATGCGTGCGAGGGATCAGCCGACAATATGAACAGAGCCATAGCGCAAGGATGAGTGCATTCAGCAGCAGTGCTTCCAGTACGTCTCATTTTACATTCACTACACCTTACTATGAACGCGTCAAGCTGAAGCTGGGAAGGCGAAGCTGCTCAAACAAATGAAACAAGCTCATTGCTCGGCTTAGGGAGAGACAGTAAAGAATCAGCTGAGAGGAAGGGCATGCTTGTTAAGGCTGCCCTGTACGCCGTGCAGGTATTCTACAGCTTCTTCATCATGTAAGTATTGTTGTCAGATTACTTTGTTGTAGGCTTACGCAGACCTTCAGGTTGCTATTCATGACATACAACGGTTTCGTTATGCTAGCGGTTGCTGTTGGAGCATTTATTGGATACCTAGCATTTGGTGCTGGCTTGACTTCGACAAAGTCTGTCGCCTGCCATTGACTATGCTGAAGGCCTGATTCCGCTGATTTCTGCTTCTCTGATTATTCTTCATCCAATTCATCCCCCAATCCAAAGCTGAAGCCCGCTGTGCCATCCTCTTCTGAGGCTCCATGTACGACGTCTTCCCACTTCCGCTTTTTGGAAACCTTTTGCTGCTGTTCAATCAAATTTGGGTGATGTTTTTGGAGTCGCTCCATGAAGAGTGCGTAGGGATTTTGGACACCACTCTTGAACCCTGACACTTGCTCTGGTTTGTTTTTCAGGAAGTCAATAGTAGCAGCAATGTGAGACTTTGGCACAAAATTCTGCGTGATGGCGATAGCAGGCTCGAGATTGACGACAAGATGCCACCAGCCTGACGGAACGTGAAGCACCTCCCCTTCGCCGCAGACTCCTTCCAAACAACCAGGTGTATTTCGTGCTTCGTCGTGAAATGCCAGGAGCCATTCAGCGATGCTCAATGGACTTGTAACCTCACTCTGATCCTCCGAGACAAATATGCCTGGTGGTGGAGTGCTCGCCGAGTTAGGAAACATTATCCAGTATTTGGAGCCTCGGATGACAGCATTCCATGCACTCGTTGCGTTGGGATCCTTATGAAATGTACTTCCACTTCTTTCTGGTCCAATTATGAGCCATCTGTGATCTGGTCTCTGATCGCCAAGCAGCGTGAAGATATCCTCGCCAAAGCACTCTGGAGGCCAGTATGACCCGCTATCTTGTGCAACCCTGAGGTTCATCTTTTCCACAAAGCTCCGATCGAACAGATATAGTGGGCTCTCGTCGATGTTGTTGTTCATATACTCCACGTAGGTCTTGAGCGGCCAGTCGACCGCCTCGGCACGAAAGATAACCTCTGCATACTGCTCAAGTAGACTATCTTGACACCATTTTTGTTGTAGTGGCCATTCTTTCACAGGATCCGTCAAGATAAAGGGCCTCCCACTCCACATCTCCGAGAACTCCGCAGAAGTGATGTTTGATAACCGGGGTATTCTATTTGATGAGGGAATTCCTGTTGTGTATGGAAATAATGGAATCTGCGAACAGAAAAATGGCCGATGCAGTGCATCGGAGTATACATGACTACAATCGACTGGCGCGAGAACTGAGTCATGCAGGTTCAGATAGGTCGAGCGCCAACTGCCACGCCATGAAAAATGCTTTGGGTTATGCCTGTTTTACTCGCATCAGTACTCCGAAAGATGTCTTGGGAGCTGAAATCCAAAAATACGAGTTCCATGCAGGAAGGGGGATCAGAGGTCAAAGAAGCGTACCGTGGCATGACCTAAGCTGATAAGGTAGGGGGTGGTGCTAGACACAAAACGAAGAAGTTTAAGGATGAAAGCGGAAGGAACACGAAGTCGGCGTACATGATGAATAAGTCTTTCCACAATTGGTCACACGTAGAATAAGCATAAAGGCCTCTACAAGATGCCCCTACTCTGAGAAGACTCATGCTGTCGAGCCATTCAAGCAGTACCAAGACGGTCTCGTCTGGAAGTCCTCCGAAAAGACCCATATTACTCGCAGAGTTCTCAGAGGCAGCCAACGAATTGCCACTCGGTTTCACTCCCAGCGGATGCGCCTTGAACGCGAGCTCTGGTTTCGACATGCCATCTTGACCATCACTAGACGAGGAGCCAACCTTCTTCTGGGAATAGGTCTCGCGGACAGTGGCGGCTTGAGACAGCGTCTGAGTTCCCGACATGATCATTGCGCAAAAAGTTCGAGTCACTGACGAGTCACGGCCACTGATGAACTCAAACAGCTGGCACAAGCCAGCTGCAGACTGAATTTAGTAATCCGAATGACTCATTAAGGAATCTTGTAATACAGTCGAAGAACTCAGGAGAAGTGGCGGGAACATTCTGTGAAGGCGAACTTACAATTCACAGGCTATGCGGCACTTTGAAAAATAAAAAGGCTAGGCTGTGCAGAAGTGCGAGCGCCCCAAATCATGTCACGTGAGTAGCGGGATGGCCTAGAAAACCTGGTGAACGACGAAATAATTTTTTGGGTTTCTCTCCAGAGCAACTTTCACCAAACACAAATTTACATACAACCACAACTTCGCTAGATAACTCCGACTCTCAACACAGAGAGTCTTGTCATCTAGCACCTTACAGACCACTACCAGCAGCTCATCTGAGCTTTCGTGACAGCGCCTAGCTTTCACCCCACCCCACCTTCAGCACACAAGATCACAGGCAAATCGCCAGTGATCTCCGCAAAACCAAGTCGCAATCATGGCAGACAAAGGCCTTGAGGAAATCCCAGAGGGTACGTCGAATCTACAATTATCTTGATTCGGTGGTAGTACTACTTGAATGAGGCTGAGCAATTGTGCATGTGACGGCAGCTGCTAACCTGTGGGTGAATTATTTCAGGACAAATCGAATCCAACTACGATGAGGTCACCGACTCCTTCGATGCCATGAACCTCAAGAGCGAGCTCCTAAGAGGTGAGGCGCTGCGAGATCCGAACTACCGACGAAGACGAACTGACATGCAACAGGTGTCTATGCTTATGGTTTCGAGCGTCCGTCTGCCATCCAGCAGCGGGCTATCATGCCAGTCATAAAAGGTACAATTTTGCGAATATTCTCACTTTGAGTTGCCACAGACTGACAAAATTATGCAGGATCGGATGTCATTGCGCAGGCTCAGTCTGGAACTGGCAAAACTGCCACCTTCTCCATCTCGGTCCTCCAAAAGATAGACCAAAACCTGAAGGCCTGCCAGGCTTTGATTCTAGCACCGACCCGTGAGCTTGCTCAACAAATTCAGAAAGTCGTCGTCGCTATCGGCGACTTCATGAACATTGAGTGCCACGCCTGCATCGGCGGAACCAATGTTCGTGAGGACATGAAGGCTCTGCAAGATGGTCCCCAAGTCGTCGTCGGAACTCCAGGCCGTGTCCACGATATGATCCAACGTCGTGTCTTGAAGACCGACAACATGAAGATGTTCGTTCTTGATGAGGCTGATGAGATGCTTTCGGTATGGCCTTTGGTTATCTCTGAATCTACCATTTTATGCTAACTTGTCGCAGCGCGGTTTCACCGAGCAAATCTATGACATCTTCCAACTTCTACCTCAGTCAACCCAGGTTGTCCTTCTGTCCGCCACTATGCCCCAGGATGTCCTTGAAGTTACCACAAAGTTCATGCGCGACCCAGTCCGCATCTTGGTCAAGAAGGCCGAACTCACCCTCGAAGGTATCAAGCAGTTCTACATTGCTGTCGAGAAGGAGGACTGGAAGCTTGACACTCTCTCCGATCTTTACGAAACAGTCACCATCACTCAAGCCGTCATCTTCTGCAACACACGAAGAAAGGTTGACTGGCTCACCGATAAACTCACCGCTCGCGACTTCACCGTGTCTGCCATGCACGGCGACATGGAGCAAGCTCAGCGAGATGTCATCATGAAGGAATTCCGCTCTGGCTCTTCCCGTGTGCTTATCGCCACCGATCTCTTGGCCCGTGGTATCGACGTGCAGCAGGTCTCGCTCGTCATCAACTATGACCTTCCCGCAAACCGAGAAAACTACATTCACCGAATCGGTCGTGGAGGTCGTTTCGGCAGAAAGGGTGTTGCCATTAACTTCGTCACGCAGGATGATGTCCGCATGATGAGAGAGATCGAACAATTCTACAGTACTCAAATCGAAGAGATGCCTATGAATGTTGCTGGTAAGTTTGTGCCTGATTCATGTCTCCTCCGTAGCAGAAGCTAACACCACAATAGATCTTATCTAAGACCTCTTCGCTTCACAACGTCCGGCTGTTCTCGTCCGCTTCGTGGCATTCTGACGGCGTTTGCTGCATGTGTGCTCTGTGATACCAATTTCGGAGAAAAGTGGGATGAAGCTTGCTTGACTGCTTGTCTCATGAAATTGCTACCAAGCTCAAAAGTCAACTTTCCTACACCTTTTCAGCTTTGATCTTTAGTAGACTGAGAAAGTTAACACCTAATCGAGACTTCAGTCTTGATGAAGGTGGTAACGACGAGCAGTGGCTCGAACGAGTGTTGTTTGGCTACTTGGTCATCTGCACAAAACGGTTCTTTGTTGTAGCACGAATACGTGCTCATGAGGAGATGAGGTTAATACGCTTTCTTGCAATAGATACTGGTAGAGAATGCAATCAGAAAATACCGACTTCATGCAGCGCTCAAGTGCAGATCGAAACAGGTGTCAAAATGAACTCCCCATTCTCTCTATCCTCCCAAATCCTGAACCCAAAGTGTATTCTTTCTCTAGCCCTCCCACTTTGACCTTGCCAGTGCTGTTGACAACATGCTCGCAGTGCAACTCAACAAGATTGCGGCACAGGCTGCGAGAGGTGAGAACAAGTCGAGCGAAAATTGAATTAGAGCAATCGAACTTAAGAAAGAGCTTGATAGGGCTCGCGAACATGAGAAAGCATTTGAAGACGAGTAGGGAGGCGTCCCTAGGAGACTTGAAGCCTTGGGGCAGAGCACACTATCGTTGCATAAGGATTGCCGCACAATGGAGGCACAGCTTAAGAAAGGCTTGGGCGATAGCCAGCGAATATTACACCAGAAACAGGCAAGTCCTATTGAAGGGATCAAAATCATCAAATCGAAAATTCCAGAGACCGAAGTTGCAAAGCTTGTCTTTCAGTCCCAGGTAGTGATCCAAGGAACCTCTGTGCATAAGAAAGTGCCCAGAGAAGCCTGCTGCCGCAGGGCTTAGAACGGCAGCATTAACAGGGACGGGGAGAACGTTGGTGACGTCTCGGGGCCGACTACAGCAGAAGAGTCATGAGTTGGTAAAGGAGGATCGTAGAATTAGAAAGGATGCGAAACTGCCCCTGAAGAGCTCAGAAACAAAAAGAGGTTGGCCCTGCCGCAGACACAGTGCGCAGCTGCAGCCAATTTCCAGCCAGTCACGCCAATGAATTACGCAAACAACCTAAATGGTCTGGACTTCAAGAGCAAGGACTTGAACACAACAAGTAGTGCCCGAGAGGGCCCCCAAGCATAGAGCAGTAAGAAAAGGAAGCTTGTTGAACAGTTGGAGGTTTCGCTCCCCGTGATACGAAATCTGGTAACCCGAGTTGACCAAAGGCTGAAGCAGAGCGAGGCAAAGGACCCAGAGCGGAAGAAGAGAAGGAAGCAAAGAGCAGTCTTGCTGATACCTACGATTCCTACTCTCCCATCGCCTGACGATGAATGACGAAATTCGCGAAAGGATGAATAGGGGAGACTTGAGGGTCATGTGCCGAAATGACCTATGGTTTGTGAAACGGAACACAGATCTATTTGTTCTGCATGAGGCTTACGCTCGTGTACTGCAAGAGCATGACAAACCCGCTACTAGGAGATTGAAGGTAGCAGAGTAGAAGAATTGCTTGGGGCTGTCAGTCTAGATGATTTCTAGGCAGAGTTAGCGTTCAGCCTCGTCCTCGAAATTTGCCATCGAGCTCCAGGGCCTAGACAGCGCCAAAGAAACGCCGCGTACTTGGGGGCGCACGCTAGGCGCACACAACCCTCTTTATAAGGGAAGGGGAGAGAAATCTTCTCTCTTCTCCGTCGTTGAATCATGTTAAGGTCGGGGATGCAATCATGCCACCATCACTCGCAAGCTATCCCTTCGCCGGTTGCGCTAGGTACATTTTAGCGTCCCCATACCTGCGCAGAAATTATGCGAGCATTTTCAGAAGTGCGCAATTTCTCCAGCTGAGGAACGCCCAGAATCCAGTTAAAGGCCTTACCCGGAGCAGTAGCGCGACACTAAGATGGATAGCGTGACTGGCCCACCACCCTATCTAGAATTGTCACGCCACTCGACCTGAATACACTTTGAATGATTGAACTCGTTTCGAATCTACTCCGAATACACCGAATAGTTCGGACTCCATTTGAACTACATTCAGCTAGTCTTCAAGTTATGTTTGGTGACACGGGGGTGGGCATCTTAGTATAAGTAGGGTGGCGAGGACTCAGCCTTTAATGGCACCGGGAAAGGTTTCGCCAATTAGCATCTACAATGGCGAATGCTTACAGCCAGAGACTTACGGTCCCGCTTCATCCACTTCTGCTGCTGCTTTCTGCATTTAGATGGCTTGCTCGGCCACCAAACGGCCTTGCAGGAATTGAGATTATCGCACATAGTCTATCTTCTGCGATGGCGTCCAAAGTCTTTAGTCTCCTTTTCGCTTGCAAGAAACTATAAGTATACATTCGTGTTTCATTCTTCTGTGGTTGTTCAGCACCGGTGTATAGGAACTCAACCGCGCTTACAGATTTCACATAGACAACCTTTCCTCTGTGATCTTCTTCAACACCCTGCATTCCGCCCTATTTCTTGAGGTCAAGCGGGAGAGTATATGGGCCAATCCGATCCGCAATCGAAAGAGGACTGAAATAACGAGTAGACGACAGCAGTGCGTCATCTCCTTTGATGTCCCAAGTCACCATTGAAATAGATTGCGGACAATCGGCCAGCAGGATGAAAGCAGCTTCTCCTACGCCCCTTCGATATTTCGCAACCCTAGGAACCTCTACCATTCACCACGACTTCACCTACAGAGACGCAATGAGCAAGCCCCTGAATTCGCAAACTGTGGGACTATCGGAGAATCGAGCGACTAGATTACCCATCGGACTACCATTTTCTAATTTCTCTGGCCCGAAGGAGGTTCTCTACTGGTGCTGCCAATGTGGTCATGGACCCTGGTCGTGGAACCGGATCCCTCATTGTCAATTATGCAGCCACCAACAGTGCAGTCGTTGTCGATACAGGACAGTTCGTGCCTAGGCTGCGGGAGCGATCCAAGAAGTCAGGAAATGGACTAACACGACCTATAAGAAGGGCCCAGTACTCGCAAGAGGCCGGCGGGACTATTGGGAGAGCTGGAAGGGCCAGTTTTAAGACGTCAATTGGTGGATTGCGTGTGGATTGGTTAATTGAATTGGTTGTTGCGCTGGAGCCATCGAAATCCTACCTTGCTGATGGTTCCTGAGTGCGGAGGCTTGGGAGTAGCACGACTCGTCAGGATTTATTGGCTTAAGAAGTTGGCAGCCTAAGATGGGCTGAAAATAGTCACTAGGTGCCGCTCGACCGTGTTAGGATGATAGAAGATAGCTAAGCTATCAGTTTTGCTCACCGGATATCATGCGCCAAACGTGTTGTTGCGCGCAGTAGACCGGTATGCATATACTGGTTGTGAAAGCACTGCTTATTCCTATCTATTCTACCTGAGGGACGAGCAAATACTTATAGACATAAGAAAACCCTGTCGGTCGAGGACCTGTCCCGCGCGATATAGCTGGTCCCTGTCCAGCGGAGGTATACAAATGTATGAGCGTACGAACCTGCTGGTAGCAACCGAAACGCGGCCTATTCGCAACATGTGTGTTCCGAATCCCTTTCAGAATTACGCTAAATCTGAATCTTTATGGAACCATGGATCAGATGAAGTTGCAATCCTGGCGGCCACAGCGATCTCTCCTACTTTCACAGGGCGACGCACGGTGTCAATAATGTGCAATATCCCTCTTCACCACCTCCCTCTGCCTTTCAGGAACCTTGTCCAAGATCTTCTCACATGCATCTCCGACGCACGACGGAAGCCACTTGATCGACTCCAAGTTCGGCCAGCGTTTATTCTTGAAGTGCCGCCGATGCCATCAACGGTGAGATAGAGCCAAAGGCATGTTTGATGCTCTATTGCAAGGAGATTTGCCTGAGCTTTGTCCCGGTCGGCTGATCCAGGGCAAGGTCGCCGGCCAATATTGCCACTCTTCCTCGAACAACAAAGATCAATTTCCTCCTCGCACAGCAATCGTACCGTTAGCAAGGACGACGGAATTTGCTTGAAACCAGACTTCGATATCATCGTAAGGACGGCTGGTGACAAGGAATTTCAAGGGACTTCTCCGTAAGCCATTTGAGTAGTTGATGTAAAAGCTTGACAGTAACTTGATGAGTGTTCGTCAATCTTGCTCTCGGCAGCTTGTCGAGGGCGTCCAGCACACAGGTTACATTGTGCGCGTCTTGATCAGTGGCAGCAGCGAGAAGGATGCACCAGCTCGCCGACTTCCCGCTTATTTCCGTTCTTCTCCGATGCAGACATGGCATACTAGACAAGGGGATGTTAGCTTTCCAAAGAGTTGATGGAGCATTGCACACAGAGCAGGCGCAAGGTCGTCTTGCAAATATCTTTGTTGAACTCGAGTCTTCAACTTCTCAAAGAACTCTGCCCAAGTATCGGTTCCTGCGCTGATGGGTTGCCTTTGCAGCCGCTCATTTTCTTTCTGCGCTTCCTTGTGCCTATTCACCTCTTGTAAGGCCTTCAGAGTAAATGTAAAGACCGCCTGAAGCTCTTTGAGGATATCCGCTATGGTGGTTTTGGAATTTGCGCCTAGGGAAGAGGTAATATTGGCGGCAGGATAGCTAGTGGCACGATCTCATGGTTTTACTACCTGACATGGAGGAAAAGTGGATATGGTATGATCTCGACGGATACCGTAAATTTTTGGGAGAAGCGGTTGCGCACTGAGCTCCGACAATGAAACCAACCGCAAGACGGCGGCGATCAACCTTCAACTCACCTCCGCTCACCTTATACTCACCCGCGCTCAGGGTGGATGCTGGTAAGAGCGACATCGGAGGGGGTGAGTAGAAAGTGGACCTCGGCGTGGATTTCCGTATCGTATTTTTTCGCCGCCAAGCGTACGGAAAACTCGCCGGTCAAAAGGTATCAAACGGAAGCCCCCCACCAGCCCTCCCCCACGTTGAGCAATCTTGACGAGATGTAGCAAATTCAACCAAGTAGCAGCTGTAAGCTGCCTGAGCATTTCACACCTGGATACCTGACCGCCTAAGACATGGCGTCCATCAAGGCAAAATGCCGCAAGGTAATCTGCATTGGCCGCAACTACGCGTATAGACCAACCCCCACCCCACCCCTAGAGGCTAGATCTACACCTGCTAACAAACCTCCTCCCAGCGACCACATCACCGAACTCTCCTCCGCCCGCCCTTCGCAACCCTTCTTCTTCCTCAAACCCCCATCCTCCATTCTTACCCCCAACACCGGCCCCGTCATCCGCCCATACGGCACAACCCTCCACCACGAAGTCGAGCTAGGCCTCGTCATCGGGCCGAATGGCCCTTACCGCAACCTCTCCCCCTCATTTCCCCAAAATGGCCTGACGGCCATGATATCGCACTACTTCACGGCCATCGACCTCACGGCGCGCAACGTCCAGGACGAAGCGAAGCGCAAGGGCCTGCCGTGGACGATCGCCAAGGGCTTCGACACCTTCTGTCCGATCTCGAACCCAATCCCCCTGGCTCAAGTCCCGAATCCGCACAATGTCACGTTGTGGTTGACTGTGAACGGGACGGACAGGCAGAGGGACAGTTCAGCGCTGATGCTGTTCCGGATTCCGAGGCTGCTGAGCGACATCAGTAAGGTGATGACGCTGGAGGAGGGGGATGTGGTGCTGACGGGGACTCCCAAAGGGGTAGGTCCGGTGGTGGGTGGGGATGTGATGAGGGTAGGATTGGAGGTGGAGGGGAAAGAAGTTGACGAGGGGAGAATCGAGGTTAGAGTAGAGGATGCGGGGATGGGTATTGGAGGGTATGAATATAAGGAAATATGATGAGGAAGAATGATGGTTGGGTCTGGATCGCCGTAAGCTTATGGGAGACCACTAGGAACGAAGCCTGGTGTTGCGAACGTCCGCCATGCCAACTAAGGTTCTGGTAGTTATCTGAAGCGGTGAAGAATCAAAAGCTTCGCAGAAACGGACTTCAGCGGCGAGAAATCGCGTCCACTTTTCGAGGAAGCCAATCTACGCTCCTCCATCATCGCGGAAGAGGAAACCCAACGATAGCCACATCTATGACAACTTCTTGTTTGAGAATATTGAGTCGTCAAAACATAACTATTTGCAAGCATTGCCTACCCACACTGAAACAAGAATGACGAATTCAGGATCTTGTTTGAGTACTCATGCCTAATGATATGCTTCTCAGCCTCTCAACCATGCGCAGGAAAGATAGGAGAGTCGTTGATGTTCAGGTGAATTTCGGAGATGGAAAGAACGTTACGTTCGTTTCTGCGATTGAATTTGCCCGCTATTTCTCAGTAGTTGCCCTTCTGAGGACGATCATAGCGGGAGCGACCGTAGACGGTTCGTCAGGTGACTTGATCAGTGTAGCAGTGAGTGTCATGAGGTTCGCGAAGCAAAGAACGTTTGTTGGCAGTGCTTTGATTGGAATGGCGCTTCACCTGGCTTCTTTGCTCATCACTCATATCCCCACTTGAAGCACAGGCACGATTGAGGCGACGGCGGTACCTTCCACCAGTCTATGGCTTCTTCATAGATAAGCTGACATTGTCCAAATCACCGGGTTTAAATGGAGGACGCTCATCGACCGTCGGGGAGAGTTGTGGAGTAAGGAGATTTTGAGTCGAAGGTTAGGATACTGTCGACGGTTCATGTTCGGTCGTTGGTTTGCCGAAGGTCGTTGTTCGGGCATTATAGGTAAGGGATGTAAGAATAGCCTAGTGGGGTACGGGGAAGCATCAGTGGGAGAGGGAAAAGATGACTAATAGTGAGAATGATAGGATTTCCAATAAGTCGGTACAAGTAATGTGTAAGGAATAAAAGAGGTGAGGAAAGGAAAGCAGAGCCTCCTACAGCAGCAATTTCGAATGCAACTACGCATGCAACGGAGCTGCTGAGACCTGAATGGCGAGCATTGAGTGTAGGAAGTGGATGTCAAGGAGACCAGGCCAGAATGAATGCTTCCGGTGTCCTCCCTCAGGATCTAGAAGACAACACCGATCTGAAAATGTCTCCCACTAGGTTCACAGTTCCAATCTTTCCGTGGCAATGGCGGGAAGACTCCTACTTGAAGGAGCCGGCGAGACATGTAAGTAGCAACAGCAACGGGAACACCAAACGCCTTTTCCAGGATTCTAAAGACAAGAAATTATCTCTCCATTGCACTTCATTTGCTCTTTTCTAGACATGACAGAAAGCTTCTCGAGCTGCGAGACTGCCTTTCACTTTGACGTGAAAGATTTGGTTGACAGATACAAAATCAGCTCCTGCCAGGCTCCATGAATGTATTTGGACATCAATACTCATTAAACCCCCCGTTTATACGCATCTAACTTCGGTGGGGTATCTTTCAATTACATCGAGATAAGGAAAGCGTTGCACGCTGTCATCAAAACAATAGGGTGTACATGATCTCATCTTCGTCATGATGTTGCGGTGAAAAGTAAATCAGTGAATCACTATCAAAGCGCTTCAACACTATGCTCGGGAGTCGTCCATAAAGCGGAGGATATTTCTTTTTCAAACGAGTTCGACGGAGCGTGCTGAGCTGGTGTGTCGGTCTGGTCTGCCGGCGAGCCTCCTGGCTTAGCCACTGTGTAGGATGAGCGTGGTTGGGGTAGGAGGGCACCGAGCGTCAAAGAATCAGCCCGTTGCAAAGATGGTCTGGATTTCAAGCTAGACTTTGACGTTGAAGTTTTGAGCATCGGCGAGGCTGTCTGGGCAGCAGGTAGCTTGGTCTTCGTCTTCTTCTTTTCAGCTTTGGCCGCGATTTGACCATTACTACCATGCCAAGATTGTCGATTGGTCTTTGGTGGCTCGATTAACGATGGAGATGAGGCAGCGGTAGATGCATTTGGCAACGATTTTCGCGCCTTTGGCTTTCGTTTAGTTTTTGGTTTGTCAGTCACCTTTGTTGTTGACTCGATGGCTTTGAGGTAATTTGATCGCATACTCTCGACCATAATACGTACGTCTTCACGGGTCGTGGAAAGCTCGGGTTCATAAAGGCTGGTTCGTTTAGTGTGGGATGATGATGAGCCTTCCGAGGACATAATCGAAGAAGGCTTTTGCGAGGAATGATCTGAAACATCGTCGAAGGCGCCGCTGTCTCTAGCCAGAGAACCCCTTGAATTTCGAGGCGAATTCGATGTCCAGCCAACATCGAAAGACGGCTTTGGTAGAGGTTGCAGCATGATCGCCGGCGGTAGGTGACCGCCCTCCGGCACCTCAAAGGAAGGAGGTCTTTGGTAATCCCGGTCGAGCTCAGCAATGTTCTTGTCAACACCATCTTGACCGTAGATGGCAACTAAGCGGCAGTATTCCGCCTTCCAAAGAGCCTGTAGGGTGGCATTCTGTTCCTCGCCTCTCGTCAGCAGAGAGGCAGTACTCGACGGTGCCGTAGCCCTAGTAGTGACTGATGGGATGGGTTTTGCCGAGATATGTCCGGTATCGCCGTTTCTAATTCCGTATCCGCTATCGGGCAGTAAAAGCTCAGGCGGAAGTAGCGAAGGACTCGCTGGAGGCGAGTCTCTCAAAGAGCATGCCAGCCCAGGAGAATATGAGACATCACTCTGCCAGAGCGGAGTAGGTGGCGCCAGCCATTGTTTCTGGTCAGGAACTGAAGACTCTCTAGGAGCTACAGTAGCCGCACTCGATTGGATTGGTGGAGACGCCGGACCCGCAAGTAAAGGGCTAGCTGTTTTGACCTGGCTGAGTTGAGAGTTTCTCTTCTCTTTCCGCCCGACAATATAATCGCCCTCTCTGATATCTTCCAGTGTTTGCCTGTTGTCTTGTATTGTGGTCAATAATTCTCCGGAGCTGAGTCTGCGACTTGTCTGCAGTTTGATAGGTCCATTGCCCTTGCAGGGCCTTCCGCCGAAGATGGGAGGCTTGCCAGGAAGGACAGAGTCGTATGAGATGGCGCGGATTCCAAGCCCAGCGAACTCGTCTTTCGTTTTCCTGGCTGCGATTGCGCTCTTCCGGCGCGGTTGCGACATGACGATTGGCGCTTTCACCGGGGGTTTGATTGCCTCGTACGGGACACTATAGGTTTCGAGATCGTCCAAGGCATAGCCTGTCTGCGACGGCTCGGAACTCCGCCTTGTCAATGTCAGGTACCTTTGGAAGCGAGTCTCCATAACGAGGGGTAACGGCAAGAGATCGTCGTAGGTTGAGTTGGTGGGGGTTGGGATGGGGTGAGGTTCAGGATTTGGTCCTCGCAGGGCGACTGGCTACCTTAATACGAGAAAGCATTGTACTATGATGCAAAGAAGGTATTGCACATATAAGAGTAAGGCGCGTTTGAGGCTGAGGGATGCTTGGAAAAAGTTGGGCATCGAGTCCTTGTCTTGATGTTGCTCTAAGTAAGGGCTCCGGGCATGATCCCGCAAGCCACGGCAGCTTGGCAGCACTAAGCGGACGGCCGACTGCAAGGATAGCATCCTCGTACTCCACAATTGCGCCAGCGAAAGCATATTCACGCGTTCAATTGGCCCTTTTCGCGGGCGGATCATCGCAGGCTTGTTCAACCGGCTAAGGACCCCGCCGTTGAGGAGCCCAGGGTCTTCCCTGTCCATTGATGTTTGACGGTCCGGTAATTGAATATGAAGGAATGGGACAAGGAAGAAGGACTGCCGAATGTTTCAAGTCGGGAACAAGGATTTTTAATGAGCTCCAGGAAGCGGCTCAGACACTGAACAACATTTGCACGATCCCACGGCCGAACCGCGGCTTTCCATGATTCATTTAGGCAGTTACACAACTCCCCAAATTGGCTCGACCGTCAATTACCTGCAACATCTCGTGATTCGAACAAGTGGCTTGTAAGTTTCGCCATGCCATCCATGACCTTGAATCCTTTCAATGTCAGAAAACGGTCTTGCTTAGGTCTGACAAGCTCGTTTAACAATTCAATTATTTGTCCCTCCTGACGGCGAACCACGCGGTGGCACCGGGATTCTTGTGTGGAACAGTGTCAAACATGGTCACACTCGAGAGTATTGCACTCATGAATTCTTTCCCACCCTTCTGAAGGAAAGAGCCTTGGACCTTTGTCTGCACAGGCCAACGACCGTCATGCTAGCCAGTGACAGGAAACAGAATGCATGAACTACACTAGCAAACACCCATGAAGGGTTCCTACACACCACAATCTGCTGTCTCGTGCTGCGCTAAGGCCAACGTCCTAGGAGTTTCTCCTTATTTTCTTCCGATGACATTGCTGAATTCGATGCTGTTCAGCTCGCACGTCCTTTTCTCTTTTGATCATGGGCCCAGTCATTCTACCCTGTGATTGCTTTGAAGTCTGTTGGCCACTCACGACACCTGAATTAACCCCCTCGGTGCTTACCCCATGTACCACGAATTCATTTACTTGACAATTGCACAGGGTTCGGTCCAGATGCGTGTATTTCTCTCTGTCCGCAATTGGCCCCTTGCCGGACTAGGAGGTATTGATTAACCGGCAATCCATACATGCCAGCCCAAATCAAGGTTCATTAGCAGCAGGTCGCAGCCCCCTCACGTGCGATGGCCAGCAACTTGTTCAATAATGACGCAACCGGAATTCTCACTTTACAACTCTACTCGATCACCCGGCCGCAATGGTATTCGCAACCTGCTACTTTCCTTTCAACAGGGGTGACTCGAGTTGCACGGCCTCCCAAGGCACTCATCACTGTGGACGTGGGCTATCATTTCTCCTTTCCATGCAAGAGGAACACTCGCCGCACATATGTACCTCTGACATTATTGAGAACGAGTTGCGCCTACTTAGCCACGTAGGCTGTGTTGCATCTCGCCAATCCCGTATTATCACAAAGTTCATCGGCTTCCGGTGAGGGATCCGATCCAATTTAAAGTGAGTTAATTGGCATCTCACGTATCTACAAAGGTGACGTCACACTGATTAAGCTGCTTAAAGGACATGATCAACACTCATGGCGTGATACACTTAAGCGTTTGGTGGAGAAGAGCGGATATCGTAAATATACTCCGTAGCCTTTTAGGCGAAACTGGTGGGGGAGGCAGATCCTTGTCTCAGAAATGTGGGACACCGACTTCGAGCAGGGGCGGCCTACAGTAATCCATTTCAAGCACAGGGCAGACGATACCAGTACCGATGGAGAGTTCCCAATCTATCACGTGAGGCAGTACAGCTCCCGTTCCCGGCAAGCTTCATGCCAAAAAAGATGTGCCCTACGGCAGTCTGTGCTAAAACCTAGCGTGCAAAGACTGCAACGGAAAGGTTGCATTCGATGGGCAAGACAAGGATGTCCAATGTTGATGATCATGGTATTCACGTAGACGCTAAGTGCGATGCAAAAGTCGTCGTCGCTCGTTTACTTTGCTAACAAACTTGAGGACGTGAGTGCTCAGTAGTGTTAGCAATGCTACCTGAGACATGGTGAGCAAAGTTTCGCGTTCATGGGTGAGAAAGAGAAGATTGGTTTAGGATTGACCTCTGACGAAGCGTATCCTACCCGGCGAAAGTCGAGTGCCTCTTCCGCGTCAGATGGAATCCTCCACCAAGGCTGATGGCCGCCAGATCTCGAAGCCAAACGTGCCAAAGTCTCGTAAACTTGGTACCTTGGAATGATACTTGTAATAAGTAACGACGGTCCTAAATACGCGGCTAGAGTGATACGGTAACAGCCGCCCAGCCTGATTTGCGGCGATCTAGACCCCTTCACTGTGACACTCTTTGTTATGCTCATTTTCTCGATGTTACCCTAACGTGACAACTGCGCAGCCCACTCTGCCACAATGCATATCTCAACACTACCAACTCACAGTCACGTTTCTCCACCCCAATGTCACTACGATCTCATTTACTGATCATACGGTACTCCGTATCCGCAGGCAGCTGTCGTAAGCGACTTCCGCTACTGCCAGCAAATACAAGCCCGTTCCGGAAAATCTAACTCAAATTCTGCGAGAAATGTCCGAGTTTGTCCTTGAAGACTGACCTTCATTCCCCCTTGACCATGGAAGAAAGGTCTTGAGAGTACCTGGATGTGCTCAAGCATCCCATTCTGAGACGGACCCCCCGAATCTTCACCCTCCCACAAATGTGCACCAATCCATTGGCAATGCTCGGCGAGCTCTTTCGCAGTATTCTCCACGCAATTGAAACGATGCTGATGTACCCACCTACCTTGCAAGAGATCTCACCACCGCCTCTTCTGTCCCTACGCAATGGCATGCCCGAACCGAATGGCGGAAGATTGGAGGACATGGCTGAAGAGGTGGTGCATCTCTTCAGGGGCCGACTGAACGTTCAGAGCATGCTCTCAATGTCCTCGAAGATGTGCGTACAATACAAAGGAAAACTCCAGGATTGCCAAGATTGCATGTTGCCGTCGTACAATTACACACTACCTACCGGACAAGAGATGGGTACATACCTTGCAATGGACCTGGGCGGCTCAACTTTTCGCGTTGCCCTGGTCGAGTTGCATGGAAGGATCCTCGGACAATCAGGACTGAGGATAATACGCATTTCCGTCTCACCTATTGATGAGAGCGTCAGACAGCTTGAAGGCACACGACTCTTTGACTGGATGGCGCAGAAGATAGAGGCTATGCTTGCCGAGGGTCCAGAAACATGCGGATATGGCAATGAAGCGTTGCCTGTTGGGCTTGCATGGAGTTTCCCAATTGAACAGACGTCTCTTAGAGGCGGCAAAATTCAGGGAATGGGCAAAGGGTTTCACACCTCGCGCACGGTCATAGGACAGGACCTCGGCGACCTGATTGTGGCAGCGTGTCGTCGCCGCAGATTGAATCTGCGTGTAGATGCCATCGTCAACGACTCTTCGGCAGCGCTACTATGTCGCGCATATTCCGAGCCAACCACCTCCATGTCATTGATTCTGGGCACCGGCACTAATGCAGCCGTTCATCTCCCTGTTTCGTGCATGGGCGCGGACAAATTCGGAATTCGGGACCACTCGTTGCACGCACAAGCCGAAAAGGTCATCACGAATACGGAACTCTCAATGTTCGGAAAAGGCATACTGCCTGAGACTCGGTGGGATGAATATCTCAATCGTACACATCAAATACCAGATTTTCAGCCACTTGAGTACATGACCACTGGCCGCTATCTCGGAGAAATCTTCCGTTTGGTCATAAGAGAAGCTGTTGACACAGCTGGTCTCTTCGGAGGCCTCTTCCCCGAAGCACTGCGATCCCCCTACACTCTCGATACCGCCATTTTAGCGATGCTCGAGGCAGACACCTCGCCTCAGTTATCAAGATCGGGTGCTTACCTTGAAAAGCTTTGGTGCATGACAAGTCCACCATCTCATCCTGACCTCCTTTTCCTACGCACTGTGGTGGAATCTATTTCATATCGAGCCGCAGCCTATCTGGCTGTTGCCCTTCATGCCCTATGGACATTGCAGAAGGAAACATATGGCAACCCAAGAACGCCACTCGGGACCCCCAAAACTTCTATTGCATGTACTGGCAGTGTTATTGAGAAGTACCCCAATTTCAGGGCACGTTGCGAAGGGCTTATTGAGGAAATGATCGCGGCCGGAGATCCAAGTTTTGGCTCTTTTCCTCGAGAATTGGTTGTTCTTGAAGTTATAGACGACGCTGCCATACTCGGGGCGGCAGTGGCCGTGGCGATAAGTAACTAGACAACGAAAAGTAAGACGATTACATCGATATAGAAAGTTCACAATCTATGAAACAAGCAGTCTGTCCTGAGGAAACCTGTTCAAGACTCGGATCCTAGTGCTAAAAGAGGCCCTGAGATCGGTGACAAGCGTTACATGGCAGACAACCGTGCCACAAGAGCCAGTTGAAGCTGCAAGTAGCTGCCTTGCTAGGCGTGGGCTTTACGCCAGGTCAAAAGCCTTGGACTGCCATCAGAGACGCTCCAAAGTAGCCTTAGTGGTTCATTCGGGAGCGCCCTCGGCACAGAGCACTCTGGTGAACTAGATTAGGCCTCCACGAAGCCCAGCTCGAGATCTTGAGAGGCGGATTTGGGCCGACAATTGCATCTCTGGTGACTCTACTATGACGAGAGCTTTTGCGTCGTGCTTGTGAGTGGTATGTGGAGTCAAGCCACTGCTTGAAACCCAAGCTCTGAACCTCAACGAGAGGGAGGGCGTCGGGATTGATATTGTGCGCCCGCAAAAGTGACGCTTGATACGAGACTTGTGACGGAAAGCGTGGGAGATGATTATAGATCTTTAGTAGATGTGAAATGAATCTACCACGACTTGCCCTGAACGAAGAGACCAGGTTCTACTGCTCATAAATGTCGTCTACTATGCAACATGCCCCAACTCGTGTCTCCGCTTGGAATTGATTCCACAAGAACAGCGGATACAATATGTTATCCTGCTCTCACGACTGGGTGAGCCTCCAAAGTCTCCGTTCCAGTACGCCAGTATCTACCTAAGCTTCTCCAAGCACCTCCATCAGGAGGTATGCCTTGTTGTCCCTCACAATATCCATTACACCAAATTCAATAGATGCGGCGGACCGACTGCAGCAATCGGCGAACGTGGCAAACCATTCAATTTCAGGCCCGCCGTCTGAACTGGCAGGGAGCGCTGGATCCTGACTTCGTGACGATTGCAGACCTTCCTTTTTTAGATTTCATCGTCCTTCTCGTGAGCTCGCAGCATCTCATCTCAAGCAGTTACTACATTTAGGCCTACTCCTTCATGGCTTATGCTTCTCTGCTTCCCATGATCTCCTATGAAACCTTATCCACGCAATGTCTTCCAACCCGGGCCCTCGTCCCCATCCCACTCAGCATCACCATAATTAGCGCCGGCATTTCTGGCCTCGCTGTCGCGGCCTGCCTCGCCCGCAAAGGCCACTCGGTCCATGTCTTGGAGCTTCAATGAGAAACTCTCAAAATCGTGCGTAGATATTGATTTCAAATAGCTTGCAAATTCGGGGTGCGGCTGAAGTTGCTCGGGCGGCCACCCAGACCATACTCTGTCGTTATGGCATCTCAGTACGATGGAACTGGCAGCTGCAGCTATCATCACTGTCACCATTACTACACAGAACCGTGCAGCCATCGACGAGTTATCGGACCCAGGCCTTGAACCTTGACGGCAGTCGGTAGTACAATCTTCTCCCGCGATGTGGCTGTGCCTCACACACAGGACGCTCCAGCTGTACAGGGACACTCCAGCTGTACAGGGCCACTCCAGATCTACAGGGACGTTTCAGTTGGGCAGGTCCCAGGTGCCGAGGTGGCCTCAGGCGGCAAGGTGGGCCTAGTGTACATAAATAGACATCCACTTCTTCTCAGGTAGACAGAAGGCAGGTTCCTCCATCACACAGAGCCGGCTAGATTCTAACCGCAAGCCCGGCTTGCGATTACCTGAACACCGGAAAAGTCTGACATGAATACATTGGGCCGGATGATCGGTACCTCGTAGCACAGAAAAGTGACGATTTTATTGTGTACACGTGGACGGAATGATGACGTCTCGTGAGAATACTGACACCTGGAGGGTAATCGCATTCAGTGCCAAGGTTTGTTGATCGTGCTGATTATTGACGTGTGGTCGGGCCCCAATCGTTGCATTCTCTTTGCCGATGCCAGCTTCCACTTCATCCATCCCATCCATATGCCAAAAATCGTGACAGTCAGTGGTACAGTAACAGCAGGATATAACCACCAGCTGGATGAGACTTGTAGTTGACCCGCTTTGCCATCAAAGTGGAAAAAGCCCGTGCTGAAGAAGGTAGCAATGCTTGTTAAGGGTAGAAATACCATTGTGAGTGCCGCTATCACCTTCATACTGTTACTGTCCCGACGCGTATCTTCGGCGATGCGAATGGTGGTGTTGGCGTCGTTGGCGATTAAAGCTCCTGCCACTACGGCAACTTGGACGTTGATACGTTTGATAAGCCCTCGGATTTGGACCAGACGTTGGCAGGTTTGAAGTTTTGAGAGCTGTGTAGAATTTGACACAGAATCAGAGCATACTCCTGCTGCCAACATGCCACGAAACCGACCGTGCTGCGAGTTCAAAAATTCGGACAGCTCTACCTGGAACTCCAGGGTCCTTTCGAGCATGATCAGGATGATCTCTGTCAGATGGAGCTCTCGCTTGAGTTGCGCGTACTCATTCGGTAAAGCAGGGATCGCACTCTTAAATAGCCGTAGAGCCAGTCCGGACCTATCTTCATGGCGGCGGACTTGTTCACCTACTGTTGTCATCTCTTCTTCCAGTTTCAAGGAATGCTGGTGGAGCCATATAGCAAGCACGGAAAAAGGATCTGAAAATGGCGCGGGCTCTGTTGATACATGACAGTTCAGTCCTGGGCGACCGTACACATCGTTTAGACGTTCTTGAATATCGCGTTTAATAGGAGTCGACATAATGCATGTTGTAGATTTACTCTGAAACAAGTGCCTGAAGTAGATGAGCCCACCTATCTGCGGACTATGCGGAACTTTGATCAAGACATGAAAAGCAGAAGCTTCGAGTCCATCCGGCGCATATGTACTGCAAGACGTGAAAAGTCCGCTCTGAGAGGTGAGCGCGGCGAGGAAAGATGGCGGAATCGCGTTGTCGTCAAGGAGTGATGTGAAAGACTCTTTGGACAGCGCAATGTATGGTTTTGGGCCGTAACCGGATTGCAAAAAGAAGATCCTGATGCTGTCGGGGAGTACACCTTCCAGGACATAGCCTCCCGCCTCTTTATCCGTCGGATCGAGACTAACCCGACGATGCTGTACTGATCCTTCTGCAACTTGAAGATAGTCAATTCGCGAAGAGCCTCCATAGTTGAGACCATTTTCCAGGATTTCTTGAGTTTGGCGAACTGAAATTTGGATAGGATCATAATAGGGACAAGAGTGCGGATACGTAGAAGAGCTATCAACAGAATCGTTGACGGGAGTCGAGGACTGGAGACTGTCTGGCGGCAGCTGGTCGCAATCATCATGACATGGCATCCTTGAAAGGCGAGAAATAGATTCAATATCCTCGCAGGTGGTGGTCTAAAAGCAAGAAGCCAGGTTGCGGTTGGTATTTCGGTCACGCGTAACCCCTCACCTGAAATTGCTATCTCTGTTTTCGGAGTGACGGGTTAGCGTTTCAACCTGCCGTCCCCTACTTTCTGTCATTCTGATGTCCCTTTCCGACTCGGAACGGCCGTGAATAGTGGAGATAAGCCTGATTCAACTAGGTTCTACCTGGGCGGCAATAGTGGACTGCACAGAGAGCATAGTCAAATTCTCTCTCTATGCAGACGGACAGGCTCGCTATCGCACTCAACTCAGGGTCGCCATACTGGCAGACCTCATCATGTTGCATGTACATGTCCAGATCTTCCGCAACACACTCCACTGCCTTTTGAACAGCTGTGCTGGGTTTGGCACCTTTCTTGCTTTCCCGCTCTGTCCTTTGGACCTTCACCTACAATGCCTTTCTGCAGATTCGCAATGTAAGCACCACCAGCGAGCCAATTTTGGTCTAAATTCAACACGTCCTCTCCAATATTGCGGCTAGGCCACCCAAGATATTGATGCTCGTACAGTCTGGCAGGCACTAGACCAGTGCAAGCTGAGGATGGGCAGACAGCAATGTCAGCCAAATTGTTCGGTTCGAAACGCGTGCTCGGGCTAATCGCTGATTGGATAGCTGTATCACGTTTGCACTCGTACGACGACGCTGCGGTGCAGAATAATATGTGAAGGTCGGCGTTGGCGTTGGCAGGCCTGATCTAGAGTTGGCGGACTGTAAGGTCCTAGGTTGGTTCCAAAGTCCTGCCGAAGCCGTTGCGTAGGCCTCAACTACGAGCTTCTTACCATAATCTCTTCAAAGGCGGTCATGGCTGAATTCGTATCGAGGGCTGTATCCTTGCGTAGCGTTCGAAAGGTGTTTCGGGGACAAAGGTCCTTTTCGGAAGGAGTAGGAAGTTGTTCATCCGTCTGACGTAATGGCTAGTGGCACTCTTGCACAGTGCCCTCGGAGAACTTTTGCAGAAAGCTGGAGATGAGCTTCAGAAGGACTAAGTCATGTATGGAAGTCTCTTGTCGCACCCGCAGCAAGGCGGTTGGCTCCCACAGATCTGGCTTTATCCCATGTAGTATCTGGTTCGTAGCCAGCCATGGATGGGACGGTCCGAGGCCATCTTTGCGAGAATGGCCCAAGGAACACCTGGGTGATCGTCCGGAGCCGTCTTGGGAACGCGTTGGCGGTTGTCAAGATTGGTGGGCTTGAACATCTGCTTTGAGATGTAGTGCCACGAGTATTGCTGGATGTGACTTCTCAGTGTTCTGTAGCCTTGTCAGGTGGTGTGAGGTAGGCACGAGTGTATCAGAATCTGGACTTTTAACGGTTGAAACCCTGGCAGGAATAGCCCAGCTCATGTCAGGTAGTGCAGCACTAATGAACTCGTGCTCATTGTTGAGAATGAGCCTAGAATGGTCGCCTGGGAGGGCGAAGGTTTGGTCAATGCCCTCATTCAGTGACACCGGGACCGCCTTGTAGCTCTTGAAACCAGGTTCGTGCAGTTCCTGGCCACAACCTATTGCGAGGGACTTTGCCCCATTGAAATTTCCGTCGTCGATACCATGGGGCTGTTCCCGGCTTTTGTTGTGGTACAGGAAGGGACTTGGGATCAACGGAAGTTCGAGAGGAGTGTATGGCGATTTAGAACTTGTCATTGCTGCTTGTGCAGTCTAATTAGGTCCCGCGTGGGGCCTCCGTTTGTTCCTTCTCGGATATACGAAGGTATACGGTCCGACCAGAAAGGGGCACTTTAGGTACCGATGGCAGAAATGAAGGCGGGGACAACGCCTGAATATTGGAGCCGCAGAGGTTCATGGCCGTGAAAGTGAACTGTAACTGTTTTGGCATGATCGACTATGACATGATCGAGGAACACTCTGAATTCAAAATGGAGAGCCGGTTTTTTGCGGTCAACTCAAGTCAGAACCTCTTGAGGGCTGCTTGAAGACAAACTCACGGGAATGGTCCATGTGGCTGCCGGTGTTGATGTTTGGGTCGAGGTGGAGCCATTGATCGGAGCAACATCAAAGCATTCCTCCACATTGCCCACCGCTAGCTCTCGCAACTCTCATTTTGTTGAGCGATGTACTCGAATATCTCTGGCGGCGTTCTGACGTTGACGTGTGCACAACCTCCAAGTCGCTGGCCCGCTTGCCTTCCCTAGAGTATAGCTCCCTACGCAATAAACAATCTGTTGCTTGGACTGAAAGAACAACAGAGCAAATATGAATCTTGAGTATGCGCAAAATACGAGGAAAGTTGGTGCCGGAAGGGAGAAGGAAAACCATGTCAAGACAAGTTCCTGCGGCCTCGCCTCTGTTCCGGGCAGGCGGTGGTATCAAGAAGATACAAATACTTGCAGTCCGGCAAAGCGAAGGGAATTTGCCAGGCGCACCGCGCATTTCAATTGTAAGAAGTCTATCTACATGATCAGCATAATCTCCGTGGCACATCAAACTACACTTCCGGGCTCAAGCCCCGGCGCATTCGCTTTCCGCTTCACCTTCTCGACAGGAGTCTCGTGTCCACGTTCTGTATCTATCTCCCGAAGATGATTTTCCTTAACTTTCTCCAGGATCCAGTTATTGTACACCACGAAGAGCACCAGAGTGACTCCTGCGCAACACCCCGTCACACTGGATGTTATTAGTAGGTATCTACTGCGGAACAACAGGGAAACTTACATTGCTGTGACCCTTGCTGTGACGCTGAAGACACCCTTCTGCGCGGTTTCGACCTGGAAAGATAATCTGTGTTAGACTACCGAAATTTCGGAATAAAGGTAGCACGAAGAGAGTAGGATCAACTTACATTTACGATCGTGGTAAGTAGACCAGCAAGCGAATTCAGCAAAGCGGGACTGGGAGCCGGGTCAGTATTCTGCACCACCAGTACCAGAAACAAGACTCACAAGAAGATCTTGTTAATGAGCCAAACGTAATTCTGCCTCCATAGAAACCACAGCCAGCAACATCCAAGAGCGCCGATGACGCAGAAAGCTCCAGAAACCCACACAAGTCCAATATTAGCAATGGAATGCAATATTGCGCCCTCTACCGCGTTACCGTTGCCGTCTTTAAATGCCGCTGAGTTCTTGAAGCTTGTGTATGTCCCCGGGATAACGAGGAAACCAGCAAGTAATATCCACGTAAAAACAGCGGCGAGTATGTTGTGTAGCCGGGGTATGTTATCCAAGTGAAGGAGCATGCCCATGTAACGAGTCTGGACGGAGGGCATTCGCGTGAGAAGTTGAGGCCTCTGAGGTAAAGAAGCTGCCGCTTGGGCCTGATCTATTTCCGTCGCCATACCTGGGCGGACCTGTGTCGAGGCGGTCGATTCGAATGAGGAAGTAGTTCGTTCAGGTATATGGAGCTTAAGCTCTTCGGTAGGGGCGGGCGATGGAGGATCGGTGGGCTTGCGGAAGACACCCATTATGAGGGAGGGGGAATGTGCCGGATCTGGCTGGTAAGTTGCTTTGTTGGCTTGGAAAGGGACTAAGTTAGGTGACAATGGCAATGGCAGCTTATCCGCGAATTATGAAAGGCATGCAACGAAACAGGATAGAGAGGTGATATGGTGGAAAAATGGACTTGGAAACCGGGAATCATCCCCGCTATTAAACAGGACATTGTTGAGCTATTTCGGGGAGTCGTGTAGATCAATCTAGAGTCTTTGTGCGCTCAACTCGGTCCCAGAAACAGAGTGGTCACTGTCTTGGGACGGTGTATCAGCTTGCCAGGTAAATGATAAATGGATTGGAGGTGTTCGAAGAATTCAATGATGAAACAATGATGAGTAGGGAAGACTCCTGGGCGTTAACTGCGGCAGGATCCGCGATCCACCTGCGTGGAGTGCTGAAGGCGCCAATCAAGGATCCTGCAAATCTGGGTAAGGGTCGGTGGCGCTTGGAACTTCCGCCGAGATGAGGAGCCGCCCAAAAGACTGGATCTCAGCTATTATTACCTTCCAAGTACTCTGTATCATGATTATTCTTTCCCGGATGTACTGTGTGGAGCTTCAAAGCAAGGCATTATTGGAATGATCGGTCCAGCTAACCCGAATCCTTGTGAATGTTTTGACGCTGACAGTAGCCTCGAGATCGTAGGGCCATGAAGGATTCTACCCAATTGCGTCTCGCTTTGGATGAACAACTTAGCAGAGCCATGAAGCACTGAATCCGATGCGTGTATTTACCGAGGTTCACTTGCGCTAAACACATGCTCGCGCCACTAGCTCGGCCTTGACACTTGCCGTCTCTTGTCTACGCTCTATGCATTAGTCTGTCTTCCGAGCCTGACGCTCTGCGTGAACGAGAGCGTCAAGTACATATGATGGCGCGGGTTTTTGGAAGTACTCGTGCAGTGATCGGTGGCTTAGGAAAACGTCCCAAGTATTTTGACGAAATGCTGAAGTTGTTTTACACAGTCGCTTCAGTGCCCGAGGAAAGGTGGAAGGCGTTCAAAGAAGGGTGGGAAGTGGTTAACGAGCTCTCTAATTCCTATGCGTCAGCCATCCTTTTTGGCTACCATATCAAAAGTTCGTCTATTGGCCATGGTTCAGGCGTATTTAGGTACCTCAAGAATTCGCATTGGCAAAAGAATTACCTTTGCTAATTGGCCATGAGGAGTTCACCCCGGACTTCTTGCTTACAGTAATCGACAGACTTGTTTGCAGGAGCTTATGGGAGAGATGCTCCAGAATAGACAACGTACCATTGGTGACCGGTTTCGGGCATGAAATCAATTCAAATGCGAGACTAAATATTGACACTAAGAAATTAAATCCAAAGATCTTCCATTGTCTACGGCGTCTGACGCTTGCGAGACCAAAGTTCACCACAAAGCAAGTTGCTTCCAGATCTGGTCATTCAACGCCGATCTAATCTTCAACTCCGCATAACAATGCACGCTGTTCCCTATATATGCTTCACTTTCTCTTCATCTCTTTTATTCGCAACTCCAATCTCCGCCTCCCCTCTCAACACCCTCGTCAACCACCTAACCGTCCCACTATCTATCGCCTCTGCACGCGCCTCGTAAACTAGATTCAACACCACCAATCCCGCCACAAAAACCCACACATCCCCACCCTTAAACCCCCTCCACCACCCATGCTTCACGCCAACCTTCCACAGCGAATCCGCACTCACCCTCGCCACATACAGTGTATTCACCCTCCCCGCACTCGTCCGGTCCAGGAACTGGAAACAACCGCCCAGAAACCCGCCCAGAAAGAACCGGAACTTGGGCAGGAACTTCCGCGGGAAGATGGCGCCGAAGAGGCAGATGCTGCCCCAGGAGACGCCGATGGCGCCCGATATTGCGGCCGTAGTGCGAAGGATTTGGGCAGAGAGTTTGTTGAGGAATTCGAGGGGTGAGGCGAGGAGTTTCCCAGAGCGAAGAAGGGATATAGCGCCATAGTAGAGGACGAGGAAGCGTGCAAGTTGGGGGAAGGATGCAGCGTTTTGGGAGAGGTAGGCAGAGAAACACGAGGGGTCAGAGGGATGGATGAGGGCGCAAGAGAGGTGTTGCAGGGCCGGGTGGGCTCGGGAGGTTATTGGGGAGATGACGGGGGAGATGGTTGGGGGAAGGGGTGAGGTGAGGGAAGGGCGGAGGATTGGCGAGATGAAGGGCCTGGGCTTTGTGTGAGCGTGGGAGAGGAGAGAATTGGGATGTGGCGTGGTACTTACGGCCATCTCAACCGGGCCATTTCAGCAAGCGAGTCGATGATTTGGTTACTTGTCGGCCATACTAGAGCTGCTGGAACATTTGGGGGTCGCCTTTGGACGTATGAGGGTGTGTACCTGAGGATGAAATTGCCATAAGCCTGTATATGTTAGCTTGAAATATGATTCACTAGATCAAGCATGCTTACTGCTGGAAAACAATCTCTATCAAACACAAATGCATGGAGCAGCTGCCCATGACATAGCGGAAAGAGAAGCCAGCTGCCCCACCACCAGGGCATGTTCTTGAGATAGCCATCACCCTCGATAGCATTATAGAGAAACTCCAAGGACCTTGCCCCAACGTATATTGCCATCGTGACCCTCAATTGGTCCTTTGGATATATTCCCAGTGCGAGCCCAGCAAGACTCGCACCAACAGCGGGCGCCAACTTCGATGTGATAGCATTGAAAAGCTTGGGGTATCGTTTGCGTAGCTCGGCTGCTTTCTCGCTTAGCAGGCGGGATCGTAAGCGGACGAAGAAACGGAACAAGACGCGATGTAGGAACAGAATCGAGGACAGGGACAGCGCTAAGCGGAAGGACGGCGACTTGATGTATGCGATCTTAGGAGCCTGTTTCCTGCTCTTCCCTGTCGACAGTAACCGCGCGGAAATGAGCTCCCATGACTTCAGTCCAGAGGTCGTTGCAAAGAAGACTCGCAATGCTGAGCGGAATGCGGCCGGGTTGTAGTCGTGGTCTGAGCAGGGTTTTGGCACGTGGGGAGTGCGCTTCTGGACTGCTTTGGGCGTGCGCTTTACGAGGAAGTCATGAAGTAGCTCGTGCTCGCGGGCGCTGAGCAAGTATTGAAGTGCGTTAAGGGTCATAGTTGACAGCAGCTATCTCGAGCAAACAACCACGCCCGAGAGAGACTTTGACAACACATGCGCTGAGACTGCAACCAATACTGTGACTGGCGCTCTTTTCAAGGGCCGGGTTGGAAAGTAGGAACAAGGGGGACTACTTCGGGCAAGAAACGGTTGAAGCTCGCCGAGGCTCACCTGGATGACCTTCCCCACGCGTCGGCGTTCTTCCCCTCATTAGCCTAGACTTAATTGTATTTGGCACAAATTGACTTCGCCCTGGCCGTGTTTATGATTATTGCTAGAAGCAAGTATAGTAGCTGCATCCTATGCTGCTGAACAGGGTCGATGCTACGTTGAAATCTCCACCCCGAGTCACAGAATGGTTTCAGTTTCGATGCTGGGAGAAAGAACCCCCACAGCTCGTTCCGCACTTCGTTAGTCGAAGATGTCCTGAACCATCTGTAAGTCCTCATGACCATGCAAGATATGATACTGATATAGGAGGTCGCGGTAGAGTTGGGTGACAGTGTTCTAATCAATCCATCCCCTCTCAGCAAGGTCTGGCATGACAGTATACCTGCAGAGTCCTCCTGTGTGAGCGAAGATTCTACATGTCCTAGACTTGAATCCCCAGAGTAGCAGCGAAGTCCCCGGGACTTTATGGCGGAATATGTCGTAACAGATTCTCGCCAGCTCCACCGCATGTGCATGCTTCCGTTCATATAGCCAGGGGCTGCGCTCATGTTTGCCCGGACTGAACCCTATGGAGTGCGGTTTCTCGTAAGCATGAGTTAGGATAAGCCGGAGCTAGAAGCGCCTTGGAGTGACGACTGATACGTGCTTAGGAGAGGATGTGTGTTCAGAGAGGTTAGAACTAGGTAGATGGACCAATGATTGTGGCTTATTGTCTGACCAGCGCTTCCCATTGTGTGTATAAGTACTCTGATATGAATGATGAGACGCTGATCTTAGGTAACATGCTCCACTAGTAAGGAGGCCAACATCGGATCAACAAGCTTATAAGTCCTGGTCAATCTTACAGGCAGGCAACACTTGGGCACACCTTTGAAATGCAGCTCTAACCTTGCATTCTGTGCCAAATCAGCCCGGGCGAGTGAGCAAGGAAAGTGTCGGATTGCTTCTTGCCTACTTGGTCCGGCCTGGGAACTAGGCAGTCACTGTTTTAAACCTCCTCTCTAGAGGCAGCACATAGCTGTAGCTTTCTTGGACCCAAAGTAAATGAAACTACTCTTCCACCGTCCTAACAGCTACCTTTTTCTCGGCTCAACCATCTAGCCCATCAAAACAACGGCCCAATGCATCATATACATCTAGGCCAGGTTCTCTTCCATGTTTTACCTCCTATTCTGTCTTCCTCTGTAATGCTTCCCACATTGAGGAAAGGTTCCCCAATTGTCCTTATTGCAGCAGTTGCTACCTATCCACCACTGCAGGTTGATGATCCATCTATTTTCATGCACCCTCTCGCTTAACAGTAAGTAACTCCATTAGTGATGAGTGGCCGTTAGCCTTCAGAAGCAAAAGCTGACCTCATTGTTCATCACAGACTGCACTGCTCATTGTCCACAGCAACCTCGCCCACATACCTCTACTAGGCATATGCCGCTGCCTCTTTGCACTCATCCTTCATCGAGTCAAACTAGCTGGCATCCGACGCGCGCAAGAACTGTTACGCTGAGCGTGCCAGACGACGGTGGGATCACATCATACCCGGCTCGGTGTCGTCATTTCTCGTGGTGGGTTCGCCCACTCAATCAAGGATTATCCGCCTCCAGGCATTCATGGTTTTTCTGAGTTCTTCGGGGCGATGAAGGAGAAATGGTTTTATGAGGTTGACCTTTTTGCCAACGGTCTCGAGTATGGTTAGAAACTAAATGGTTCTTCGATGTGAATCTGGAGCCTGAATAAATGGAAGCATCGCTTGCCCCGCCCCCGCCGCATCCCCCACTTTCTATGACGCGTGCACGTCTCTCGAGCATAGTCATAATTCTGAATTGTGCTTTTCGATAGATGCATCAACTTCCTCTCCTTGTTAGTCAGAGCATGTACGTACGATTTATAGGGAGAGAAAAAAAATCCAGCTGGAACAATCATGTCATTCTTGATGCAAAAGGTGGGCGCGGCGCGCCAAATCCGAAGAGGTAGGGCGCACCGGCAATACGGCGAAACACGTGGTCATTCTTCGTATCCTTGCAAATGTAGAACCACAGACCAGTGTAGTGGCCCCCAGGTGCATATATAGTGGGTTCTAGCTCGAGCCCACTGGGCGATAATAAAGGGAGCCTTGGGCATCAAATTCAGCCTTGGCCGTGGCCTCAAGACTACGGCAGGTTGCCTATCTTCCTTCCTGAACCTAAAAGGCCCAGCTTTGGAGGCCTATCTTCCCCCAGCTAAATCGACATCATGTTTGCGGCGTCTTCTGTGCCTTAGCCTTGCTATGCCTCAGATGTAGCACAGAGCGGCAATCTCATGTTGTTTCACACCAAAGTCTATTAGATAAGTGCTCATCTAATGGATGAAGGTCGGACGCGCGATATTTTGGAGGTCCTTGATCATATCTTCATAAGGCTGGGCCTTCGCACTCTACAGTTCGTCCTCGGGCTGACTGTCTGTGGTTTGTATGCTGCTGGTTCTCGCAATGGCAGTGGGCGATGTTCTTTCGCCGTTTTGGTCGGATCTCTGTCGGTGCTGACAGTGATTGGTTCCATCATCATTCGGTTCTTCAGTGGACGCAGGACTATCTTCTTTATCTGGGAAGCCATTCTTTTGTAAGTGCTTCGCTTACGTCAAACTGGCCTCTCGTACAGAGCCTAACGGAGATTATGAGAACAGCTGTCTCTGGATCGGGAATTCTGTCTTAATACAAGCTGATGCCTCCTTGAATGGTAATGTTGGAATTGACTGGGTAAACGCTTTTCTTTGGCTAGTCACTACGGTCGTCAGTGGCATTGTGTGTAGCAGCCGTGGTGGCCTCCGAATCCAGTATGTCCCCCATCCGTTTCTATGGTGAGCACGAAAATTTGTGGTGGCTGACAGAGTGGTTCCCAACAGGAGATGGAAGCTTTTCAGGGAGCCCACACTTGACGACCCTGAAGCTGCAAGAGACCAAGTAGAAGATTGTTCTGCGCCGCCAATTGCTAGCGTGAGAACTGACCCACGGCCATGTGATCGTACAGTCTCTCAACAAGAGGCCTCCTCGAAGCCTGTCGATAAAAAGGAAGAAAGCAGCGATACCATAGTCGAGCTATCCCGTAGGTATCAGGAGCTCCTAGAGGAGCGGCAGCAGGCCCGGCAAGAAATTGCCAAATTGAAGACAGAACTTGCAGGTGAAGAAAGAAGGCTAGGATTCTTGTACGTGCGAAGGCGCACGCGCTTGTTTGGGGGTGGCTCGCGACTCTATCAACCGTCAACGTAAGTGCGCTAGCCTAGCTCATGCTGGGTATTTCAGCATGGCATACTGACAGTAGGTTATCTGCACCAGCGTTCCGGGAGCAAATCCTTCCAGCAACATAGGATCAACGGAAGCCCCAGGATCTTCCCTTGCCGGCCCCAGCGTCAGCGCCCGCGCCATTCCTACCAATGAAGAATTGAAGACCTGTAACATCTGCTTGGACGATGTGCCCTCCATCTCAGGCTTCCCAGATGGTCCTGTAACGGCAAATTGCCGACACCCAATCTTAGCATGTCTCGCATGCATTGCCACCGCCATTAGAACGAACTTTGAGAATAACATGTGGAATGACATTCGCTGTCCTGAATGTCTGGAACTTCTAGACTATGGCGACGTACGAAGATTCGCCGATCCTGCGACCTTTATTCGGTACGCTCATCCCAAACCATGCCGTGCATATTTAAGCTAACACATCCGCCAAGCTATGACCAACAAAGCAGCCGGAGCGCTCTCAACGCCGACCCCAACTTCAGATGGTGTCGTGGCCCTTGTTGCGAGGCGGGTCAAGTCCACGAGGGCGGCGAAGCCCAGCCCATCGTCAGGTGCGTCAACTGCGGTTTCCGCACGTGCTTCCGCCACCAGGAGCCGTGGCATGAAGGCATGACCTGCGAAAAGTACGACGCCATAAGGCGTGACCCAGACGCCTTCCAGGCGCACATAGAAACTCAGGAGCAGTCGGCGCTAGCGTCCCAGCTGCAGCAGCATCAGCGTCAGGCACGCGACCAAGGAGACGCGGAGAGGCGGCGCCATGAGGCGGAACGGCGAAAGGCGGCGGCGGATGCGATGCGGCAGAGAGCACAGGAGGAGGAGGCATCGCGGCAGGAGGTCAGCCGTGCGAGTCAGCCGTGTCCGGGGTGTAAGAGGCCGATCCAGAAGAGGGATGGGTGTGACCATATGAAGTGCTCGCAGTGTCGGTATGAGTTCTGCTATAAATGCTTGGCCAACTATGAGCGCATTAGGTGGTTTGGAAATAGTGCGCACCGGAGCTCGTGTACTCACCATCGCTGAGGATTGGTCGTGTTGGGCCGGGCGTCGTGAGTTGGGATATAACCTTTCGCAGGGGTTATTTTAGCATTGCGTAAGTTGTAGATGTTTGGTAGAAGTGGAGGCTGTTTGGGCGTACTATTCCTTACTCTTAGAATCTGACTAGACTCGCATCAGCGGCAAACGCTCTCGTTAGTAGGAATTGGTCTGAATTGGTCTCAACGAAAGATTGGGCCAGCCAGTTCGACGGTTTAGGATGTGGTTTGAGAAGGACGTCGGAAACAGGGCCTCGAGACTAATGTTTCTCTACCATTCTTTCGCAAGGACTGACGCCTTACTTGATACATTTGGGTTTAACGTTAATCAAATCGCATTTTTTTTCCCTCTTCATACTTCAAGATTACGGACGCTCTAAAAGAAGTGGAAAAATATGAAGACGTGCCATTGTAGAGCTTGACCTAGGCGGGACACAGCCCGCCTGTTCTGGACGTGGCTAGAGTCACGTATTCGCAGGACCTATTGCGCAGGTACCCTTCTCATACGTGGTGCTATCTCAATTATCCGTCTTCTCTTCGCTTAGCCAATAGCAGCATTCAAGACACGCCATGGCTCTTGCAGGCTGGCAGCTTGCATGTCACCAGCTCCATATTCTCGTCCCTATGTTCACTTCGAGAGCGCTCCACATTTCTCTCGGACAAGAATGCGTACCAAAGCCGCGAAGTGCCCGAGCATGGGATTGACGTTCTCAAACGGATGAAGCAGGCGCCAGTGGAAATCTCTCGGCACTGTCGCCTTGTCTCAGCCCCCACAGCGAACATGGCTCCTTCTGTCCAATAGACGGCATGTGGGTGTGCGTGTCCCTGTGGCGTCTGCCTACAGCTCACCTGAATTATGGTCTGCTCACGTCATCTCGTCACCATTTCGCCTAGCGTACCATTCACTGTGCGCCTGACGCTTTTCCCAGGGAATTCCGTTCCAGTCCACGAATCGACGTTTCCTATCTCCGAGGGCAAACACCTCCCCGATATCTAGCTTTAGGACTCGACCCTTCATCTCCAGCAGTTTCATTGTCGTATGAGGCGGTGCGGAGCCGTCCAGGTTGTACACGTCATCCTAGACGAAGATTGTGACATCAGCGAGCTTGTGGTAGTTGTGATACAGATGGTAGAGATAGGTATTTGATTCCCTCCAATCGAATTTTTCAACGAGCAATCCGGCTGAAGGATACTTGCGCAGCGAATATTGACTGCTTGGTCTTTTCATTTGCATGAATCATATGTCTGGAACTTGCTTGAGCATCACCAGCGTCCAACATACCCTTAGCGTGGACTATCGTCTCGGACGTGCGCTCTCGCCGTCCATCTCTCCAACGTTGATATGGCCGGAAGGCAGAACTTACTCACTGCTGTAGCCTTTGCGATTGAGAGAAATCCCAAACCCTTTTCTGGAACAAAGCATTCTACTTATGGATGAGTAGCGGAGTTTGCTGCTTTGCAAAACGCTTTGTGCATGTGCTCGCTTGCATTCTCTCCGTCACATAGCTGTCTAGATTACTAAGTACAATCCAGCAGGAGTATGCTGATCTTGGATATCCACTCAAGCTGATGATGGTGAAGTGCCTTGCAGAGTACTGCCTGATGAAAGTCAGCGAGCAGACGAAAGTAGGTGAAGGTGTGAGGTAGACTAGAACTACGAAAGTGTAAGCCCGTGAAATTTGCAGGAGTATTTTGTCTTCAAGCTAGAACGATATGTATCTGAGACTGAGAGATGAAAGAAAGGAACCAAAGCCATTGGAGTGCTGGAGAAAGGGTGCGAAGGGAGCACATTGTGGGCCTGGCAGGGTCGTTCCCAAATTCTTGGCTTTTGGTGCATTTCTGCTCTGATCAGACGGCTCGCTGACTGTAGATATGAGTATGCAATAGCACCTAGCATAAGACGAACTTCCGGAAGTCATCAGTGAAGTTGATGGTACTCGAAGACTACTACTTGAAAGTCATGCCGTAGGCGTCTCTCTTGTTGCACGACGACCAAGGGGCAAGGGGTGAACAAAGAAGATGGCCTTTCCTGTGTTTTGAGTAACCAGTTTTCGTGCTTTGATTCAGACATGTCAAATTGTAGGCCCTTTTTTGAGAGAGAATAATCTAACTTGGATTTTGCCCAAAGCGCCCCTCCCGTTGTCGAGCTCTAAAGCTTGCCCCGCAGCTTGGCGGCTAGCTACAAGTTGTCGACTCCAACATCACCTACAGCGACTTCTGTTTGCAGACTCAAGAACAAACAGACAACGCAATCATGGGTGGCGAATCTCGGTCACGTATAGTCACTTCCTATCCGCAGCTGTCAAAAGGTCCCGTCGGCCAACAAATCGAAAGAATCTACACTGACAGATTGAGGCAATTCACTGATGGAGGTGAGCCAGTAAACCACTGGGCAGTTCATGCCACACGGCTAATGGTTATAGGTCAATACAAGAGCCAGGGCCTACTCAGCAAACTCTATGATGCTGTGAATGACGACGAGCACCATGTCAAGCTGTCGGTGTATTCACCGCCCCATCTTGCGAGGCCTACTTTCAAGGATGCGACGTCCCACGAATTCAAACCCACAAAAAGGGGGGAGATTTTTGGCCCGTCGTGGTCGACCCACTGGTTCAAAATCAAGCTCACGGTCCCCAAGGATATGCTGAAAGCCGAGCATCTTGAGTTCCATTGGGATGCCAATAATGAGGGAATGGTGTGGAGTGAAGATGGAAATCCTTTGCAAGGCTTGACAGGAGGAGGAGACAGAACAGAATGGATCTTGCCGAAAAGCTGGCGTGACGGCAAGCCTCACATATTCTATATCGAGATGGCTTGCAATGGCATGTTCGGGAATGCGCCTGGCGGCGATTCTATTCAACCTCCAGACCCAAACAGGTATTTTCGACTCCACACGGCGAAAATCGCGGCAGTAAATCTACAGGCGCGAGCATTGTTTGTCGACTTCTGGATCATTGGTGATGCAGCTAGGGAGTTTCCTGGAACTTCGTGGGAAAAGCATGAAGCGTTGCAAGTGTGTAACGCGATCATGGATGCATTCATTGCCGGCAGTGGCAGTCAGGATTCGATCATCAAAGGACGAAAAATCGCACAACAATATCTCGGCAAGAACGTGGACTCGGCCAAAGTGTATGAAACGGATGAGAAGGCCATCGTCTGGGGTGTTGGCCACTGCCACATCGATACGTGCTGGCTCTGGCCTTGGGCGGAGACAAAACGAAAAGTGGCACGATCATGGTCAAATCAATGCGACTTGATGGATCGCTACCCAGAACACCGTTTCACCTGTTCGCAGGCACAGCAGTACAAATGGCTCAAAGAGTATTATCCTTATGTATTCGACCGGGTCAAGGAAAAGGTCAAGCAAGGTGTTTTCGAGCCGATTGGTGGGAGTTGGGTGGAACATGACACGAATATGCCAAGCGGCGAGTCACTCACGCGGCAATTCTTGTACGGCCAAAGGTTTTTCGAAAGCCACTTCGGAGAGAGATGTCAGACGTTTTGGTTACCAGATACCTTCGGCTACTCGAGTCAGCTACCGCAACTCTGCCGGCTTGCTGGCATGACCAGATTCTTTACGCAAAAGCTAAGCTGGAATAACATCAACAAATTTCCGCATACCACATTCAATTGGGTAGCGCTTGATGGCAGCCAAGTGATATGCCATATGGCTCCTTCTGAGACGTATACTGCTGATGCCCATTTTGGCGATGTTAGTCGGAGTGTCACACAACACAAGTCACTGGACCAGGACAACACGTCATTACTGGTCTTCGGGAAAGGAGACGGTGGAGGAGGTCCTACCCGAGACATGCTCGAAAAGCTGAGAAGATGCCGCGGTCTGAGTGATACAATAGGCCGCCTACCTCGAGTCAAGATGGGAACCACTGTGGAAGATTTCTTTGCGCAGCTCGAGAAGAAAGCCGAGAATGGTACAGATTTCGTCACATGGTACGGCGAGCTCTATTTCGAGCTTCACCGCGGAACCTACACTACCCAGGCCAACAATAAGCTCAACAACCGCAAGTCGGAGATCATGCTACGAGATGTCGAATTCTTGGCAACTTTGGCGACGCTGAAGAGCAAGTCATACAAGTACCCAAAGAAAGACATAGACGACATGTGGGAAAACACCTTGCTATGCCAATTCCACGATTGCTTACCTGGTAGCTCCATCGAGATGTGTTATGACGATTCGGACGAGCTGTATGCAGCAAATTTCAAGACTGGAGAGAAGGTCAAAGATGATGCATTATCCGTTCTCGGTCTCTCCAGGGATATCAAATCTGGCTCGGAAATTGCAGCAATTAACACTCTACCATGGAGCCGGTCGGAGTTTATCAGGATCCCCAATGTCTTGCCTACATCCAAACAAACCGGGTATGTTCTTGCTGCTGGAGGCTTCGGTCTAGTCAAGACCCAAAGTCCGTCAGCGCACATTTCGAACGTGGCTGTCAAAGAAATCAGGAAAGGCGTGTTCCAAATGAGCAATCGTGATTTCGAGATTCAGGTCGAGGCGGGTTGCATTACATCGCTGATCGATCTTAAAGCTAATCGAGAAGTCGTTGCAAAGGGTGGCAAAGCTAATCAGCTGGTGATATTCGACGATAAGCCGCTGTATTGGCAAGCTTGGGATGTGGAAGTCTTCCACTTGGACTCGCGTAAGGTGCTGGAATCAGGTGCTAGCAAGATTGTGGAGAGTGGCCCATACAAGATCAGCATTGCAACTGAGACACAAATCAGCGAGAAGAGTTGGGCGAAGACAACCATCAGTCTGTCAGCGAGCGTTGGAGACGAGCCAAGCTATGTGGAGGTCGAGAGCGAAGTGGAGTGGAGAGAAACTATGAAGTTCCTCAAGGTCGAGTTCCCGGTCGATGTCGTCAATACAGAAGCGTCGTACGAAACACAATATGGCATCAACCGCCGTCCAACACACTACAACACGAGCTGGGACATGGCCAAATTCGAGGTGTGCTGTCAGAAATGGGCAGATCTTTCCGAGGCTGGATATGGTGTATCAATTCTGAACGATTCCAAGTACGGCTTTGCGACATGCGGAAACCTGATGCGTTTGTCCTTGCTTCGAGCTCCAAAGGCACCTGATGCACATGCGGACATGGGCCGGCATCATATCCGATGGGCCATTATGCCCCACATTGGCCAATTGAGGCCGCAGACCGTCAGAGCCGCCTACAATTTCAACAATCCCATGACGTTGGCATCGATCAAAAGTGGAGACAAGATTGAGAAGGATCTCTTCAGCTCTATTGTGGTGACAGGCTCGGAGTCCCTGATTATAGACTGCATCAAACGCGGTGAAGACGATGAAGATGTCTCGCGTGGCGAGTTGACCAAGCGACCAGGTCGCAGCATCATCATGCGCATCTACGAGGCCATGGGTGGGAAAAGCAGGGGCACAATTGAGACGACCTTGCCAGTGAAGAAGGTCTGCAAATGCAACTTGCTAGAAGATGATGGCGAGGAGTGCAAGATCTACGACAAGGGCAAGTGTGACATCGAGCTCAGAGCGTTTGAGGTGGCGACTTTCAGGTTGCAACTATGATGGGGTATGAAACTGTGGCGCCAGTCGTTAAAAATGCAGATTATGCGGCGGCGGGTGGGGAATAAGTCATAACGCATCCCATAGAAGTCAATTCAATCGCTGACGAATTCGTGTACACAACGCGGAATGCGTTACGACCGTTAATTTAACTTCGGTGAAAAATCCCCGCGGGGCTTCTGATTGATCTGCTTCTAGGGGGCCGACCGTGCGCCATCTCGGTGCTAAAGCGGGATCCAGACACCTAGCCGGAATTAGGCTTCCGGATTGAATGCACGCAGGGTTCAAGGGAGTCGAACACCATCCGGGCTTTTTTGTTTACACGCCTCCCTCTCCAACAGCCTGCGCGAAAAAACCCCATCTCATCTTCGTCGAACCCTTTAGTTTGCAATCAACAGGGTCATAGCGGTTTCACAGTCTTTACACGTCCCGCTCAACCTGTCCGTTTTTGCGTACCTCGCGTCCCACCGCGCCGAGCCACTTTCCTGTCACCCCAGCAGCCTCCGGACGGGCCATAAATTTGCGCCCAGACCAACAAATCTCAACCTTCTTATCAATGCTTTGCCGGGCCACGCTCACCGAATCTCAGAAGTCTATTCTCACCTTTTGGGACGACCGTGCTGCAACACAACCTCCCTGTCGCCCTATTTACCCCAACTCCGTGCAAGTCACGCCGCGGTCGGTGAAGCGCAAACAAGATGGAGCCTAGGGTTGGCGATACGGTCGAAGTGCCAGGTGGCATGCACGGCACTGTCAAGTTTGTTGGCCAGGTCGATGGCAAGAAAGGCACCTTTGCTGGTGTGCAGCTCGCGGCGGAGTACGCGGCACGGGGCAAAAATAGTGGAGAAGTAGATGGCAAGAGTTATTTCAGAACAACAAAGCCAGGCTCAGGTATATTTCTGCCAGTGGAGAAGGCTATTCCTAAACCCACTCTGGGGACACCGCAAGGTTCTTCACTTTCCAATTTCAATCAAGGTGGTAGGACGCCTCTGGCCGTTCTACCTAAGCCGAATTTCAGCCAGTCAATAGGACCGGGAGCACGAGCTGCAAGCCCAGCTTTCAAGCCTACAGGCCGGCGCCCTTCGTTACCTCGACCTCAGTCTCCAGTGCGGCAAACACCTGCGAAGCTCGCAACGCCGAAAGTGAGACCTTCTATTGGGTTGGCCAAAAGCCAGATTGGCACAGGGCCACAATATCGAGCGAGTCCAGTGGCAAAATCCTCAAAGTTCAGCGCAAGCCTCCGTGGGACCTCTGCAACTACGCCCACCAAGAAGCAGCTGAGCCCCCTAGGACCCGAGTCATCTTTCGACGAGGAGCGTGAACTAACACCCACTCCTACACCTGCCGCTGCAGCTGTTGCAAAGTCTATAGATAGCACAATGCAGGAGGAAGAGATAAAGAGGCTAAAAGCCAGCCTTGAGGAAAAAGACCGCCAGTTGAAAGAGCAAGCATCAAGTTTGAACGACATGGAGAAGTCACTCATCGAACTGCAAGCCTTGCTGCCAACCGAGAATGACCGATCCAACCACAGACGGGAGAACAGTGCTCCGGATGACGTTACTCAGCTCAGAGCCATGCTGAGGGAAAAGAATGAGAAGATCCAGATAATCTCTGCCGAATTCGACGCACACCGTGCTGACTTCCGCAGCACAATCGATACCCTTGAGATGGCTAGTACAGAGACAGAACGAGTTTATGAGCAACGGGTTGATGAACTACTCCAGCAGGTCCGGGAGTTGCAGGATCGAGGTGAGGATGTAGAGAGCGTGGCTCAGCAATTCAAACAATTGGAGGAACTTGTGCAGGAACTGGAGGAAGGTCTTGAGAACTCGAGGAGAGGCGAGGCTGAGGCGCGTGGAGAAGTCGAGTTTCTTCGTGGTGAAGTCGAGCGGAGTAGATCGGAGCTAAGGCAGGAGAAGGAGCGAGCGGCTTCTTCCAGCAGGGGAATATTAGACGAGAACACAGCTGAAAGTGACCTTCTCCGGGATCTGGAGCAGCGCGATGACGAGATTCGTGGTCTCAAAGCCATCATTCACTCTCTCAACAGAGACTCCGTGATCTCGACTGTGGCCCCGGTTACTAATGGCCACACCAATGGCTATGGCCATACCGTCAGTGACGAGAAAGTCGTGTCATTGGAGCGGAAGATTAAGGAGCTGGAAACCCTTATTGAACGGAAGGCATACCGCGAGGAAGAATTGGAGAGCGAGCTCGACCGATTGCGCAGCCTCTCCTCTGTGCATCCACAGGATAAGCACAAGAGCGCGAGCACAGTCCGCAGCCATCGTCTGTCTGACCGCACAGTCGTACCGGGCGTCTTCCCTGACCATGCCGCGCTACCCCCACCGCCGCGTAATTTGGAAACCATGCACGAAGGAGATTCGCACTCTACAGTGACTGATGGCAGCGCATTGTGGTGTGAGATCTGTGAGACGGGAGGCCACGACATCTTAACCTGTACGAACATGTTCGGAAACCAGGAATCGAAACCAAGGGGAAGCTCTGAATCCCTGCGAACTGGACGGGATGTGGTCGTCGAGGGACTGAAAGGACTGGCGCCGCCTCGCCGGAGTCACGACATTGACAGACCGGCGCCACTGGCGACCAATAAGAGCGTGGAGCGCCTTCCGCATGCTAGTCCTGCGCTGAAAGCGCCTGATCCGAATGACCAGGGAATGGTCGCGGGGAAGAACAGTGGTGTTATTGACGAGCAGAAATGGTGCGCTTTATGCGAGCGTGATGGGCATGAGAGCGTAGACTGTCCATTTGAGAATGTCTTTTAAGTTGGGGCAAAGTGCATATTGGTTTAGATGGCTGATATATATGGGAGGGGTAACCAGAGTGATGCTACCAAGGGGCTTGGGTGCTGGGTGTTAAGGGGTTACATTTGAAAATGGCTTTTTGCTATAAGCATTTGCATCAGGGGAATGAAAGGCATTGGTCAGGAATATATCAGCATCTGCTAGCGGCATAGTGTCTCTGCTTCAATAAACTTGAACTTTTGCTTGCGAGGGAATCCGCTTCATTGCCTCCTCTTTCATACTCTGCTGTATCAGGCATCGCCGTGCCAAGACTCGTTGAAGCTGCAGGGGTGTTGCTTTGGGACCGCGGGAAGCTCTCGGTCAGGCGCGACGTGTCCCTGTCCGTAATCCTCCATTGACTCAATCCCAGTCGACAGATATTGCCTATGATTTAGATCGAGTTGAAAAATTCACTGCTCAGGCCAGACTGTGAACAGCCACCGCAATATCACACAACTCCCTGAGGGCCGGCCGTTGAACCGTCCTAACTCCTGTTTCTAAATCCGGACTGCGCAACACTTATCGAATTGCTGTTTGACCCTCTTCCACTACCTTCGCCTGCCATGGCGCAATATCTCCTCGACATCTTTTACTCCCTCTCCAATTGCTTATGCTGCTTCCCGGGCTCACCACAACTCCGCATCAATAGCCGCAGCTTTCGCATGCTCCGGCTACTCGGCGAGGTGAGATTTATCCATTTCCAATTCCTATCAACGCAATTGGGAAATCTACACCCAGCGAACACACTTGCCACTTGCCATGATGCTCTAGCCTCTTCTTACGCGAGGCCTATTTGCTGACCTCCATCCCCCTAGGGTGGCTTCTCCTACGTCTACCTAATCCAAGATACATCCACTTCCGCGCTCTACGCCCTCAAGAAGATTCGTTGCCCTTTCGGCCAAGAATCCGTCTCACAAGCCCTCAAAGAAGTAGAAGCCTACACTCTCTTTGCTCCGAATCCTAACATCATCCACTCAATCGACTATTCTGTCCAAAACGACTCTGGCGCGGCCAAAGTCTCTGGCATCGGCATTGCCGACGGCGACTCTGCCGGAACTAAAACAGTCTACATTGTTTTGCCATACTATAGGCGAGGGAATCTACAAGATGCTATAAACGCAAACCTAGTAAATCACGCCCGGTTCCCAGAACGGCGACTAATGGTCCTTATGCTCGGCGTTTGCAAAGCACTCAAAGCAATGCACCAGTACAAAGTTCGCGGTAGCGGACCCGCCCAGAGCTCCGGCAGCGGCGCACCCGCGAAGGCAAAGGCAGTCCGTCAAGAAGCGGCGGATGAGGATGCAGACGCAACGAAACAGAATCAGCGCAGGGGTAAGCGCCGGGCGCCGGATCCGGAGCAGCGCATGGAGGCGGACAGCAACAATACGCACGCAGATGAAGCGGAGCAACCGCTCATGTCGGGCGGCGAGGTGACGCAGAACCTAGAGGGGGCAATGCCAGGCTCAATACGCGCGTATGCGCACCGAGACATCAAGCCAGGGAACATCATGATCGATGACGACGGCTTGACGCCAATATTGATGGATTTGGGCTCACTAGCACCGTCACCGACACCAATCACCAGTCGAAGCCTGGCGCTCGCGGTCCAGGATACGGCAGCGGAGCACAGCACGATGCCATATCGGGCACCAGAGCTGTTTGATGTGAAGACCGGCAGCGTGATAGATACCAAAGTTGACATTTGGAGTCTCGGGTGCACGATGTATGCGTGTCTGATTGGGAAGAGCCCGTTCGAAGCACGGAGCGAAGAGACCGGAGGAAGTCTAAGTATCTGTGTTTTGGGCGGTGATTGGCGGTGGCCGGGTGAAGGGAACGCGGTGAAGGGGAAAGGAAAGGCATCTGGAGCGAATGGCCAGGCAAAGGAGGCACTGTGGCCGAGTGAGGGGGTCCGAGAGGTGGTGAGGAGATGTTTGGCGGTCGAGCCAGCAGAAAGGCCGGACGTGGACGAATTGATGGGCTTGATTGAGGAATGTGCGAAAGGGCTGCCTGAAGATGATGCGGTGGACGTCTAGTTTCGTGTACTTCTCAACCCAATGGGGCAAACGAGGATTCCAGGACCAAAATGCATATACCCGATGCTTCTTACGCGTCCGCGCTTATCCACACTGAGGCAGGCGCAACTGCAGAGACTTTTCGTAGGACCAATCAAGGGCCCACATTTCGCACTCAGCCTCGTTCTGCCCTCACACGAGCCTTCCTACAATCCTATCTCCGCCAACATTTTTGCATATAACAAGGCATCATGTCAGCCGATTCAACGTTCTTGAGGCCTACTGCGATTGTTTTTCTAGCTGCGTTGACCCTTTCAAGCTATTCACTTCCTTTTGAGCCCGTCCACCTTAGACCCATACCGCGGCGCCAATTATGGCGTATGCAGGAGGCTTCCAGGAGCACTTCCTTAACCCCGCTTTTCCCTTTGACCTTTTCCAAGATATTTCCTCTAGGGATGATGTGACGATGTTTGATGCCGTGGATCAGGCGGGTGCATCCCTCACTGATAACGGAGGTCACCTTCCTTACGACGAAATCACACCCCTTCTGCCAGACTTTCCTATAGAAGCCAATTTCAATGCAAGTTACGAGGATGATATGGCAACGCTTGACGCTCCAGCCTTCCAATGCACCCCACACGTGGATTTCACACCAGCAGCTATCGCACAGGCGTGTTTCCTTTCGCCTGAGATAAGGAATCCAGGATTGGGCGAAGTCACCATGCAGGAAGCACCAGCGTTTCGGAGTGCACCGGAGACGTCCGATATGCCAAGGAATGAAAGCAACATGAACAGCATGGCCTTCCCCACACAGCCTCGGTATGCGACTGCTGAGGATTGGGAAAGGAATCGTGCGTTGTTCACGCGGCTATATTGTGACCAGAATATGACCTTGAAGGATGTCAGGGCTATCATGAGAGAAAGGCATGGTTTCAATGCTACGTACGTCTCTTCTGTCTTTGTTGTGTTTACGACAGTTGGTTGATGAGAAGCCGCAGAGAAAAAATGTACAAGAAACGCATCAATGACTGGCAGCTGCACAAGAACCGCAAAGCTTCAGAGAAAGAAGAAATTTCGAGGATCATGGAAGCAAATCAAAAGCTAGGTGTCGATCTTGGGGAGCCTATGGTGAACGGCCGCATGGTCAAAATGCATCTCATTGAGCGCCACCGCAAAGAGAAGCGGAAGGCGGGGTCTCCAAGTCGGACTGTAAGTCTTGCACTACAGGATGTTTTGAAGAGCTGGTCTGACCTCAAAAAAGTCCTCGAATCGCGATACAATGGCTCTCAGCGGCGGCCGGTCTACAAAGCGCGCCCGACGGCCGAGCCCAACACGTTCCGCTTCAATATCCTTCTCACGGATTGGAGACCCTGCGGACTTCCGAAACTTTGAAAACCTCCTCTTCCAAGTAGACCAGTACTACAGCTCAAAGCTGGGAAACGACCCTCATGGGGCTTGGCTTTCTTGGAAGGCCTCTTCTAAACGTCGACAAATACAGGTTTCATACACCTTTCAGGGCGGCACATACACTTGTACATTCGATGGAATTAACAGTGTCTTTAACCGTTATTATCTAGCCAACAGGTATTTACAAGAAAACCGCACTCGAGACGCATGGAAGTTGGTACACGAAGGTGCAGAAATGGTCCGCCCCTTACTACAGCAGGAATCTCCCAGCTTTTTACGGGAATTGTTGCTCCATTTTGTAGGTATATATTCGGGAGATTACGCTGGGATCCAGAGGCAGCTGCTTCATCTACTGACAGCCATGAGTTCCATTACCTACGGGGAAGGACACCCACTCTCGATGATATGCCGATTGTTACAGATCTTGTATGGGAAACAACATATTATCGAGCAAACAATGAAGAAACTTCATGACACCATCAAACACCATCTCGGAGAAGACCACTCGGCATCTTTGTTTGTTCAAAACAGGCTCTGTACGGCTCTAATGTCTCAGAAGAGGTACACCGAGGCCGAGCAATCTCTACAAGATATCATTAAGGCTAGTGAGCGGCGGCATGGGCGGAGTGCACGCGGCACTCGCCTCACTCTCATCGGTCTAGCCCACCTGTATTATCTACAGAAGAGATATGCCGAAGCCCGGGAGATCGTTAAGGATGTTCTTCAGCGTGGGAAGGGGGTGAGCGAGCGTGATGAGGTCGATATATGTGGGAAAAGACTCCAAGGTTCAATCTGTATGGCCCAGCGGGACTACGGTGCAGCGAAGGCGTACTTCTGCTCAGCGCTTTGGGGAAGCTTACTCCTGTATGGACAGAAGGATCCACTGACTAGTCACAAGCGGACTCTGTATCAATATGCCAAGGAGAAGCTCCAAAAGCGTCAGGGAGCCTCAAACCAACTGACTCAGAGTCCGCAAGCAGTTTGGGATATTTCAGAAGAGCCTCTACGGTGCCTTTCACGCCCGCGGTCCTCGAGCCTGCCTTCAGGTAGCGTGCCTGGTTGGGGTTGTAAGGCTGACTTCTGGCGTGAAGTACCCATATGAGTCCGGTCGCCTTTGTCCCGGTCACCGCCTCTGTCCGGCCATGCCCAAGGCACCTTGCAAGCTTTTCACACGAAGCAACCTGCCTGCTAGTCTTTCCGTACTGTTTGATGACCAACAAGAGTTTCTGGCTGGTCGGGTCTGCGCAAGCGCCAGTGGAAGTTGGGACAGCCATTTGGAAGTTCGCCGGCTTTTGTCAGGAACGGAGCATCATTGCCCCTTACCTTGAGCTCATAGCATGTGGCACTACCTTTCGTGCTTCAGCATTCCACCTTGATTGCATTTCCGACCCCCGCAGAGGCAATGGTGGCCGAGCACACGCTGCTACAAAGCTGGTTCTCATTACTGCTCGCCTAACGAAATACATCTCAGCATCTCTCTGACCTCTTGCCCGCCCTCCCAGCCAATGAAACACTGGGCTGGGAAATTTTCGAAAAGACGTCCGGACAGTTGCACTGCTGACAGCCATCAGACTATGCTACGGAAGCTGGTACATTCGTGATACTATCAACCCCGAAAGGTCTCTCGGCAAGCATCACTTAGTGGTGGTCGCTGATAAAAAGCATCTCAGGAGAAATTGGTGAGTCGTGTCAGGGAGCAGAATGGTTGCCACTGATCTGAGCGCCTGGGTCTACCAGTCGAGTTCTCGGGGGGGGGGTGATTTGTTTTTTGGCCTGGACATTTCTCTACCGTGCTCGTGTTGCTGAAGCTACCCAACTGAGAAGCCGCCTTTCACAAACTCACGAGCTCTCAGTCATTGTTTCACTATAACAATAGACGAGGCAGTGGTTCAAATATTTCTTGTTGCGCATCTGAGTTACATGGGTCATCTGTGACTTGCTCCCGCCGGTAAGGGACTGAATTCAACCGTACTGACCAGTATCACGATTTCAGACAAGCGCTCGTTGAGTGTCACTGGAATCAGTCCAACAGCGAATACGTGCTCAGCCCCAGCCCTGAGTGTCTTGTCCTGGCTCTTCGAAGAGCTGTACACCAAGCCCATCATCGTAACCATGCATGTATGGTCCCACAAAACCGCACAATGAAGTCTCGTGCTGGGTTCTTCGACTCCCGCCATAGATCTCTACACTTTCCAGCGCCAAGCAAGGGCACCAACCCGTGAAACCCTCAGAGAGGATACACATGACGATAGCTGTGCCCAGCCGATCGTATGGCTGTTGATCGTCCTTAATCAACAACTGTATGGCTTTGTTGTAGTGAATCAGGGAAAACGCCCACCTCTCGCGGGCCACCGCGTCGTTGTACCCTAGAGTATCATTTTCTGAAAGCTCAAGACTTTTCGTGAATAGAGGCAACTGCAATCAAGGTATGCTTGACAGCTGGTCGCGAGTGGCTGGCCTGAAGGAACAAGCTTCCCAAGAAGTCCGCATCTTGCTGGCCCAGTATTTCTCCTAAGCTCTTGAGGCGAAAGTAGTGGTAGCCACGTCGTTCTTCGTAGTCTCTAGGAACATCGACGTTCAGGTGTAGGACTTCAGGTAGGAACATAGCCATCACATCTTCGGCTGGTGGTTGTACATCGTAAACAGGCCCGCTTCGCTTCAGTGCATTTTACATGCCGAATCCTGAGCCATGTTCGGTCAGCAAAGCTGTGAGGAAACCGCCTAGGTTCAGGAGATGATGGAACTTCAAAGCTTGAACTCACTTGCATGTCACACATCCGGTGCAGACCTTCGACCGCTTGACATCGGGTAATTTGGTTCTGGGTTTCGCAGGCTTGCGTGCTGGTTTTTGCAATGCGTTTGAGATTCATCATCTTCGTCCTTAACCTCGTACATCTGTTATCTTCTGAGTGAATGTGGCTGGAGAGGTCTTGATATCTCCAGCTGGGAGGCGGAGGAAGTTCAGTAGGCCACAAAGAAAGAGCGTAAGCTGCAAACAATTATAGTTGTGGCAGGCCTTGAATGTTCCTTCCGCCCGCCCTTGCAAAGAACTAGACAGTAGGGTGCGGCTAAAGATCGTCGAGAACAAAAGTGGGGGCGATGACCATCATTGTTTATGGCAAGGAGAATCGAAGATGTGGTCGATGTGCTTCACACTAAGATGGCAGGGTCGCGTTTTCAGATGTCTTTGCACGATTCGAGGAAAGGCTCTTCTTTTCTTGGATGTTCCGGTCTCAACTTAATTGACCTTTTTCCAATCGGTGCCTACTGATAATTACAATCTCTGAAAAGACGCTGATAGCTCACAACCAATACTCCACCTGTCTTGCTGGCTCCTGTTCAACGCGCCCAACAAGCTTGATCCTCTTCTTCAGGACATCCCCCATCTCCTCCGAGTCCTTCCTGGCGAAATGCTCCACGGCATATGGATCAACCGGCCCAACCAGAGTAATACTCTTCTTCAACCTTTCTCTCCTTTTTTCTGAGCTTGTGCGGAAAAGTGTATGTCTGGTCTCACGTTCCTCGTCAGGTCTGGACAGCATGATGGCTTTCTTCATTGGCTCTTGCCGCTCCTCCGAATTGGCTCTGGTCATCTTGTTCTTGGTCTCGTCTAAAGCACAAAGAATCTGATCCCTTCCGTTTTGAAAGGCATTGAAAACCTCATTAGATCTTTGAGGCGGGTTCCTTCGGCGACTTTGGGTTGGAAATCTCCGAACTTCAGCCACTGGCTTGACTCTCTTTTGTGGGGTTCGAGCAGCACGAGCATGGCGCTTCTTTTTTCGCTGTGAGTTGTGCCAGACAGCTGCTCCATACTTTTGGTATGGAGTCAAAGGGATTGCCAGCTGCTTTTGCCCCACTCGGTTGGGTGACGGCGCTTGTCTACTCGGACTAGGAGGTTTGGTGAGGGATAAGCTCCGGAGAATGCTCGTGACTCCTTCCTGAAGACTTGACTTTCTGCTGCTGACCCAAGAGAATTTCCGCCGTGGCTGCTGGGACAAATACGAAGTTGGCACTTGACTCTTGATCGAAGCAACGGATTCAGCTCTTTCTTTCCCCTTTTGGACTGATTCCTTCTTCTTGCCCATCTTACTTTGGATAATGGCACGGATAGACTCGCGAACTCCAGTGTACACAACGAAGCTGCTGTTCGAAGATGGTGTGCTGGAAAGCTTACCGCTCGATCCGTTTTCCCTAAGCACCATTTTAGATCCTCGTTCTGCTGTGAGCATATCCACACTCTCGTACTGAAAAGAACCACTGGATCTACCTAGATCAAGAGGCGGAGGTACAAGCTCCAAGTTGACAATGCCAGTGATTCGTGGGGAGACCTCATCCGGGAGGTGCTCCCGCTCATACTCAAATGGGACTGCATGAAGTTCCGGAGAAGATCTTAGCGGTGGCTGCCAAAAGGTATCGTGTGAGATGGCGCCGTAATGTGGGGAGGCAAGCGACGAAAGAGGTGAAACCATCTCAGATCTTTTAGCTTGCAGGCTCCTCGAAAACTCAACAAAGCTTGGCGCAGCCTTCACGTGAACAACAGATGTTGCCTGCGAGTCCTCCGATGTGAGTTGGAACGAGGGGATCGAAACAGCATGCTTGGGGAAATGAGGTACGGTGAGAGGCGAGATCGGAGAAGAAGACTCAGTAAAGCGTCGAGCCAACAGATCTGTCAGTGTCTCCCGGTATGTAATAGGCTGTAGGGCAATCAGTGCATCAGCTCCGTCGTCCACCTTCCATTCGTTATACAGGTCAACGATCTTGGTGTAGCCACTGTCCCCACTGTCCCCACTATACAAACTTGAGCTTCGTCGGGATCGCTGAGGTCGCTGAGGAAGAGGTTTTTCTGTGTCAGCCGCAGGCGACAATGGCGATCTTTTCGGAGGAATAGTGCCAGGTGGTATGACCTTCTCCATTCCAATCAATGATAGTGAAGGCGGTGGACATGGAGGTGGAGGTCGTCTCAGCGGAGATCTTGCCAGGGGAGTCATGCTCGACTCAAGGCGGAGATAGTCGCCGTTCATCTTGAAATCTAGTGCGCGGCTGAGACTCGATACAATTTTCGAACCGGGAAACAGCCAATGCTACCTCAGCCGAGGGAAGGGCTTTGTCACCCATCTTCACCTTTATCTCGGGTATCATTCGGTCACTGTGGGGAAACAATGAACAAAGGAGCCAACGTGTAACCTGCAGCGGTGACGAGGGTCGCAAACGGCGCCTTGAAACTGAAACATTGCTTCTATTTCCAGTAGGTAGATGTCTTGCGCTTAAAGTAGAAGGGATTGATGAGAATCAAAAAGGAGTAACCGGTATTGCATCAATCATCCTTCACAGTGTGGCAAACCCTCGCAATCGGCCGCAGGGCAGAGAGTACATGCCTGACACCCGAGCCGCATTCCTGATCATGGCGAAAATGACCTTGTAATTTTTTAATCAACAAGCATGAGAGCTTCATAAGTTTGCGGCTTGTTTCAGGACGTCTTTTGTCAACTCTTCTCCTGGGCGTTTGATTTCGCTGAGTCGTCCTAACTTGCGTAGTCGGACGATCATGTCCTCGTCTCCGAAATGGCTGTTATGCTCGAAATTGGGTTCTTGAGCATAAGCCACTCGTGCCACATCGACGAGTATGCGGGCAGTCATTCCGAAAACTCGGTACCGCTCCAGCGTATCCAGGTGATCTGCGGCCATTCTTTGGCCCTCGCTTTTCTTGGGTTTGGAGACAAACTGATTGGTGACGGGTACGAAGAAGTTGTGCATTCGCCAGCGGCTTTGATGCCAATCCGTCCAAGTGCCTTCATACCAGTCACTCGGCTTTCCCGGTAAGTTCTTCTGTGACTCATCGTCCTTGTCCTGCAAAAAGTTCTTGAAAGGCGCTGAAAAGACGGCCGCCACCTCTTTCGCATCCAGCCGAGGTATCAATGTCTCTGCCACGCTAGCATCTTGACCGGTCTTTTCATCGTACGAGTGCAGAAAGCCAATGCAAGGCCGAACGACAAGCTCGGTCTTGGCTAGGTTGGTCGGACATTCACATAGATGCTCTACTCTGAAAGGTGGCGGCAGCTTTGAGCTGTCCGCCGGCAAACCAATCTCCTCCTCGGCCTCTCGACGTGCTGTCTCGAAAGGGTTCTCGCCTTCTTCTGCTTTACCGCCGGGTAGTGCTGCTTGCCCAGAGTAGGATTTCAAGGTGCTGGCCCTCATCGTTAGAACAACGCGCAGATCACCTTTTCGATCGGCAAAGAGCAGGACCAAGACCGCAGCACGCCGCGACAAAGGCATGGATGACCAAACTGTCGGCGGCGGGGCATAATTGCGCAGCCGAGTTAGTGCTTGCTGGTAAAACGTAAGTAGAGTCCGAAAGGCCGAGTAGATGCACGTACCAGAGACGCTTGGGATAAAGGCGGCATCACGAAATGAACTGATGCAAGCCTCTTGGTACTGACCCAGATTTCTTCAATACGTAAAATGAGAAAAGGTCAGGTCCCTTGGGCAGATAATGATGAGAAGAGATGGAACAAATTTAACGTTGATAGCCGAGGCTTTTTCATCCAACTGGATAGCCGGCTGACATACCTATTATCCTCTTCGTATTACCGTATTTCAGCACAAGTAAGCACCAGCTATCATTCTTGGGAGAACAATCACTTAAACCAGACGAGTTCTTCTCTACGGCCTCAGTCAACACACCAGAATCAGCGCATTCCTTTGCTGGTCATATAAGAGAAAAGAGCATGAATTAAGTTGTCGCCTCGGAAACCTGCTCAGCTGAAACTATTGAACGCCTACAACGCCTACAACGCCTAGATATTGAAGCTGCAATCCTACTTATTGAAACGCTGGCCCATTGCGCATACCGACCATAATATGGAAATCACAATACAGTCCTGCGTGGGAGAATGCTGAAGGTATCAACAAAAGCCATCAGGTTGCTGGAAGGAAAATAACAAAATTCCCACGATCCTCCACATACTCATCAGATTTCAGCGCTTAGCTCACAGTATGCGTGCATGACCTCCACTGCAACTTAAGGTTCAACTTTTGGGTGTTGTGGCATTTCCTCAGGCCTGTTCTCGAATCAATGATCGTCAAGCAGCGGTGCCCGTTCACGATCCGAGTCGACCACATCTCCTTCACGACGTATTCCACGCTCACCAAAAAGACCAGGAACACTGACAAGGACCGACAAGACGACCAGACAGCCCATGATTACAAAAGCGAAGATCCATTGGAAAGCGATGACATGTGTTGCCATTTGTGCAAGGGCAAGGGCTAAGCACAGTTAGTTGCAAGTCAGACTTTGAGTGGTAGAGTCAGTGGACTTACACAAACTTAAGATAGCGAGTTCAAACCCCATCGTATAGTCTTTAAATGCAAGGATGAAAAATCCACCGAAACCCAGGATTCCCCAGATGGCGATATTGGCTAGGATGCGGGCTGGTAAGGTATGGGCATGCACCATGGCCGCACCATCCCAGAAGAGGGCCACAAATGTCCAAGCATACGGTGCTGATACAACCGGTATGTGGACAAATCTTGGCGTCGTGGAGTGTCGGAAGTACAAGCTGGTTAGGTTGAAGAAGTTGACGATAAGGAGAAGCTCAGCAGCCCAAAAGAGCCCGCGGACCCAGAGCATGATGAAACCGAAGACCAGAAGGTTGTTCTAGAATTTGTGAGAAGTCGCTCTACAAACTAAGTGAGGAAGGGACTTACGAAGATGAAATGGGATCCGACATTCGCAGCGCTGGTCACGAAGTGCTCATTGGCCGAATACAAATGCCAGATGTACCCGCCTTGCATGATCAATAGGATGATCCAGTAGACGCTTGTAACGATAACATTGAGTGAAAACGGAGTACTCAAGCGTCTGTTCTGTCCCCATATCGTATGGCACCTATGGTTATGACGGCAGTCTGTGGGGGAATTAAAGGTGTAATAGATGGCTGTAACGACCACAAGTAGCCATGAAATGATTGTCAAGATCTTGTAGGCCAGCAAGGAACGTTTGTCGAACTCGGAGCGTTTCGCAAATGGATTGTCTTCGAGACTTGTCAGTGCTGCAAATGACGGGGTTGGCTTTGGATTGCTTACAAGCATACGCCATGATTGAAGCAGCAAGGATGTGCTGGCTTGCCACAGTCTGAGAGAGGTCACCTGGAGACGTAAAAGCAGCCCTTGAAGAATTGATTTAGTGTGGGTGAAGGAAGTTCGTTTCAACAAGGGGCAGGTGACTCTCAAGTTGTACTTGGAGGCGGAGAGCAGCTACGTAAGCGGGGTTGGAAATAGTTGGCACGCGGACGCAAATTTGATCTACGCTTACGCAGGGCCCAAGCCTTTTTGACCACTGAGGCTCAAACCCCGCGTTGACTTGACAGGCAAGTGTGGAGTAATAGGACTTGGATCGACGATCTGGAAAGGAGTATGCCGAGTTCGGGAAAGGCCGTCTCAACCCCTCTCAAGAAGGCAGGCGAAAGTAATTCATCGATGCATCTTGGCTTAGTTGAGATTCACATCTCATTGCATGGTCGGCATAGTCAGAAAATCCCATTTTAAGATTCGGCAGCTCAGGGCCATGTCGAGCTGGCTGTCGTCTCGTGCGAAACGCCAATGGAATGGTCATGGTGGAGGCGTATCTGAATGCTTTGCTTCAGGTCCGTAGAAGATTGTCGTATCCAACAGCATTTTATCACACCATCATCCAAGGACGTCAATGTAAGCTGATACATGTCACAAGCATAAACCGAGTATCTTCTATAACGCGCTCTAGTGCAAGCTACGACTGCTACTTGTGGTACTGCTACATTCATAATGAGGCAAATGCAAGCTCGAAGACTATTCGTCCCCAAATGATCAGTAACTTGACTCGGTGCATCGGATTTAGGATGGGAAATAGAGTCGTGTAGAAGTAGCTTACCTAGCCCGAGTGTGAATTTTGCATGTTGGAGCATGTGGTCGAAGTCCAGATACTCGATCTTGTCCTCCGTGGTGTGGATCTTTTGATCTGAATACTTGAAGTCTGACTCGATCACAAAGGCTGATGGATAGCCGTACTTGCTCGCCGAAGCATGGTCAGAGCAGGCATATCCACACTTGGTGAGTATATATGGAATGTCGCAGTACTACAATTCAGGTCAGCTCAAACACAAATCCAGATCATTAAGCAGTAATGGCACTTACTGTAGTGATGACCTCCTTGATGAACTCAGTCAAGCCCGGGTCGACGAAGTCTGTGATAACGCCAACGCTTTCCGGCTCCCCAGCCGCCAGAGTTCTTGCGACGTAGCCCGTCATGTCTTGCTGTAGCATAGCTCGCACATCTCGTCCCTGCCGAGAATACTCGGAGAATATAGCCTGGCTGCCCAGCAGACCACCCTCTTCCGCCGAATACCAATGAAACTCAATCGTATTGTCTGCATTGCCTTTGATGACGTCCTTGGAGTGCAGAAGTACTCGCAGCGCTTCTAGAATGGTGACAGTTCCGCTGCCATCGTCATCCGCACCAGGTGCTGCCAAAAAGGCGGGTAAGAAGAGATTGATACTGTCTTGATGGGCACCAATTACGACTGTCTTGTTGCTCTTCCCTGGGATAGTGGCAATTATGCTGAACTGTCCCCATTCGTGAGCGAACTTCCGCACGGATACCCCAAACTTGTCAGCTCCAGAAGCCGCTATGGTACTGTTGACTTGCTCCAAGAGCCATTCAGCGGATTGTATACCGTAAGAGGACTTGTAGTATCGAGTATGGAATGATGTAAAGGTTTCGAGGTGCGTTCGCATGTTCTGTTTCGAAAGATCCTTGGCCAGCGACTTGACGGAGCTATTGAAAGCTGTTTTCGAGGGATAGTTGACTAATCGCTTCCTTGCTTGAGCGTTAGAAACGGCTGGGTAGGTGTCTTGGGTCGCAGTAATGTCCATGAAGTTTACGCCATTCTGCAACTTCGTCAATCCAGTCCTTAATAAGCTAGGAGTTAGGGCGGGATGACAGTCTTACTCGTTTCAGGGCCCATTTATCATCTTCAGTCACCCATTGAGTCTCACCAGGGTTGATCTCGATCAAGTATCTCTCGGGTGCAGTTGTCTCGTAATCACCAAGTGCTACTTGTTGCGGCTCAGGAACCGATAGAGTTGATGCAACCAAGGCGCTCAGCGCCAACAATGATAGAATGAGCATGGCAAGAGCTGTAGGGCAGAAAGAACGAACAACGAATAGAAGGGACAATTAGAGGGTATCAGTCATTGAGTGGTCTGACTGTGCTGGGGACAGTGGGACTGGGAGGCGGGACGGCAACTACGATCTCGGCAGGGCCCCCCGTTACCGCCGACCGCCGGGGCTGGGGGTGAGGCTCGTTAGGTTCACTTCTGGCCGTCTCATGTCATCCATCGCAGGCTCCAAGTACAGCAGTCAATGATCTTCTGAACGGACGAGCAGGAACGGGAGCCTTTGCAACTGTGTAGTCAGGACATACTGCATCTGTTCTGTAGATATTCTGTCAAGCACCAAATAGATCAATTTGACTCATTAGATACCCTGACGCAGGGGACAGTTATGACTCCAATTTTCAGAGGGCCACCGTAACCAGTCCCAATCCACACGCTACTACCACTATCTGCACGTGGATCTTTTTTCCGTATCCCCCATTATCTGCTGATATTCTGGTCATCCGCATCATCTCTGCCCGGTAATTCTCTAGCGTTCTTCTATTTCCTCACTGTAGACTTCATCATTCAAAGGCAACCCTCACAGCCCACTGGTTCATATTGTGCGTCGCCTCTTACAATCGAAATCAATGGCCATTGTACCCATCATGAACCCGGCTGCAGTGATACCTTCGAACGTCGAAGCCGCTGCGAACGTCCAGGCATGGACCAAGCAAGCGGCCGACGCCCTGCAATCTGTCAATCTATCTCCAAAGAGCCCTCGAGGCACGTCTGTCAAACTCTCTATCCCGCTCGATGCAAGCTCCTCAGTTATCACTTCCCGGGCGCCGGTTCACGATAATGTTCGACCCGGGGCACCGACACAAGGCCAAGCCCACACGACCTACGGAAAGCATACGCTTATCCGTCGTGACAGCCTTGATCGTCGCGAGGCTCTCCTCAAAGGCAAGGAAGGTAGTCGCCAACGCCGCCGCTGGGAAAATGGTAAGTCCATTGTTTGCACGATGATCTGAGCGGCGTCATCGTGTATCCTGACGCAAGTGGCTCTATAGATCGTCTACTCAGTAATCCATGGGCGCAACAACCTTTACCCAGTGACTGGGAGGTGCAGCCAACCTACCCGCGACGCGTTGTCCCCTACTATCTGGCTCCGCTCTGGGATGCGGCGGAGTTCCAGAGGAGTATTGAAGAGAAGATGAAAGGCAAATCTAAGAACAAACACACTCGCGGTAGCCGCGGACGTGTCAGCCCGGCAGAAGAGGCGGCGTCCAATGTCCCCAAGGAAGTTCGTGCTAGGCTAAAGCGTGCGCGCGCTGCGAAGGGACTACTGCAAGACCTTGAAGAACAAGTCAGGGTGTTCCTGCAGAAGTGGGGCGAAAAGGAGGGGCGGCGTTGTGAAGATGGCTTACGTGATATCGATAGTGAAGAAGAGGAGATTGTGTTTGTGGGCCGCAACGGAGTCATGCACGACAGTCCGGGTCGCAAGGAGAAATATCACCAAGAAGTAGGGCGGGAGAAAATGCTGTTCGAAGGCATGGCTGATGACAAAGGAGCGAGTTTCGGGTGAGTGATTATGCCATTATCCACATGTCCTGAGGGGTGCTAATTTCTGATACAGCCGCTGGCTCGTCCATTCTATAGCCACGTACTATGGCCTGCAAACGTGGTCGGTCACCAAGGGAGATCCTGCCCGACGAGAAGCATACATCGGGGTTGGCGAGAGGAGGTCTGTTTTCGCTGTAAAGGACAATATTGACTTGCCTCGTCCACTCTGGGGTATGATATGAACGGCTTGATGATTTTGTAATTCATCTGACTGGGATCCTCTTCGTTAACCTACAACAACAGTCTAGTATTGGACTTCAATTCTCTGGCTGGAAGCCGCTTGGTCTCCTCATTCTGCGAAACTAGTAGTTGCATTTGTGTTTGGCCTGATTACGGCGGCTTTGAAGTGCCCAACATTTATCCACTTGTAGACTTCGCACAAGCCTGGGTTCTACAACGTAATTGATGCCGGGGCACGTATAACACCAAGTAGAAACCGTAGTCTTGATTGAAATGAATCGTCGCGCTGATGCGGTTAAGCTTTTGGTGGCCTGTCATTTTACACATATGTCCAGGACTCAGCCAATCACCTCGTTCTCTTCGACCCGTGGCAGTGTGGTTGTTCGAACAATTGCATGTGCATTTTTGAGCCAGTGATGGCTAGAATGGGTCATCATTAGATCTGAGATCTCGGATGATCTCAAGGCATTCGGTTATACACAAAGGCTCTTCAGGGCAGCACAGTGTTTATGGTTTGCAGCCCCGAATACCATATAACAAGGCAAGAAAGCTAGTGCTCTGGCCCGTCTCTATTGGAGGATGTTGCCGAATAGCAGAATTACCGCGCATGATTGCATCCTGATTGGTGAGATAAGGCTGCAGAATGGTGGTTCTTGCAGTGACTAGAGGAGGGTTCATGCAGTGCTTTCCCTTGGCCTTGGGCAGGTCTGCAGGTTGTTCTTGTTCTTTGCTTGGGGCATAGCTTTGATCGCGAGAACAGCTGTAGGAGCTATTTCTCTATGCTTAAACGGGGGACGGTCCGATTCCGCCGAATGAGGTAGTATTGGAAGCTAATCATTCTCAACAAAACATAGTTGACGTGAAGCACATTGCTGGCTGTCAACCCTAATTAAGGAAACTGTATTATGGACATGTGACTAACTGAGGAATCTTCGAACAAGATAGGACACTCGAAGGTGGGATGAGTCAGGGCAGATGACGCTCACGCAACAAACTGCCCATCTGCAACCAGAAAATCTTCAACATCCCACCCCCATCGCTTCGAGCTCTTTTGCACCATCTGCAAATACCTGCAGGGTGGACGCAGGTCCGGGCGACCCGCCATTGCGGGTTGGAATTGCACGAACGGGCCTGAAAACAGGCGTTCATGGGGATGACCTATGATCGTGGCGAATGATTGATTTCTTTGCCACGGCTGCCGTAAAACATCAAATGAGATGATCACAAGTGTCATAGCGGCTTGTAAAGGAAAAAACGCCTCCACGCTTGCGGATGTTTGCGGTCCGGCAGCCCAACGGGATTTGGTTAAGTGGCAGCGGATCGAATCAATAAGAAGGTCACAACTAGCTTTCCCACCTTTTGGATGGGCAGCAGTTTCACAAAACCTACCCACACTTTACCGGCACGCCTCCGATGAGACAGGTGTATGCGGCCGAAAGCTCATGGAGCCGGAAAACAGCGCAGATCATTACGCCACCAGCCACTCTTTGCCCCATACTCGCCCTTTTTGCTTGGGCGTATTGAAGGCGAGACAAATTAGGCTGACAGATACTCTCGCACTGCTACGCGCTATGCCTTTGCGGTCGGGGAACTTCTTCACACGAAGGTTGAGACAAAAACATTGCCGGGTGTGGTCGCCCTTGCGTGGAATCTCCCGTTATCGACCGATGTTTCTCGCAAACGCAAATTTTTTTGCTCATTTTTTCCTTTTCTCTGATGCCAAGAACGAATCTTTTCACGTCCCTTCCCAGTACGCTTATTAACACCTCTTTCCGTCCATATCCTTCATTTCGTTCGGACAGTAGCTTAGCAGCCTGGCATCTTCATTTCCTAACCTAATACTCCCGATATCGTTACCTTCCCGACATTTTGCATCTCCGTCCTACCAGCACAATATGGGTACCAGAAGCCACCGCTCCCGGTCGCATCGCAGCGATACCGGGAGCACTTCGAGTTCCTCGCGTAGCTATGCTTCAGACCACTCTCGAAGTACTGCACCCACAGCCTACGGCGACCAGCCTGTTTTCAAGCGATATGACACAAGTCCAGCAAATCCCAGTCATCAGGGTGGCAGATTACCAGCTCATGATGAACTTGATCCACGTGTATCTGTTGAAACTTATGCATCTACGATCGCCTCGACGGAAGACTTGACTCCGCAACCTGAATATGAGGTTCCGCCTGAGAGAGCAGAGGTCTTCTCTTCAAATTCAATACCAACGAGACCTTCAGAATTTGCCGAACTCTTTCATGCTGGCCGTCGTATACATATCGAGCATGATGATTCAACGCCCGACGGCAATATGAACCTCTGCCTGGATACGGAAATCTCAATTGCTGGACAGAGACGGAAAATGACGCTGTTTCATCTACGCATGCGAGACCTGAGAGATCGCCAGTTCTCTCTCCGCCGTCACTGCAGAGATTCCGGTCGCGAAGTTTGCAAGTCCAACCGGAAGTTTGCCCCAATTCCGCAAGACCAGAAAGCCGCAAAACGGCCTCCGCTGCAACGCTCGTTCAGTAGTGCTATTTCGAGCATTGTTGGAGTCAGGCCTAAGGAGAATGCTAGGTCAAGGCGATCGTCGGGGACGTCTGACGAGTTCCCTGGCCTATGCAGCGACTCAACAGATCTGCCATCCCAAACCTCGCGGCTCACCACACCCACAAATACAGTCCGGCTGGAATTCTCGAATTACGCGCTAGTGGAAATTCACGCTACTGGCACTAAATCCTCGAAGCAATACGACTTCGACTATTGGGGAAGCCAATATTGCTGGAAACGGCAAGTGCGCCGAGACGGGCATTTAAAAGCGATATCATACCATCTCATCAACGCCACGTCAAACGAAGTGATGGCTCACATAACACCCGAGCCGTTGACTCGGCTGCAGGCGATCGAAGAGGAGTACAAAGGCGGGTGGGTGCCACCTTGCTCCCTCTTCATTACCGATCAAAAGGCCTTCTCGACAGATCTTGCCGACGTTATCGTGGCAACTGGTCTGATAGCGTTGGTCGACGATTGCATCACCCGTCGGTGGCATAGCAAAGGCAGCGTGGAAGTGAGCATTCCAGCCAAAAGCACACCCGACTACATTACACCAAAGCGACTGATTGACGAGATTTTCAACCGCCGCAGTCACACAACGACTTCATAGCCGAATTCGCCAGATCCAATATGCCGTTCTCCGCCCCAACATAGGGATCTGGCCACACGGGGGGAACATGGCGGGTGGAGATGATTTTCCCTCCTACTAGGACATGGCGTGCTTATTTTTCGAGGTACCTACCAATAGGCCAAGGACTCGTTTACTGTAACTCGATCTAGGATGATTCTGGTCGTGCCGGATTGCGCGACACGGTTGTCGGCATGTAACACAAAATAGATTTGAGATAACAGGATCAATTGATGATGAACATGCGTCATTTTTAAGCAGCGTTGATTTGCTGTGCTCCATGAAGAAGATGCCCTAGAAGTTCCACAAATCTCCGACTGCAGAGTTACATTTCACATCGGGCACGATGGTGCTGGTACGTGTCTTAGAGTAAAGCGATGGAAGTGGTGTGCCACCAAAAAGGAAGAGGTACATTGGCCCCTCCCAGAGGCTTGCTCCTCTTTTCCTCTCGTCGTTCCGAGCCCTTGAAATGCTCAGCTATTTAGTCCATAGAGAGTCTGCCAGATGACGGTACCAATGAAGTACTACGGACAGCAAGGTTTAGTCGCGTGGGGTCGCCGCTAGCCAATTGGCCTTGCTTGACGCACTCCAGCCCAACATCTTATGCAGCCAAAGGCAGCCAAAGGCAGTCTTTGCATAGTGGGATCCTTAGCATCTGTCACATAGCTGCCATTCCCGACAATATTCAAGCTAGTTCTAAATCTTTTCATCTAAGAACCCCACCTTGCAATCACTACTGCAAGCTTCCTTCGCTGAACCAAACTTTCTTTCAAGGTGAGGCTCAGGCCATGTCCATTGGCAATTGGACACAGCATAGCAAATGGACTGCTAACTCATTTGACTTTCCGTGTTCCGTCTTCTCTCATTCACAAAGAACAGCCATCTATGGCTGAGACCTTTGCCTTGTCAGTTGGTGTGCTGGCATTCATTCTCGCCTTGCCATCAGGCAGCGAAGTACGAGTAAAAAGAGGGTGCTGCTTTCTTCTCGGCTCGTTCACAAGCGTTCACCGCGGGACCGCTTCTCACCCCTGTGTGACTCTGATATGGCATCTGTATTTATTCGCCATCTTGCAGGGACGTGTCTTTCGTCTTTCAAGAGACCATGACGGCCCGGTCCTATTCAGCGTTCCTGCAGCCCTGGTGATGCGCTCGAAGTACAAGATACTGGCGCCAGCTCAACCGCGTGTTTAACGTGTCATTGAGCAGCTCGTCTTCAATAACAAACGACATCATAATTTGGAAAAAAAGAAAGCCAACTACTTATGAGTCTTTCTTTTTCCCAAATCTGAAAACAAACCTTCCACCAAATCGCCTCCACAAACATCAGAGTCAGTAACCAACAACCATCACCTGCAACAATACAGCTCTAGTTTCCAACAACCTACCCGTCAACATGTCTAGCAATCAGTCAGGCGGACGCAGCCCCACCCACCAGGAAAAACTCTTCGGTGAGCTTGTGTAGCTTTTGGACTTGGAAGGACCTTTTTGCTCACCAGTCTTATACAACAGAATACTGCCGTGTGAAAGGCATTTCGACTCCCGTATTCAATATCGTGTCTGATCGTCGTGGTAAGTCTGCTCAAGATAGCTTGTGAAGCATGCCTCATCGCTGACCTTTTCTTTTGCAACAGGCGGTCGCACTGCTTGGTCGGCTACAGTCACCATCCAAGGAACCAATGTCGCGGCCCGCTACTGGTACGACGGACAGTTCATCAATAATGCTAAGGTGAGCTCATTCCTTCTTTATTCCGGTGAAGCACATTCTAACAAAGCTTCCCCAGGAGGACGCTGCTGAAGTTGCCATGATGCGCTTGAACCACCCTCGTACTGCCACAACGACTGCCCAGAACTTCCAAGGTGGATCTAGCAACGGTCGTTGGGGAGCGCGCTGATGTTCGACCATCAACAATAACAATACAAGCTTTCTTTGGCTTCGTGTACGTTACGATCGGGTGGTCGAAGATCGGATATGCATTGGACCGGACTTGGGTGTTTTCGGGGAGGTTGTTTCAACACCTCAAGTATCCATTCAAGACTTGCGCATAGCCATGGCGTCGGCGCTAATCCAGTAGGATTCTATTTTCTTTGGATTTGCTGTCTTCGGAACAGGGTTGGAAGGGCCGGTGTGAACCGTCCATGTCTTTGTGCGACGCGGTTGCTGTCAAATAAAACGGCAACAAGCTGACCGCTTAAAGGGCCAAAAAGCCAGGATAGAAATCATTTCTGACTCATGCCGGTAGATTATGGCTTCATGTGATAGATCTCAAAGCATTAAGCTCACCTGAGCAAGCAAAAGCTATGGATGTTGTGTTTCGTGAGAGGGAAGGTTAGGGAAACCCCTCAATGTCTTAGCCCTAGCTATGCGCAAGGTTTCTGCGGCGGAGAACTTTTCCCGCCCTATGCTCTGTACCTGGAGCTTCTTTCCCATCTTTCGCGCAGGGCAAGCTGCATAGCCTAGGGAGTTATCGGAATGCAAGCACTTGCATGAGATGCATGAGACCAGGGTTGGTCTGTAGATCAGATTTCAACCGACCAAACTTTCGCGCCTTCTACACCGCCAAAGCCAGCGCGTTCCCTCTCAATGCATTCAGGACCCCCGCAATGTCCAGTCAGCCAATGTCCTCAGCGCTCAGATTTGAGCTCAGTGCTCGGTGCTCAGTAAGTTGATTCGTCCCTACGAGAACCGAGAAAGCTGCTCTGACAAATCTCCCGCATCTAGACAAGCAAAGCGAGGGCTTCTGTTCTGCACTTGCCCCATGGACCAGTTGAACTGCCCATTTTCATGCCTGTCGCAACCCAAGCTTCTCTCAAAGGCCTCACCCCAGAGCAACTTGAAGATACCAGCTGCAGGCTATGTCTCAACAACACCTATCACCTTGGCCTCAAGCCAGGCCAAGCTGTACTGGACGCAATAGGCGGGGCACACAAGCTTCAAGGATGGAATTACAATATTCTGACCGATAGCGGTGGGTTGGTGACTCTGACACCTTTGTGGATATAGCAGCTTCGTGCTGATGCTTGGGAAGCTTTCAGATGGTCTCCTTGCTCAAGCTAGCGAGAATCACCGAAGAAGGCGTTCGCTTTCTAAGCCCTCACGATGGAAGTCCAATGTGCGTGTGCAGCTGTTACTGCAAACGTTGTTTACTGACACAAATCAGGCTGCTCACTCCAGAGCACTCGATATCATTGCAGAATTCAATCGGTTCGGACATCATTATGCAGCTCGACGATGTTATACAGACGACATCGCCAGATCACGTACGCATGAAAGAAGCTATGGAACGCTCGATTCGATGGCTCGACAGATGTATCGCAGCACATAAATATCCAGAAAAGCAGAACCTGTTTTGCATTATTCAGGGCGGACTTGACTTGCAAATGAGGAGGGAGTGCTGTCTTGAAATGGTACGAAGAGACACGCCAGGCATCGCGATAGGAGGTCTCTCTGGTGGTGAAGCGAAGGAAGACTTCTGCAAAGTGTCAGTTGAACCATGTGTTTTACAGACGATTACAGCTAACAACACCAGCGTTAATGCCTGTACCGACCTCCTGCCGGAGATGAAGCCGAGATATGTGATGGGAATCGTAAGGCGAACTGCGCAAGGGCACCTTGATGGTGGCTGACTCCCTTCAGGGCTACCCAGAGGATCTTCTTGTTGCGATTGCTCTTGGGGCAGACATGTTCGACTGCGTTTGGCCAACAAGGACGGCGGTAAGTTCAACATACTGGAATGAGTGAATGAGTTCGCAGCGATAACAGTTGTTTTTAGCGGTTCGGGAATGCCATCACTGCAAGAGGGGTCCTCAATCTCAAGCACTCCTCGTTCGCCGAAGACTTCAACCCGATCGAGTCGGATTGCACATGCAGCTGTTGCAAACCTCGCGAGGAAGGCGGCCTGGGCATAACAAGGGCGTTCATTTACCACCTTGCTGCAAAGGAGACAGTGGGTGCACACCTGTATGTGCCTGAAACCTTTTGGGAAGACTCTTGGACCCTGACGAACCTGACTTGCTAACTGGCGTTTTAGGCTCACCATGCACAATGTACATCACCTACTCTCGCTCATGCGTTCTGCAAGGAATGCTATTCTAGAAGATCAGTACCCTGTATTTATTCGGGAGTTCTTTTCGAGATACTTCGGGGACAAGGGTACCCCATCATGGGCAGTCATCGCATTGAAGGGAGTTGGAATAGACCTCACTGGATAGGAACCTTTATCTAGAGATACCCTGGGATACTGGAGACGTTCACATAGAGTGCAATTCGTCAGTACTCTCAGGAATATAAACATTGGGTAGTAATACCAAGAGCAACATCCTTATTTAGTTAGCGCGCCTTGAGGCGATGTTCCCGATGTCAATCTCAATTCATTTGCAACCAAACATCTGAGGCTGTATCACTATCTACGCATAGGCTCACCTCCCCAATTGCGCTGGTGCAAACAACATGCATGTGCAGATCACCATCCCTGCAGCGTAAATTGCAGTCGTTTTGAGCCCCGAGCTCTCTCAAGCAAGTCGAAGCATGACAGGAATGGCCCTCTCACGAGCCTGTTGATGTATGGCTGCTCAGGTGCCTTTCTGCCTTATCCTTCGGCATCTGGTCTATTTACGAAAGTGCCCTACTGCCTTCTAGGGAATGTTAAAAAACAATCCTTAGCCATGTTTCTCTCTATATTGGTCCTTGCACTTGCCATATGCTCCGTCGGGCAAGATATGGTGATCGAGCGACTGCAGGCATCAAAGGGCCTATCTATGAACCACGATTTCGTAAGTCACTCCTTCCGCTATTCTCGCTGCTGGTCGCTGTTGCTTGGCAGCTCACAGATTGTAGACTATGAGACATGTCCTTGTCCAAGACAGCCATGGAGCTGAAAGTTCGCTGCTTGTGTACGACATATATCCTGAAAGTGCTACGTACGTTGGAAACGACCAAGGACGTCCAGAGCTCGTGGCTCCTCTACGCATTCGCAATCGACTTGCGCGGATCTACCGGTTTGCTGGCCCTTCTCCCGAAACCCGTGGCAACGCTCATCCAGAAGCTGGTGCCCTCAGTCACGACTGGCGACTCGATTCAGTCTCGGAGCCAGACGTAAGTGATAAAGAAACGGTGCTAAGCCTCGCCAAAATGTCATCCGACGCTTACTTATTCGACGAATCGGCACCAGGTTGGTTCAATTCTAGCACGGGCTTCAATCTGTCTTCGAACTTTGGCTGGCAGGACAACATGCTTCGAGGCCACGTATTTGCAAATGAAAACAACAGTACTGTCATAATTGCCATAAAGGGCACATCTACTGGTCAGCCCTCTCTCTGTGTAAACTCCTGCTTGGTGGACGCTGACTCCTCACAGCGCCTGGTGACGACACCACTGCTAACGACAAGCTGAATGACAATCTTCTCTTCAGCTGCTGCTGTGCCTCGCAGAGCATGATATTTGGCCCTGTGTGTAACTGTCAGATGGACACATTCTTGTGCGATCAGGCCTGTCTGACGTATGAATTACGTCGACCGAACCGCTACTACAATGTTGCCCTTGAAATTTACCGCAACATCACCAACATGTACCCGGAATCAGATATCTGGCTGACAGGTCATTCAATGGGAGGGGCAATAAGTTCTCTCCTGGGACTGACTTTCGGGAGACCGGCCGTCACATTCGAAGCTCCTCCTGCTGCTCTGCCAGCACACCGGCTCGGGCTCCCTCTTCCACCCGGCGCACCATCACATCAGGAACGGAGGTACACCGGCACATATCATTTTGGACATACCGCAGATCCCGTCTACATGGGTGCTTGTAACGGCATTACATCTGCCTGCTATTGGTCCGGGTATGCAATGGATTCGCAGTGCTTCACAGGCTTGCGTTGTGTCTATGATACCATCGCAGACAAGGGTTGGAGGCTCTCAATTAACTCACACAGGATCAATAACGTCATTAGGGATGTAATCGAAGCCTACGATGAGCCTGCGAAGTGTGAGGTGGACGCTGAATGTGTGGATTGTAACAACTGGTACTTTGACAACTCATGAAGTAGATGTCGGACTGGTTCCAAGCTTTTCCGGCTAACTACCGGTCCCAAAGAGGGCCACGAGCGCGGTTTCACCTCCGCAGGTTCATTCGCAAAAAGCTGCCCGAACTCCTATCTCCTCACCTAGCAAAACATGGTCTGACTTTCACCCCTTCATTTCTAGCCGCTTAGCTAGCATCGTCAACTTCACAAAATAGGTACGAGGAGAGGAGACTGGGTCAGCTGAAGGTCGCATCCAACCTCCAGTGCACTCTCACTCTGCACAACAGCCGAATCTCTTTGATTTCACAATTTCCACAACAACCGTCGAGTCTCCAGGAGAGCGTCATGCTCACCACGGAATCCTCACCAGCTCCTTCGATGCGCCTTCCGTCTGCCAAAACCCAGCATTTGGAACTCTCCCCTTCTCAGCATTTACTAACTCAACCACCACATTCGCCCCCTCCAGCGGATCTCTCGTCCCACGATGTCCATTAAATTCCGTCTTACAGTGCCCCGGCCCAACCACTTGAAACTGTACGTCCTCATTTTCTGGAAACTTTGCCATCTCCAGCGTCAGCGCATTTAGCGCCGTCTTGCTGATAGTGTACGGAATAGAAACCGTCGGCGGCATCTTGCCCGAAGACGAGATCCCCAAGGACCCCCTCCCAGAGGAAACATTGATGACAATGCCGGACGGCGACTTGCGCAGCAGCGGCAGGAAAAGCTGCATCGTGATCGCGACAGATATCACGTTTGTGTCGTACACCGCACTGAATGCGGAGCGGTAATCTGAGAAATCTGGCGCCGAGGGAATGACAGCAGCGCCGGCGTTATTGACCAGCACGTCCAAACGTCCGAATTTGGAGTCGACCGTTTGGACGGCGGCGCGGAGGCTGTCGTCGGACGTTACGTCTATCTGGATGGGTTCGATAGGTGATGTGATGCCGGCTTTGCGGAGCTCTTGAATGGCGGCTTCGCCTTTCGATAGGTCTCTGCAGCCGAGTAGGTAGTGGTCGGATGGGGAGCGGAGAGCAAGTGCCTGCAGGATGGCAAAACCGATGCCACGGTTGGCGCCTGTTATGAGGACTGTTCTGTTGGGTGACATTGCGGTTGAACCCTAAGAGAGCATAGATGGGCTGTCACTAATGAAAGGGCAAGAGAAAGTGAAGTGTTCTCTATTTAACTCCTTTAAATTGTCGAATTGATGTATATGTTCGAGTCCTAGTTAGAAGAAGTTAAGGAGGTAGACGTCGAATTTCTGTCACATTTGTCTTGCTTATGGCCAATGACTATTGACGGTTTGAAGGGGGGGAACCGGCAAGATATGCGTCCGCATCTCACCCTGTTAGTAAGCTGGCTGCAAGATGTGGCAAGGTGTACTCGCCCTTCGCGAGCTTTAAGTCCGAGGATGTAAGTCCGAGAACAGAGCGACATCTCCAGTCGGGACAGCAAGTGACAGACTCCGTGTATACAATGGATGGACACCTTCTAACTCGAATTACCAGACATACGGACTTACACCAAGACCGACATGTGTCCGACAGGGTTCTCTGTTGGGTGGCATCATCGTTTCTTAACTCAACTGCCGCTAGATGGTGAGGATCCGAACCATCGCCTACATTGTGTTGTCTTCGCCATAATTTACCTCTTGCTCTACGAGACATCCGGCCCAGTCATTCTCCGAGCTCACAAATCATTCATGGAACAGCAGTCTGACAAGGACTACCGCGTAGAAGACGAAAGACAATTCGCCGCTACGGCCTACCCGTCTACGCCAGCCAGCGTCCAATCCGCATCCTCTCCACCCAACCCCCCGGTCCTAGTCATGTCTGCTTCTGAAGCTGTCATGTTCTTACCCATTCACTCTACACCGGCTTCCAATACATTTAGTCCGGCTGCTACGACGATAGCAACATGTAAGCCGGCCTTACCTATCTTCGTACTACGCTGGGGATCTTCTTGCATTCTTCCTGCTGATTCCATACCTCAACAGGATATACAATCGCCTCGTAAACGCGAGTGGAAACGGTAGGGGGAGTCGAATGTTTCGTAAGCTGTCGCATTTAGGTCGGTCAGCTGCGCGTTTTGCTTGCTGTTTTCCTTCGACCACGGCCTCCTTTCTACGACTCCCTCCGCAGCACTACCGCCATGGCAAGTTGGAGACGAGCTGAGCGCTCTTGCCAAAGCGAATGGCTACCAGATGGGTGCACACCAAGAAGAAGACAGTCGTCGAGACCGCAATAAGCATATAGACAAGGTCATGCAGGATCAAGATGCAGCGTTGGATCGTTACGTTCTGTAAGAGAGCTTTGTCTGCACCCTAAAACGGTCGATACTGACGTGGAATTCCAGCTGGCACTACGGAGGGATGAAGGAGGATGCCCACCTGAAAGAACTTCTTGTTCCTGACGAAGCCACTGTACGGGAGCGGGTTCTCGGAAAGAATATGGAGGCCCCCGACCTTACCGCCGTGAAAGATTGCCTCCGCTTCCATGCGGCCACGAGTAAGCGTAAGGTCGTGGAGATAATGACCTGCGACTCGCTCAACACGTTTGCGGAGTAGTTCTTCGCCGGCTTCAGTGGGTGTTATGGGCACACCGATAGATACCGACGACAGAAACGAAGTCTACGATGTAAGCACACTCCATCGTATGTGATGAACCGGTCTTGACAGAAGAAGGTCTCGTGGTCAATATCAAGAAGCCGAAGCATCTTTTTACCGAACACGATCTTCGTCGCCTACTGCAAACCACTTGGAGGCAGGACGACCCAATCTTCATGCCTGAGCGTTATCGCATTCAGTTCACCTACATTTTTCTCGAATTCTGCTGGACTGGAGCCCGGCTATCTAAATTTTTTACTGGCGGCCTTCGCCATAAAGTACGTTTATAACACCTGGTCCACGACTACGATGGCTGACAGCATAGGAATCGACCTTGCCCAGCAGTGTGAACCCGTGAGTGGGTAGAGGGTCATCTATCAAATCAAACAGCGCTGGGTGAAGAATAACCAGGACCCTAAGCACATATAGTGTATGCTACTCTCATGTACACTTCTGTCCTAACCTACATGGGGGTATCGAGGCGTGCTAATGAGAGGGCCTCCATAGCTTCGGCTCTGCTTGGAAAGAGCATCCAAAACTCATCTACAACTGTACTGCCTATCTCCTTGCTATGGTGATCGCGGACAATGCCCTGTTCGGCATCGAATCACTCGATGATCTACTAAAGCTAGAGATACCGCCCGGTGACGAGGAACTCGAACTCAATTTTAAGGAGAGTGCCCTTGACCGACCCATACTACGTGTATGCACCAAAGGGAGAGGCACAATCGAAGACAAATGGTCTAAAAGCGTGCCCTTTGGATATACCGAGCGATGATGACCAAGGCAGGGTATTTTTGTGGAACTTCGATTCATGCCGTCAGGTGGAACCTGGGTAAGAAAGGTCGATGCTAGGTCACGCTCCAAGAACGTTAGACCAGGGGCACGGCAGGTTCCGTGAAATACGGTGGACGGTCGGTGGTTGGCGCTTAACTGGAACAGGAGAAAACATGGAGTTGCGGCATTGACACATCCACGGACCAACGGACTTTTACAGGTACGCCAGGTGTGTAGAAAAGAAACATTAGCTGGCGATCATCGAGGCCAGCGGAAGCGCACCCATTTATGGAGAGTGGGGACCGAGATCGTGCTTGAAGCCTGAGTAAATGCAGTGGGTCGCCCACGCTTATAGGCGTTAGACAGGGTCGATGGGATGCAACGCTGTCGTCTTCAACCGTAATATTATGACCCTCGCTTCTAAAAACTTGTTACCGTGTACTGCTCCAAAGTGCAACCCAGTTTCAACTTTGCTTCAAGCTGTTTCTGAGAAAGTGGTGCCCCTGAGGCTGAATTGAGATGGCAGCTGTAGATCCAATAACAAGCCCAATGGTGCCGCCCCAAGTGGACGCCACAAGCTACAACAGGGCCTCAGCAGGGTGGCTTTGCAGCTTGGGGGTTCATTCTCGCGTCCCTTGTTCTTTCTCATGCCTCCTGTGTGGTTCTCTATGCTTATTTCAGACCTTGAGCGCTGTCTCCTTTGGTTATTGCTGCTTGAAGTGCCGATTCGACTGCGATGGACCTTTTCTCAATCGCGTCGGCCGCGGCCGCGATCACCGTATCCTGCGTCAAACTAGGGACCTTACTGTACTGCTGGATCGAGGAGATACGGGATGTGGATGGGACCCTCAAAAGTTTCATGGCCGAAGTGAACGCGCTCTCGACAGTGTTGGACGCGGTCAAATCTTGGTCTCATGATGCCGTCGTGACCGACTCAGCCCAGAGGCAGGATAGCAAGGCGTTCTGGGTTCTCGTCCATAAGACGCTGGAAGACTGCAGTTCAGTTATCGGCCAATTGGACCGCCTTCTCGAGGATATTCAAAACAAAAGAAGACATGGACAGCTGATCGCCAACTTCATGTTGAACTTGAAGTCGGACAACATTGCTCTGATCCGACAACAAATTCAGAGCTATACCACCGTTTTGCAGATGGCAATGCAGGTGATCAACGTGTAATTGACCTTCCCTGAAGGCCAACAGAGCTGTGGCTGACCGGATTTACAGGAATCTATCCATCCACACCTCCGTCTCTAACGCAAATGCTTCGGCGGCCTTATCCACCAAAATGGACCTTCTCCTTCGCTACATCAAGCGCGCTGAATCCTCATTAAGTCGACAGAAGTCCATCCGATCATCACATCACGGAGGGCAAGAGTACAGTGTTGACGAGCGCGGATTGGAGCGACTCGAGCATTGCACCAAAATGGCTCAGAGCGTGTTTTCGAGTGCTGCTACTGTAATTGCAGGCACCCAGTCGACAAGAGCTGGAGCACGGGAATCATATATTTCGATCGTTGGCTCGGATTACGGAGGAATTTCGGACCACACACGGACTGGGATCGAGAAGTGGATTCTGGAACCAGCGATCTTGGAGGATGGAGAGCCACCCACATTTCCTACTTCGATGGGCACTGTTTCTTCGCCTTCAGTTTCTCCCCTACAATTATCCGTGGCGTCTAGCCGGGACATTATGAGCGAAACTACCCTGACGATCCCAAGCAGCGACTGCTACAGTCAATTCGAAGAAGCTCCTACTTCCGACAACAATTCCAACCAAGACCTAGAGTTGTTCTGGGTATTTGTTCGAAAGGGGGATGAGAAGTACAAGTCTAAGAAGTACGCCGATGCTGAGCGCTACTACCGCAAAGTTCTCGACCGAGCGTGGAGGCTTCAAATCGCATTCGACAAGAACGACGTTATTGCCAAGCTGGGGGTGGCGTGCTTCGAGCAGCGAAAATGGGACCAGGCTCAAAGTTACTTCAACATGATCCCGAGCGGAAAAGACCTGTTGTTGGAGAGGCTCATTCTAACAGGAAACGGGAAGCTCGACATACATGACCGGGAGGGCGCCTGCGCTCATTTCGAGAGAGCTTTGGATATGGCGACTGATTTACCGTTGCAGACACGGCGGGATCTCCAGTCAAAAGCAGGGATAGCTTACTTCCAACAGGAAAAGTGGGCTGATGCCAAGAAGCACTTCCTGTCAGTGGCCGGTGTGGAGGAAGACGGCACGTCAGATCTCAGATGCTTCGAGGCGGAGCACTATCTTGCAAAGATCCATGTCCAAGAGAATGACCTTGACAGTGCTGAACTGCGCTGCCTGGTGGCTTCAAATGGTCGAAGGAGAATCCTTGGCAAGTCGCATCCTTTGTGGCACGAGTCGATTGCTCTGCTAGTGGAAATTTATACAGCGAAAGGGGACCCAGTCGAGGCAGATGGATACGCGGCGCTTCTGCCTGAGGGATACAGATCTGTACGTTTTCATCTCTCGAAGGTATGACATTTTGGTCACTAACATTTCATAGCTTCACCAACGAGAAACAAAGTTTTCTGCCCTTTGTTTGAAATACGGTGCTCAACTCAGCAAGATGAAAGAATGCCTGTTACCGGAAAGGCGACTTGGGGAGGTCCCATTGAGAGATATTTTCAAGGATTTCGACAACGCCGCCGCCGCCCTTGAAGCGCACCTTCGAGCCTCTTACTCAGACGACCTGCAGACCCATCCATACTTCAAAGCTGACGCATCGCAATTATGGGGGGAGGTTCTGGATGATCTTGTCGAAGGCAAACCTTATCATCGTTCACCGCCTTCCGAACGCCGCCTATTCACCATCCTTCATTTGCTAGCTATCCTAGGTCTGGAGGCAGAGGCGAGGATCTGGCTCTCCATATCACCACCCCACGCATTCCTCAAAGATGGACGGGGCAACACCCCGTTTCAACTAGCTGTCTCCGCAGGCCACGCCAACCTAGCTTCTTTTTTCTTGGATATTCCGGAATTTCGGGTCGAGGCCGGAGTACTTCCTCCAGAATCGTTGCTAAACTCGTCTTTGGCGGCCTCATCAATGGAGCCGCTGAGCCTCCTTATTTCTCAAGGTCTCATCGATCCGACCTTGCGATATGGCAGCCAGCATGACACCCCGCTCATGGTTGCTTGTCGAAAGTCGAATGTGCCTGCAGCTCGTTTCCTTCTCTCGCGCTCGAACCTGACTGTAAATGAGAGAAATGATGTGGGAGAAACCGCGTTGATGATCGCGGCAAGCCATGGATATCTCGAGGCTGTAGAGCTTCTGCTGTTGCAAGAAAGCATTGATGTAAATGCCCGTTCTACCAATTCCGCTTCGGCGCTGTCCATGTCTGTCAAGGGAGGGCACGAAAAAGTGGTGAATTTGCTGTTGAACGAACCGACTCTTGACCAAGAACATTTGGGCAAAGCTTTGATTGCTGCTACTGAGGCCAACTGGACGACGGTTATCCGCAAAATACTCAAGACTGGTCGCGTTGCTGAATTAAGCGGAAAGACTGCTCTTCTCAATGCCGCCACTCGTGGTCAGGGGGAAACGGTTGAAGCTCTCTTGGGATTCAACGTCAACATGACAGACGAGAAAGGCGAAAGATTACTCTGTTCGACAATACGGAGGGGCGACATTGGAGTTGTGCAGGCTTTAGTAAAAGCCGAAGCGCTCGATATCAATCACAACCCAGGACCGTCAGAAACTGGCTCACCCACCGGCACACCTGCTCTGCATTTGGCAGCGAAACTAGGCTCGACAGAGATTGTCAAGCTGCTGTTATGCAGTCCCAGGCTGGACGTGAATCTGATTGACTCGATGGGCCTCTCTGCACTGCATCTAGCAATTTTACACTCTCAACTTCCAGTCACCGAAACCCTACTCTGCAGTTCCATGATCGACATCAACCTCGCCACCAGGAACTTCCTCAAAACCCCGCTCCACCTCGCCGTCAAAACCCGCTCCGCCGAAATCGTGCGCATGCTCCTCGCCCGCCCAAACCTCAAGCCCAACGAGCCCGATACCTCTATTCGCACACCCCTAATGATGACCACCGAGCCCAAATTCTATCACCCGCAAATCGTCTGGACTTTGCTTGCCGACTCCCGCGTCGACCCAGATTTCGCCAACGCGCAGGGCGACACCGCGCTGCACCATGCGGCCACCCACGCGAATCTGGAGATGGTGCAGGATCTGCTGCAGTGTCCGAGGATTCGGACGGATGTCAAGAATGGGGCCGGGTTGACTCCTAAGAAAGTTGCGGAGAGGGGCGCGAAGGCTGCGGCGACGGGGAGGGACGCGACAGGGAAAGACGCGGAGGACTTCAAGGCGGTGGCCAAGGCGTTGTCCAAGTTTGGTACTTCGAAGGAGTTGGGGAGGTGGTTTTGAGAATGGCGATTACCTTTCAGGGCAGATGGCGACTACATGGACGAGGAACAAAAGAAAGGAACATAGGAACAAAGCACAGAGGACCAGAAATAATGGTTAGGGATAGGGGATCAAGGGCTTGGGAAAAGGGCGTTATTCTTGTCGTCTTTGTCATAGGGACCGATTTGGGGAAGCAAGGCTATGGCGTTCCCTGTTGTCACGGTGGCGTCTTGTCAAAATAGCCCCTTTGACCATGGGAAATGGGCTCGGCTGGGCTGGGCAGGGATAAGATGAGATGGGCCGAGCAAGCCCTGAATGGATTATGATACCTAGGGAGAACTATACTTAATGATCGGAGGCGAAAGTGGATGAGGGAAAATTTTCATGACAGGTGTGGAGGACAGCTATGTCTGTTCATTAGACTTGCAGTATTTATAGACTGTGGTGGATTAATTGGACGGGACTCGAGTTCGACGAGGATAAAATTCTCGATATGTAGATAGATGGTACTGCGATAATCATGAAGCAACCTGGGCAACGCCTTCTATCCACTTACCCTTATTCACCCCTTTCATCCAATCATCACTCCTCAAACGCCCCCCAAAGGACCGACCCCCCTTTTCGCCTGTGTGAGGTAAGGCGACCACCTAATTCATCTCTTCCCCTTCCTGCTCAACGAGGACCCTCGAACTCGAACTCTCCCCACCCTTCCCCATCCCCATCTGCATCTCTATCCCCCTCTCATTTTTCACACCCGTCGCCCTTTGCCCCCCAACCCTCTTCCTATAGTCACCGTGACCATCCACACCACAGTCCTCCCACACCGCCACAAGCGGCTTCAGGCACGGCACCGTGGCCGCGAAGATCCCATACCCGAGTTGCAGCTGCGCGCACACGGTCGCGTACGAGGCCGCGAGGTTGCGGTTCGCGGGCAGGGTGGCGGGGGAGAGGTAGTGGAGGCGTAGGATTATGGCGGGGATGAGCCTGGCGTTACGTAAGTAAGAGCAGGAGGGGATGGGAAGGGAAGGAACGACGAGGATGGTAGGTAGTGAATACGATGGCAGGAGGGTGAGATGGAAGGAAACTTACAGAATTCTGCATCCAAACGCCGCAACCACCGATGCCTTGGCTTTCCACGACATGAGCACGTCCTTGACCAGCAAGACAGAGATGAGGATCAGAGCCGCCTCAGTGATGATGTCGATTGTGCCGATGATGCCCCAGCGCACGATCTACGTATAGTATCAAAGTCCGAAATTAGATGCATTTTCACCAGAGGGAGGCCGGAGAGACACACAGAGAGATCAGGGGGATTCAGGAATACTAGTACTTACAAAATTTGCACACTGCGTGTCCCAAGTCGCCCACGGATCCCCCACGTGACAGCCAATGGACAAGACCATAACCGACATGACTGCCCAAACTGCACATGTGCCGAGAATCCCCCAAACGGCTAAGAAGTGGGCCCGGATCTGGGTCAGGCGGAGGTACAGGAAGGCCAGCGAGGCCTTGGAGCAGAATGATACGATGATGTAGAGGATGTCGGTTGCGAAGACGCCCTGTTTGTTTCCTGTCAGAGCTTCCTCCATCGATGATCTGAGCGTCTGTGTCTTGGGGGAAAATGCATTTGCAAAGTGAGAGATTTGAAGCTGTACCTTCTGCATCGCGTCCAGATTGTCCTCGCTGATCGTGTCGGTCTGCTTACCCAGTCCCTTTCCGACTTCGAAAAACACGACTGCGGTTTGGACGCAGGACAGGACCTAGGAATCATTTTCACATTCAGTCAACGAGATGGTTTGCAATGGAGATTTTCCTACCGAAGCGGCCAGAAGGAAACTATCGTCGCTCTTCCACGGCCCGTTCTTGGATCGGACGTAGATCCGGATGAATAGAGAGACGAAGACGAAAGTTAATGAGAAGGCGGTGATAATGGTGATCAACCCACTCATGTCGGACGTTGATATCGTCCCCAGAGGGTTGGACACACCTGGAATTGCGGACGGAGTTGGTGTAGCCATTGTGGTTAGGGACGTCAGGCAATAGACGAGTACGACGAGAAACCGAAAAGTCCACAAGCTGCGTGTCACGACTCAGATATAGTAGAGGCAGAGGGGGGAGGAGCAATGAAGCACACTGATTGCGCGAATTTTAGGACAGGAAAGGTACAGCAGGAAGCAGACTGAAGAAAATTGACTCTACAATCAGTCCTCAAATTTCGGTATCCCGCAGTCCACAGTACCAGCGGACATATGGAAACCATGATGCTGGAACCAAAGAACACGTTGAAACGGGAGGCTTAAGCCTCAAACTCCCAGAAGACTGCAGACCGGAGTATAGGCGCCCTTGGTGCCCGCCGGCCCCACGTGGCTGATGGACAGAAAAGCCTCCCCGCATGAGAGTTGGCAGTCGACGACTCGACGCGACTCTGGCGAGCGATAGATGTGATAGCTAGTGCAGAAGCCAAAAGAGTGGTTGTCAAATAGTGCCATTACGCCATGATGGGAGGGTGTTTTACTTGCAGCCGAGCCGCTGAGGGTATAGGGGGTGGACTCGGAGGCGTTAGAACTAGTGAGACTTGTACGACTTCCCGAAGACCTAAGATGTTCCCAGACAATAGTCACGTCTTGGGTTTCATGGCTAATCCAGGAACTCGAAAAGGGTTTCTTGTATTGTTAGTGGGAGCACTGAGGAGGTTTGACACCAATTATCTGTCAAAGTCAATGCCATGGCCGGTCTCACCTCTCCATCCCGAACGTCAAACCCGACTCAATTGAGTCCAGCATTGCCGGGATTGGCCGCAGGCTAGCTCCAATGGAACCTCCGCCGCACTACCCAGTGGCAGGCTGGCAGGCTGGTAGTAATGCTGATTCCAGTGCCTGACTGGCCATCACTTATCAAGCCTCGTTGGGTCCAGGCGCCCGCTTTCCTGAGCCTCTACTTTGTGGCGGCAGGACGGTCTTGGCGCAGCAAGGGAAAGGGGAATTCCAGCCCGCTGCCCTTTCACACTCCACAGTACCTCATACTTGCCTTCTGCCTTTCCTCGATAGTTCAACCCCTCCCAAAGGACCGACAAGCAGACTCTGCCACAGTATTGTTCTGTGTGGTGAGACTTCCACCTCAATTCTTGACCAAGTCAACTCGTAGGAAACAAGAACCGTGCCGATGGTTTCATGGTTAATCGCTGGCATGCAGCCGCACGAGGTGATGGACTCCGCTTTTACGAAGTATTGCGCGCGTACGGACGATGTATCAAGTTTCACACAACTTTAAACGCACGCCACAAGAGCCGCAAGGCTGAACATCAACGCTCGAGTCTCTACCCTCGACTCTCGACAGGTTGTATGGAGTCGAGCAAAGAGACATTATCACACAAGCGCCTTTCACGGAACATAGTACCATTCAAACAGAGAGAATCGCCGCGTCGATAATAACATTATCGCAACGATTCTGAGGACGATGGCCCAGACTCCCAGAGTCTCGACTCGTGAGGCTGTTTTCAAACCATTTTTAGCTCCAAGGCTCCCATTCTTTTTCACATCCGTTTTGGTTCCGTTGTCTAATGCCCCCCCTGTCCCTGTGGCTGACCCCCCTGATTGCATACCGCTTTGGGTGATTCTACATGTACGATTCCTGTTGGATCCCTGGCCCGGAGCAGTAGACCTGCCCTGCCCTAGGCGCCTAGACTAAAACATTCGACAGGTGGAACTGACACATCAAGCTCTCAGAGGCTTAGACCTCCCTGTGGCTTCTGGCCGACCCCATCCTGGTTATTCATCATGAATCCTGAGCCGTCAACTCTGTCATTGTGTGGGTTTCCACCTTTGTGTTCTTCTCTAGACATTGTTGTTCGTTCGATTGTTGTTTATTTCATTTCATCCGCTACCAGCTCTTCTTCGCGACGTCTATATATCTCTTTGCTTGATGAGAGTAAGAAACTACTGAGCAATCATGTCATCCTCATCCAGCACGCCTTCTCCTTCCAAGACGCCGCCGGCGACGGATGTATACAATCTCGACGACGATAATGTCTTCATCGTTGGAGGTCAGGTTATTGATGGCTACACCAAGGCGGATCAGATGGATATGAATCGTATGGGCAAGCAACAAGAGTTGATGGTCAGTGCCTGCGTCATACTCTAATATCAGGATCCCGCGGCTCGGGCATTTTGCTAACTGGCACGTATCAGAGAAATTTCCGTCTTCTCTCCGCGATGAGTTTTACGGTCCTGGTCCAAGCTACGTGGGAATTTATCTTGATGTAAACCCTCCAGATAACCGCTTCCATCTGAAGGTCAGAGTTGTTGACGATTTCGTTAGCGCGAACACGCAAGGACTTACGGATGGCGGAATAGCTGGGCTCTTCTGGTCATTCGTCTGGACCTTCCTGGGATTCGGCATCGTCATGTTGTCATTGGCCGAAATGGCCTCAATGTATGTTCTACTCCATCATCTCCAAACCGAAACTCTCCTCGATATGCTTACAAACCTCACAGGGCGCCTATCTCAGGAGGCCAATACCACTGGGTCTCCGAATTTGCCCCAGCCAAATACCAGAAATTCCTCAGTTACATGACCGGGTGGCTTTCGACGCTCTCCTGGCAAGCCGGCACCGCGTCCGGCTCCTTTCTAACCGGGACCCTCATCCAGGGCTGGATCAAGCTCAACAACCCTAACTATGAACCCCAAAACTGGCAGGGGACGTTGCTAGTGTTCGCCATGGTGCTGGTGCTTTTCGTGGCCAACATCTGGGGCGCGAGGTCCATGCCCATCATTAATAACTTCCTGCTTATCGTCCACGTCTTTGGCTTTTTCGCGGTGATCATTGTCCTTTGGACCATGTCGCCCCGGAACTCGGCTGAAAAGGTTTTCACCGAGTTTACCAACTCGGGAGGCTGGTCGTCGATGGGTGTCAGTCTCATGGTGGGGCAGATTTCTGCCATCTACGGCTTTACCTGTCAGTATACTTCCGTGCCCGGTGTCCTACAGATCTGCCCTTTTGTGGCCTCTTTCTTTCTCCCCAGTTATCACGTTGCTAACACAAGGGGCACTGTTAGGTTCTGACGCAACCGCCCACATGGCCGAAGAGGTAAAAGACGCAGGCACGAATGTGCCCAAAGCTATGGTGTCCTCCTTCGTGCTGAACGGCTTGCTCGGCCTCTTCTTCGTCGTCACGTACCTCTTCTGCCTCCCTTCGGTCGAAGACGCCCTGAACGACCCCACCGGCTTCCCCTTCCTGTACGTCTTCCGCAATGCCGTGTCTGTTGGGGGCGTCAACGTCCTAACTGTTGTCATCCTGCTCCTCGCCATCGCGTCCAATATCGCCTTCAACGCATCTACCAGCCGGCAGACGTTCGCATTCGCGCGCGACAACGGCTTGCCCTTCCCGAAATGGATCGGGCATGTGCACCCTAAGCTCCAGATCCCCGCCAACGCCATCACGCTGACCTGCACCTTGACCATGCTGCTGTCGCTCATCAACATCGGCTCCTCCGCCGCCTTCAACGCCATCATCTCGCTCCAGATCGTCGCGCTGATGGCCTCGTACTGCATCTCCATCTCGTGCGTGCTGTACCGGCGCCTGACCAACACGCTGCCGCGGGCGCGCTGGTCGCTGGGTCGGCTGGGCGTGCCCATCAACGTGCTGGGCATCGCGTACGCGGCTTTTTCCTTCTTCTGGTGTTTCTGGCCCAACGCGACGCCGGTGGTAGCCTACACGTTCAATTGGGCGCCCGTAATATTTGTGGGTGTGCTGGTGTGCTGTATGCTGGCGTATTGGGTGAAGGGGAGGAAGGTGTATGTCGGGCCCGTCATGCAGGTGAAGGGGGAGGGGGAGAGTATGTAAGGACAGGGTAGAGAATTGGGAGGAAGTGGAGAGAGATGAAATGATGAACGTAGAGATGGGACAAGTGGGATAAATGGGCGGGTGTTTTTTTAGGGAAGGGTTATCATGGCAAGGAAGAAGTGGTGTAGAGGCGTTTTCTGTTGATGCATTACACTCCTTTGCTT